>Ga0209515_10010558_pt1 | contig 10248 bp, 8 predicted proteins | sample Subgroupgradi54m_FD_187454 | JGI IMG/M metagenome (GOLD analysis project Ga0209515, IMG submission 187454) | Subsurface groundwater microbial communities from S. Glens Falls, New York, USA - GMW60B uncontaminated upgradient, 5.4 m (SPAdes)... ...
GCATATGTTAACTACTGAGGCTTTTAATGCACTCCTTAAAACTTTAGAAGAACCCCCTGCTCATGCATTATTTATTCTAGCAACCACTGATGCTCAAAAAATACCCCAGACTATTGCCTCCCGCACTCAAAGGCTGGATTTTAAGTTGGCTTCAACTAAAGAGCTTTTAGAAGCACTTCAAAAAATTGTCAGGCCGGAAAAAATTGATATCGATGAGGAGGCCTTACAGTTACTGGCTAAAGCCTCTGATGGCAGTTTTAGAGATGCTGTCAAGCTGTTGGATCAAGTCAGTAGCATGAGTGGAAAAATTACAGTAAAAGTTTTGGAAGATTTGTTGAAAACTTCAAAGTTTGATGAGGTTTTGGATTTAATAAAAAGTTTGGGCAGCCGTGATATAGCTAGCAGCTTATTAAATATCTCCAAACGAATAGAAGAGGGACTGGATATTAAAGAACTGATTTTATCTTTAATGGATGTTTTAAGAAGCCTGGTCTTTATAAAGAGCGGACTGGGGGAGCAATTAGTGGAGGTAAACTTAACAGAGGATAAATACGGGCAACTGTTAAAATTGTCCGATAATTTATCCAGTCAGGATTTAGTAAGAAGTTTAAACATTTTACAAAAAGCTCTGGAAAACTTAAAAACAGCCTCAATTTTATCACTTCCTTTAGAGTTGGCGGTGGTGGAGATCTGTGGAAGTGAAACCCAAACTCACCTCCGAGGTGAGCCCGAGGTGTCACCGAACGTACACCTCGGAGGTGTACCCAGTAAAGAGGTAGTTGTCGAAGAAAAAGAAACAGTGGTAATTTCTGAAACACCAATGCCTTCAGATGTTTCTGATTCCCCTGACATCTTAAAACTGAAAGAAAAATGGACCTTTGTTTTAGAAACAATCCGGCCGGTTAATTATTCTTTGGAAGCCTTGCTTAGGTCAATTAATGTAACTGAGTGTACTGATACGACCGTTATTATGGAAGTGCCATATTCTTTTCATCAAAGGATTTTAGAAGCTCCCAAAAATCGTGATCTTTTGGAAAGTATTTTTTCTGATATTTTGGGAAGAAGTATCAGGGTTTCTACAGTTTTGGGCAGCCGTCCGGAGCGAAAAGAAGATATTGCCAATATTGAGGTGGCAGCAGATGATGAAATAATTAGGGCCGCAGCCGAGATCTTCAATTCTGATACTATAAACTAGAATCTAGAATCTAGAGTCTAGATAAAAATCACTAGACTCTTGACTCTAGACCCTTGAATCTGTAATCTTTACTCCTATGGCATCTAAGATTCCTGGTTTAATAGCAGAAGAAGCAAGAAGACAAAAGTATGGACTGGAAATGATTCCTTCTGAAAACTATGTTTCAGAAGGTGTTTTAAGGGCTTTAGGTTCAATTTTAACTAATAAATATTCAGAAGGATTTCCTGGTAGAAGATATTATGGTGGCAATGAAGTAATAGATAAAATTGAAAATTATGCAATAGATTTGGCCAAGAAATTATTTAAAGTACCGGCTGCGCTGGTTCAACCCTATTCCGGCTCGCCTGCCAATTTAATTATCACCATGGCGGTTTGTAGTCCAGGAGAGGTAGTGATGGGTTTATCACTCTCCTCCGGGGGGCATTTAACTCACGGAGCCAATTTAAGTTTTTCCAGCATTTTTTATAAAGCTGTGAATTATCATGTTGGTGATGATTGGAAAATAGATTTTAAAGAGCTGGAAAATCTAGCAAAAAAGCATAAACCAAAATTAATCTGGGTTGGTACCACCGCTTATCCTTTTAAGCTAGAGTATGCCAAGTTTAGAAAAATTGCCGACATGGTAGGTGCAACACTGGTTGCAGATTGTTCACACATCACCGGGTTAATAATTGCCGGAGAACACGAGTCACCAGTTCCTTACTGTGAAATAATCATGACTACCACACACAAAACCCTAAGAGGTCCCAGAGGAGCAGTGATTTTAGTAACTGAGCTAGGTTTAAAAAAAGATCCAGATATTAAATCAAAGCTTGAAAAAGCATTAATCCCGGGTGCTCAGGGAGGGCCGCATAATCATCAAACAGCTGCTATTGCAGTCAGTTTGGAGGAAGCCTTGAAGCCTTCATTTAAAATTTATGGTAAACAGATTGCCAAAAATGCTAAGGTTTTGGCTAAAGAGTTAGGGACTGTTTCAGAAACTCACTTGATACTTTTGTCTTTAACCAAATATGGATACGGAATGGGTTATCAGGCGCAGTATGCTCTGGAGGAGGCAGGAATAACAGTTAACAAAAATACCATTCCCGGAGAACCGGCTTCTGCCTTTTATCCATCAGGCATAAGGCTGGGAACTCCGGCTTTAACTACCAGAGGTATGAAGGAAAGAGATATGATTAAAATTGCTGTTTGGATAAAGAGAGTTTTAGAAGAAATAAGGGGTTTGGATTTGCCAAAAGAACAGGAAAAAAGAAAAGACTTTTTAAAAGAAGTCAAGAAAAAGCTTAAAGAAAATAAAAATTTAAAAATCATTAGAAAAGAAGTGGAAGCTTTTGCTGGCAATTTTCGGTAGTGGGTCAATGTGAAATTTGAGATGCTTGACCGCTCATAAGTCAATCTGCTACCATTTCTTCATGGATATAAATAAGCTCGCTCATAAAATAACAAAGAAAGCAACAGAAGAATCTCAAGAAAAGAATCCTGCTGCTGTGGCATTAGGGAGACTAGGTGGATTAGTAGGCGGTCATGCACGCGCTAAGAAATTAAGCGCGAAACGAAAGAAAGAAATTGCAAAAAAAGCTGCAAAGGCTCGTTGGTCGAAATGATAATACCTATCTCCTGAAAAGAAAATAAGAAGTAGATGCTTAAAAAAAATTCCGCTTTCTATAATCCGGTCGTAAAGTAAGAATTACAGATCTTCTCGCAGATATATAAAAAGCACACCAAAAGGTTTGAAGGTTAAGCTTATTTTGACCCTAATAAAATACCTTGCTCCACTGAGTTGGAGAGCTTAGGACTAACGATATTAGAATCAGAAGATAAATTTGAACCAATATTAGTATAATGCGACAGTTAATCTTTTTGTTGCCCTTTATTGATAAAATCTGTTACATTGAATTAATACTAATGATTGATCCCTTATTTAAAAAACTAGTAGACATACCAAGCATTTCTGGTTCAGAGTCTGTGTTTCAACAGCAAGTAGCTGCGGAGCTTAGGGATTGTGGAGAAGTAAAATTCGAAGACACTCTTAATAATTATACTGTGCAGGTAGGTAATGGTCCTCAAAAGGTCATGATTACGGCTCATTCAGACGAGGTGGGTTTTATCATAACCTACGTCAGTGATGATGGTTTTATTTTTTTTCAACCGGTTGGAGGAATCGATCCCGATATTGCAGTTGGACAAGTTGTTAGTATCCTTACTAAAACAGGCCCCGTTCCAGGCATAATCGCTAGAGCTGAACAATGGGATACTGCTAGCGCAGAAACATCTGACGACATAACTCCTTATAAAGAACTCTGGATCGATATTGGCAATAATACACACACTTCTGAAATTGTTTCCATTGGTGATCCTGTGGTATATGATTTTTCAATAAAAGAGATTGGTAATAACTACTTACTTGCCAGAGGATCAGATGATAAGTTAGGTGTATTTACAGTCATAAAATTAATACAAAGCTTTGCAAAGACTCCTAACCCAAACATTACTTTATTTGGTGTAACTTCTACTCAGGAAGAGGTAGGTTCACGGGGTATGCAACCAGCAGTTTTCCATATTCAACCTAAATATTCGATAATAATCGATACCATGGTAGCAACTGATATACCAATCGGAGATCGAGAGGAAATAGGCCAAGTCAGTTTAGGAGCTGGACCAGTCCTGAGCCGAGGAGGAAATACTAATGAAGATTTATTTTTCTTATTTAAGCAATTCGCTGAACAATCAAAAATATCCTACCAGATTGAAGCAGAAGCTGGTCCAACTGCTACTGATGCTGATACTGCACAAATTAGTGGTTTGGGAAGTGCTACCATAGTTGTTAGTATCCCAGTACGGTATACTCATTTTCCAGCTCAAGTTGTTTGTTGGAGTGATGTTGATAACTGCATAAAATTGCTTCAGACATTTCTATCAAATATTAGAGAATAAAATTTAGACAAAGGAGGTGATACTGCTATGATGAAAAAAATGATGAGCATGATGAAAGGTGCTTCCAAAAAGACAGCTAAAAAGAGGCGAGCTGCCAAAAAAAGATAAATAAACTCATGAAATGTTTCGGTCGAGTGAAGGATTTTAATTTGTCCAATGAATTTTGATTTGGTAGGGATCTTTTCCCTGACCGAATATTTCCGAGGTAACATTCTTACCCCCGATTGATTGAATTCCTGTTTCAACCACTCCTTGCAAATAAGCGCTGTCCCTAGGATCATTTCCTATCTCAATAACTGCATAATGTTGATCTTTACTTACTTCTATTAAAGTTCTAGTTCCAAAATTTACAACTGTATTCCATAAATCAAGAATATTTTTTAATACATCTTCTTGGCTTATCGAAACATTAGTCAAAGTTGCTCCAACAAGTGTATGAGAATAGGCTTCAAAGGTAAATTTACCCAGTTGATAATACCCTTCTTCATCTACTTTTCCTAATACTTTCAAAAGTACCTCTTTTTGCAAACGATTAAGATCTTCTAACGGATACATGTGATATTTATCATAAAAAATAGAGCCTGAAGGTAATTGAAGATCGTTTATAGCTTCTGGATTCTTCGTTTTAAGAAAATCTAAAGTGATTAAAAATAACAAACCACTAGCAAGTTCATCAGTATTACCCATAAGTTACCTAACTTGAATATAATGCTTTTTTAGTCGGATGTCATTAACTTTAAATGGTCCTGTCCCAATTGAGTAAAACTCTAACTTTGGTTTATTATTTTCAGGCACCATTTTAGAAGCTTCTCTGTAGTCTTGGTTAATTTTCTTTAAATTTTCAAAAATATCTTTATAAAATTTTTCAGCCTCATTAGTAACAGTCTTCCCCTCCTCAAGCTCAAATGCTAACACTAATTTCTTATCTACCTTATCATCCTCATATGTGATTATGGTAAATGAGTTAACAATCCTTGCCAAATTAGGTAGAGCAAAAGTTACTTCCTTAATATTTTCTGGAGTTATTTTACAGCCATAATATGCCACAGCCATATCTGCCCTTCCAAAATGAAAAAGCAACGGAAGGTCATTCTCAGGAAGCTTTAACTGACTATCTGTAATACCAAGCTCTCTTAAAGCCTTTTTTAATTCGGGCATCCTTACTACGTAACCAGTATCATGGATGTTATATCTTATCTTTGGAGAAGTATTAGACTCCCTACATAAAGTAACTACTAACTCACCCTCTTCATTTGTTTCAATAAAGTAGTCTAATGGGTTATATTGAAAAATTACTGGGAGAACACCATTTTTATATCTCACTAATAAATCATGCGCTTGTTGATTATGGATTAGCAGTTTCCTTAATTTAATAGTAAAATCAGTTTCAGCTGCGATATTAATTTCTAGATCAGAGGCTCCATAAGAACCATACGATTGTTTAAATGCCTTCGATAAATAATCCCTCATTCCCTCTGACATCCCCTCTCCTCCAAAAATAGTGATAATATCAAACTTTTCCCAATCCACTTGAGTATTATCTGCCAATGCTTTTAGAAATGGTGGGTAGCCAGTAATAACATAGCTATATTTAGGACCAAACAGATTTAAGGTGTTAACTATTTTTTGTATATCCGGGCCGGTCGATTTAAGCATAACCACATCAACCATAGACATAGAGACATTCATCCCAGTTGCCCAGGGCCCTAACGCAAAGGCATTAATTAAGAATATTGGTTTATTTCCAAACTGATTATGAAATGCAATCTGTAAAGCTTGTTTTACAGCGTTACGTTCAACAGGACCCCTGACCCAGTTATTAGGAGTACCACTAGTACCTGAAGACTCATCAATGACCACTCCTCTAGATGGGATTTTCCCATTAATACATCGATCTTCTATACTAAATTTCTTAATATAAGATTCCTTATCTGTGATAGGTAGTAAAGATAGATCCGGTATAAAGTTAATTAATTTAACTCTGGCATTGGGGTGTGCTTGCAAAAACTTCTTATAGGCAGGGGTCGTCTTCCTTGCTTTCTCAAAAACCATCCATGCTTTCCACTTGCCTATATTCCATCTAACTCCTTCAAGACCAGGTATCAACAATAATTTATATGCATCTTCTGAGTGAGAGAATAAATCTCTCACAAAGTGCGCACATTTTAGGATAATGAAGACAGGATATTTTAATAAAGACTCCATAATTTATATTAGGACTATTTCATCTACATCTAATCTTACACTACGCGGGGGGATATCGCTTTGCCCTAAACGGACTAATAGCCAAATTGGATTAGTAACTTCATCAACTTTAAACTTTTCAACAAACCTTTTATGTGACTTATGATTAGTAATAATTGAACCAAAAGGGTGTAAATAAATTTCACGATTAGTCATAGTTAACCATAATCTAGCCATCATATGACCTGCTTTTATCCAATCAGCTGGATTTTTGAAAGGACCAGATAACCAAGCTACCGTCCTAGTACCATTAGTAGTTTCTAGATACTTCCTCTTAAGTAAAGGCGTGAGTATTGGTAAGTTAAACAACCAAGGCATATGGAATGCTAAATACATCAATAAGGTAGGAACATTCATACAATAAGTCCACAAACCATCTCTTTTCTTAAATGCCTCAGTCTTTGTATATCTAATCCAAGAGCCAACTTCTTCTCTTGTATTATTTTCTGTCATATCGTAAAAAAGTGTGTCGCAATTTAGTTGCAACACCCAGTCTACTATCTGTTTGTCTATACTAAAATCAAAATGATAACCATACTGTTGAGCTACTTTCTGCAATTCTTTTAAAATATGCGGATCTATTGGTTTATTATTATATGGTAGTCTGGAAGTTCTACGTTTTAAAATAAGCTCTCTATCTAGATTTTCTTTGTTGGTTAATGATTTAATTTTAAGCTTTGCAAAAAAAGTTAGTGAACTCTTCTTTTCATCCAACTTTACGTTGTCATAACTTTCGTTTACTTTTAATCCTAATTTAGAAGCTGCAATGGATAAATTCTCAATAAAAATACCAAATCCTAGTATTGTAAAACAACCAGTGTAGTCTTCAACAGGCAGAAGACGACTAGGATCATAGTACAAATCAGCCTCAGTTTTTGAAATAATTTTAATTTTCCATGGTTGCACATTATGAGGTGACGGAGACCACCGAGCGTAATTTATAAGCTCACGCCATATATCAAACATTTATTAATTATACATAAAAGTTGCACAAATTCATCTTTCGGAGGAAATGATTGTATGCTTATATGAACCATCCCATTTATAACTCCCGTGTGATAGGGTAAGAAAGGGAGTTAGTAATCAGTTGAGGAAAAGGTAACCCACTTAATGTTTTCTGTATCTCTATTTTTCTTTTTATACAACTGATTACTGGTAGCAAAATGAAACTGTACTGGTTTACTTCCATAGTATTTCTCCAAAAAAGAAGGAAGCAGACGTTTGAGATACACAATGAGCATATTATTCGGACAAAGAATGTAAAATTGTACGAAAGATATTGATTCATCTTCCCAGGATTCCTCATCTAAGGTATCAAATATGCGTTTTAAGGTATATCTGAGTAAAAATCGAGGAATATACGCATCTAATACAAACAATAATCCATGCACTATTCCTTTGCTTGTTTTCTTCCTCAGATAGGCATCAGGCTTAATCTTTTCCAACAGGATAAAGGAAGGGAAATAGGCAGGAGTAAAAAACTGGAGTTTATTTTGTGGGACTTTTTCTTCCTTTTCTCCTCTGTCGGTTATCAGTTCTGTTTCAAGGTAATCTACAATAGCTATATCAGTTTTTCCTTTCACTTCTTCACTCATAGACTCCTTTTCTTTAAATTCTTTCTTAATAGTTGGAAAAAGCATCAGATACCAGTCACCAATAATCTGACAACGGATTCGAAATGATTTAGATGTCTTGTTATCCCTGGCAATACGTTTCAGATAAACACGAAAGTAGTACTGGTAGCCATTTCGAATATGCCCTCTGCCTAAAGCTGTGAGATTATACACTGCTGGTTTTGTTAATATTCCATAGATTGGTTTAAAATCTCTGACGATATATTCTCTATCTGTTAAATCTTTAAGCCATGCATTAATTCTTCTATGATCCTTATGTCCTAAGAACTCTTGTATTTGTTTACTGTTTAAAAATCTGAAGCAGTAGAGAAGCAGTAAGATTAATTGTTGTTTCTTTGTAATTATTCTTTTTGCCATTTTGTTATTTATTAGTTTTTATTTATTTTTCTTTATTTTTACTTTTTCTTTTTTTATTTACTATTGTTTTTCTTCTGTTTTTGTTAAGTATTTATTTGCTGATTATTTTATTGTTGATGTTTTTATATTTAGTTTTTTTATTTTTCTTATATTTGTGATTACTATTTTTTACTTTATGATTTATTATTTATTTTATTATTGATTAATTATTGCCTGGGTCCCCACCCAGTATATTTAAAAGGATAATACTACACAGTTATCCTCGGAATCAAGCCTACATAGGTTAAGGATTTGTCCCAGAATGGTGGGACAAAAATGTAGTTAATTAAATCTCTGCTTATTATATATTTCTCCTTGACATTGCTTGAGCGGTCAAGTATAATATATTCATATATACATTAAGTTTTGATAAGAAAGTACAAGCAGTATCATCTCTGGTTGAAGGGAATTCCATTAGGGCAACATGTAGAATGACGGGTGTTGCAAAAGGTACGGTTACACGACTTCTGGAAAGTGTTGGTAAGGTTTGTGGGGACTACCAAGATGTTGTACTCCGTGACCTTCCCTGTAAAACAATACAATGTGATGAAATTTGGTCATATTGCTATGCTAAGGGTAAAAATGTACCAGAACAATTCAAAGATAAATTCGGTTATGGTGATGTATGGACATGGGTTGCTATTGATGCTGATACAAAGTTAGTACCAAGTTGGTTTGTTGGACTGCGAGATATACAACATGGGGATAGATTTATTAAAGATTTAAAAAGTAGACTTACTCATCGTGTGCAACTGAGTACAGATGGACACGTAACATATCCTAGTGCAGTTGAGGATAACTTTGGCTCGGAAGTTGATTATGCGCAAGTAATTAAAATCTATGGACAACCGCAAGAAAGCGAAAAAAGGTACAGTCCGGCTGAGTGTATTAGAATTGAAAAAAGAATAATACAGGGCAATCCAGACCCTGCTAAAATATCAACCAGCTATATTGAAAGACAAAACCTAACAATGCGAATGAATATGCGACGTTTTACCAGACTGACGAATGCATTCTCGAAAAAGATAGAGAACTTAGAATGTGCGGTAGCACTCCATTTCATGTACTACAATTTTTGCAGACCACACAAAACCCTCAACCTTAAAAAATCACTTGGCATAACTCCTGCTATGGCTGCTGGGGCTACGAACAAAAGATGGACAATAGAAGATATTATTTATTTGGCTAATTCAAATTGACCCACTACCCAAATTTCCGGTGCCGGGCATTGAATGATCCTTTTATGGTATATTATTGTCCATGAAAGTATCCGGCAAAGAGGTTGCAGAAGCAATTCTCAGGAAATTAGACAAAGAAATAAAGGATAAAAATTTAAAACCCTCGCTGGCAATAATTTTGGCAAATAATAATCCTGCTTCCAGAATTTATGTAACTAATAAAATGAAAGCCGCGCAAAGAGTTGGTATCGAGGCCAAACTGTTTGAATTTTCAAAGACTGAGAAGGATCAAGCATTAAAGACTATCAAGCGCTTGGATAAAGATTCTAAAATCCACGGAATTATAGTCCAATTTCCGGTTTATGATGGTTGGGATTTTGGTGAGTTTGAACAATCAATCACTCCGCAAAAAGATGTCGATGGATTTAGAAAAGATTCTAAGTTTTCCGGAGCTACAGCCTTAGGTATTTGGGAGATGCTGACCGCTTTTGCATTACTTTCAGGCTTTAAAAAAACCGAACAATTTTTAAAAGGGAAAAAAATTGTGCTTTTGGGTAAGGGTAAAGCTGCAGGCGGGCCAACCTTTAAGTTACTGAGTGAAAAAGGATTTCAGGTGACAGTGGTTGAAAAGGACACCCAAAACCCGACAGCAATTATAAAATCAGGG
>Ga0209515_10010559_pt1 | contig 10248 bp, 9 predicted proteins | sample Subgroupgradi54m_FD_187454 | JGI IMG/M metagenome (GOLD analysis project Ga0209515, IMG submission 187454) | Subsurface groundwater microbial communities from S. Glens Falls, New York, USA - GMW60B uncontaminated upgradient, 5.4 m (SPAdes)... ...
CATGGCGGCTCGACGAGCCGGGTAATAGCCAAAGATAATACCAATACCAGCTGATACACCAAAGGCTAGAAAAACTGAGGAAAGGGAAACTTGTGTGGCAAGAATTCCAGTTGATGTAACGATAAAAGATATGAGCCAGCCCAAGATAATTCCAAAAAATCCACCGATAAATGTTAGCATAACTGCCTCTGAAAGAAATTGTAGATTTATATCTTTTCTTTTTGCCCCGATAGCTTTTCGTAATCCAATCTCTTTAGTACGTTCAGTTACTGTTGTTAGCATCATATTCATAATGCCTATTCCACCAACTAAAAGTGAAATTGAGGCAATGGCCGCTAAGAAAAGCGTAAAAGTATCTATCACGGTAGTTAAAGTACCCAAAATATCTTCTTGGGAAATTATTGAGAAATCTGCCTCAGCTATATTATGCTTATCCAAAAGTGCAGTGGTCGCTAATTCTTTTACTTCGGTCATTCTATTTTTATCTGTTACGGAAACAGCCATTGTGGAGAGATAATCCACCCCAGAGAGAATTTTTTGCATAGTAGAAAGAGGAATAAAAATCATATCATCTGGTCTAGAAAATCCAGCTCCACCCTTGGCCACCAGGACGCCTATGACATTAAAATTAACTTTATTTATGCGAATTGTTTTTCCCAATGGATCTTGGTCTCCGAATAAATCAGTCGCGACAGTATTTCCAAGAACTGCCTGTCTTCCAATGCTTCTTTCATTTGCATCAGAAATAAAAGATCCATCGGAAAGGGCAATATTGTGGACGGTAAGATAATCCGGCGTAGCACCAGTGATCGTGGTATTGGTATTATTACCGCTTGCTACTACTTGAAATCTGCGAGAGACTTCAGGCGAAACGGCTGCGACGCCATCTATAGCTTTTATTACATCAATATCCTCGTTTTTCAATGTCTGAGCTGTGCCGCGGCCAGAAGAAACTATGCCTCTTCCGGGTTGTACTATTCCCGGCAGAATTGTTAGCAGATTTGAACCCAGGCCCTCAATGCTTGATTGAATAGAGGCCTTTGCTCCGTTGCCTATGGAAACCATGGCAATGACAGAAGCGATACCTATCACAATACCAAGCATAGTAAGTCCCGACCTTGCCTTATTAGCAGATAGTGCACCATATGTTTCATTTGCTATATCTATTATTTTCATTATTTTATTATCCTTTTCTTGTGCGTTGTTCTATCTTCAACTAATTTTCCGTCTTTTATAAAAAAAATTCTGTCGGCATGCTCTGCTATTTCTTGTTCGTGAGTGATAAGGATAATTGTCCGACCCAATTCTTTATTTAATCTTTGAAAAGTACCAATAACAATTTCACCTGTTTTTGAATCCAAGTTTCCTGTCGGTTCATCAGCTAGAATAAGTGAGGGACTATTTACCAGAGCTCTAGCAATGGCCACACGCTGAATTTGACCACCAGAAATTTGATTGGAAAGATGGTGAAAATGCTCTTCATCCATTCCAGCGGACTTCAGTGCACTTTTTGCTCTGTTTTCCCGCTCTACGCCATGCACTCCGGCGTAAACCAATGGTAGCATTACATTTCGCAAGACTGTCGTTCTCGGTAGTAAGTTGAAAGATTGAAAAACAAAACCAATTTTGTCCCTGCGAATGTCTGCCAGTTCGTCATCGGATAAGGTGGAAACATCTTTGCCATCAAGGAAATATGTTCCACTGGTGGGGCTGTCTAGAGCACCTAAAATATGCATTAATGTTGACTTACCGCTTCCTGATGGCCCCATAATAGCCACGAATTCTCCATCAGTAATACTAAACGAGACATCATTCAACGCATTAAATTCGATATCTCCCGTCTTGTAGGTTTTTGTGATATTTTTTATTTCAATCATTTTATTAACGTGCTTGAAACCCACCGCCTCCGCTTCCTCTATTTCCTGTTGCGGGAGAACCAAAAATACTAGGTGCTGTTGTTGTTTTTGCAGTTGTCGGCAATATTGTTCTTGTAATTATTTCATCGCCTTCTTTCAGTCCAGAAATTATTTCGCTTTGCGAATCGTTTGCTATGCCCACTTCTACTGGAATTTTATTTGGAATGATTTTTGAGATAGAGCCTACTCCTCCATCGGTGGGTGGCGTCAAAGGTGTGTTAAATTTTTCAACATAACTACTACCGTTTTGTGATTTTACCGCGCTGTTCGGTACTACCAGTACATCTTGCTTAATATCTGTGATAATTGCCGCTGATACGCTCATGGCGGGTTTGATCCGATTGTCTTGTGTGTCAAAACTTACTTTTACAATATAAGTGACGACTCCTTGAGAGACCATACCAGTAGAATCAATTTCAGCTACTTTTCCCGACATAGAGAGATCTGGTATTGCGTCAAAAGTGAGGGTCACTTTCTGCCCGATTTTTATTTTTGCCACGTCCACTTCATTAAGTGATATTTCAGCAAATTGCTTTTCAGTTATCAATGTAGCTAAAACGGTATTGGAAGTCACCAGCTCGCCTTCTTGTACAGGCACCGTTGAAATAACACCCGAAAACGGCGCGGTTACGGAATAATCCTGAAGCGCCTGCTTGGCATCATTGAGAGTATTTTGCGCTTGATCAACCGCCAACTGTTTAGCACGCAAATCAAGCGCATCAGGTTCCAAAAGATCAATTAATTTTTGATTATTTTGAGCAACAGTGAGATCCGCAACATCTTTCACTCTCTTTTGATTTTCAAGAGCATTTTGATATGCAATATAATTCGCATCATAAGCGGTGACAGATTTATTTGGGAGATTAATAATCCAAGATTGACCTGAAGGACTAGTGGTTGCAAATTTAATATAAAGCCCTGAATCCCCGATAGGCTGAGAAACTGCTGTTGTAACTTCTCCCGACCCGCTTACGATTCCGGCAGGAACACTGCTTGCGCTAAAATATGCTCCGTTACCTGTTTGATAAATATTAATCACGATGGTCGCTTCTTGGTCTTTGGTATATGTTCCAATGATCATGGGCGGAGTTTGCGTATCGGATGAATTGCTTGATGACGCTGCAGTAGAGGTATTAAGTAGATTCCTATAGGCATCTGTGACTGCTTTTTCCGCATCAGTTCTTGATGTTTCCGCATTAGCGATAGCTTGCTTTATTGTTAATACATCCGCATTTTTGGGAGCTTGTTTAAATTTATCTAAAGCAAGCTGTGCAGTTTCCAAACTAGTCTCAGCGTTTCGAACCGTTTTCCGAGCATCACGATCGTCAAGGGAAAAAAGGAGCTGGCCCTGCCTTACTTTTTGGCTTGCCTTCACGGCAATATAGGTTATATTTCCGGAAACATTTGTATTGCCGGATGCCCTAGGCTTCAGATCAATTTGGTTTGAGGCTGATACTTGGCCGGTTCCTGAAACTGAAGAGACTATCGTGCCTCTCTCAACATTTGCAAGGACGTAGCGTGTTTCTTGGCTATTGCCACCAAAACCCCAAATTACCGCATAGCAAATAATAGCAAAAGTTATAGCTATGATTGAGGAAAAAATTTTGTGCTTGGAAATCCAAGTTTTGATTGAATTAATATTTTTCATGTTTATTGAGGAGGTTGATTATTCGGCATCATACCAGATGGAGATGGCACAGTACGAATGAGCTTAGCTTCTATCTGTCCTCCCTCGTTTGGAACCCCAAGAACAACTATGTTGTCTCCAACTTTTAAATCAGTCACTTTAACTTCTTCACGAAATTGTCTAACCAAAGTGTCTTCTTTTATCAAAATTGTTTTTTCAAGATTATCCGGTCCAGCAACAACAATAAGAGGAAGTTGAATGCTTACAATTTTCCCAACGGCACCATAACCTCCCAGGGGACCTCTTCTATCAGAAAAATCTTTAAAGAATCCTCCTCCATGGGGATCAATGAAATTTCTATTAAAATTATCCCCGAATCTTTGAGAAAACATTGCTTTGTGGAAACCGGAAACCTGTCCAAGTTTAAAAATACCAAGGACGAGGACGGCAACGCCAAGCCCAATAATGATTCCGCGAACTGTCTTTGAATTGTGTATATCTTTTAAGTCCATAATTTTTAATTAACTTGTAAAATAAAACGGCGAGTGTTGGTAAATGCATTCGCCCCTGACCAAACCAGAACTCCTAAGGCCATAAGAAAAGCAATCATTCCGATAATTGGCATTGAATCGATAAGTGAAAGAAATAACTCTTTCCAATAGGAATAAACTGTCCCGTCTCCAGAAAATATAAGTGAAATGTACTCATAAAAACCTAATTGGTAAAAACTCTCTGCAAGGTATTTGAGAGATAAAATAACTCCTGCTAAAGATAGAGAAAGAGCGGTAGTAAAAAAGAAAAGATACATTTTTGCTCGGTGGTGATCCTCTCGTATAATTCCTGAAATAATATTACTTCTAAGGATTTTTGGTGGCTTTATCTTATCCATATTAATTAGACGAAAAAAGAATGCATTTTGGTGCATTCTAACCGTGAAAAGTATAAAACTAAACCGTTTTGGTCTCTAGGGAACGGCGGAGAGCAATAATAGCCCTACGGTGCTGACTTTTGATAGTATAAAGCGGTCTTTTTAGTATTTCTCCAATTTCTTTGAAAGTAAGATTGCTCGAATATCTAAGATTAATAACATCACGATAAAGCGGATCTAGTTCTTCTAAGAGATTTTTCACAAAAAAAGCGTCTTCTGCTCTGGTAATAAGTTCAAAGGGTGATGGATTTTCATCAGCAAGTGTTTCTGTTAATATATTTTTCCCAGCCTCATTCTCAAAGGTTGAAAGAATTAAATCTTTCCTGGAACGCAACCAATCAATAGCAGTATTTCGCGTAATTGCAAAAAGCCATGTCTTGAAACTGCTTCCTCGTTTCCATCCACGAATGTTCTTCCATGCTTTTATGAATGACTCCTGGACAACATCCTCTGTGGCTTGAGAGTCATGTGTCAGTTGAAAAGCAAAATTATATGCGTCAGTAAGATAACGATCAACAAGAGTATTGAGAGCATTTTCGTCTCCTTCTAGGTAATTTAAAATTAATTGTTCGTCGGTTTTCTTCATTACTATTATATTATAGCACAAATAACTAACTTTCATATGGCCTGATATAAATCTTTAATATTACAAAATAATCTAAATTTTTTAATTTCCCCATCCCCAAATCCCGCGCGCATTCCCTCCCAGACCCTTCCTGCGCGCGGAATCCAAATCCGAAACCCCGCCGAATTTCAAAAAATATTTGCCGAAGTTTTGCGAAATCCTTTTCCCAGAAAATTGTTTTCGCAAAACTTCGTCCGCTTTGTATTTAGCGTTTTCCCGCACTTTCCATTTTGGAAAGCTCTGTGCTTCGCACAGAGGCGCTTCAGCGCGCGGGGAACGCTGTATCAGCGATTTTGAAAATAGGTTCGGACTTGGTACAATAGACACACCACGTAGGAAAAAGTCAAATCAGAACCGAAGACCAATAAAGGGTATGCATTATAAAAACATCTTCATTCTTATAGTTTTCATTCTTTTGATCGGATCAATGCTCTATGCCGCTGTATTTAATCAACAGCCACTCTTAATCTTCTCGATTGTGGGTCTTGTTATTATGTTGTTCATACTATCCGTGCTAGTTTATGCTAATACGGTCCGCTACGGCATTTCGCTGTGGAAAATGTCGTCGCAGGAGCAGGAACAAGAATTTAAACGTCAACGCAAAAACCCTGGCGTTTATGTAGTGCTGCTATTAATTTCGATCGGACTTCTCTACGGGAGTATATCTGATTTTTGGCGATTGCCCGATAGAATTTTTGGAGGCTTTTTGATGATCTTCACTATCTATGCGTTCTACCGAAATTCTCGTGGAAACCCGTAGAAAAACATCGGCTCGAACCATATTTTAATTTTGGGGGAAGAAAATTTTTTAATCATAAAGTCGAAAATTATTAACTAATAAGCAATAAGCATATGAATGAGAACAAGTTTGCTATATTTAGATCAGTTTGGTTCTGGTGGCTTCTTACGACTGCTGTTTATGTTATTTTGGGTCTTTCAAGATTTCCAGGAAACACACCCTCGCCTCTAGGATATATTGCGGGGTTTTTAGGTCTGTTTGTACCTTATGGATTAATGTCGTTAATTTTGTTTTTCAGTCCTCTTGCCTGGTTTTCCTTGGTAGTTTTTATCATATTAATGATCTTCGCTGATCGAAAACTAAACAGGGGAAATTTTAGTCTTGGAAAAAGAATATTGTTAAACCTTTTAATTCTATTAGTGCTCACGACCCTTGTTGATTTGATTCGTGGTACGGCTTTTGTATCATGGATTATTTTCTTTCAAGGAGCACATCCGTATCATTGTTGCTAACTTTTTAAAAAGTGCTACGAACGTAAATCTCTATTTTTTTGAATTCTAGTTCCATACCGTTAATTGCCGCCAAAGAAAAACTTGAAATTGTCATCGGTGCGGCTCACTATTGCATTATATCATATATGAGATATACTGTTTGATATGAAAATAGAAGTACAAACCGAGCAAGAAAAGATCGGCTATTTTATTAAAGAACTACGCAAACATCGCCGGATGACGCAGGAGCAATTCGCCAAAGCCTTAAACACTTCTCAGAGCTCAATTCCCCGAATGGAAAAAGGTGAGCAAAATTTTACGACAGAATTACTTTTAAAAATAAGTAATATTTTAGACCACCAAATAGTTTCTATAAATGATTCGATTGATTTCGAGGTTAATGGAGGAAAAAAATTAAACGGAACTATTAAAACAAATTTTTCAAAGAACGGCTCTGTCGGACTTTTGTGCGCTTCACTTATAAATAGCGGCAAAACAACACTCCACGGTATTGCCCGAATTGAAGAAGTTTATAGAGTAATTGAAATTCTAGAGAGTATCGGAGTTGCGGTCAAGTGGGTCAACCAAAACACTTTGATAATCATACCTCCAAGGAAATTTAATTTAGAAAATATTAATATTGAATCAGCAATTAAAACACGTTCAGTTGTTATGTTAATAGGGCCACTCATTCATAAATTGTCTTCTTTTTCTCTCCCACACTCTCACGGCTGCAATCTAGGTAAACGCACAATTGCGGCGCATATATTTGCATTAGAGAAACTCGGGGTAAAAATAAAAACTACAGCCAAAAATTATGAGATCACTAAAAGAAAACTCAAACAAGGGGAAATCGTGATGTATGAATCCGGAGATACTGCTTGTGAAAATGTTTTAACAGCTTCCGCTCTTATTCCGGGCGCTACAAAAGTAAATTTTGCCAGCGCAAACTATATGGTGCAAGAAGTGTGTTTTTTCCTTGAAGTATTAGGAGTAAAAATTGACGGAATTGGCACCTCAACTTTAACTGTTCATGGGATAGTTGAGATAAATAAAGATATTGAATATTGGAATAGTGAAGACCCGATCGAATCCATGATGTTCGTTTCCGCCGCAATCGTGACTGATTCACATATAACTATAGCCCGCGCTCCCATTGATTTTTTGTCTCTAGAAATAGAAAAATTAAAGAGAATGAATTTGAAATATAAAATTTCAAAAATTTATTATTCTTATAACGGTCGCACTAAACTCGCTGATATAGAAATCTTTCCAAGCAAATTGAAAGCATTAAATGATAAACTTCATTCCAATCCTTACCCAGGAATAAATATAGATAACCTGCCATTTTTTGTGCCAATTGCTATACGCGCCAAAGGCCAAACAATGATTCACGACTGGGTTTATGAAAATCGGGCAATATATCTAACGGAATTAAACCGTTTAGGCGCTGATATCACTCTCGCTGACCCGCATCGTCTTTATATCAAGGGTGGAACACCACTCAAAGGAGCTCAGGTGGTCTGTCCTCCGGCCTTGCGTCCATCAATGGTGATTCTTGTTTCAATGTTAGGGGCTAGCGGCACTTCCATTCTCCGAAACGTTTATATGATAAATCGTGGTTATGAAGAAATTGCCGAACGGCTGAATTCTATCGGCGCCGATATTAAAATAATTTCGGCGCAAGGCTTTTTGCCTCTGGCGGAAAAGGGATGAAGAAACCTATTGTTATCGTAATTTTAGGACAAACTGCCACAGGCAAAAGTAATTTAGCCGTAAAGATTGCTAGAAAAATAAACGGAGAAATAATCTCAGCTGATTCCAGACAAATATATAAAGGACTAGATATAGGCACGGGTAAAATTACCCAAAAAGAAATGAAAGGGGTGCCACATCACCTTCTTGATGTTATCAACCCTAAAAAAACTTTCACTGTTTCGGATTTTATAAAGATGACAAACTTAGCGATAGCGGAGATTGTCGCTATAGGAAAAATACCAATCATTTGCGGAGGTACAGGATTTTATATTGATGCGATAACAAAGGGTATAATTTTTCCAAAAGTTCCGCCAAATATAAAACTTCGCAAAAAGTTAGCATTAGTAAGCGACCGCGTACTAATGCTAAAATTGCAAAAACTTGATCCTAAACGCGCGAAAGATATAGAACCTAAAAATAAAGTTAGATTAATAAGAGCGATTGAAATAACGAAAGCCCTGGGTAAAGTCCCTTCGTTAAAACAATATTCCAACAGTAGTGATTCAAACTCTGCCATGGCAGAAAGTGTGTCACCGTTTAAGTTTATAAAAATTGGCTTATATTTACCACTAGATATTTTAAAAAATAAAATAGAAAGAAGGGTAAAAAAAATGTTTAAAATGGGACTACTTAAAGAAATAGAAAAATTAAAAAAGCCTGCCCGCCGTGGTGGGGCTGGTGTGTCAGAAAAAAGACTAAGAGAGCTTGGATTTGAATACGACGATCCAACTGAAGAAAAAGTAATCAGAGAAACCATAAAATACGCGAAACGCCAGATGACCTGGTTTAAACGCGACAAAGAAATAAAATGGTTTGATGCGTCAAATAAGGTTGATTTAGCTAAAATTAATTTATTTTAATTTATTCTTCTACATGCGGGCGATGAGAGAATCGAACTCCCGACTATTCTTTTGGAGAGAATCATTATGCCACTTAACTAATCGCCCGTATTCAAAGAATACAGATTTCAGTATAGCAGAAAAGCATTAAAAATCTATTTTTTAATCTCTTTATGCTTAGTTTGCTTGCGGCACCATTTACAATACTTTTTAAGCTCGATTTTTTTGGTGACGAGTTTTTTATTTTTGCTGGACCAGTAATTTATCCTTTTGCAGGTTTCGCAGGCAAGTTTTATAAGTCTATCTTGTGACATAGTTAGATATTAGTACAAAAATACTTGGAATGCAACTTAAACGGATGGCGACCATTTAATGAGATAATTCTTGAAACGCTTCATCCCTTCGATGATGTCTTCTTTAGACCTTCCAAAACACAATCTAATATGCCCTTCTCCACCAAGTCCAAATGCGGAACCCGGGACTGCCGCCATTCTCGCTTCTCTCAGCATATCAAAACAAAATTTTTCACTGTCTTTTAAATTTTTGATTTTAGGGAAAAAATAATAACTTCCATCCGGCCATACAAACTCAAGATATTCTGAAAGGGATTCTAAAGACTCACCCATTAATTTTCGATGCTCCGCGTAATGCAGCATAATCTCAGGCAGAATGCGCTCTTCGAACTTTATGGCCGCAATAGCGGCATATTGAGAGACAACCGGCGCGCAATTTACTAAAGTATCATGAATAGAAGAAATCTGCCCTAATAATTCTGGAGGGCCCATAAGAAAACCAATACGCCATCCAGAAAGAGAGAAATTTTTGGAGAAACTGATTATATTGATCAAATTTTTCCTAAAAAGCGGATTATCATGAATAAAATATGGTTTCTCGGGTGTATAATAAAACTCCTTATATACATCATCGCATACAATTAGAAGATTTTTTTCGAGCGCAATCGCGCCGATTTCTTCCAATTCTTCTTTGGTAAGTACCGTGCCAGTCGGATTATTAGGACTGCATAAAAGAATTGCTTTGGTCTTTTCTGTAATTTTATTTCGCAAGCTCTTTATATTCGGTCTCCAATTATTTTCTTCGGATAACGACTCAGGAATGAGTTTGGCTCCGGAAATTCCTAGCACTTTTGCATAAGCCACATAGTAAGGAGAAAAAGTAATTATTTCGTCGCCAGAATGGAAAAGAGTTAAAGATATTGCTGACAAGGCTTCTATCGCGCCGGCAGTAATGATAACTTCACTTGATGCCAAATCTAAATTATATCTCTTAACTATGAGTTCCTTGAGCTCCGGAACACCTGCAGAAAG
>Ga0209515_10010560_pt1 | contig 10246 bp, 10 predicted proteins | sample Subgroupgradi54m_FD_187454 | JGI IMG/M metagenome (GOLD analysis project Ga0209515, IMG submission 187454) | Subsurface groundwater microbial communities from S. Glens Falls, New York, USA - GMW60B uncontaminated upgradient, 5.4 m (SPAdes)... ...
AGGTGGTGACGCTCAAGAATCCGCAGTCGATCAAGGTGACCATCCCGCTCGACCAGGTGGACGTCGTGCACGTGCGCACCGGCATCGTGGCCTGGCAGCACGTCATCGGTGGCGGCGGCGACGACACCACCGCCCAGCTGGTCACCGACGGCAACCTGGTCTACGCGGGCAGCGTCGTGCGCGCTACGCCCACGTCGTCGCCTGCCGCCCAGGCCGACGCGTTCGACCTCGCCGGCGGCCAGTGGCAGTGGCTGCACCGGATCAGCCCGGAGGCGGGCGGCGCGGTCGAGCTGACCGGGCTGGCCATCGCCGCCGACGGTCTGATCGTCGCCGGCCAGGTGAGCGGCACGGCCTCCCTCGAGACCATGGGCAGCGTGGGCGGCAGCAGCGGCAGCCTGCACAGCGCCGCCGCGACCGCGGCCAACCCCTTCCTGGTCACGCTCGGCCCGCCGCTGGGCCGGATCGTGCACCAGCGCGTGCTCGCCAGCGCCGATCTCGCCACCGTCCGCGTCGCCGCTGACGGCGAGCACGTCTACCTGGCCGGCACGCACCGCGCGCCCATCGATCTGGGCGCGGGCCCGCTCGACGACGCCACCTCGACCACGGCGGGCAAGATCTACTATGCCGAGCTGGCCGCCGACGGCAGCGTGGTGTGGAGCCAGAGCGCGGGCGGGCTCGTCGAAGGCGACGTCGATTCGCTCCTGCTCACCGACGGGCGCCTGTTCGTCGGCGGCAGCATGCGCGGCGTGATGCACCTCGACCACCTGAGCCACCACCGGGTGCTGGTGCAGGAGGGGCCCACGACCGAGCGCTTCCTCATCGGGCTCGCTGCCGCCGACGCCGACCCGCTGGCCACGGAGGTATCGAATTTCATGGGCGTGCCGGTCGCGTGGCGCGAGGACAAGATCATCACCTTGCGGCGCACGCCCGCGGGCGCACGGCTGCAGGGCTGGCGCAGCGATTTCTTCTTCCAGCCCACCTGGGCGCGCACCTTCCACGAGCTCGACGGCGTGCTCGCGGTCGCGCCCGGCGCCGACACCGGCTGGCTGGTCGCGCTGCCCGCCGACGACGACCTGCTCGTCGATGGCCTGAGCGTGGCCAACCAGGCCCACGCGCCCCGCTTCTTCGAGGTCGGCCTCTAGCCTGTCAGGTCACGTGAGTGGCCCGCGCACGGCCATCTCGGCGCTTCTCTGCCGTGCACCCGGCGCCCCGTCCCTGTTACATTCCGCGCCATGTCCGTGATTGACCTGCGTTCGGATACGGTGACCCGTCCGACGCCTCCCATGCGCGAAGCCATGGCCCGCGCCGAGGTCGGCGACGACGTCTACGGCGAGGACCCCACGGTCAACCGTCTGCAGGAGAAGGTCGCCGAGCTGCTCGGCGTCGAGGCCGCGCTGTACGTGCCGTCGGGCAGCATGGCCAACCAGATCGCGCTCAAGGTGCACTGCCGCCCCGGCGACGACGTCATCATCGGCGAGGGCGCGCACAACTTCCTCTACGAGTCGGGCGCGGCGGGCGCCATCGCCGGCGTGCAGCTGTCGATCGTCGGCAAGGGGGGCCTTTACACCGTCGACGAGGCGCGCGCCGCCTTCAAGGTCGACAACCACAACTATCCGCCCACGCGCCTGCTCTGCATCGAGAACACCCACAACCGTGGCGGCGGACGCATCTGGCCCGAGCACGACGTGCACGCCCTGCTCGCCTACGCGCGCGCCGAGAAGCTGGGCACGCACCTCGACGGCGCGCGCATCTGGAACGTGGCCGCGGCCACCGGGCGCGACGTGCGCGAGCTGGTGCGCGGCTTCGACACCATCTCGGTGTGCCTGTCGAAGGGCCTGGGCGCGCCGGTCGGCTCGCTCATCTGCGGCTCGAAGGCGCGCATCCACGACGCGCACCGCGCGCGCAAGATGATGGGCGGCGGCATGCGCCAGGCCGGCATCATCGCCGCCGCCGGGCTGTACGCGCTCGAGCACCAGCGCGAGCGCCTGGTCGAGGATCATCACCACGCGCGTCTGCTCGCCGAGCGGCTCGCCGACGCGCCCGGCTGGAGCGTCGACCTGGCCTCGGTGCAGACCAACATCGTCATGGCCAGCGTGCAGGGCGACCCCGACCACCTGGTCGCGCGCGCGCGCGCCGAGGGCGTGCTCATCGGCTCGCTCGGCAACGGCCGGGTGCGTCTGGTGACCCACCTGGATGTGGATCGGACCGGCTGCGAGCGCGCCGCGGAAGTACTGCGCCGTGTCGCGTAGCCTGCTCGCCATCCTGGTGCTGGCCATCGTCGTCCTCGCGGCTTGCGGCACGGCCAGGCCGCCGCCCGAGCTGGCGCGTGCGCAGCGGCTGGAGACGCACGGCGACGACGCCGGCGCGCTGGGCGCCTACGACGGCGCGGTGGCCGCCTGTCCGCACGTGCGCGAGCGTCTCGCGCGGCAGAAGGTGTGCGCGCAGGCCATGGCCGGACGCGCCTTCACGCTCGAGCGCCTGGGCCGCGAGGACGACGCGCTGCACGCCTGGCTGGACATGGCCAGGGCACGGGCGACCGAGTCGCCCGACGACGCCGCGCGCGCCCTGCACGAGGCGGCCACGCTCGAGCTGCGCCGCGGCCACGACAAGCCGGCCTACGACCTCTACTGGCGCGTCATCGTCGAGCACCCCGATTCCACCGCCGCCGACGACTCGCTGCGCGTGGTCGTGCGCGACGGCCGGCGCCGCAACGCGCGCGAGCTGGACAAGGTGCTGGCCCAGCTGTTCGAGCGGCAGAAGGACACCGAGCTGGGCGACAACCTGCTGTGGTGGCGCGCCGACCTGGCCGAGCACGAGCTAGCCGACCCGCGCGCTGCCCTCGACCTGTGGGACCAGATCGCCGCGCGCTATCCCAAGGGACCCATCTTCGACGACGCGCTGTGGAACGGCGCGCGCCTGGCCCGCGCCGGCGGCGACCCGAAAGGCGCGCTCAAGCGCCTGCGCCAGCTGGTGGCCACGCGCGAGGAGGCATTCATGGTCGGCTCGTACCACTCGGTCTTCCTCGACGACGCGCAGCTCGAGCTGGGCATGATCCTGCGCGACGACCTGGGCGACGGGCGCGCCGCCCTGACCGAGTTCGAGCAGCTGAGCCGGGACTACTACAAGGACTCGGTGCTGCGCGACGACGCGCTCTACCAGCTGGCGCGCACGCAGGCGGCGCTGGGCGAGCCGACCGCCGCGTGCGCCACCATGGCCACGCTGCGCAAGCAGTTCCCCGACTCCAAGTTCTTGCTCGAGCCCGAGGCGGCGCTGGCGGGGTGTAGCAAATGATCGAGTTCCGTGGCGTGCACAAGAGCTTCGGCGCGCGGCCGCTGCTCGAGAGCGTCGATCTGAAGGTGCCGCGCGGCACGCGCTGGGGTCTCATCGGCCCGGGTGCGAGCGGCAAGACCGTCATCCTGAAGCTCATGTGTGGCCTGCTGCGCGCCGACTCCGGGCACGTCAATGTCGACCAGCACGACCTGTCGACCGCCGCGCCCGGGCCGCTCGCCGAGCTGCGCCAGCGCATCGGCATGCTGTTCCAGAACTACGCCCTGTTCGACTTCATGACCGTGGCCGAGAACGTGGCCTTCCCGCTGGTCCGGCGCGGCGGCCTGTCGCGCGACGAGATCGACGCGCGCGTGCGCGAGCGTCTGCGCGCGGTCGGCCTGGCCGGCTCGGAGGACAAGTCGCCCGCGCAGCTCTCGGGCGGCATGAAGAAGCGCGTCGGCATCGCGCGCGCCACCGCGCTGCGCTCGGATCTGGTCATCTACGACGAGCCGACCGCCGGCCTGGATCCCGTGACCACGTCGAAGATCCTCGATCTCCTGCGCGCCGATCATGCCGAGCAGGGCAACACCGTGGTCGCGGTGTCCTCCGACGTCTCGGCCATCAAGTCGTTCGTCGACCGCATCGCACTGCTGTACAAGGGCCGCCTGGTCTTCGACGGTCCGGTCGAGGAGATCGAGGCCTCGCCCGATCCGGTGGTGCGGCAGTTCGTGCGCGGCGAGCTGGAAGGACCTCTCTAGCAGGATGGCCGCGGCAGTACGCACCCACCTGCTCGAACGGCTGGGCAGCACCGCCGTCACGGTCGCCGAGGACCTGGGTGGCATCCTGGTGCTGCTGGCGCGCGTGCTGCGCGCGCTGGTGCCGCCGCGCCTCGACGGGCGCGAGCTGCTGCGCAACCTGCACAAGATGGGCAACCGCTCGGTGCCCATCGTCGCGCTGACCGCCTTCTTCGTGGGCGGCATCATGGTCATCCAGTCGGGCATCTTCGTGCGCCGCTTCAACGCTGCCGGGCTGGTTGGCTGGGGCACCGGCTACGCGGTCTTCCGCGAGGTCGGGCCCATCCTCATCGGGCTCATGTTCTCCGGCCGCGTGGGCGCCAACAACACCGCCGAGCTGGGCACCATGACCGTGACCGAGCAGCTCGACGGCCTGCGCGCGCTCGCCATCGATCCCATCCGCTACCTGATCGTGCCGCGCGTGGTCGCCATGATGGTCATGCTGTTCTCCCTGACCGTGCTGGGCGACCTGGTCGCGCTGGGCGGCGCCATGCTGTTCGCCAAGCTGCTGCTGCACATCGACTACGCCACGCTCTACTGGTCGTTCGCCGACAACATCAAGATCGCCGACCTGTTCCACGGCCTGTACAAGGCGGCCGCGTTCGGCGCCGCCATCGCGCTGACCAGCTGCTACTTCGGCATCAGCGTGAAGGGCGGCGCGGTGGGCGTGGGTCGCGCGGTCAACGCGGCGGTGGTCGCCGCGGCCATCGCCATCATGCTGCTCGACTTCTTCATCACGTACACCTTGCGATGAGTACCCGCGTGCGCAGCTCCATCGAGCGCTCGGGCGCGCTCGTCCTCGACGGTGTCGACGCCGGGCGCGAGCTCTTCAGCGTGTTCGCCCGCACCCTGCGTGGCGCGTTGCGCGGGCGGCGCGAGCCCGGCGAGGTCGCGCGCCAGATGTACCAGGTGGGCAACCGCTCGCTCTTGTTCGTGGCCGTGACCCTGGGCATGCTCGGCATGGTGCTGGTGTTCCAGACCTGCCTGCAGGTGAACCGGGTCACCGGCGACCTGTCGCAGGTGGGCGCCGAGTTCTTGAAGATCATGGTGCACGAGTTCGGCCCCACGCTGACCGCGATGATGCTGGCCACGCGCGTGGGCGCCGGCATCGCCGCCGAGATCGGCTCCATGGTGGTCACCGAGCAGGTCGACGCGCTGCGCATGTGCGGCGTCGAGCCGGTCGACTACCTGATCGTGCCGCGCTTTCTCGCCTGCCTGATCATGATGATCGGGCTGTATGCATTCGCCATCGTCATCGCCTACTCGCTGGGCATGCTGACCGCGTACACCTCGTTCCATGTCAATCCGCGCGTGTTCTTCGATCCCGGCAAGGTGGTCTATGGCGACCTCATCATCGGGCTGACCAAGTGCGTCGCCTACGGCGCGGCCATCCCGGTGGTGTCGGGCTACTGCGGCCTGTCGGCGCGCGGCGGCTCGGAGGGCGTGGGCTGGGCGACCACGCGCGCGGTCATCGGGTCATCCTTTGCGGTGATCCTGCTCGACTTCATTCTTTCGGGGCTCGGCTACGTACTCCTGCAGGCAGGGCAGACGTCATGATCGAATTCCAGGGCGTGAAGAAGGCATTCGGCGGCAAGACCGTGCTCTCGGGCATCGACCTGACCGTCAACGAGGGCGAGATCATGTTCGTCATCGGCACCTCGGGCGTGGGCAAGTCGGTGACCATCAAGCAGCTGGTCGGGCTCATCCGTCCCGACGAGGGCGAGATCCGTCTCGACGGCCAGCGCGTGGATCATCTGTCGGAGCGGGCCATGTACCCGGTGCGCATGCGCTGCGGCATGGTGTTCCAGAACTCGACCCTGTTCGACTCCATGTCGCTGATCGAGAACGTGGCCCTGCCGCTGCGCAAGCACAAGAAGCTGTCGCAGAAGGAGGCCGAGGAGCAGGCCATGGTGCGCCTGCGCCAGGTGCACATGCAGGACTTCGCCGACCGTTTTCCCGCCGAGCTGGGCGACGGCATGCGCAAGCGCGTGGCCATCGCGCGCACGCTCACCCTCGAGCCCGAGGCGGTGCTCTTCGACGAGCCGACCACCGGCCTCGACCCGGTATCGGCGCGCCGCATCGACAAGCTCATCCGCGAGCTCTCCGACGAGCTGGGCGTGACGTCGATCGTCGTGTCGCACGATCTGGTGTCGATCTTCAGCATCGCCGACCGGATCGCCTTCATCTACCAGGGCGTGGTGCACAAGTGCGGCACGCGCGAAGAGTTCAAGTCATCGGACGATCCGGTGGTGCAGCAGTTCATCACCGGGCGCTCGTCGGGTCCGATGGAGACGCCGGGTTTCTGACATGCTGAAGGAACGCAACCCCAACGGAGAGACTGGAAACGCCAGGAAGCCAGGGGCGCCAGCTCGGATCAACCCAGTTTCCGGGTCAGGTTCCATGGAGTGGCTTTCGCCATTGGCGCACGGGTGGCCACCCTGGCGTTTCAAATCTCCGCTTCTGCGCGATACGGATATTTCGCATGCGTGATCGAAGCCTCGAGTACAAGGTTGGACTGCTGCTGGTCGGCGCGCTGGTCATCCTGGGCGGGTTCGTGTTCGTGCTGGGCAACTTCTCGCTCGGGCCCGGGTTCCGGCTGAACGTCGACTACAACTTCAGCGGCAACATCCAGCCGGGCGCGCCGGTGAAGGTGTCGGGCATCAAGGTCGGCAAGGTCGAGGCGGTCGACTTCTGGGGCGGCAAGCTGGACGAGAAGACCGGCCGGCATGTGCAGGTGCGCGTGCGCATCTGGGTGCAGCAGCGGGTCAAGGACACCATCCGCGAGGACGCCGAGTTCTTCGTCAACACCGCGGGCGTGCTGGGCGAGCAGTACCTGGAGATCGCGCCCGGGTCGTACGGCAAGCCGGCGCTCGTGGGCGAGACCGTCGTGGGCGTCGATCCGCCGCGCACCGATCTCATCGTGGCGCGGCTCTACGAGTTCCTCGACTCGGTGACGTCGCTCCTGCGCGAGGACAAGGACCTCATCAAGAACCTGCTCAAGGACGGCGCGGCCACGCTGCACGAGCTGAACGGGCTGCTGGCCGAGAACCACGAGGAGATCGGCGGCCTCATCGTCAGCGCGACCAAGCTGGCCGACCAGGCCACCGGCATGATCTCCGACGTGCGCAGCGGCTTGCCTGATCCCAAGGTCATCGGCCGCACCGTGGCCAGCGCCGAGCGGGCGCTCGCGAGCGCCGACCGTGCCCTGACCGAGGTGACGCCGCGCGCCAGCAAGCTGCTCGACGAGGGCGTGCGCGTGACTGGCCTGGTCACCGACGCGCGCGTCGAGCACGCGCTGGCCACGGTCGACTCGGCCATCGCCACGCTCAACAAGGCGGGCGGGCTCATCGCCAACGTCGACGGCCTGGTCACCGACGTGCGCGCGGGCAAGGGCACCGCGGGCAAGCTGCTGACGCGCGAGGAGGTCTACGCCGACATCAAGGAGATGGTCCGCGACCTGCGCCGCAATCCCTGGAAGTTCTTCTGGAAGGAGTAGCGTGGCGCTCTCCGAGACGCAGCTGCACCGACGCGTGGGCAGCGCCGGCCTGGTCCTGCTGGTCGCCGGCGTGGCGCTCTTCCTGCGCCTGGGCGGCGAGCACCTGCGCCCGGGGCTGCGCTTCCACGTCGAGCTGCAACGCAGCGGCGCGCTGACCGCAGGCGCACCCGTCGTCCTGGCCGGACGCCACATCGGCACCATCGACGACATCCGCCTGGTGCCGCGCGTGGCACCGTCACCGTCGTACGCCCAGGACCCGACCGCCGAGCGCGCCGGCGTGGTGCTCGACGTCTGGATCGACCGGCGCTGGGCGCACGCGCTGCACGAGAACTCCGAGCTGTTCCAGAACCAGCCGTCCATCCTGGCCGAGGCCTACCTCGAGGTCGGCCCGCCCCGCGGCGCGGCGCCCGGGCCGCCCCTGCGCGACGGCGCGACCGTACGCGGCGCCGACCCGCCGCGCATGGACCAGATCGCGCAGCGCTCCTACGAGAACCTGCGCAACGTCATCGACCTGATCCGCACCGGCTTCCCCGAGGCGCGCGCGATGGGACGCGAGTTCGCCCTGCTCTCCGACCAGCTCGACACCCTCGCGGCCCCCGGCACCGTCGACGCCCTGAGCAGCTCGCGCGCCCGCCTGTGGGCCGAAGCACTCGCCGCCTGGCACGACTGGCAGGCCACCGGCGTCAGCAGCGACGACCTGACCCGCGTGGCCGCCCACGCACGCGCCACGCTCGCCCGCACGCGCACCCAGGTCGCCTCCCTGCGCGCCAAGGTCGATCGTCTGCTCGCCAGCATCGACGCCATCCGCCTGCGTCTCGGCCCCGAGCGCTTCGCCCGCTTCACCGAAGCCATTGCCCGCGTCGACGACCTGACCACGCGCGCCGACGCCCTCCTCGCCCACGCCGAGGAGATCGCGGCCATGGTCGCGCGTGGCGAGGGCACCATCGGCGCCTTCCTCAACGACACCGAGCTCGCCGACGACTTCAAGGCCATGACCAAGGTGCTCAAGGAACAACCCTGGGAAATGGTCGGCCACCCCCAGCACTGAAGCGCCCTGCCCTACGAAATCGTTCGAACCAACAAAATCTGCTCTCTGCTCTGCGTCTCTGCGCCTCCGCGTTCCACTGCTCCTACCGCCGCCATGGTCACGCGTCAGGCAGCGCGGCGTCCGGCAGCGGTGCATCGGGCGGCGGGCGTGCGTCGGGCGGCGGGCGTGCATCGACCGCAGCGTCCGGCGCGCCGGGCGGAGCGTCCGGCATCGGCTTCGCGTCTGGCGTGCCGGGAGGCGCGTCCGGCACGACCGCGCCATCGGGTATGGGGGTCAGGTTGCCGGCGCACACGGCGGGGCTGCGGTTGAAGTCGCAGACCAGCCCGGGGCCGCACTCGCTCGACGAGTGGCAGGCTTCGCCGGGGCCCAGGCTGCTGGTCGTGCCGTTGCACGCCCACACGCCCAGCGCGAGCCCGACCGTGGAGGAAACCAGCGCGGCGAGCAGAACGACGCGGTGCCTGCGCATGGCTCCAGTTTAACCCGCGAGCGCCGCCCGCAGGCAGCCGAAGTCACCCTGGCTCAGCCGATGACGGCGAGCACGGCGCCTTCGTCGACCGCCTGGCCTTCCGAGCACTTCACGGCCGAGATGGTCCCGTCGGCGGGCGATTCGACCGGCATCTCCATCTTCATGGACTCGAGGATCACCACCGTGTCGCCCTCCGACACGGAATCCCCCACCTTCTTCTCGATCTTCCACACGGTCCCGGTGATGTGGGCACGTACCTCGGTCGGCATGCGCGATAGCATAAGGAACTCTCACATGACCCGCCAGCGAATTGCCCACGCGCTCCTCCTCGCGGCCACGCTCGCTGCGGCCGCCGCCGGCGCGCCCGGCGTCGCGCACGCGCACGTCGCGCCCAGCGCGACCGAGAACAACCGCTACCTCAAGCTGACCCTGCTACCCGATCGCGTGCGCTGCGCGTACACGGTGTTCTTCGGTGAGCGCCCGGGCGCGGGCGAGCGCCAGCGCATGGACCGCGACGGCTCGGGCATGATCGACGACGCCGAGTCGGCTCGCTTCGGCGCCTCGCTGCGCGACGACGTCCTCGGTCACCTGCGCGTCGTCGTCGACGACCAGCCGGTGCCAGCCTCGGCGTGGAAGGTCGAGGACGTCGGCCTGGGCACGCCCGCGACATCGGGCGGCGCGTTCGCGGTCGACCTGCTGCTCTACGCGCCCACGCGCGGCGCGGGCGCGCATTCGCTCACCCTCGAGGACGGCTGGATCGTGCCCGAGCCTGGCGAGAGCGAGCTCGTCGTCGAGGAATCGCCCGGCGTGCGCGTGGTGGCCGCGCACCTGCTGAGCGCGCCGGGCCAGAACCAGGTGCGCTGGACCTTCCGCGGCAACCCGGATCCGCCCGCCGATCGGGCCGCGCGCGTCGAGTGGACCGTCGACGACGCGGCCTACGCCGCCAACAACCCCGACCGCTGCTTTCACTGCAAGAGCGAGCTCTACCGCCTCGCCGAGCAGAAGCGCAACGAGTGGAAGCTCGACCACGTGGTCAACGGCACCAACCTCGACGACCTCGGCGACTACCGCCCGGGTCTCGAAGCGGCCGAGCGCGCCGGTGTGGTGAGCCCGCTCGTCGAGCTCGGTTTCCGCAAGGCCGACGTGCGCGCCGCGGCGCTGGCGATCGGTCTCGG
>Ga0209515_10010562_pt1 | contig 10246 bp, 5 predicted proteins | sample Subgroupgradi54m_FD_187454 | JGI IMG/M metagenome (GOLD analysis project Ga0209515, IMG submission 187454) | Subsurface groundwater microbial communities from S. Glens Falls, New York, USA - GMW60B uncontaminated upgradient, 5.4 m (SPAdes)... ...
TGCCGCCGTGACGATGCAGCACTGCGAGCAGCATGGCCAGGCGGTTCTGCTCCAGACCTAGCGTGACGCGGCGCGGATTGGAACCGTGACTCTCATCCACCAGCGCCTGCACCTCGATCTGCAACCGCCCCCCGACCCAGTCCGCAAACTCATCGCGCAGCCGCTCGCTCTCCTGCACCGCGCGCGTCCACGCCTTGACCCGCCCGGCGACGTCATCACCGTAGTGCTTGAAGTCGTTGCGATCGGGCAGCTTGGCGTTGGGCAAGGTCTTCACCCACTCAGGGTCAGGCGCGAGCACCACCACGTTGTCGAGATGCTCGGTCGCGCGGTGCCGGTGCTTGAAGGCCTTGTCGAGCCAACCCGGGATGACCGTCTTCTGGAAGTGCGGGTACAGCACCAGGCCCTCGTGCATCGACGCGTAGTTCAGATGCAGGTGGTAGTCGGTGATGCCGCCGTCCCAGTACGCGCCGCGCGGCGCGCCCGGAATGTCGTGCACCGCCTCGAGCCAGAACGGGATCGAGCAGCTCGCAAGAATGCTCGGCTGCAGGTTGGCGTCATCCAGCACGACCGAGTGCGTGCGGTAGTCATGCAGGTGCAGCGGCATCGCATCGCGCGGGTCGGAAAAGATCACCCGCTCGAGCCAGCCGCCCATCGCCTTGCGGCTGACCGCGTTGGTCGCGAATGCGCCCAGGTAACCGAGCGGCGTGCGCAACCGGCCCTCGCGCCGCATGATGTGGCGGCCGCGGCTCGTGAACACATGCAGCCGGTAACGCGGATGCGTGAGCACTTCCGCGCTGCGCTCGCCGAAGCGTTCGGCCAGCTTGGCGCCGAACACCTCGCTGACGTGGCGCGCCTTCGGCTGTTTGCCGGGCGCGTGTTCGTATTCCTGCCGGATGTAGTCGTCGGCCATCTGCGCGAAGGCCGCGGCCGGGTCGGCGAGGCAGGCGCTCGCCATCCGCCAGGCGCCGATCGATGCGCCCAGCAGATGCACCGTGTGGTCGGTGGCGGGCAGCCACTCGCCGAAGATGAACTGGTCCAGCGGGTTCAGCGTCAGCCCCTTGGGGCCACCGGCGGCAGCAGGGACGGCGCGCACGTCCGACGCACGCAGCGTGCCCGTTTCGCCCAAGCGCGACCGGGCGCGTGGCCCGGCGTGGATCGTCAGTGCCTTCAACTCAGCTTGATGACGCCGCAGGCGATGCGCGCGCCCGAGTTGCCGGTCGGCTGGGTCGTGTAGTCGTCGGGGGCCGCATGCACGATCAGGCCGCGGCCGACCAGGTCGGCGGTGCCCGAGCCGATCGTCACGCCCTTCAGCTCGAAGCTCGCCTGGGCGTTGCCGTTGGCGTCGGACTTCAGCGCCGGCATGTCGCCCGCGTGGTGCTCGGCGTCCTGCGTGCCGTGCGGCTTGCCCGTCGGGTTGAAGTGGCCGCCGGTGCTCATGCCGTCGCCGCTCGAGCAGTCGCCCTTTTCGTGGGCGTGGAAGCCGTGTTCCTGGTTCGGCTTCAGGCCGCTGAGCTTGGCCGTGACGAGCACCCGCTCGCCCTGCTGCTCGAAGGTCACCGTGCCGGCTGCCGCGTTGCCGCGGGTCGGCTCGAGTGTCGCGCCGGCCTTGGGGCCGCTCGGTGCGGTGCTGGCACAGGCGCTGATCAGGGCAGCGGCGGCCACGGCGGTGAGGGAGGCGAAGCGTGTCATCGGGTTCTCCTGGAGTGGTGTTGTCACGTTGTCGCGCCGGCGAGGGCTGGCGCGATGTTACCCACCTACGAGATCAAGCGGCGGACGGACGCATCCGGCTCATCGCTTGCCCTGCAGCCGGGCGAACGCCGCTGCCATCGCCGACGATCCCTGCGGCGCCGGAGCCTGCCGCTCGCCCCGCCCGGCCGGGCGGAACGCGTTCGGCGCTGCCTCGCCCTTTGGCGACGGCCTGGCATCGAGCTTCATCGTCAGCGAGATGCGCTTGCGCGCCAGGTCGACTTCGAGCACCTTGACCTTGACGATGTCGCCGGTCTTCACGACCTCGCGTGCATCGTTGACGAACTTGTTGCTGAGCTGGCTCACGTGGACCAGCCCGTCCTGGTGCACGCCGAGGTCGACGAAGGCGCCGAACTGCGCGACGTTGCTGACCGTGCCCTCGAGCGTCATGCCGGGCTGCAGGTCCTTGATGTCTTCGACGCCGTCGTTGAAGCGCGCCACCTTGAAGTCGGGGCGCGGATCACGACCGGGCTTCTCCAACTCGGTGAGGATGTCCTTGACGGTGATGGCACCGAACTTCGCATCGGCGAAGGCTTCGGGCTTCAGGGTCCGGATCACGTCGCTGCGGCCCATCACTTCGGCCGCGGGCTTGTTCACCGCGAGCAGGATGCGCTCGACCACCGGATAGGTCTCGGGGTGCACGCCCGACTGGTCGAGCGGGTTGTCGCCGCCGCGGATGCGCAGGAAGCCGGCGCTCTGCTCGAAGGTCTTGGCGCCCAGGCCGCTCACGTCGAGCAGCTGCTTGCGGCTCTTGAACGCGCCGTTGGCGTCGCGCCAGCGCACGATGCTCGAGGCGACCGCGCTGCTCAAGCCCGACACCCGCGACAGGAGCGGTGCCGACGCGGTGTTCAGGTCGACGCCGACCGAGTTCACGCAGTCCTCGATCACCGTGTCGAGGCTCTTCGCGAGCTCGCTCTGGTTGACGTCGTGCTGGTACTGGCCGACGCCGATGCTCTTCGGGTCGATCTTCACGAGCTCGGCCAGCGGGTCCTGCAGGCGGCGTGCGATCGACACCGCGCCGCGCAAGCTGACGTCGAGATCGGGCAGCTCCTTGCTCGCGAACTCGGAGGCCGAGTAGACCGACGCGCCGGCTTCGCTGACCACGACCTTCTCGATCTGCGTGTCGGGCGCGAGCTGCTGGATGCGCTTGATCAGGTCGGCGGCGAGCTTGTCGGTCTCGCGGCTCGCGGTGCCGTTGCCGATCGCGATCAGGTTCACGCCGTGGGTCGCGCACAGGCGGCCGAGGGTGTGGACCGAGCCTTCCCAGTCCTTGCGCGGCTCGTGCGGGTAGACGGTCGAGGTGTCGAGCACCTTGCCGGTGTCGCTGACGACCGCCACCTTGACGCCGGTGCGGATGCCCGGGTCCAGCCCCATCACGACACGCTTGCCGGCGGGTGCGGCGAGCAGCAGGTCGCGCAGGTTCTCGGCGAACACCTTGATCGCGATGCGCTCGGCCTCTTCGCGCAGGCGAGCGAACAGATCGCGCTCGAGGCTCAGCGAGAGCTTGACCTTCCAGGTCCAGGCGATGGTCTTGCGGATCAGGTCGTCGGCGGCGCGCTGCTGGTGGCGCCAGCCGAGGTGGATCGCGATGCGACCTTCGGCGAGGGACTCACCGTTCGGCCTGAGCTTGTCGAAGGGCGTTTCGACAGGCTCAACGCGAACGGGGGGTGGCTCAACGCGAACGGGGGGTGGCACGACGCGAACGGGGGGCGGCTCGACGCGAACGGGGGTGGGGGCTTCGAGCTTGGCGTCAAGCACCTCTTGCGTGCGCCCGCGAAACACCGCCAGCGCGCGGTGCGACGGCACCGTGCGGATCGGCTCGTCGTAGTCGAAGTAGTCGCGGAACTTGGCGACATCGGGGTGGTTCTCGTCCTTGCCGGCCATCAGCTTCGAGCGCAGCAGCCCCTCGGCCCACAGCCATTCGCGCAGCTTGCCGACCAGTGCCGCATCTTCGGCCCAGCGTTCGGAAAGGATGTCGCGCACGCCGTCGAGCACCGCCAGCGCATCGGCGAAACCGGCCTCGGCGTTGACGAAGCCGGCGGCCTCGACGCGCGGGTCCAGCGACGGATCGGCGAACAGCTTGTCGGCCAGCGGTGCGATGCCCGCTTCGCGCGCGATCATCGCCTTGGTGCGCCGCTTCTGCTTGTACGGCAGGTACAGGTCTTCGAGCTCCTGCTTGGTCGGCGCGGCCTCGATGGCGGCACGCAGCTCGGGCGTCAGCTTGCCCTGCTCCTCGATGCTTTTGAGCACCGCGGCGCGCCGCTCTTCGAGCTCGCGCAGATAGCCCAGGCGTGCTTCGAGGTCACGCAGCTGGGTGTCGTCGAGACCGTCGGTGGCCTCCTTGCGGTAGCGGGCGATGAAGGGGACGGTGGCGCCCCCGTCGAGCAGCTCCACGGCGGCGTGGATCTGCGCCGGCCGAACCTTCAGCTCGGCGGCGATTTGCAGGAGGATCTTGTCCAAGGGAATGCGAGAGACTGCGGAGAAGGCGCGCAGTGTGCCACAGGGGAGGATGTGTCATACCGGCGAACGCCGGTATCCACTCTTCGAGCCGCGCGCAGCGGAAATGCCCTCGTGGGCGTTCGGGCTGTGGATCCCGGCTTTCGCCGGGATGACGCGCGCGCGGAGGGGTGGTGACTACTTTGCGACGTGCTCGCGCAACAGCGCTTCGAACGCGTCCGACGCGACCGGCTTGCTGAAGTAGTAACCCTGGGTTTCGTCGCACGACTGCTCGCGCAAAAACGCCTCCTGCTCGCAGGTCTCGACACCTTCGGCAACCACCGTCAGGCTCAGCGTCTTGCCCATCGCGATGATGGCTTGCGTGATCGCCTTGTCTTCGGCGTCCTGCGGCAGGTTGCGGATGAACGAGCGGTCGACCTTGATCGTGTCGATCGGGAAGCGCTTGATCTGCGCCAGCGACGAATAACCGGTGCCGAAGTCGTCGATCGCGAGCTTGATGCCGAGCTTCTTGATCTCGGCCAGAACGCGCGCGGTGCGCTGGCTGTCCTGCATCACCATGCCTTCGGTGATCTCGAGCTCGAGCAGCTCGGGGTTCATTCCGGTTTCGGCGAGCACCGCGCCGATGTCGCGCAGCAGGTGTTCGTCGTTGAACTGGCGCGGCGACAGGTTCACCGCCATGCACACTGCCGGCAGGCCCTGGCGCTGCCAGGCCATGTTCTGCGCGCAGGCCGTCTTCAGCACCCAGCGGCCGATCGCGACGATCAGCCCGGTCTCTTCGGCCAGCGGGATGAACTGCGCCGGCGACACCATGCCGAGATCGGGGTGCTTCCAGCGCAGCAGCGCCTCGGCGCCGTTGATGCGGCCGCTCTTCAGGTCGAGCTTGGCCTGGTAGTGCAGCGACATTTCGCGCCGCTCCAGCGCGCGGCGCAGTGCGGTTTCGAGCGCCAGCCGCTCCAGGGTCTGCGACTTGATGTTCGGGGTGAAGAACTGGTAGTTGTTCTTGCCTTCTTCCTTGGCCAGGTACATCGCGATGTCGGCGTTTTTCATCAGCGTCTGCTCGTCCTGGGCGTCGCGCGGGAACATGCTGATGCCCACGCTCGCGGTGACGCGGCACTCCTGGCCCACGAGCTTGATCGGCTTGATGATGGCCGACAGGATCTTGCGCGCAACCCGCGCCGCCTGGCGGTCGTCCTTGATCTCCTGCACCAGCACGACGAACTCGTCGCCGCCCAGGCGCGCCACCAGGTCGCTGGCGCGCAGGCTGCGGTTCAGGCGCGCGGCCACCTCCTTGAGCAGCAGGTCGCCGGCGTCGTGGCCGAGCGTGTCGTTGATGATCTTGAAGCGGTCGAGGTCGATGAACACCACCGCGAACTTGCGCTCGTAGCGCCGCGCCGACGTGAGCGCCAGGTTCAGCACGGTGCTGAACATCTCGCGGTTGGGCAGGCCGGTCAGGCCGTCATGGGTCGCGAGGTACTGGATGCGCTCGTCGGCGCGCTTCTTCGCCGTGACGTCGCGCGACACGCCGTGGTAGCCCTTGAACTTGCCGTGGCGGTCGAACAGCGGAACACCGCTCACGCAGTTGTAGCGAGTCTCGCCTTCGCTGCTGACGATCTGGAACTCGGCGTCGCGAAACGGCTGGTGCGCCGCGAGCAAGGCCTTGTGCTCGGCCCACTGCGCATCGCTCGCGACGATGGGCAGCTCCCAGCGGGTCTTGCCCAGGATCTGGGCCAGCGACAGCCGGCTGTTGCCGACGAGCGCGGTGAAGCGGAAGTTCTCGTCCTGCTCCCAGTACCAGTCGGACGACAGCTCGATCAACGCGCGAAAGCGCTCTTCGCTTTCGCGCACCCGCTCCTGCGCCTTCACGCGGCGATAGAACTCGCCCATCTGGCTGCCTATCATCGCGGCGTATTCGGGCAGCCCGGGGTCGGGAATGACACGGTCGCGCGAGAGCAGTTCCAGCACCCCCGCGACCCGCCCGTCGATCTTGACCGGCACACAGAACGCTGCGCTGAGCCCGCCGGCTGCCAGCATGTCGGCACGCGCCATCAGGCACTGGCCCGGCGCCAGTGCGCCATGCCAGACCGGGTGCCCGCAGGACCAGGCGGACTGGCTCGCGAGAATCGGCGCCGCCGGCATCGCGGGCGCCGTCTTCAGCGCCTCGACCGCATCGTTCAGCGCGCTGCCGGGAACGCTCCACGACTCCATGCAGCCTATCGTCTGGCTGGCCTCGTCGAAGCCGAACAGCGCGCCGCATTCCCAGCCCAGCGTCTCGCAGAACACCCGCAGGATGCTGACCGCGACGACACCGATGCGGTCAGACATCGCAAGCGTGTTCGTCACGCCGTATTGCAGCGTCAGCTGCAGCTCGTCGCGCATCGCCGCGGTGATGTCCTTGGCCACGCCGCAGTAGCCGCGGAAACAGCCGTCGGCGTCGAACATCGGCACGCCGCTGCTGCAGATGAAACGCAGCTCGCCGTTGCGGTTGACGCGCTTCAGCACGAAGTCGGCAAACGGCTGGCGTGCCTGCAGCACCGCAAAGTGCGGGTCCCAGCTGCCGCCGTCGCGCAGCGGGACCTCGCCGTGGGCCCAGCGGGTCGCACCGAGGTACAGGTCCACCTGCAGGTCGACCGGGCGACCCGCACCGCCGCGCAGCGTGGTGAAGCGGTACTGCTCGTCCTGCTCCCAGTACCAGTCGGAGGCGATTTCGAGCAGGCTGATCGCATGCTCGCTCGGCAGCGGCGGGCGGCTCGAATTCGGAACTGACAGATTCGTGAGGCCGGGGTTTGATCCCATGCTCTTTCCCTGCTGAAGTGGAACGCACGGCATGACGCCGCCATGCGGGCATTGCAACTTTCATCGTAGCCGTGCGCCAGCTCGGGCGCAGGCCGGATCAACGGGGCGAATCCGGTCCAATCCCGGCGCCAGCCAGCCAGTCGGCCGCCGCTTGCCCCGCCACCCGGCCCTGGGCCAGGCAGGCACTCAGGAGGTAGCCACCGGTGGGCGCTTCCCAGTCGAGCATCTCGCCGGCGCAGAACACACCCGGCAGCGCGTGCAACATCAGCCGCTCGGTGACTGCATCGAAGCTCACGCCACCGGCGCTGCTGATCGCCTCGTCGATCGGCCGCGGCGCTGCGAGCGTCAGCGGCAAGGCCTTGATGCCTGCGGCGAGCGCTGCCGCGTCGTCGAAGGCGGAGCGTGGCAGCAGTTCGTGCAGCAGCGCCGCCTTGACGCCGTCGATGCCGAGCCGGCTCTTCAGGTGGGTAGACAGCGAACGCGAGCCGCGTGGCCGTGCCACCTCGGCCTGCACGAAGTCGAAGCGGCGCTGCGGCAGCAAGTCGATCTGCGCGGTCGCGCTGCCGTTCGCCAGGATCTGGTCGCGCAGCGGCCCCGACGCCGCGTAAACGAGGCTGCCTTCGACGCCGGTTTCGGTGACGACACATTCGCCGATCTGGTGGAACGTGCCGAAGCTCAGCGCCACGTTCTTCAGCGGCTGGCCGGCGAAACGGGTTCGGAAGAACTCGCTCCAGCGTGCCACGTCGAAGCCGCAGTTCGACGGCTGCAGCGCAGCCACCGCGACGCCGCGCTGTTCGAGCAGCGGCAGCCAGGCGCCGTCCGAGCCGAGGCGCGACCAGCTCGCGCCGCCGAGTGCCAGCACGGTGGCATCGGCGTTCACGCACTGCTCTCCCGCGGGGCTGGCAAGACGCAGTGCCACAGCGTCGAAGCCGAGCCAGCGCTGGCGCATGTGAAAGCGCACCCCCTGCCGGCGCAGGCGCTGCAGCCAGGCACGCAACAGCGGTGCGGCTTTCATGTCGCTCGGAAAGACCCGCCCCGAGCTGCCGACGAAAGTCTGGATGCCGAGGCCGTGCACCCACTCGCGCAGCGCGGCCGGGTCGAAGCCAAGCAGCGCCGGCTCGAGCTGCGCGCGTCGTTCGCCGTAGCGCGCGATGAAACGATCGAAAGGTTCCGAATGGGTGAGGTTCAGGCCGCCCTTGCCGGCGAGCAGGAACTTGCGGCCGACCGAGGGCATCGCGTCGTACAGGTCGACTTGCACACCGGCCTGCGCGAGCACCTCGGCGGCCATCAGGCCGGCCGGCCCGCCGCCGATCACGACCGCGTTCGCGAGCGTGTCAGCGGTAGCCATGGCCCGCCACGCCGAAGGTGAAGGCGAGACTCGCCTCGACGACGTTGGCGCTGAGCGAGCCCTTCAGCGACTTGATGCGGCCGCCGCCGATGCGCAGCGACAGCGACGGGCTGACGTCGAGGCCGACATACGCCATCGGCTGCACCAGCGCGCCGCCCTGCGTGTCGACCCCGCCGCCGCCGGCCGCGCCGATCAGCGCCTCGGCGCCGGCATGGATGCGCCAGAACAGCGGCGCCTGCACGCCCGCGCCGAACACCCCCGAGGTGTAGCCGCCGGCACCGCCGCCGGCCGCGCTGTGGACCTGGCCGGTGAGATAGAAGGCCGGTGTGACGAAGCGGTTCACCTTCAGCACCACGTTCTGCAGGCTGCGCGTGCTGCCGTCGCGGCGCGCCGCGAGGTAGCGCTCGACGCCGACCGCCCAGTCGGTGCGCGCGGTCCGGTCGGGCGCGGTGACGTCGCTCGGGTCGTCGAGGATCCAGGCCAGCGACGCCTCCGCGTGCAGCGCCTTGAAGCTGCCCTGCGGCGCGCGGGTCATGCCGCCTTCGAGCGACAGGCCGAGACTGCGCGACAGGCGCAGCGTGCCGTAGAGACCGCCCTTGACCAGCAGGCCGCCGCCGACGCCGATGTCGCCGCCGCCGCCCATGCCGAGCGAGGCGCGCGCGCCGAGTGTCAGCGTGTTGCGCCAGACCGTGGTTTCGGTGCCGAGCGTGCCCAGGTATTCGGCATAACCGCCGACCCCGCCGCTGGCCGCCCCGGCCGCTTCGATGCCCCAGTAGCGGTGGTCGTCGACGGCGCGCTCCAGGCGCATGCCGACGAAGCCGATCTTCTGCGTCAGGTCGCCGCCGCTGGCGCGCTTGGATCCGCTGCGCGGCTTGTAGACGCCGAAGACGGCCTGGGCGCGGTCGAAGCCCATGCCGGAGCGGCCGCTGATCGTGAGCGGCGTGCCGATGCGGTCGCGCTCGACATAGCGGAAGTCGGTGGCCGCGCTCCAGACCAGGCCGATCTGGCTGCTGTCGATCTGGCCATTCTGGAACTTCACTTTCGACGCCGACAAGCCAAGCCGGTACGGCCCGAAGTTCCACAGCAGGTCGACATGCGGCCGGATCATCAGGCCGCCGCCGACCGGCGCCGCGCCGCCGCCACCGCCGCCGGCATAGACACCGAGCTCGAGTTCGAGCGGTCCGGCGATGGTGTGATGCCATGCCGCTTCGGCACCGACCACGAACAAGCCGCCGCGGTGCCCGCTGATCGCGCCGTAGACGGCCGGACCGATGGCGAAGCCGTGGCCGACGTCCGCCAGGTAGCTGGTGCCGACCAGCCCCAGGTGTTCGTTGCCCGGCAGGCGGATGCGCTCCAGCCCGAGGCGCACCTGCGCCGGCAAGGTCTTCAGCGGCTCATCGGCGGAGGAGTCGGAAGCCTGTGCCAGCGCGATGCCCGAGCCGAGCAGCCCCAGGCTTGCGAGCACGGCTTTCGTCCAGGACGGCAGCAGGGTCGTCGCGAGGGCAGGCGGGGCGGGAGCGCGATGATGGGTCATGAACGGCGGTGCTGCTTTTTTTGGCCAGCGCGGATGGTAACCACTGGCGCCGGCCGGCCTGTAAGAAGGCGGCGTGCCGATGCGACACCCTTGACCGGATCCACGGAGTCGCGCCATGAAACAAGCCTCGTACCTCCTCGCCGTCGTCGCCGCCGGCGCCTGCCAGTGTTCGCTGGCACTCGCGGCCGGCGATCAGGCCTGCACCGCGCGCAGCGGCGCGAGCGTGACGCCGCTGGTCGAGCTGTACACCTCGGAGGGCTGCAACTCGTGCCCGCCGGCTGATCGCTGGCTGAGCGCGCTGGTGGGCAAGCCGGAGGTCGTCGCGCTCGCGTTCCACGTCGACTACTGGGACCGGCTCGGCTGGAAGG
>Ga0209515_10010565_pt1 | contig 10245 bp, 10 predicted proteins | sample Subgroupgradi54m_FD_187454 | JGI IMG/M metagenome (GOLD analysis project Ga0209515, IMG submission 187454) | Subsurface groundwater microbial communities from S. Glens Falls, New York, USA - GMW60B uncontaminated upgradient, 5.4 m (SPAdes)... ...
TAAAAAGCACTGACAGATCATTCTCTGGAATTAAAGAGGAAGAGGGAATAACCACATGGTCATTTTTTTCAAAGAATTTCAAAAACTTCTGTCTTAATTCTTGTGCTGTCATGAGGGTATTATAGCCTAAAGTACCTTTTTGTAGAATCTTTTGGGTTTGGGTTTAGAGATTAGCTTTGATATAGCTACTACTGGTTTCTCAATCTCCTGGGCTATATTTTCACCTGTTTGCAAGACAGCATTAAACTTATCCAGAGCTTTTTTTAAATCCCGCAAAATGAAAAATACTTGAATTCCTGTTATGCTCAAAAAAATTGATAAAAGTAGTATTAAAAAAATTAAAGCAGCTTGCAAAAGATCCATAGGCTTTATACTATATCACTTTTTCAAAAATACAGTTCTTTCTATTTTCGATTGCTTGCCGCTTTTTGCAGTAGCGCTAATTTTAACTGTATTTACATTATCAGAAAGTTTAATCTCTTGTGAGAATTTACCCAAAGGATCCACCTGAATTTCTTGATCATTAATGCTTACTTTTGCTTCCGCGTCAGTTCTACCAATCACTTGAATAGACGGGGAAGAAACAGCCTGTTGGTCAACAGGTTGACTAACTTCTAAAAATGGTCCCCCAACCAAAAATCTATATTCAAACCAAAGATACCCAAAAAAGATTAAAATCAACCCTAAAACAAGTAAACTTAAAACTCTAGTTGGAGTAAGCCTAAATCTTTTTTTATCTAAAGGATTGCTAAAAGATTCCAAAATTCTTGGTGGATTTTGCCCTTCAGAAAATTCTCTTCGAAATATTGCCAGAAGTTTTTCGCAGTTTAGTCCTAAAAATTTGCCATAATTTTTAATAAATCCCTGAACAAAGGTCGGTGGTGGAAGCTTAGAATATTCCCCGTTCTCCAGTGCCTTAAGCAGTTCTTTCCTGATTTTGGTGGCCTTTTCAATCTCATCTAATGTATAAAATTTTCTTTCTCTTTCCTCTTTTAAAATTTGTCCAACAGTTCTCATGGGGAGATTATACCTTGTAAGTACCTTGTCGTAAAACCTTGAACTTTCCATCTTGATCCAGTTCAATGATTGTCGAAGCTTTTGATTGAATCTTCCCGCCATCAATATAAAAGGCTATTTTTTCTCCAAAATATTTTTTTGCTTCTTTTATATTTTCAGAAGATTTCTCTCCTTCAAAATTAGCAGAAGGCGCCACTAGTGGCCCAACTCTTTTTAATAAATCCAGCAACCACTCATTTTTTGGCATTCTAAAAGTTTGTCCGGAAATTATTACACTAACTGGATTAGGCCAGATTTTTTCCAAAAATTTTTTCTGATTTTTACTTAATCTGACATTAAACTTTTTTAAATCATTAAAAGAAGAAATTAAAATAATAAAGGGTTTATCTTTTGATCTTTTTCTTAAGTGATAAATTTCTGCAACGGTTTTATTGTTTAATGCCGAACCAACTATTCCATAAATAGTATCAGTAGGAATAACTCCAATTTTTCCTTTTTTTAGATCGTCAACTACTCCAAAAGGAAACTCTGCAATTATCTCCCAATCTTTTGGTTTAGTATCAATACTGGAATTAGTTAAGTAAATGCTTTTAACTTTTAATTTAAAGTTCAAAACCCCTAGCTCTTTAATAATTTTCTTTTTTATATCTTGCTCAAAATTTCCATATAAAAGACTGAGATGAGGCATAGAAATTGCTTTCAAGAGTTTAGATTTTTTTGCTTTAATAAAAACACATCTAAAATAATTAGATGTGTAACCCAGTTCATTGAGTGCAATGGTAAATGGTTTAAGCTGAGTAGATATTTGAAATGCTTTATTTAAAGCCTGCTCTTTTGTTAAATTGAGATCTCCCAGCAAAGTAATATGGGGTTCAAATTTTGGACCACCATACTCTTTGGCCAATTTAACTATTAACTTTTTAAGCTTAAAATAAACTTCACCTTCCGGCTTTAACCAGAGAGAATACCTCTCTGCCAATTTCTTTTTTGCCATAATTATGATGAAGATTGTTGGGCAGCAAAATATTCTTCAGCATTTCTGACTAGCACATCTCTTGGTTTACTGCCTTCTCCTGGCCCAACAATTCCTAATTCTTCCAGCTCATCTAAAATCCTGGCAGCTCTGGCATAACCTACTTTTAACCTTCTTTGAAGTAATGACGCTGAAGCCCTATCATATTGACAAACAGTTCTAACTGCCTCTTCAAATAACTCATCTCTATCTCCCCCATTTCCACCTCTTAAGCCCCACTTACCAATCGGCATTTCTGTCACTTCTGCAGTATATTGTGGAACAATACCAGTAGACTTTAGGTACTTAATCAAGTTGCCAATTTCATCATCTTGAACAAATACTCCTTGAATACGACTTGGCTTTGAGGCGTCCGGTGGCAAAAATAACATGTCTCCTCTGCCTAAAAGTTTCTCAGCTCCTGGACCGTCCAAAATTACTCTGGAGTCAATCATAGAAGAAACATTAAAGGCAATTCGACAGGGAATATTTGCTTTAATTAAACCTGTAATAACATCAACGGATGGTCTTTGCGTTGCCACAACCAAATGGATGCCAGTAGCTCTGGCAAGTTGGGCAATTCTAGTGATGGCATCCTCAATTTCAACCGGAGCAAACATCATTAGATCTGCCAGCTCATCAACAACAATCACAATATATGGCAGGGCCTGAAAACCTGACATCTCATTATAGCCAGCAATATTCCTAACTCCGACTGATTGAAACAGCTTATAACGACGGTCCATCTCTGCCATGGCCCATTTCAGAGCTGATAAAATTTTCTCTGGCTCAGTGATAACTGGTGTTAAAAGATGAGGAATCCCATTATAGTTTGTTAACTCCACTCTTTTTGGGTCAATTAAAATTAATTTAAGTTCATCAGGTGAATTTCTAAATAAAAGTGAGGTTATAAAAGAGTTAATTAAGATTGATTTTCCTGATCCGGTTGTACCAGCAATTAAACAGTGGGGCATCCTGTCCAAATCTACAATCATTGGCTTTGAAGAAGTATCTCTTCCTAAAGCTACAGCCAGTTTTGATTTATGCTTGGTCATATCATCAGAAGCTAATACCTGTTTTAGTCCAACTATTTCCAAGGAATGATTAGGTACTTCAATTCCAACTAAAGATTTTCCCGGAATTGGAGCTTCAATTCGGACAGTTCCAGTTGGGGTAGCCAGTGCCAAAGCCAAATCGTGTTGCAAATTGGCAATCTTTGAAATCTTTGTACCGGCAGATATCTCCAAAGCATATTGGGTCACTGCTGGTCCGCCATTTACTTCAGCCACTCGAGCTTGAATTCCAAAAGAATCCAAAGTTTTTTCAATTATTGAGGCGTTTTTCTTCACATCACCCCGCTGGGCAGCAGATCCAACTTTATCAGATAACAAACTCAAAGGGGGATATTTCCAAACCTTACTTTGCCCTACTACATTTTGTACCAAAACATCAGCAATAACTGGCTCTTTCTGTTGCGGGTGAGGTCTTGGGATAGAACGTTCATCTACCCCAGAAACTTTAATAGGAATGTACTTTGCCTCAAAAGTTCTGGGACGATTAAAGATTGGATTAATTAGTTTCTTGATAGTCTGAAATACCCAAACAAAGATTGCAAAAATCTGCTGCAAAGAAGTATTAAAAAGCACCACCAAACCGACCAGAAAAACAAGTAATAATACCGCTACCGTTCCTGGTGGTGTGACAAATGAAGACAGTTCCTGCCAGACGAATTGTCCAACAGAACCTGCCTTTTCATATCTGATTGAGGCTGTTAGGCTAGAAATAGATAAAATAATAAGGATAAATCCTAACAATACATTAGTTTGGGCAAATTTCCATTTGCTTTTTGTTAATACTAACCCTGATAAAAGAAAAATAATCGGGGCGCTAATTTTCATCCATCCTAAGTAATTTGATAAAAGATCTCTCCAAAAGGATAAGCTTTGAGATGAAGTTGATAAAGCAACAACTGACAACACAGCCAATATTAAAGCAATTAATGCGCTTACAGCAGTAATAGTTTTGTGTTTCAATCTAAGTTTGGGTAATTTATAAATAGATCTTCGTCTAGACATATAAAGATTATAACTATTATACCATATAACTATGGGTTAAACTTCCACCACTACAGGTAGTATCAATGGTCTCCTTTCTGTTGCCTGATATAAAAACTTCTCCAAGGAGTCTTCAATTGTTTTTCTAATAAATCTCCAGTCAGTCTGTTTATGAATATGCTGCGTGAAACTATCGCTAACTACTTTTCTGGCATCTTCCAAAAGATCTTTAGCCATCTCTTCAAAAACAAATCCCTTTGAGATAATATTTACATCTGAAACCAGTTTTCCGGTATGTTGATCAACAGACACCACAACCACTACTATTCCTTCCTCACTCATCGTCAATCTATCTCTAAGCACCACATACCCAACATCACCAATCCCCAGTCCATCCACATATATATTTTGCAGATTCAAGCTTCCGGTAAGTTTAATATTATCCGGATGCACTTCCAAAATATCTCCATTCTCCACTCTCAAAATTTGATTTTTCTTATATCCCAATTCCTCCGCCATTCCAGCAAACGTTTTCATATGCCTAAAAGTTCCTCCGATAGGAAATAAAAATTTTGGCTTTATCAAATTAATCATTAACCTCAGTTCCTCCAAAGCTGCGTGGCCCGAAACATGCAGGTTAGAAGTTACTGCAGAATAATAAACCTTTACCCCGAGTCTTGACAGCGAATCTATCAGGGCATTCTGTGCAGATTCAGTAGAAGGAATAGGGTCTGCAGATAATATAACACTATCATCTTCTTTTAACTTAACTTGCTTGTGTTCTTCGTTGGCTGCTCTGGTAAGTGACGACTCCAATTGACCTTGTGCACCAGCTATTAAGATGAGTACTTTGTTTGGAGCAAATGATGAAATTGCATCTGGGGCAATCACCAGTCCTGGTGGAACATGCAAATATCCCAAATCCCTTGCAACTTGAAAGTTATTTTCAAAAGATCTTCCTACAATTGCCACTTTCCTGTCCAGCTTTTGTGCTACATTAATTGCTTGCTGCATCCGAGAGACATTTGAAGAAGTCATAGTAATTAAAACTTTACCAACAGTCTCCTGGGCTGCTTTTTCAAAAGAATCCTCAATTGATTTTTCTGACTTATTAAAGCCTGGTTTGTCAACTCTTAGACAATCAATTAGCAAAAGTAGCACTCCCTCACTACCCAGCTGAGCCACCTTTCCTACATCAGTTACCTGGCCTGAGACTGGCGTCCAATCAATTTTAAAATCTGCCTGATGAATAATTAAACCTTGAGGTGTTCGTATCACTATGCCTGTGGAATCAGGTACTGAGTGCGAGACTTGATAAAAAGATATTTGAAATACTCCTAAATTAAGTTGCTGATCAATTTTCACTTCAATAATTTTATTTTTAGGTAAGTTATGTTCAGTAAATTTTGCTCTGATAAAGCCGGCAGTTAATCTTTGAGTATAAATCGGAACTTGAAGCTGTGGCCAAATATAAGGCAGGGCACCGATATGATCTTCGTGCCCATGAGTAATAATAATCCCTCTGATTTTATTTATCCTTTCTCTAAGATAAGATATATCAGGGATAATCAAATCAACTCCAGGCATAGCCTCATCAGGAAATCCCACTCCACAATCAACAATTATGATGTCCTCCCCATATTCATAAAGGTACATATTTTTGGTTACATCACCCACCCCACCAAGAGGAATTAATTTTAAGCTTTGACTATTATTCATATTTTAAGTACCTAAGTATTCTCCTAAATTCTGGGCATTAATTTTAAATGGCCCAATACTACCTCCTACAACCTTCATTGCAATTTTTCTGCAAATTGCTTGTAAGCTGCGTGAGAGTGACCTAATCCCGGAATCAAACCCTAAAGGCCTAATAATTTGTGGCCAAACCTCATCTGATATCTCAACCAGTTTACTTTCTACCCCTGCCTCGTCAAGAGCTTTTGGTAAAAGATAGTCTTTACCAATCACCATCTTTTCTTCATCAGAATATGAGGGCATTTGAATTGGCTCAAGCCGATCCAACACTGCTGTTGCGATATTACCGGTATTATTGGCTGTGGCAATAAATAAAACTTGTGAAAGATCATATGGGCAGTCAAGATAATGATCTACGAAGGCATGATTTTGAGCAGGATCTAAAAGCTCAACCAAAACTCCCATCATATCCACTCTAGTTACCTCAGCTACCCTATCAATTTCATCCAAAAGTATCACAGGGTTTGAAACTTTTGAATTTTTGATTGCCTTAATAATCTGGCCTGCTTCAGCTTCAGGTTTTACTCTGGATTGTCCTCTTAAAGTTGCCGGATCACCCAAGCCACCAAAAGGTATACGCTCAATTGGTCTGCCCAAACTTTCTGCGATAGAATAGGCTAAGGATGTCTTACCAGTACCAATCAAACCCACAAAAAGTAATATCGGAGCATGGAAAGCTTGAAAATTTTGCTTTTGTTTATGTAAAATTAGGACTGATAAATACTCTAAAATTCTATCTTTAACTAACTGCAAGCCATAATGGTTTTTATCTAAAATTTCTTTTGCTCTTTTTATATCCAAAATATCTTGAGAAGTTTTATTAAAGGGTAAACTTAAAACAAACTCTACATAAGCAAGCAACTTTTCAAATTCAGCTCCGGTTCCTGGAAATTTAAGTAGATTAAAAAGTCTGTCCTTAATCTCTTGGGGAAGCTCGCTTTGAGTTATTTTTATTTTTAGCTCTTCAGTATTTGGGGCAGAACTTTCCATTATAAATATTCTAACACTTAGCGGTTAAAATCGCCGCGGCCGCCACGGTCTCCACCACCTGGTCTTCTTCTGTCAAAAGATGGTCTTCCGCCAAAGCTTGGCCTACCGCCAGATGAAGATCGGGGTCTAAAACCACCGCTGCTTGGCCGAGAATCTCTTGCACCGAAACCACTTCTGGATCCACCGCGGTCTCTAAAACCTCCACTAGGCCGGCTCCCAAATCCACCTCTTGAGGAACCACCAAATTCACCCCTACCACCTCCGGAAGGACGGCTTTCAGACTCCGGCTTAATATCAGCTCCAAATAACATAGACAAGCCAATTTTACCTTCTGGTGAAACATCAGTTACCCGAACCTTAACATCTTGACCCTCAGAAACTACATCTTCAACTCTCTCAACATGTCCAGGTGCCATTTGAGATATATGAACCAATCCATCTTTTCCAGGCAAAATATTAACAAAAGCTCCAAAAGCAGCCAGTCTAACCACCTTTCCGGTAAATTCTTCTCCAACAGTAACCTGCTTGAATTGGCCTTCAATTGACTCCAGTGCTGCTTTAATAGCCTCAGGCTTTGTTGCAGAAACCATAACAGTTCCGTCATCCTCAATATCAATCTGAGCTCCGGTTTTGGCAATAATTCCATTAATGTTTTTTCCTCCCGGACCAATTAAAGCTCCGATATCCTCTGGTTTAATATGGATAATTTCCACACGGGGTGCGTGAGGAGACATTTCTCCTGGAGCAGGAATGGCCTCACTCATTTTATCTAAAATAAACTCACGGGCTTTCTTGCCTTGTTTTAGCGCCTCTTCTATAACTTCAAAACTAATCCCTTCAAGCTTTGTATCCATTTGGATAGCTGTAATACCGATCTTTGTTCCGGCCACTTTAAAATCCATATCTCCGTAAAAATCTTCCACAGCTCTCATATCAGTAATAACCTGAAACTTGCTACCATCAGACAAAAGACCTAAAGCTATTCCTGCCACCGGTTCAATCGGGACACCGGCATCAAAAAGTGCCAAGCTGGAAGCACAAATAGCCGCTTGTGAGGTTGAAGCATTTGCTGAAAGTACCTCTGAAACAATCCTAATTGCGTATGGAAATTTTTCTTCACCAGGTATAACAGGCTCCAGTGCTTTTTCTCCCAATGCACCATGTCCAACATCACGCCTATTTGGTGGACCAATTCTTTTTACCTCTCCTGTTGAAAAAGGATTAATACCCATATTATAGTAGTGCATAAAGCGCTTTACTCTCTCGCCCTCCATGCCTTCAATAGTTTGACCCAAAGAAGGAGCGCCTAAAGTCACCACTGATAAAATTTGTGAGTCACCTCTTGAAAATAAAGCTGAGCCGTGAGTACGAGGTAAAATTCCAACTTCAATTTCAATGGGCCTAACTTCATCCATTGCTCTTCCGTCTACTCTTTTACCCTTTCCTAAAACCAGATCATTCATAATTTCTTTAGCAACCTTATCAAATACTCCGGAGATAATTAAAGGAGTTAAAACTTCTGTATATTTTGTTGTTAGCTCCGTCTTAATTTGATCTGCCATTGAATCATGCCAGGCAGTTTTTTCGTCAAACAAGGCCTTTTCAATCCGCTCTCTGGTAACAAGCTTTACTTCTTTAAGTAAGGCTTCTTCTACTTCTTCAGCTAATGTTGAGTAGGTTTGTTTTTCTTTTCCGGCTTCTTTGGTAAACTCCTCTATCAAAGAGATTATTGGTTGGGAATGTGCGTGAGCTTCTTTGATTGCACTGTAAACAACATCATCTGAAACCTGTTTGGCTTTGGTTTCAATCATGGCAACTTTGTCTGCTACGGAAGCAGCAAAAAGATCCAAATTAGAATTTTCCAGTTCTTCTATAGTTGGATTGATCATGAGCTTACCTTCAGCTTCACCAATTCTGGCTACGCCTAAAGGTCCATGCCAAGGAACTGAAGATATGGACAGAGCCGCCGAGGCGGCTATTAAACCTAAGATATCCGGGTCATTAGTTTGATCAATTGATAATACTGTAACTATTACTTGAACTTGGTTAGTAAATTCCTTAGGGAAAAGCGGGCGGATGGAGCGGTCGATCAAACGGCCGGTTAAAACAGCCTCATCCGAAGGCCTGGCTTCTCTTTTAATAAACCTGGAAGAAGAGATCCTTCCTCCGGCATAATGTTTTTCAACAAATTCAACAGAAAGCGGAAAGTAACCCAAATCTTCGGTTAGAGGCTGAGTAGCAACAGTTGCTAAAACTACTGTCTCGCCCCAACTGGCAACCACTGAAGCATCAGCCTGCATTGCAAGCTTACCAGTTTCAAGCTTAAGCTTTCGACCATTTAAATCTATTTCCTTGGTGATAACTGCTTTCGTAACTATTTTTTTGTTCATTTAAATTTTTGGGGATTACTTGGATAATCCTAATTTGTCCACTGCCACCTCATATCTCTCAGTATCTTTTTTAAATAGATACTGCAACAGCCTTCGGCGCTTATTAACCATTGATAAAAGTCCTCTTCTTGAATGAATATCGTGTGGATGTTCTTTCAGATGAGCAGTTAAGTGTTTGACCTGTTCTGTTAGAAGCGCTACCTGAACTTCCGGAGAACCTGTATCACCGGACTTTGTTGCAAACTCTTTAATAATCTTCTGTTTGATCTTAGGATCTAATGGCATCCAAAATCCTTTCTATAGATACAACCTCGGTGCCAAGACGTTGTTCTTTTTATATTTGCCGTATTGTAACAGAAACTTTTAAAATATGCAACTATCAAGTATAATGATCATATGAAAAGGTATATTACTTCCAAATCTGATGTTATGGGTGGAGCGCCTTGTATTGTTGGAACTAGGATACCAATAGCTGTAATTGTAGCCCGTCTAAAGGAAGGTTACACTCTTGCACAAATCCATGATGGTTATCCCTGGGTACCCTTAAAAAATCTGGAAAGAGCAGTCAATGAGTTAGTTGACAGGCTTAGTTCTACTAAGGATGCCTCGGAAATTTTACAAACACAAGTTACTGCTTGATGAGGGATTTTTCTATAAAAAAGATCTTCCCCTAACCAATAGTAAGTTTGATGTTAAACATATCAAAGGGGATTATAAACTGGAAGCCTTACCTGATTCTAAAGTTTATGAGTTCGCTAAAGAGAAGAAAAGATTACTGGTTACTCTTAACATCAAACATTTCAAACTATTAGCCTTACTAAGTAATTTAACTGGTATAATTGGGATATCTGAAAATTTATCTCTTGAGCAGATTGACAATAAATTAACTGCTCTTTTAAACAAATCCACCAAAAAATCTCTATTCGGAAAATTAACAATAATTAGTGGGGAAGAATAAGACTAGAGATAGAAATCCATCATGCGAATGAGAAGTATATATTAACCTAGGTAAAATTATAGCTTTTGG
>Ga0209515_10010567_pt1 | contig 10244 bp, 10 predicted proteins | sample Subgroupgradi54m_FD_187454 | JGI IMG/M metagenome (GOLD analysis project Ga0209515, IMG submission 187454) | Subsurface groundwater microbial communities from S. Glens Falls, New York, USA - GMW60B uncontaminated upgradient, 5.4 m (SPAdes)... ...
AAAAAACCAAATTTCACCAAGCACGTCTTGCCTCACAAGCTCCTGAAATTGATGGAGTAACGTTTCTTTCAGGAGCGACTCCTCGTGCGGGTGAGTTCCGCAAGGCAAAGATCCTCAGAGGCACCGAATACGATCTGTTTGCTCAGCTTGTATGAGTCCTTTTCCATTTTTTAATAAATAGAGTTGGTCTCCAGGGTTTTTTGACGAAGATCGATCCAAAACTGACGGCTTTCGCTCCAAGATCAAAAATTTTTTGAATGTCTCCGTAATTCCATACAGAAGGACCAATCACAGGAATGCGAGAAATCTTTGAAAGTTCTTCCACCATTTTCCAAGTAAATTTTTGAATATGTTTTCCCGAAACTCCGCCACCTTCAAACTTTTCAAGAGGAGACTTTTTTTCCGGATACAAACTTTTCCATGGGATACTATTGATGCTGATGGCTTGAATTTTTTTCATGGTTTCAAGTTCTGCAGCGATCGTTTTATAATCATGAGTCCAGGAGAGCTTGGCGATCAGTGGAAAATGAGAAACCGTGTTTGCCGCACGACAGAGATTCACAACCTTTTGTGTGCTTTGCAAATCAAAGGAAGCCGTGTTGGGGCAAGAAAGATTGAGTTCTACACCCATCAGAGGGAGAGTCTGAATCATTCCTAACATCTCACAGAGTTCTTTTTCCTGGTCAGCTTCCAGAGATACAACGATGTGATAGTCCAGAGGAATGGTTGGTTCTATTTCCTGAAGCCACCACTCGATGCCACCATTGGTTAATCCAATCGCATTAACGATACCATCGCCATTCAAAGTTTTGACAACACTCCACGGATGGGTCCAACGTAAATGACCTTTACGTGGATAACGTGTCAGAGTTTTGGTGACGATGGTAAAAAGTTTTGGATCCAAAAGCCCCATCCAACGAAGAGGCCATTCCCAAGGCCAGCCACGGCCATCAAAGGCAAGAGCTCCTGAAGCGGTCATGAACTGAAACAAATGGCCATTGGAAAATGTTATCACGTTAAAACATCTTATAAGACTTCCCTACTTGACGGTCCAATGTTTTTCGTAGATCCTTAAGGGTATGTTGACTTCACACGTCTTAGTTCTCAACCGTGCTTTTATGCCCATTCACGTGACCACGGTGCGTCGTGCCTTTGTGATGCTTTATCAAGGCTTGGCCAAAGTGGTAGATCAGCAGTTTGAAACTTTTGATTTTCAAAGTTGGAGTGATCTTTCCGCAGCCACGCATTCAGATGTGATTGGTCTCGTTGATCGTCTTGTTCGTATTCCTCGTGTTATTTTACTCACAGCTTATAATCGGGTGCCACGACGTCATGTCCGGTTTTCGCGTTATAATATCTATCTTCGTGATGCAAATACCTGTCAGTTTTGTGGAAAACATTTGCCGCGATCCGAATTAAATTTAGATCATGTGGTTCCTCGTTCCCAGGGTGGAAAAACCAGTTGGGAAAATGTAGTGACCAGTTGTATCCCCTGTAATCGTCGAAAGGGAGGAAGTTTACCTGCGCAAGCGGGAATGCACCTTATCCGACATCCAACGCGTCCTCATTGGACACCCTTTATGGATATTTCTCTTAAAGAAATTCGTTATGATGCCTGGAAACCATTTTTCAATATTGTCGATTTCAGTTACTGGAATTTAGAATTGAAAGAAGAATAATTGGAAAAGATACGTCTCGACCAATTTTTAACTCGTCAATATCCTCAATACACACGATCTCGGATTAAAAAACTTATCGAAGAGAATTTTGTTTCCATCAATGGGGAACTTTGTACCAAGCCAAGTTTTATTCTTCGTGGTGGTGAAAAAGTTGAAATGAAGCGAAGAGCCCCAGAGATTCCGGAAGCCATCCCTGAGGATATCCCGCTCAATATTCTCTATGAGGATCGCGATATCATCGTGATCAATAAAGCGGCAGGCATGGTGGCCCATCCGGCACCGGGAAATTTTGCAGGAACTCTTGTGCATGCGCTCCTTTATCATTGCAAAGATCTTGCTGGAATTGGCGGAGAGTTGCGTCCTGGTATTGTACATCGTTTGGACAAAGGCACTACGGGTGTGATGGTCATTGCCAAAAATGAACAAGCTCTCAGAGAATTATCCCGACAATTTAAATCTCGAGAAGTAGAAAAATACTACCGGGCTTTAGTATTTGGAAAGTTTCCTAAAAAATCAGGGACCATTTCTTTGGCCATTGGTCGCGATACGGCCCATCGAAGAAAATTTTCAAGCAAGACGAAAAAAGCACGGGAAGCAGTGACCCACTATGAAGTGGAAAAACAATGGGAGTCGTTGAGTTTTTTAAAATTAAAATTGGAAACAGGAAGAACACATCAGATTCGTGTGCATCTTTCGGAAATGGGACATCCGATTGTAGGTGATACTCTCTATGGAGCTAAAAGTTTTCTTTCGATGGTTAAGAATGAACAAGTGCGTTCTCAGTTAGAAACGGTCGATCGGCCTCTCCTTCATGCGGCCCAGTTGTCCTTGACCCATCCTACTCAAAAAGAAAAAATGACTTTTTCTGCTCCGCTTCCGGATGATTTTAAAAATGTTTTGGGGGAGATATGATTCTATCGACTCTTCTAAAAAAAACAGGAGTTCGACATGGATTTGGAGAACTTCGAGATGATCTTCCTGAAAATATCATCACTCCCCAACAAGTGCATGGCAACAAAATCCTTGTTGTAGAAACGGGGCAGGAGAGTGGTGAGTTTGATATTGTTGTAACAAAGACAACGTATCCCATTGGGATCAAGACGGCTGATTGCCAGTCCCTTTTAGTAGTTGAACCGGAAGCCGGGATTGTGGCTGTTATTCATGCAGGATGGAAGGGAACTCTTCTACGAGCCACTGAAGTGGGTATTCGTAAAATAAGAGAGATGGGTGGAAAAGTTGAAAATATCAAAGCAGCTTTGGGACCTTCGATGTTGAAGTCGTGTTACGAAGTAGAATGGGATGTGGCCTCTCAATTTCAAAAAGAATTTCCCGATTGGCCAGAAATTTTAGAAAAGAAATCCAAAAGAAATCTAAAGCCAAAATGGTTTTTGGATGTGGCTCTCACAAACAAGAAACAACTTTTAAAGATAGGCGTTCTTCCTCAAAATATTGATCATTTAGAATACTGTACCCATTGTCATCCCGACCGCTTCCATTCCTTTAGACGTGATGGTGAAAAGTCTGGGAGGATGGTGAATTGGATTCAAAAAAGTTGCTAACAGTGTTGAAATTTGTCATGGCATTCGCATGCCCAAGGTCTCGTTAGACTCCTCGCAAACGACTACTCCCATGCTCCAGCAGTATTTGGAGATTAAGGAAAAATACAAAGACACCATTCTTTTTTATCGCATCGGTGATTTTTATGAGATGTTTTACGAGGATGCCGTGGTGGCATCGAAGGTTCTTGATATTGTTCTGACCTCTCGTAACAAAAATGATTCGAATCCCGTTCCGCTCTGTGGTGTTCCTCATCATTCCATGCAGCCTTACTTGGAAAAGCTCGTCGAAAAAGGATTTAAGGTAGCCATTTGCGATCAGGTAGAGGATCCGGAAACGGCCAAGGGCGTGGTTCGGCGCGAAGTGACTCGTGTTGTGACTCCTGGTCTGATGGGTGTACTGGAATCTGATGCTGGAAAGGTCGGTGAGACACATTATTTATGTGCTATTCATCGAGATAAGAAACGCTGGGGACTCGCTCTCTTGGACATTGCCACGGGGGATTTTAGGGTAACGGATTTAGTAGCGGATCCAAAAGTTTTACTTGAAGAACTGATCACTCTTCGTCCACGAGAAATTATTCTTTCGGAATTAGATTTAGATGGCTTGAAGTTATCAATGTTTGCCTGTGTCACACGACTTCCAAATTGGGTTTGGGAAGAATCTTATGCGCGAAAAATTTTACAAGAACAGTTTGGTGTTACGACGCTCTCGGGATTTCAGTGCGAGGATATTCCCGAAGGTTTGATTGCTGCCGGTGCAGTATTTCACTATGTGCGTGAAACACAAAAAGTAGAAAGGTTAAAGCACATCACCGCTCTCAAAAAATTTGAGAGAGGGGACCATATGATCTTAGGTCCTGAGTCTCGTGATAATCTTTCCCTTCAAGATTTAATTGAGCAGGTTAATTTCACACGAACATCTATGGGTCGGCGTCGACTTCAATCTTGGTTTGAAGCTCCTCTTTTGAAAAAAGATAAGATTGAAGCGCGCCTGAATACTGTGGAAGAGTTGCTTAACCATCAGGATCTTTCTTCACAAATTCAGAAAGAACTAGATTCTGTTTATGATTTGGAGCGTATCAATAGTCGTTTATCTTTAGGAACAGCCAACGCACGCGATCTCAAGGCTTTGGGCGCGTCCTTACAGTCCTTGAATTGTGTGGAGACTCTTATCTCCGAATTTCAATCTGCAGAAATTCAGAAAATATCCTCGGCTTGGGATTCTTTTTCAGAATTGGCCCAGGATATCGAAAAGCATATTGTGGAGGAACCTCCGTTTGTCTTGAAGGATGGAGGATTGATTTGTGATGGGGTTCATTCGGAGTTGGATACGCTTCGTAAGCTTCGTCAGGATGCCAAGTCGGCGATTGCAGCCATTGAAGATCGTGAACGAAAAAGAACTGGAATTCATTCTCTAAAAATTCATTTCAACCGTGTGTTTGGTTATTATCTTGAAGTGTCCACAACCCATCTTTCTAAAGTGCCCATCGATTTTATTCGTAAACAAACCTTGGCCAATGCGGAACGTTACATCACCCCGGAGCTAAAAGAGTTTGAAGATAAAGTTTTAGGTGCCGAAGGACGCATCAAAATTTTAGAGTACGAAATTTTTTGTGGACTTCGTGATCGTGCTTTACAGCAAGTCCCGGAGCTTCAGGCACAAGCCAGTCGTGTGGCCACGTTGGATGCTTTTTTAAGTTTTGCTCAATATGCTCGAGAAAATAAAACAATTCGCCCTCAGATTGAGGAAAGTGGCGTCCTTGAGGTACGTTCCGGTCGTCATCCTTTGGTAGAAAAAAATCTTCCCTCTGAAAGTTATGTGCCGAATGATCTGACGATGCATGTGGATGAGGATCGACTTCTCATCATTACAGGACCCAACATGGCAGGTAAGTCTACCGTGATTCGTCAGGTGGGTGTGTTGGTGCTCATGGCTCAGGCTGGTTCTTTTGTACCAGCGGCCTCTCTTCGGTTGGGACTTGTCGATCGAATTTTTACTCGCGTGGGAGCAGCGGATCGTTTGGCGCGCGGAGAAAGTACGTTTATGGTGGAGATGTGTGAAACTGCCGCTATTCTTCATCATGCCACGGAAAGAAGTCTTGTTTTGTTGGATGAGATCGGACGAGGCACTTCAACGTTCGATGGACTTTCTATTGCCTGGGCTGTCGCTGAACATCTGCATGATAAAATCAAAGCACGAACTCTTTTTGCGACGCATTACCATGAATTGATTGATCTGGCGCTGACTCGACCTGGTATTAAAAATTACAATGTTCAGATTCAGGAAGAAAAGGGTGAGATTATTTTTCTGTATCGTCTTGTTCCCGGAGGTATGAGTCATAGTTACGGGATTCATGTCGCCAAACTTGCCGGGTTACCGCCCGAAGTTGTCGAAAGATCTAAAGAAGTCTTGAAAAATTTGGAACAGGGAGAGCTTGAATCAGAAGGTATGCCGCGTATTGGTAAAAAACGCCCTAAAAAGGAAGGGGGGCAGTTTGGATTGTTTTAAGAAAGGGACATCAGTTTCTAGGCGGCAATATTGACACTGGCAAATAGTTCTTCTTTTTTTCTCTGGGAAAGGTTGAATCGAAACAACTGACGTGGTTTTGGAATGGTCATGCCATCCTTTTTTAATCCCTTTATGTGAAATTTCACCGCTTCCTTAATTAGCTTTAAGGTCTCATCCATAGTTTTACCCACAGCAACACAACCCGGCAGATCAGGCACGTGGGCGCCAAAATCACTTTTTCTCTCTTTGGAAACGACAACTAGATATTTCATACCTTTCCTTTCAAACCCGCTTGCTTCAACACTGAATTTAAAGTGCCCTTGGGCATGTCGGCTCCTGGATTACCGGAGATTGTTACTCTCCCTTTCTTGACAGAATGTTTGTACTGCCGATGACTTCCTGTCTGATCCACAAAAAACCAACCATCCTGTTCAATCAATCGAATGACTTCTCGAACCTTCACAGAACTTGTTTATTGTACATCATCAGGAATGACAATGTAAAATATCAAATTCAAATTGAATATTTCCAAAGTGGATGCTAACAAATTCAGAAATTATTAACCACTTGTTAAAAATTTTTCTTCAAATTATTTTTATTCTGACATTTTCTTCGTTACTCTTTGCGGATGAAAATCCACTACCGATCGTTGTGATTGATCCTGGTCATGGTGGAAAGGATCCAGGGGCCTTATCGAAGTTTGGAATTCGTGAAAAAAATCTCGTGTTGTCTCTCTCCAAAAAACTAGCGGTGGTTCTACGAAAAAAAATGAAGGCTCAAGTTTTTCTCACACGTCATAATGATCGTTTTATTACGCTGGCCAATCGTAACCGTATTGCCAATCAAAAACAGTGTGATTTATTTTTATCCATTCATGCCAATGCGGCTAAAAGTCCCAAAGTAGATGGTTTGGAGATTTATTATTTAAACAAAGCAACCGACAAGGCGTCACAAAAATTGGCACATCGGGAAAACGAAGGATCACCAAAACCGGAAAAGGAGCTGGAAGCTATTGTTTCCGATCTCATTCAGACAGCTTCTACCGAAGAATCCTCTGAACTTGCGGGTCGTGTTCAGAAAAGTTTTGTGCGTCATCTTCAGAAAAAGTATGAGATTCAGGATATTCATGTCAAAACAGCTCTTTTTTACGTGCTTGTGGGGGCCAAGTGCCCCAGTCTTCTTGTGGAAACCGGTTTTATTACGAATAAACAGGAGGCAAAACGTTTGAAGTCAAAAGATTATCAGCAAGCTTTAGTTTCTGCCATCGCGTCGGGTATTGAAGATTATTGGAAAGATTTGGAAAAACCAAAAGGAGATTTGTGAAAGAAGCTTTGAAAATGCACGAGGAAAAAAAGGATTCTATTGAGGTGCTTCATGCCCGTTCGGATTTTGTGGATCAAATAGTTCAATCACTCTTTGAGGAAGTTTGTGACAAATATCAAAAAAGCGGCAAAGAGGTTCCAAAAAATTGTTCTGTTCTCAGTCAGGGAGGATACGGACGCCGAGAACTGTGTTTGAAATCGGACATTGACCTTCTTTTTCTCTATGAAGGACGCGCCGATGCTTTTGTGAAGTTGTTGACCGAAAAAATGGTTCAAAAATTATGGGATGATGGATTCGAAGTGGGATGTGCCACGCGCACTGTTCGTGATTGTCGTAAGTTGATGGATACGGATTTAACCATCATGACTTCGCTTTTGGATGCACGCCATCTGGCGGGATCTCAGGACTTGAGTGCTGAGCTTTTTGATATGGTGCGACGTTACTTTTCAAGTCATCGGGAGAATTTTTTCAAACTCAGGATGCAAGAAAACAAAGAGCGTCAGGAAAAATATGGTGGCTCCGTGTATCGTTTGGAACCAAACCTCAAAGAAGGTGAGGGTGGATTGCGTGATTACCACACTCTTTATTGGCTGGCCCGTGTGCAACACCAGATTCGAAGTTCTGAAGAATTGAGGGCTCATCAGTATCTGAGTGAAGAAGAGTATCAATCCTTGTGGAAGGCCGTTCAATTTTTGTGGCAGGTCCGTAATGAGCTTCACCGACGAGCAGGTCGGCGAACGGATCAACTCATCATGGAATATCAGGAACCCATCGCACACTGGTTGGGTTATGAAAATACGAAACAGTTTTTGGGTGTCGAGTTGTTCATGCAATACTACTATACCCAGGCAGCGATTATTCATGGTTTGACAGAAAAAGTAACACGGCGACTTACGCGCACCCAGCCTGCTTTATTTCCAGTACCTTCTGTGATTGTGGACGATCCTCATTTAAAAGTGGTCGAAGAAAGACTGACCATAAATTCTCCTGATTTATTCCAAAAAAAACCAGAGTATTTGCTCAAGGTTTTTTCAATCTCTCATCATCTCAAGATGGATATTGATGATTTTACTTCAGACAAGATTGAAAAAGAATCTTTTTTGCTTCAACAAAATGAATTGCGAAATAGCGCTGAGTTGGGTGCTCTTTTTCGGGGTATGCTCAGCAATCCTTCCGGATTGGGAAAAATTTTTACGCGCATGAATGGACTGGGTATATTGGGGGTTTTTCTTCCCGAGTTTGAAAAGCTGAGGTTTCGTGTTCAACATGATATTTATCATGTCTATACCGTCGATGTGCATTCCATTTTTGCCGTCCAGGAATTGGGAAAGTTGGTTGATGGAGAGTATGAAAAGACAAACCGAACACTTCATGAGCTTGTAAAAGATATTAGCCGGATGGATGTTTTGTCGTTTGGTATTTTGTATCACGACATTGGGAAAGGTGAAGGTAAGGGGCATGTGCAGAAGGGGGCTCCCCTCATTCGACAAGCGGGAACTCGTCTTGGATTTACACCGGTGGAAGTAGATAGACTCGAGTTTTTGGAGCTGAGCCATCTCATCATGACTCACATCGCTTTTCGTCGGGATCTTGAGGATCAAAATCTCATCATTCAATTTGCTAAAGCTATGAGGAATATGGAGCTTCTTAATATGCTCTATGTTCTTACATTTTGTGATGTGAAGGCTGTGAGTCCAGAAGCCATGACGGATTGGAAAGCTTCGTTGATTGAGTATCTTTATTTAAAAACTCGTGAGGTGTTGCAAAAAGGAACATTTACTCGTGAAAAGGCTTCAGCATTGGTTCCTAAAGTTTTAAACGATGTTCTTTCTCTTTTGACAGATGAAGAAGAAAAGAGAAAGTGTCGTGAGTTTTTTGCAATCATGCCTTCACGTTATCTTTTATCGGCGTCACCGAGTTTGATTGCCCATCACGTACGACTTTGGGAAAAGTTTTTACAAGAGCCCATTGTTTTCGAGCCTCGGGTTCTCGAAAAAGAGGGTGTGAATGAAGTGACTTTGCTAACTTGGGACACGAAGGATCTTTTTTCACGAATGACGGGACTTTTTGCTGCCCATAATCTGAATATTGTGGAAGCACAGCTGACGGTATCTAGCCAGGGTCATGCGCTCCACACCTTTAAAATCACTGACCATGAAGGAAAACCGATTCCAGATTCCGATCGATGGGTTCGCTTAGAAAATGATTTAAGAGATATTCTTCAAGGTCGGATAAAAATTGAAAACCTGGTGGCGGAGAAATTTAAACCTTCTCTTTTCAAGAAGAAAATGGCTCAAACATTGCCCACTCGTATGGATATCGATAACGATATCTCGGCTTTTTATACAGTCATCGATCTTTACACTCATGACCGCGTCGGACTTCTCTATCAAATCACGTCAACTCTGGCCGCTTTGGGTCTTTATGTGGATGTTTCCAAAATTTCCACCAAAGTTGATCAGGTGGCCGATACATTTTATGTCAAAGATATTTTTGGACACAAAGTTACTTCGGAAGAAAGACTGAAAAAAATTAAAGCTATTCTCCAAAAAGTGATAGAAGAAGAACCAACGCCCGGTTGGAGGCCTGAAGCATGACACAGGAAATTGTTTTGTTTGTTTTATTGTTTCTTGTTTTATTGGGGCTTGTACTATTTTTTCGCCGCTCAGAAAATCGTTATTTGAAACTGAAAACGAAAGACTCTGTTTCTCAGGATCTTAAGGAAGAGATTGAAAAAGAAAGAGCTGAAAATCTGGCCAAAAAACAAAAGTTTGAAAAAGCTCTTCAAAAAGTAAAGTTTCAAGGGGGTTCTTGATGAAGTCCAGTGGTATGGTAACGATGACGACAGATTTCGGAACGGTTGATGGTTACGTAGGAGCTGTTAAAGGAGTGATTGTCTCTATTTATCCTAAAGTTACTTTAATGGATCTAACCAATGACATTCCTTCGTATGACATTGTGGTCGGTGCTTTTCATCTAGGAGTGGCTTTTTCGTATTATCCCAAAGGAACTGTTCATTTGGCCGTGGTGGATCCGGGTGTTGGAAGCCGTCGGAAACCTATTTTAGTACAAACCCAAAATTACTTTTTTGTTGCCCCTGACAACGGGCTTTTGAGTGTTGTGCTGGAAAAAGATCCGATGGTTGCCACTTACGAATTGACCGAAGAAAAGTAT
>Ga0209515_10010569_pt1 | contig 10243 bp, 8 predicted proteins | sample Subgroupgradi54m_FD_187454 | JGI IMG/M metagenome (GOLD analysis project Ga0209515, IMG submission 187454) | Subsurface groundwater microbial communities from S. Glens Falls, New York, USA - GMW60B uncontaminated upgradient, 5.4 m (SPAdes)... ...
ATTCGATATCGGAAAACCGAAAATAAATCCTATCTTCTCAGCAGCAAGTGAAATATGTGGCATGGCTTAGATAAGTTCAAGTCTTTTTATGAATAATTTCCCCAATAACATTAAAAAAACCAATAAACGAAATACCTACGCCAACCAAAAGTAGGAGGATGGTTGCCGCAGGCTTGGTCCCTAACCACTTATCAATATATACCCCGCCGATACTTCCTGCAACAATAGGCAGAGCAATGACAAATCCTATCTCTCCCACCAATCCTAAGTAATACCACCCGAGCGATTGTTCTTTCTTTTTCAATAATTCTTTCTTCCGAATCTCTGTTTTGCCCTCTGTCAACACGACATCAAACCGTTCTTTTTTAGGACTACTCTTCATCTCTTAATTTTATCACAATTCTATTTTACAAAAATTCCCTTCCCTCGTCAATGGTTCGCGGTGTAAAACTATGCCTCCGGAATCTCTCTCCCAAAAGTTCCCACTTCCCACACCGGGTGTGGATTAGCTTTGCACCTCAGGAATTTTTATCCTTCCGGAATCTCTTGCACGTCGTCGGCGAGGATGGTCAACCGGTCGTCTTTTTCATCTACTTTACCACTAATAGCAACCACCCCATCTTTTTGCCACACACTCACGGTCTTTGCGTAGAGTTTTGGAAATATAACCACTTCAAGGGTTCCCGTGGCATCTTCTAGTTTTACAAACGCCATCTCGTGGCCTCCCGCTTTGGTGGTAATTTTTTTGACTGTTGCAATCATACCCCCGACGGTTACTCGCTGACCTACAGTACTTGGAGTAATCTGCGCAAGCGGTACACTCCCCAACGCTTTTAACTGTTGTAGGCGTCCGGTCAAGGGATGACTGGTAAGATAGAATCCTAAAAACTCCCGTTCAAATCGCAAGAGTTCTTCTTTAGAAAGTTCCGGCATATCGGGAAGCTTTGTCGATTCTTGATGGGTGGGTGTTTCATCACCATCAAACAAACTTGCTTGCCCAGCCGCAACACTTTTTTTCTGTTTATGCGCTTCATCCAAAAACTCCGGTAATGCCGAAAGCTGACTACTGCGTCGTCCAAACGTATCGCATGCACCAGCTTTAATAAGACTCTCGATAGTTTTTTTATTCACTTTACTCGTATCCACACGATGAATAAAATCAGAAAGCGACGGAAATGGTCCATCAATATTTCGGCTCGTGAGAATGCTTTCAATGGCTGCTGTCCCCACGTTTTTAATTGCAGAAAGTCCGAAACGAATTTTGCTATCTTCGATGGTAAACTCAACTTGAGAAGAATTGACATCAGGGGGAAGGAGGGTGAGGTTCATGCGTCGACACTCATCCACGATATTGGAAATTTTTTCATCACGCGCGGGTCCAGTATTGGCTCGTGACTCAGCAGTCAACACCGCAGTCATATACTCCACCGGAAAATTGGCTTTCAGATACGCGGTTTGGTACGCAATCATCGCGTAACAGGCAGCATGCGCTTTGTTAAATCCATATCCGGCAAACGGTTCAATCAAGTGAAATATTTCTTCTCCTTTTTTTCGAGACAAGCCATTGGCAACGCATCCATTAATGAATTTCTCTTGTTGCTTTTTCATTTCCGTCGGAATCTTTTTGCCGACGGCTTTTCGTAACTTATCGGCATCTTCCCAGGAATACCCGGCAACAGTGATAGCGGTTAAAAGTACGTCATCTTGATAGCAAATAATGCCATACGATTGTTTCAAAACATCACTAAGTCGTGGATCGGGATATACTATATGATCAGGATGGTGTTTGCGATCAATAAATTCTGGAATAACGGCCATGGGCCCCGGTCGAAACAGGGCAACCATAGCCATGAGATCAAAAATATTAGTAGGTTTAAGATCTTTGACATAGCGGCGCATGCCCGAAGACTCTAACTGAAATATTCCGGTGGTCTCACCCTGCGAGAGCATGGCATAGGTCTTTTTATCATTCAGAGGAATCGATTGAAGGTTAACTGTTGTTCTTTGGACACTCTTAATAAATTCCAGTGCCTGGGACATAATCGTCAAATTACGAAGTCCCAAAAAGTCCATTTTCAAAAGCCCCACGCCATCCTCGCCCACGGTGTACATGTCATACTGCGTCACAATACGTTCTCCCTTGGATTCTCTCTGAAGTGGTGTGTACTCAACCAATGGTTTATCAGCAATCACCACCCCCGCGGCATGCACCGATGCATGACGGGCAACTCCTTCCAATTTTCTTGCCACATCGAGGAGCCGTTTGGTCGCGGGTTCACTTCGATACGCAAGAGCAAGCTCAGATGATTGGTCGAGGGCCTTATCAATCGTCATGGGAGCCCCTTGAAACCCTGGCGGAATCATTTTTGATATGCGATCCGGCCCCGCATACGGCATGCCCAAAGCTCGCCCTCCATCGCGCACGGCACCACGGGCCTCCATGGTCCCAAAGGTAATAATCTGTGCCACTTTATCGGATCCATATTTTTCTGTGACATACGCAATCACTTCATCCCGCCGATCATCGGCAAAGTCAAGATCAATATCTGGCGGCGTGGGTCTGTAAGGGTTTAAAAATCGCTCAAAAGGAAGGTTAAAAAAGAATGGATCAATACCCGTAATACCCAAAATATACGAAATCACCGATCCTGCTGCTGACCCGCGACCAGGACCCACGGCAATCCCATGGTCTTTGGCCCAATTGACGAAATCAGCAACGATAAGAAAGTATGTCGCGTATCCTTTTTTATTAATAACATCCAATTCGTAGGCGATACGTTTTTCAATTTCTTCGTTCATCTTCGGATAACGGACCGCTACTCGCTCATCAATCATTTGTTTTAAGCACTGTATAGGAGTAAGTCCCTCGGGTAACGGATAGTGCGGCAATATCCATTTTCCGACGGAAAGCGTGATATCACACATATCGGCAATTTTTACTGTATTTTCGATAGCCTCGGGATACTGAGCAAATAATGTTTGCATTTCCTGGGGAGAACGCATGTAAAAATCAGGAGAACCGATCATGGAAAGCGGTCGATTTTTTTCTATAATCGTATGCTGTGTTTGGACGCACAAGAGAATTTCTTGCGCTTCAGCATCCGCTGCATCCACATAATGAATATCGTTGGTGGCAACAAGTGGAAGCCCCAACTTCCTCGATAACGCTACAAGCTTTTCGTTCACCATGTCACATTCAGGAATCGCCGGATGTTTTTGAAGTTCAAGGTAATAATGATCTGGGCCAAACAATTCACTGTAAGCTAAAGCAACTTTCCCTGCTTCTTCTTCCTTCCCTTCTCGCAGAAGCGATGGCACTTGCCCCTGCAGGCACGCAGATAAGCAGATAAGTCCTTCATGATGTTCCTTAAGTAGTTCCCAGTCTATACGCGGACGATAGTAATATCCTTCCAAATGCGCATGTGTGACGAGCTTCATCAGATTTTTATAGCCATTCTCGTTTTTCGCAAGAAGTACTAAATGAAATGGGTCGACATCAACTTTTGCTTCCTTATCAAAACGACTGCGGCGAGCTACATACGTTTCCACACCAAGAATAGGCTTCATGCCCGCAGCTTTGGCTTTGAGGTAAAACTTAAAACTGCCATACATGGCACCATGATCGGTAAGAGCAAGGGAGTCCATGCCATACGATTTTGCCCGTGCAATGAGATCATTGAGTTTTCCCAATCCATCAAGCAAGGAATATTCACTATGCGTGTGAAGGTGTACAAAATTAGCGGCCATATGAAGCAAGTCTCTCTTTTAGTTTCTCTAAAATAGTTTGTTTATTCCCTTTTCCTTTCAATTCTTTAATCACTTGTCCCAATAAAAACATAAGCGCCTGTTCTTTACCGTTTTTATAATCTTCCACTGCCTGTTTTTTTGTTTCCAGAACGGTAGAAATCGCGCCAGTAATTTCTTCAGACGATAATTCCACCACCGTCACAGCATTTCGTATCTCTTCGATAAACTGTGCAGGCAGTACCATTTCAATATCCGGACGTTTATTGATAAGCCAGTTTGCAATTTTTTTTGCTGAAATTTCATCTACCAATCCAATTTTTTTGGTGACTTTTATACATTCTTCAAAATAATCTGCAAATTTTCTTGTTTCTGTGAGAAGACTACTATCTTGATCATTAAGGCTATACATGTTCATAAATCTTGCGTGTTTCGCATCAGGAAGCTCTGGCAACCTATTTCTCAATTTTTCAATATATGTTTTTTCAAATCGCATTGGGGGAATATCTGGTTCAGGAAAATAGCGGTAATCTTGCGCTTCTTCTTTGCGACGCATTAACATCGTTGTACCGGTCTGCTCATCATATCGACGAGTTGCTTGATATTGCTCCTTCGCTCCTTGAGCTTGCCGTTCTATCTCTGCCTCCAGTGCTTTTCTCACGAATCGAAAAGAATTAATATTTTTTATCTCTACGCGATAATCAGGAAGCTTCGAACTTCCCACGAGTCTTATGGAAATCGATGGCTCCAGGCGCATTGATCCTTTTTCCATATCCGCGTCAGATACATCAAGGTATCGAATTATTCTCTGAAGTTTCTTTAGAAATAGATCTACTTCATCAAGAGTACGAAAATCAGGTTCAGTAACTATCTCGACAAGCGGGACGCCACTGCGATTAAAATCGATCAAAGTCACTTTTTTGCCATCAACCGTTACATGCTGGAGCTTTCCAGTATCCTCTTCTAGATGAACTCGACGGATCCGGATTATTTTTTCTCTGTCATTCTGAGCATTCTTATGCGAAGAATCTCTCAACTCGTTTGAGGTTTCTCGCATACGCGGAGACCTGCCTGCCGGCAGGCAGGGATTCCTCTCCGCCAACTCGCGGATCGGAATGACAAGATTTCCATTGATACATAAGGACTTATCGTACTGGGTAATTTGATACCCCTTGGGAAGATCTGGATAAAAATAATTTTTGCGATCAAATTTAGATAATAGTGGTGAAATATCAGGACAGTTCAGTGCTTGGCCGAGCATGATTGTCCATTCAACCGCTTTTCTATTAGGAACTGGTAATCCACCCGGCAATCCAAGACACACTGGGCAGGTATAGATATTCGGATGAGATGCAAAAAAGGGGTCATTTTTGCATCCGCAAAACATTTTGGAGACGGTTTTGAGCTCCACATGGATTTCAAGCCCAATGATATTTTCGTACTTTTCTTTCATAAAATCCTCTAAGTTCCTCTAAGCTCCTTTACTAGTCCATGAATTCCACTCTGTGTTTTGTTCAAACGCGTACGCTGCAGCAAGCATTTTTTCCTCTTGCCAATGGTTTGCCATAATATTGAGTCCGAGATACAAATTTGTCGATGGATCGCAAAAACATGGAACACTTATTCCTGGAAGTCCAGCGAGGGAACTCGGCTCGACCAACACATCTTGTAATTCTCCAAACATCGGATTGTTCGTACTGGCGCCAAGGGGCAAGGCATATCCTGGTGAGGGAGAGGAAATGAGTAAGTCATATCGCTCAAATAATTGTTTAAAATTTTGGATATAAAGACTGCGCACCTGCTGTGCACGTACATAATATTTATCGGCATATCCTTTGGACAATGCAAATGTCCCAAGCATAATCCGACGCCTTGCTTCATCTCCGAAATTTGATCTATCATTGCCAAGTCGGATACCATCATATCGAGCAAGATTACTACTCACTTCTGCCCTTTGTAGTATTGTATACGCTCCAATTGCATAATCTGGAGTAAGTATAGTACTCAATTTTACAAGCTCTACTGTGGCACCTAACCGCTCAAATACTCTCCCTGCTTCTTTTATTGCATGATCTACGGGTGTTCCAACAAGTTGTGGATGATCTATATAGCAAATGCCTACCCGCATCCCTTTTACGCCTTTTTTAAAGTTTTTCGTAAAATCTGGTACCGATGTATCTACGGTCGTTGCATCATATTGATCTTTACCTGCCATGACGTTAAGAAGCAATGCGCAATCTTCCACTGTTTTTCCTATCGGACCCGGGCAATCAAGCGATGATCCCATCGCCACCACGCCTGCTCGGCTTACTCTTCCATATGTCGGTTTAAGCCCCACAACGCCGCACCACGCTGCCGGTTGACGTATCGATCCCGCGGTTTCCGAACCAATCGCCGCAATACACATATCAGCCGCCACTGCCGCAGCACTTCCCCCTGATGATCCACCAGGCAAGTAATCGGGATTTCGAGGATTTTTGGTGGGCCCGAAGTCAGAGGTTTCCGTACTACTGCCGTGTGCCCACGCGTCCATATTGGTTTTGCCAATAACTACTCCTCCAGCAGCCTGAAGTTTTTTGGTCACCGTCGATTCATACGGCGGCATAAATCCGTCAAGAACTTTTGAAGATGCAGTTGTAGCGAGATTCACCGTCAAAAAATTATCTTTTACTGCAATGGGAACGCCAGCGAGAATCTCGTTTTCTTTTTTGTGTGCTTTTTTGACTGCATCTTCATCTACTTTCAAATAAATATTTAATTCCTTATTCTGTTTTTCAATTGCCAATTGAATATCACTATAGAGTTCAGATAGAGAAAACTCTTTTTTCTTGAGCTTTTTTATCGCCTGTGCAAGAGTGAGTCTATTTAAATCCATAATTATTCTTGCTTGCCCGCCGACCTGTCCGCCGAAACCTTGGCGAAGGAGGGAGCAATAATTTGGGGTACCACAAAAAACCCGTTATATGTCCGTTTGGCATTAGCAAGCGCTTGTTCTTGGGAAAACTGTCGCGTCGCATCCACTTCATCCTCCCGAAAAACATTGACGAGTCCCGTGACTTGGCTCGTCGGCTCAATGCCAGCCACGTCAACCTTAAAAAGCTCATCCACGACGTCCATCGTTGCATTAAAACCATCGGCAAGTTTTTGTTCTTCTTGTGGCGTGACAGGAATTTTCGCTAAAGCGGCAATTTTTTTAACGTCTTGAGAGGAAAATGTAATGGTACTTTTTTTCGTCGTCTTCATTTGCAGTTATTATAACCTATGCTTGCGCTTTTTTCTATTTTTTTGTATGGTAAGTCTCTATGCAGAAGTATCAAAAAGTATTTCAACTCATGCTTGATTAAAACAAAGAGCTGTTTACAAATTTTCGTGCCATCCACGATGCATTTGTCGTTAACCAGGAAGCAAATAAGGCAAGATTTAATGAACTAGGCTCTGAAGTCCTTGATGTCATACGCCATTATGAGCAAATCCTCTGCGGAAAAACAGAAAATGGCGGCTACGGAAAATTCAGCAGCAATCTTTCACAAAAATTCTGGGACGAAGTACGAAAAGCCTATCCGAAGATTGATTTTGTAGGGATACAATAACTTATTCTATCGGGTCTGGACCCATTCTCCGAATTAAATCTTCTAGCTCATCGACTGGCTCCCTTTCTCCATCGAAATATTTATAAGAAACATCTTGTATACCGTCAACCATATCACCCTCAAGTACATCCACCATGCCCGGAATATATGCATTACGTATACGTCGCATAAGCGGATGATTAGAACCTACCAACCAACTCAACAACAAATGATCATCTCCTGGCATGGCCACTTGAGCAAGAGATCTAAACTCATCCTCAGAATAAAACCCTCCTAGTCCCTCTCTGAGTGATTGCATGAACACCTCATGTTTTTGCCGCTCCTGCGAATCCTCTCCCAATTTTGGACTATTAAAGTAATCTGCTATTTTCGCTTCTATCGTTGCATAACGGAAAGCATGTTCCGGATCATCTGGATGCAGCTCGTTTATCGAATCCAAGAATATGGCTGTCTTTTCTGGAGCAAGTCCAACATGTATGGTGAGAAAATTATTTGTTATAGCGATCTTTCGATCCTCGTCCAGTCGTTCCCCATCCTGCTTCAAACGGGCCGCCCAATAATGGACAGAGTTTTCTACTGTCATATTTTAAGTGATTTTAACATAAACTCATGCGCTTGCCATTCGAGAACATCATCAAGGGGTTTTAAAGGAATCTTCTTTTTGTATTTCACTTCCAATGCCTTATTAATCAACCAGTTCGCAATGTGCGGATTTTTCGGCAAAAACGGACCATGAGAATAACACGCAATACAATTTTTATACACTGCTCCTTCTGTTTCATCTTCACCATTATTTCCGCACCCCTTAATAACTTTTGCAAACGGTTTCACTCCTTTTCCCAAATATGTTCGGCCTCCATGATTTTCAAATCCGACGATTGTATTTTTGAAATCCAAACCTTCAACTTCAAATTCTTCTCCAATTTCTCCAATAGTGTTGCCTATACATCGCGGCTTTGATTTTCCAAAATGTTTACTTTCCATATCAAAAATTCCTAAGCCCTCAAGTTTTTTCCCATCACCCGTCATGTAATAGTGCCCCAAAAGTTGCGGCGCGCCGCAGACAAACAAACCTGGAATTGCGCTATCAAACATTTTTTTAAGAACCGGTCCTTTATTATTTCGCAAATCATCAATCACTATTCCCTGCTGTCGATCCTGGGATCCACCGCCAAAGACTAGGTCGCAGGATTCGATTTCTTTTTTTGTAGTTTTGAAATCTATTGACAGGACGGAAACGTTGATATTTCTCCACTCGCAGCGTTTCGTGAGCACAATAATATTTCCTCTGTCGCCATACGTGCTCATGAGTTCCGGATACAACCAACCAACAACTAGTTTAAGGTTCATAAAGTACAAAGTTTATAAAGATTTAATAAAACCAGATAGCAATCGAGAAATCTCTTCTGTTTTAGAAATCAGTTCGTTACATGCAGGCTTGATAATATAATTAAGATCAAATGCTAAATAGAGCATAGAACGAACTTCTGCACATGATCCTTTTGCTATAAATAGAAAATTTTTTAATTCTTTATTACTTTTCCGCTCAAATCCCTCTGCAATATTATTCATTATTGATACCGATGCTCTTTGTATTTGATTACGAAATCCAAAATCATGATTTGATCGAAATAACTTATAAATATTGTTTGTTATATCTTTTGCTTTTTGCCAAGCAATAATATCTTCAAATCGTGTTATCTTCATGTTCTACTTTATAAACTCAATAACTTTACTAACTTTCTACTTTTATAGTATTTTCTTTCCAGTTAAAATTTTCCGTACCTCTAACATGGCCGAGTACGTCGGCAAAACCCACAAAGTTTGATCGATCAATGAACTTTTAAGTGCAACCTCAATAGCTTCCTCTAGGCTCCTATACATTCCCTTATAAGGAATTTCTGCGTATTTCAGACGAAGTCCTAAGTCAAAACACCGATCTCCGGAAACAAAAATGTTTTCCTTAAAATTTTTAAGGTCCTCAAAATCCACATCCCAAATCCAGCTGACATCCGTGCCATCGGGGATTCTATCATTGAGAACTAACAGTAATGGGCCTTTTTGTTTTGATGAAAGAACAGTGCGGAGCGACTCATTAAAGCCAGTAGGATTTTTGGACAATAAAATTTTTACTTGTTTTCCTTCTGCATTAATTTCCTCCATACGGCCAAAGGCAGGGGTAAATGTGGTGAGCGCTTCTTTAATGTCATGGTCAGAAATCTCCACTTCCCGCGCTACCATTGCCGCAGCCAATGTATTGTAACGGTTATAGACGCCCTCAATTGGGGAGGGGAAATCACCAGTCGTCACATCCACTCGTGGGTGAGTAAGTTTGCAATTGCCACACGCCCATTTACCCAAATGAGAAAAGTACACGCCACCAAAGGTCAAACGACTGCCACATCGTGGGCAGTAAATGGTGTCTGTGGCATGCTGCATTTTTGGCAAATACAGCGATGAGTCTTCAAGTCCAAAATATTTTACTGTTGCAGCAAGTTTTTCCCCTACAAACACCAGATGCGGGTCGTCCGCATTAGCGATTACCACCGTTTGATGTGCTTTGATACTTTGATTCCCGGAATCAAGCATGCAAAGTGCATCAATCCATTTCTCAGCAATGGTATCTACCTCTCCGTACCGGTCCAGTTGATCACGGAAAAGATTAGTGAGAACGATAATGCTGGGTGTCAATTCCTTGAGAATATTTGGCAGTGTGGCTTCATCAACTTCAAAAATAAAGTAATCGGAGGAAAGTCTGCCATCCCATCGCGCATCTTGTAAGAATGCTGACACTAATCCATTGTCCAAGTTGGCCCCGCTTGCATTGTGTCGTACTGAAAAACCCGCATTGGTTAAGATTGTTTCGATCATTTTTACCGTCGTCGTCTTGCCATTAGTCCCCGCAACAA
>Ga0209515_10010570_pt1 | contig 10242 bp, 10 predicted proteins | sample Subgroupgradi54m_FD_187454 | JGI IMG/M metagenome (GOLD analysis project Ga0209515, IMG submission 187454) | Subsurface groundwater microbial communities from S. Glens Falls, New York, USA - GMW60B uncontaminated upgradient, 5.4 m (SPAdes)... ...
AAAACCGGCGGACGCCAGTCGGAGACTGGCGCTACCGGGGGCGCCGCGCCAGCCGCCACCGCCAACTCGGAGATGCGTCCGAGCGCCGGTGCGCGCAGAACTGTTCCTCCCCCGGCTGGGAAGGACCGGCGAGGCATTGGCCGTGCGCATAGTTTACGTTGCGGCTATGAATATTAGGTAAGACTAACTTCAGGCTTGACGCCACCCTGTCGGCGCGAAATTAATCGCCGCATGATTATTCGCCGCCTGACAAATTGGGTTCCTTCACTCCGGCACTTTGCCGGACAAACCGGGTGGCTGGCCGCCACGGGCCTGCTGTTTTTCAGCGCGGCCGTCGGGGCGAAGGGCCAGCCTGCCAACCCGTCCGCACCGGCCAGTGCGGACAAGTCCGGCTTCAATCTTTTCAAGCCCACCCCGCGAGGGCTGCTGCGCGATCTGTCCACCGACCGCCCTGACCAGACCGAGAGCGCCTACACCGTGGACGCCGGGCATTTTCAGATCGAGATGGACTTCGCGAACTACACTTACGACCACGATACTTCCGGCGGGGCCAATGTGCGGGCAAAGGACTGGAGCATCGCGCCGATGAACCTGAAGCTGGGGCTGACCAACCGGATGGACCTGCAGCTGATGATCGATCCGTATGTGAGCTCGCGAGTGGATGACCGGGTCGCCGGCACCGTCGCCCGGGCGTCGGGTTTTGGCGACGTGACGACGCGTCTGAAGTTCAATTTCTGGGGCAACGACGGCGGGCCAACCGCATTTGCCGCGATGCCGTTCGTGAAGTGGCCGCTGTCGGCTTCGAGCGTCCGCAATGGCGAGACCGAGGGCGGCATCATTTTCATGCTGGCTTACGAACTGCCCGCCGGCTGGAGCTCGACGGTCATGACGGAGCTGGACTTTGTCAGCAACGGCACGGGTGGCCATGATCGGGAATGGCTCAATTCCATCACTTTCTCGCACGCCCTGACGGAACGGCTCGGCGGATACGGTGAATTCGTGGTCGTGACCGGCACGGCTCCCGGCTTCCGGTGGCAGGGGCAGCTCGATTTTGGCCTGACGTATGCGGTGTCGGACGACATCCAGCTCGATCTCGGCTGCAATTTCGGCCTCACGAAATCCGCGCCCGACTATCAACCCTTCGTTGGCATTTCCCGCCGCTTCTAATTTTCCTTCCCATGAATTCCACGACTACCCGTCACTCCCGCTGCCTCCTCCTGCTCGCCGTTGCGGCGCTGCTTGGCTTCCTGCCGGTTCACGCCGGCGCCGCTCCGGCCAAAAAACGCATCGTCACCACCTTTACCATCATCCAGGACATGGCGCAGAACGTGGCCGGTGATGCGGCCATCGTGGAATCCATCACCAAGCCCGGCGCGGAGATCCATGGCTACGAGCCGACGCCGCAGGATATCGTCAAGGCGCAGAAGGCCGACCTGGTGCTGTGGAACGGCCTCAACCTGGAGCGCTGGTTCGAGAAATTTTTCGGCAACCTCCGGGGCGTGCCGCGCGCCGTGCTGACCGAGGGCATCGAGCCCATCGGCATCGACGAGGGGCCCTACACCGGGAAACCCAACCCGCATTCGTGGATGTCGCCGCGCAACGCCGTCATCTACGTGGAGAACATCCGTCGTGCGCTGGTCCAACTCGATCCGGCGAACGAGGCGGTCTACAATGCCAACGCGAAGGCCTACACGGCGAAGTTCACCGTCATCGAGGAAACGGTCCGCGTTGAACTGGCCAAGATCCCCGCCGACCGGCGCTGGCTGGTCACCAGCGAAGGCGCATTTCCCTATCTCGCGCGCAATTTCGGCCTGAAGGAACTCTTTCTCTGGGCGGTGAACGCCGACCAGCAGGGCACGCCCCAGCAGGTGCGCAAGGTGATCGACGGGGTCCGCGCGAACAAGATCCCCGTCATTTTCAGCGAAAGCACGGTGAGCGACAAGCCCGCGCGCCAGGTAGCCAAGGAAACCGACGCCCGCTACGGCGGGGTGCTTTATGTGGACTCGTTGACCGACGCCGCCGGTCCGGCTCCCACTTATCTGCGCTTGATGGAATACAACGCGCAGACGATCGTGAAAGGGTTCACCAGCCCATGAGCGCACCCGTCACGCCCATCGAATTGAACCTCAGCGACGTGACGGTCAGCTATCCCAACGGCCTGATCGCCCTGCGCGATGCCACCTTCCGGCTCACCGGCGGTTCCATCTGCGGGCTGGTGGGGGTCAACGGCAGCGGCAAATCCACGCTGTTCAAGGCGATCATGAATTTTGTGCGACCGGTGCGTGGGGCGGTGCTCATCGCGGGTCGGCCGGTGCGCGAAGCGTTGAAGGACAACCTCGTCGCCTACGTCCCGCAGTCCGAGGAGGTGGACTGGAGCTTTCCGGTGAGCGTGTGGGACGTGGTGCTGATGGGCCGTTACGGCTACATGAATTTTCTGCGCATCCCGGGCGCCGCGGACCGCCGCATTGCGGAGGAAAGCCTCACGCGGGTCGGCATGCTGGAATTCCGCGAGCGCCAGATCGGGGAACTGTCGGGCGGGCAGAAAAAGCGCGTCTTCCTGGCCCGGGCGCTGGCCCAGCGCAGCCGCGTGATCCTGCTCGACGAGCCGTTCACCGGCGTGGACGTGAACACGGAGTCCACGATCATCGAGTTGTTGCGCGAACTCCGGACGGCCGGGCACCTGATGCTGGTCTCGACGCACAACCTGGGCACCGTGCCGGAATTTTGCGACCAGGTCGTGCTCATCAACAAGACCGTGCTGGCCGCCGGTCCCACGGAAAAGGTCTTTACCGAGGAGAACCTGTCCCGCGCCTTTGGCGGCGTGCTCCGGCATTTCCGGTTCGACGAATCCACCGTGCAGAAACACGATGGGAAGGCCGTCACCCTGCTCACCGACGACGAGCGTCCGCTGGTCTTCGGCAAGGGCGGCCACCTGGAATACAGCCGGCGCGAGGGCCACGAAAAGGTTATCGAGCAGCGGGCCGAACAGGAGGACGACAAGTGAGCCTGTTTTGTCATTCTGAACGAAGTGAAGAATCCAGCGGCACGGCGTCCGGCGCGGTCTCTGCTGGATCCTTCGTTTCACTCAGGATGACAGGTTTCCGGATGTCGCTTTGTGGTGCGGGTATTTCGTATGACCGGGGGCACTTGGTATGATCGATTTTCTCCTCACGCCCCTCCACTACGAATACATGGTGAAGGCCATCCTGGTGAGCGGCCTGATCGGCGGGGTGTGCGCGTTTCTTTCCTGTTTCATCACCCTCAAGGGCTGGTCGCTGATGGGGGACGCGCTTTCGCACTCCGTCGTGCCAGGCGTGGCCGTCGCTTACAGCCTCGGCTGGCCCTTCGCCGCCGGTGCGTTCGGCACCGGGCTGCTGGCGGCCATCGGCATGGGGTTCGTGAAGACGAAGACGCGGCTGCGCGAGGACGCGGTCATCGGGGTGGTTTTCACGGCGTTCTTCGCGCTCGGGCTGCTCCTGATCTCACTCTATCCGAGCAGTGTTGATCTGCGCACCATCGTGTTTGGCAATATCCTCGGCATCTCGGATCCCGACATCCTGCAGGTCGTGATCATCTCCGGGGTCACGCTCCTGGTGCTGGGGCTGAAGTGGCGCGACTTGCTGTTGTTTTGCTTCGATGCCAACCAGGCGCGCGCCATCGGCCTCAACGTGACGGTGCTGCACTTCACGTTGCTCACGCTCCTCTCCGCCACGGCCGTCGCGGCGCTGCAGACCGTGGGGGCCTGCCTGGTCGTCGCCATGCTCGTGACGCCGGGCGCCACGGCCTATCTGCTCACAGACCGCTTTGGAAAGATGATCGGGCTTGCCTCGGCGATGGGAGTGGGCACCTCGCTGATCGGTGCCTATGCCAGCTACTATTTCGACGGTTCAACCGGCGGCTGCATCGTCACCCTGCAAAGCATGCTCTTCGTTCTGGCCCTGGTGTTTGCGCCGAAGCACGGCCTGCGGGCCTCGCGGCGGCGGATGAGGGGGGTAGGGGCGCAGCTTGCTGCGCCCTTCGAGGGCGGACCCCCTCGACCGGCTCGGGGCCCTGAGCCCGTCGAACGGGCAAGGTCCGCCCCTACGGGCGAAGGCGATCTCGGGGGGCGGCCATGAACACCCTGCTCGAACCCTTCCGTTACGGTTTCATGGTCGACGCCATGGTGGTGGGCGTGGCCATCGGCGCGGTATGTGCCGTGCTGTCGTGCTTTCTCGTGCTCAAGGGCTGGTCGCTGATGGGCGATGCCATCTCCCACGCCGTGCTGCCCGGCATCGTGATCGCCTATGCCATCGGGCTGCCACTCGCGCTCGGGGCGTTCGCCTCCGGGCTGTTTTGCGCGGTGGCGACCGGTTACATCAAGGCCAACAGCCGCGTGAAAGAAGACACCGTGATGGGGGTGGTTTTCACCGGCCTGTTCGCCTTTGGCCTGGTGTTGTTCACCAAGATCAAGAGCGACCTGCACCTCGATCACATCCTCTTTGGCAACATCCTCGGGCTGGAACCGGGTGACATGCGGAACACCCTCATCGTGGCCGGCATCACGCTTGCCGTCATCCTCGCACTCCGGCGGGACCTGTTGCTCTACTGTTTTGACCCGGGCCAGGCGCGCACCATCGGGCTGCCGGTCAGTCTGCTCTACTACCTGCTGCTCTCGCTGCTGGCCGTGACGATCGTGGTCTCGCTGAAAGCAGTGGGCATCATCCTGGTGATCGCCATGCTGGTCACACCCGGCTGCATCGCCTACCTGCTGACGGACCGGTTCGGGTCGATGTTGTGGATTGCCACCGGGGCGGCCGTATTCTCCAGCCTGACCGGCGTCTACGTCAGCTTTTTTATCAACGCCTCGACCGGGGCATGCATCGTGCTCGTTCAAGCCCTGCTGTTTGTCGTCACCCTGGCATTCGCGCCGAAACACGGACTGCTTGTCTGGCGGCGCCGGGCAGCCGCATCATGAACTCGCCGCGTTTCTCGGGACACTGCTGGGCGCGGCGCTGGTGATCCCCGCCTGGCGGCTGCCCCAAAAGGGCATCAACGGCTGGACGGGGGAGCCGCGGGAAAAGTATTACGCACTGCGCGGCTGGAAATGGCCGCTGGTGGGACAGTGAGGGAACGGTCGGCAAAAAATCGGTTTGTCATCCTGAGCGAAGCGAAGGATCCATGACATCGTTCGTGACATCATCTGCGTCCTGATGGATTCTTCGCTCCGCTCAGAATGACAGAAATGCGTATAAGCTGATTTACCGCATGCCCCTCGTTGACGCTCACGTTCATCTCTATCCGCCCGAGGCCGGGCGCGAGCCGGCGGCGTGGGCCGCGGTGCACGGCGAGGCGCACTGGGCGGCGCTGTGCACCCGGCTGCGCAAGGATGGCCGGCCGGTGCAGGGCTTCGCGACCCTCGATCAGCTGCTGCGCGACATGGACGCGGTGGGCATCGCCAGGGCCGTGCTGCTCGGCTGGTATTGGGAGAACCACGCGGCCTGCGTCGGGCAGAACAAGTTTTATGCGGACTGCGTGCGGGCGCACCCGGACCGGCTGGCGGCGTTCGCGACCGTCAATCCCGCCGCCGGGGTCAAGGCTTTCGACGAGGCTTCCCGCGCGCTGGGCGACGGGTTGATCGGCTTTGGGGAATTGTCGCCGCATTCGCAGCATTTTGGCCTCGATGATCCGGTTTGGCGGCAGATTCTCGCGCTGGCCGCCGAATTGAAGGTGCCGGTCAACCTGCATGTCACCGATCCGGCAAGCCGGCGCTACGCAGGGCGGGTGGAAACGCCACTGGAGGATTTTGTCCGCCTGGCGCGCGAGTTTCCGGCGACGACATTTGTTCTGGCCCATTGGGGCGGCGGCCTGGCCTGGTCGCCGGAAGCGGTGGCGCTGCCCAATGTTTGGTTCGATACCGCCGCGTCTCCGCTGCTCTACGGCCGGGAGGTTTGGGGCCAGGCGCTGACCGACCGCGTGCTCTTCGGCTCGGACTATCCGTTGATCCTCTATCCGAAGACAGAAATGGCACCCGCCCTGGCCGGCTTGCTCGATGAAGCGCAGCAAGCCGGCGCTTCAGCCGCGGTGCTGGGCGGGAATGCGGCGAAGTTGTTTGGCTGGGGGTAGGACGCGACCGCCGGGCGCGCCGGGGATTTACGGACGGCCCAGCGGTCCGTCCCTACCGCAAAACCCACGGCACGACCGGACTGTCCGCCGCCGGCAGGATGACCTGCAAGCCGACCGTCAGGCCTGACGGCAGACTTACGGGCAGGCTCAGCACCGGCAGCCCGGCCAGGCTGGCGGGTGTGGTCAGCGTGAGCAACTGGCGCCGCGCCTCGGCCGTGCATTCGGCTTTGCGCAGGGCAGGGAAGGGCACGGCTGGGAGCACTAGATAGTCGTAGGTGGCGAAAAACTGCCGGAAGACCGCCTGCACATTTTCCATGGCGGTCGCGGCGTAGTTCAACTGGTCCGGCGTGTAGCGCCCACCGTCGGAGAACCGCTGCCAGATGCTCGATTCGTAATGCCCGTGATAGGGCGCGAGCCAGGCGCGATGGATGGCGTGGGCCTCGCTCAGGGCGGTGACGGTGTAGGATTCGACCGCGTTCTGCCACGACGCGAGCAACGCTTCCTCCGTAACCGCGTCGGCCTTGACCGCAAACAAGGCGGCTGTGCGGGCGCAGGCCTCATCGACTTTCTTGTCAGATTCCGGCAGCAGCTTGCGCAGGTTCAAATACAGGCCCCGTGGTGTGGCAGCGGTCGTGAGACCGCTGGTCTTTCCAGCCGTCTCACGACGGCTGCTACCTGTGATCGCGCCCCAAGCCGTGAGCATGTCCGCGGCATTGGCCGTGAACCATCCCGCCGTGTCCATCGTGGGCGAAAGCGGCAGGGCATCGCGAATCAGCTGGTCGCGCGCGGTCAGCCGGAAGCCAAACAGTCCGCACCAGGCGGCCGGCACGCGGACCGAACCGCCGGTGTCGGTCCCGATGGCCAGCGGCACGACTCCCGCCGCCACCAGCGCGGCCGAGCCGCTGCTGGATCCGCCGGACAGCCGGTCGGGAAATCGCGGGTGCGGGCAATCGCCGTAGTGCGCGTTGTCGCCGAAAAGTCCGGCGGCGAATTCGACCAGATGCGTCTTGCCCGCGCAGGCCGCGCCCAGTGCACGCAGACGCAGCGCGATCGCGCTGTCTCGCGTCGGTTGATCGCGCGCCCGGTCGATAAAAGTCGAGCCGGCCTTGGTGGGCACGCCGGCGAGATCGAAAAGGTCCTTGAGCAGATAGGGCACGCCGGACAGCGGCCGCGCGGTGTCAGTTGTGGGAGCGAACTTGCTCGCGACACGCACGTCTTGAGTCGCGAGCAAGCTCGCTCCCACCGTTTTTGCATCGGCCAGTTCGGCCGCCAGTTCCGGTTCCGGCTTCAGCCACGCGAGGGCGGCGTGGCGGAGCGGTTCCGGCAGTGCGGCCACCCGGGCATGAAGCTCCCGCGCGGCATCGCCGGGGCTCATCGCCTGCCACGCGGCGAACGGCAAAGTGGCTGGCGTTTTGGGCGCGTTTGTGTCCATTCGGGGACATTCATGGAGGCCGCTGGACCCATCGTCAAATTTACCTCGCTGCAAAAGCGCTATGGCGACGGGCCGCTGGTGCTGGACGAGATCAACCTGGCGGTGCAGCCGGGGGATTTTGTCACGTTCATCGGGCCGAGCGGTTGCGGTAAATCCACTGTATTGAAGCTGGTGTCGGGTCTCAGCCCGTGGACCGCGGGCGATTTGTCCGTCGCGGGCGGGAGGCCCCGGCAGGCCCGCGACCGGCAGGCCTTCATTTTCCAGGACGCGACGCTGCTGCCGTGGCTGACCGCGCAGGGCAACGCCGAGCTGCCGTTGCGGCTGCGGGGCGTGGCGGCGGCCGAGCGGCGGGAGAAGGCCGCCGGCATGCTGGCGCGCGTCGGCTTGGAAAAATACACCGGCTATTATCCCCGCCAGCTTTCCGGCGGCATGAAGATGCGGGTTTCGATCGCCCGGGCCCTCACATTGCAGCCGCAACTCCTGCTGCTTGACGAGCCATTTGGGGCGCTGGACGAGATGACGCGCAACCGACTCAACGAACAGTTGCTGGCGCTGCGCGAGCAGCTGCGGTTCACGGCGATCTTCGTGACGCATTCGGTCAGTGAGGCAGCGTTTCTGTCGAATCGTATCATCGTGATGGCGGCCAATCCGGGACGGTTTCACGCCGAAGTGCGGGTGGATTTCCCCTATCCGCGCCGCCCGGAATTGCGGGAGCGATCGGAGTTTCAGGCGAAGGTCAACGAGGTGTCCCGGCTGCTGCATCAGGCGGAGGGGGCGGTAAGCGCATGAAAAAGCTGCCGCCCATTCTCGCGTGGGGGCTACCCGTCGTGAGCGGACTGTTGTTCGTCGGCCTCTGGTATGTCGTGCGCGCCGCCAGCGGACTGCAGAGCTGGATCCTGCCCACGCCGCTCGAGATCATCGAGGCGGCGTGGCGCGAGCGCGCCCGGCTGCTGGCGGCGGCCGGCAATACCGCGATCGGGGCCCTCGCGGGTTTTCTGCTCGCGGGAGCGCTCGGATTTGTCACGGCGCTGCTGCTGGGCGGGTCGCGTGCGTTGCGCGCGGGACTTTATCCCTGGTTGCTGGTGCTGCAGATGACGCCGGTCATCGTCCTGACTCCCCTCATCGTCCTGTGGGCCGGGCCCGGGCTGCCCGGCATCATCGCCATTACCTGGCTGATCAGCTTTTTTCCGATCGTGGTGAACACGACGCAGGGGCTGCTCTCGACCGACATGAACCATGTGGCGCTTTTCCGCATGGGCAATGCCAGCCGGCTGCAGGAGATGCTGCTGTTGCGCGTGCCGTCGGCGATGCCGTATTACCTCGCCGGGCTCCGCATCGCGGCGACCCTCGCTCCCATCGGGGCGATCTTTGGCGAATACATGGTCGGTAATTCCGCGGGTGGCACGGGCGGGTTGGGTTTCCTCGTCTATAGCTACAACACCCAGATCAAGATCCCCGCGCTGTTTGCCACGGCATTGACCAGCTGCATACTGGGTTTCATCTTCGTGGCCGCGATCGCCTGGCTCAACTGGGCCGTGTTGCACCAGTGGCACGATTCGTTTGAGCGAAGCGAGCACTGAGCAAAATCCATGCACAACTTACGAACGTTCCCCTTTGTAGGTCGGGGTTTATCCCCGACTGTCGGGCGTAAAGCCCGACCTACAGCGATCAGCCTGGTAGGTGCTTTTGCACTGGTTGCACTGTTGGCCGGCTGCGGCAAAAAGGCCGGCACCGCGTCCTCCGCATCCCCCGCGCTCGTCAAGGTGCGGTTCCAGACCGACTGGTTTCCGCAGCCGGAGCACGGCGGCTATTACCAGGCGCTCGCCAAGGGTTACTACGCGGCGGAGGGGCTCGACGTTGAAATCCTACCCGGCGGGCCGAATGCCCAGGTGATGACGACCGTCGCCGTCGGACGGGCGGACCTGGGCATGACCAATGGCGATGACGTGATCGTGGCCATCGCGCGCGGCGTGCCGATCAAGATGGTCGGCGCCGAGATGCAACGCGATCCCCAGGGCATTCTTTTCCATGCGGAGAATCCGCTCCGTGACCTGCGCGACCTGGAGGGCAAGACGCTCATGGCGGGCGCCGGCTCGACCTGGGTAGAAGTGCTGAGAAAAAAGCTCGGCGTGGATTTCAACCTCATGCCGTTGGTGGGCGACCTGGCGCGGTTCATGAATGACAAGACCCTGGTCCAGCAATGCTTCGTGACCAATGAACCGTATTTTGCCCGCCAGCAGGGGGCCAAGGTCGGCGCGTTGCTCATCGCCAGCGACAACTACGAGCCCTACCGGGTGATATTCGCCGGCCGGGTGTTTCTCGCCAAGCATCCCGTGCTGGTGGAGAAGTTCGTTCGGGCCAGCGTCCGCGGCTGGGTGGACTATCTGACCGGCGACCCGGCACCCGGCAACGCCCTGATCACGGCGAACCGCAGCGAACTGACGACGGAATTCATGGCCTACAGCATCAAGGCGATGAACGACTACAAGCTGGTGGCGGGCGATCCCGCCAAAGGGGAATTCACCGGCCAGCTGACCGCCGAGCGACTGCAGAAGCAGATCAAGCTGCTGCAGGAGATCGGCGTCCTCGACAAGTCCGTCGCCGTGAGCGATGTCGCCACGTTTGAATTTCTGACCACCACGAAATAGCCCTGTCGGTGACGGCCCAGACAAACAGCCCACGAAACAGATGTGTGACTGGAGTTCAGA
>Ga0209515_10010571_pt1 | contig 10241 bp, 13 predicted proteins | sample Subgroupgradi54m_FD_187454 | JGI IMG/M metagenome (GOLD analysis project Ga0209515, IMG submission 187454) | Subsurface groundwater microbial communities from S. Glens Falls, New York, USA - GMW60B uncontaminated upgradient, 5.4 m (SPAdes)... ...
CGATCTCTTGTGCCAAATATGCGGCAATCTGATCTCTTGGGATTTCTTTCTGCTCGCGGGTCTGCAGGTTTTTTATCGCGACAACGCCTCTCTTTTCCTCATCCTCGCCATACATCACTACATACGGAATCTCTTTTTTCAAGGCATAAGCGAGCTGTGCCTGAAACATTTGATCATCTCCCAAGTAAAGTGCGGTATTGATTCCGGCGGTGCGCAATTCTTGAGCCATGACGAAGTATTCTTGTCTCCAATATGCACCGATCTGAAGTATAAGCACTTGTGTTTTTGTTTTTTGCTGTGAGAACTTACCGAGTTTCTCCATTACAGTAAATAACCGATCAACACCTATTGAAACGCCTATTGCGGGTATGCTTTGTCCGGTAAATTTTGCCACTAAATCATCGTAACGCCCTCCACCACAGACACTCCCTACCTCCGGCACATCAGAAAGGACCACTTCAAAAACTGATCCGGTGTAATAACTAAGTCCACGTACAAGCGAACGGTTAAATACAATGAACTTTTTGTAATCAATACCGAGAGCCTTGAATGTTTTGCAGATTTCTGCATACGCATCATCATTTGTATAATCCGTATTATCTCTTTTTGTTGGGTTCTCAAAAATAAATCCTTGGATTTTCTCACCTACATCCGTCCCAAACTCTTTTTCTATTTCTTTTTTTACACCATCTCTACCGATCTTGTCGCATTTATCAATAATCCGTAAAACTTCCCATAATTTTTCTGCGGGGAATCCCGCGTATTGCGGAAGAATATCGAGAATTTTTCTATTGTTGTAATTGATCGTGAAGTTTTCAATGCCAAGATTTTTAAAACAACCATAAATAAGCAGGGCGATCTCTGATTCTGCGCCAAGCGCAGAAGACCCGACAATATCAAAATCCGCCTGCGTGAACTCCCGATACCGTCCGGCTTGCTGGCGCTCGCCGCGCCACACGGTGCCGATTTGATACCGCTTGAATGGCTTGGGGATCTCCGGATTTGCCGCCACGAACCGCGCCAGCGGCACCGTCAGATCAAACCGGAGCGAGGCGCCATCTTTTGCGGACGCGTCCGCTTCGTCTTGCGAACCGCGAACATTGAAGATGATTTTGCCCGAATCCTCCTCGCCGCCGGTCAGCACCTCGGTTTTCTGCACCGCGCTTGTCTCCAAGGGATCAAACCCGAAACTTTCGAATGTCCTGCGGATCGTATCCAGCATCCCCTGCCGCGCAATGGCATCGGCAGGCCCATAATCCCGAAAACCCCCCGGCAACTCCGGCTTGATTCGTTTTCCACCTGCCTTTCTTTCTGTCATGTATGGAAGATAACATATTATCACTGTTTTTCAAAGACCAAAAGAGAAATGGCCGAGCGTTTTTAAAACGCTCGGCCATAAATGCCCCCCATCTATTAGGGTTGGTCGAGATGACACTCTACGCTTTCAAGAAGCCGTAGAAATACCTGTGCCTTTTCGCTGAGATTCCTTTCAGCATATACCTTTGCCATGCAGGAATCAGCAATGAGCGCCGAGAGTGAATTGATCGGAACTTTATGCTGCATCGTCCCTACATCTATCACCGAAAAAGAACTGCGATAGCCGCGTAAAGACGCCGACCGCTGCGCAATAAGGGTTGCCAGATGCCAATGTGCGTTCGGTACCCATGGCACGTTGACCGCCTGAACGCGCCGGGCCGTTACTCCGGACGAAACCACGTCATCAATCAGAACAACATCCGAAATGCCCACATATACGCCGCGGGCAAACCGGTGCGCTATTGCATAGGGATGCATCCCCGGTTCCCAAAATCGCTTGGCGAACGCATCGGCTTTCCATAGCCAACGCGATGTCCATGCACGAGGCAGTAGATTTTTAACCTTACTGCCCCCGTTGCCGACAAAGACCAAGAGCGTCGTATCCGGGTGAAAATTGTCCCACTCTTTCCGCGCAACAAATACTTGTGTTATATCCGAGAGATAATGAAGACACAAGCCAAGCGTGGAAAACTCCGCCCTCGCTGTGTCGGAAATTTCCACATCAACGATTATCTGCATGATGCATCTCCGATGATTGCAGGGACTGCGGCAAGAGGAACGCCGTTGTTCCCCACAAGGATGGTATGCCAGCCGAGTGCGCAGGGCATGACAAGATCAATGAGCGGGTCATCACCGACCATCCAGTATGTCGCATCACCATATTTATCCTGGATGTTTTGCCACATGTATGGGTCCGGCTTTGCCGCAGGAAATTCACATGACCAATAACATCGATCAAACATCGCCCCGATCTCCGGAAGTTTGTCGTACACTGCGTACATGCCGACAACGGTGATGTTTGTCACCAGCACAACTGCCGTCTCCGCATTCTTCAGAGACGCAACGATTTGTTGTGCGCCATCGATCCACTGTAGTGCATCGTTTTCTGCCTTCCAGCATCTCACGAGCTCCGCCGGGGTTACGAAATTCTGGGTGTTCCATGCCGAGGCAGAGATAATTCCATCGGATGCGTCTGGGGGCGTATCAAAGGAATTACCAAGTCGCTTGGCTAGAAGTGCTGAATACTCCCGTGCGATTGCGTACTCATCCAACTGTGTCTCGGAGGCGCGACGCAACCGCATATCCCAATTGATCGTGCTGAAATTCATTGCCTGACCGCGGATTACGGTGCCGACATAATCAGAACTAAAGCCCCACCCGTGAGTCTCAAGCAATTCGTAATACTTGGGCCCAGCATATACCGAGTGCGCCAGAGTGCCAAACAGATCAAATGCAATAACACTTTTAACTTCCCGCATCATCCCTTCCTCCATATTTTTAAGGTGCGTCAACGGGGGAGATCGCTTCTCAACGAGAGATCGCTTCCCCCGGACTGTCTTGCATGAGACATGCCGGGAGAAACCATCAGGTTTTCCCGCTATGCGCCATGATCGTCAATGCGCCCAAAGCCGTTCGGATGGCCTTGTCCACGGTCTCTGTGGTAAGCTCGGGCGAAGATTCTGCGACCATGCGCTGTTTATCGCCACGCATACGGCTCTTCAGATTCTCGGGCTTCGCATTCGCAGCCAATACAGCTCCGGCGCGCACTCCTCTCAAAGAAGCAATCACCAATAACGCAGAGGTTTCCATATCTGAAGATAAAATGGGCGTGTCGCAATTTTTCCATCTCTCTTCCGTAAGGTATGCACCCCACTTGGTAATAGCCGTCTGGCTGCCGTAAAAAGCGTCATGCGTCCGGTTCACACCGGAAAAATATCGATACTTCTTTTCTTGCGCCGATCGCACGAGAGATGCGACGACTTCAAAGTCGGCAACCGCCGGAAAACCGATCGGTATATATTCCGCGGTGGTTCCTTCATCCCGCACGCTTGATGTCGGAATGATCAAACTGCCAGCAGGAATATCGCTCCGCCATGCGCCACCGCACGTCCCCACGCGTATAAGGGTTTTTGCCCCCGCAAATATGAGTTCTTCCGCCGCAATGGCCGTAGACGGGCATCCTATTCCGGTTGAGCATACCGTTATCGCAATTCCTTGATACGTGCCTGTGCCAATTCTGAATTCTCTGTTTTGTCCGAGGATCCGGAAATTTTTAAGATAGCCGCCTATGAGATCAACGCGGCCAGGATCACCCGGCAAGAGGGCATATGGGGCGATGGATCCGTATTTAATCGGTATGTGCATTAATTTCTTTCGCATATTGATTTTGTTATATTATTTTCTTTGGGTAAATTTTCTACAAAGAATAACCCCTCTGCGAGAGGGGGTTATGTTGATGTCGGATTGAAAAAAGAGAAATCTACAACATCAATGCAACCCTCTCTTGCGAGAGGTTTGATGCATGATGATGTCTCCGTGTTGTTCGGTTTATGTTCATAACTTGTTTGATCATATTATCGCAAAGCGGGTTTTCTGTCAAGCCCAGCCACAGATTCACCCTGTCAGTGTTTGTGAAAATAATTTTTATGTGAGAATGCCAAACCGCTTTAAATCGCTCTCATCCCACGCCGTACTCGTCAAAATCTGTCGGATTGTTTTCGGACCGAACGTCTCATGGAGATTATGATAAACCATAAGTACCCTGCGGCCATCCGTATGCTGATAAAGATGATGGGAGCCGCGCGTTTTTCTGAGACGAAAGCCCTCGCGTTCCGCGGCGCGGATCCATTCTCGAGCACTGATATTTTTCAGAGCAGTACTATCCACATTACAAAACAAGGCCGAGGGTAATAGGAGCCCTTCTCAATATCTGCAGATTTTCTTCGGGGATCAACTCGCCGTCTTCCGCCATCGCCTCCAGCCACAATTCCGCCGCCTCTTTGATATTCTTAAGCGCATCTTCATAGGTAATACCCCACGAATAACAACCCGGCAAGGCGGGAATTTCTGCGTGATAACGACCCTCATCCGGTTCAATACTCACCCGATACACATAAAACCGTCTCGTGGCACTTCCCTTTTTTCCTCGAATTGTGATCGAACGCTTCATCATGTTTTTATTCGCTGAATGATCAACGGCTGGGATGTGCCGCCCGGCTCCGTTTGCGCCAGTCAACATAGCCGATAATATTCATGACAATGGCAAAAAAAAGGATGCCCGTAAGTGTAAGTGTAAGTCCGTCCATAATATTAAGAATTATTTTGTATTCATCCGCGTAGTTCCCCGAAAAAACCAGTATCCCCCGAGATAAAGCGCGCAAGCGCTCACAAAACCCAAAGACATACTATGCAAATTGATGGGCAAACCGGAAATGAACTGGCCGAAAACCAAAGCGGTAGCCACCAAATTCGCCAAATCCACCATCCCCTTTGCGAAAAGTTCCCGCTGTTTCTCATTCATAATGCCAAGCGGCAAATATAACGCCATACTATCCTTTCCAATTTTTCTTGTCAATGCCCGCACGCCGTACTCGCGGGCGTTGATTTTGATGCGGATACGCGGTATGCATAATATCATATACCGACCAATCCCCTCCTCATAATACAAAGGAGATGCTTTATGGAAGAGTTCTTTCACATTACGCAAGCAAGACTCGATGGATGCAACGACGGCGGCCAAGTAGAAATCCGCCAACAAGATGCTAAATCTCATGCTGTCTATCGCGGGGCAATACAAACTGCGACCTTGGATGCCGAAGGAATCATGCGCCTGCAACTCATGTGGTGCGCGAAGGCCGATGATCCCTCTTCTATTCAATTCTCATGGACGAGGTGTCAGTGCCTCCCCTTTGAAGCAGATCTTCTTTTGTATCGTCCCTCATGGATAGAAGAAGGAATGCTGTGTTTGCAATCCGATTTTGACCAAACCCTCACCCTTTATGCGCGGAATCATCGGAACAATATTGATCCTGCAACAGTAAAGGGTCTTGCGCTTCATGCAACATAATCCGGCGCGGCCAGTATGCCGAGCGATGTCCCGATATATCCGGGTATCGCTCGGCTTTTCATTTGTGCCAGTCCCTTGCCCAAAAACGGATGGATGCATATAATACTCAAATATGAAAATCATTTTTCTCAATATCTGGGGCGGGAAGATGTATGCGCCGCTCATGGCGTTTCTCCGCGCGGCCGCGCGAGACACGGATTTTTTCTGCCTGCAAGAAATTTTTGATTCGCCGGAAAAAGATCGCACGGTCAGCTGGGGCGGCCGCGCCGATATTTATAGGGACCTATGCGCGGCTCTGCCCGACTTCACGCCGTATTATGCCATCGCAGTGCGTGATTTTGACGGCGATTACGCGACAGATTTCCCGCTCTCGCACGGCATCGCGATATTTGCCAAAAAAGATATCACAATTCTATCGCACGGAGATTTTTTCATTGCGGGCGAGGACTGGCACGGCCATGACACTTCCCAGACGCCCCCGCACAAACTCCAATATGTCCGATTCGAAAAAGATGGCACGCCGTACACGCTTGCCAATGTCCACGGCGTCGCGTACCCGGGCGACAAACGTGATACGCCGGTACGCATTGCGCAATCGCAGAAAATTATTGATTTTCTTGCCGGAGAGATTGATGAAAAAATCATCGGCGGCGATTTTAATCTCCTGCCCGATACCGAAAGTATCCGCATGATTGAGCAGTACGTCGGCCTGTGCAACCTCATCACGGATTTTCATATTACAACGACGCGCAACCAGTTATCCTACGGCCAGTATCCGGAAGCAGAACGGCAGTATTTCGCGGATTTCGCGTTTGTTTCGCGGGGTATCCGGATCGCTGATTTTCAAGTCCCGCAGATAGAAATTTCCGATCATTTGCCGCTTGTGCTAACATACGAAAATGATGCAAAAATCTAAAATCTCTATTGTCATTCCGACCAAAAACGAAGAGCGAACCATCAAACAAATCGTCGAGCAGAGTCGGAAATACGGCGATGAGGTACTCGTCGTGGATGGCCATTCGGCCGATCACACCCGCGAGCGGGCAGAGGCGGCCGGCGCCAAAGTCATCCTGGATAATGGCATGGGGAAAGGTGCGGCCCTGCGCCTCGGCATCAAAGAGGCAAGCGGAGATATTATCGTATTCATAGACGCCGACTGCTCACATGATCCGGCCGACATCCCCAAACTCGTCGCTCCTATTACGCAGGGACGCGCGGATATGGTGATCGGCTCGCGCCTCAAAGGCGGCAGTGATGAGCTGGGGAGCACGGTGTCCGAAGTATTCCGGCTGTACGGCGGACGATTCATTGCGCTCGCGATCAATCTGCGCTTTGGACAAAGCATCACCGACTATCTCAACGGCTTTCGCGCGATCAGGACATCGGTCGCCCGCGCACTGCATTTGCGGGAAAACCAGCAGACGATTGAGCACGAAATGGCGATGGAGTGCCTGCGGCAAGGATACCGCGTGATTGAGGTGGGCGCTCACGAATACAAACGCCGCTACGGCGAATCGCACATCAGTTTATTGCGCAACGGTCCGCGATTCGTATATGTCTTACTAAAAAAGCTTTTCTGAAAGAAGTGTCTCGCCTTCTTTGGTGACTAAAGAAGGATGCGGCATGGGGAACAGCATCGTGCCCCCCTTAGCAAGATACTCTTGCTCGCGTTTGAGAAGTTCTTCACGGAAAAACCATATCAAAACCAGGAGACACGAGGGACGGAGTTCGCGCATGCGCTCCTCGGAAATAACCTCAATGTCCGTGCCAAGCGTCCGCAATCCCGTCTTTTCCGGATTGCGATCGCACAGATACGGCAGGAGATCGCGGCCAATACCGAAATACTGTAGGAGCACATTGCCTTTCGTGGATGCGCCCAAACCGATCACCATGCCCCCGCGCTCTTTTTCCCGTGCCAAATACCCCACGACGGTTTTTTTCAACGCGGCAATCTCTTCGCCAAACGCACGGAATGTTTCCGGCGTGTCGAGTCCCAACGCCGCTTCTTCATCAAAAATTCTTTGTACGTTCGGCGCTATCGCGCGCCCGCTTTTTTTATGCGTCACAAAAACGCGTAAGCTTCCTCCGTTGACCGGATTCGTGGAGGCATCGATGATCTCTAGATCATGCATTTGTAGGAGCGAACGGAGCGTCTGCAAAGAATAGTACAGGAGATGCTCATGGCAGATGTCAAAAAAATTCATGTTTTTTATCACATCACGCAGATAAGAAAGCTGAATGCACCAGACGCCGTCCTGATGGAGGAGTTCTTTGACGTCCCGGACAAACGCATGCGGATCGTCCAAATCATAGAACATCGCGATGGCCGTAATCACTTTGAATTTTTTTATGCCTCCGCTCACGGCGTATGCCGACTCGCGGGAAAAATAGTCCGTGCGGATGCGGATTGAAGAATCAATGCCCTGCAGCGCGGGGATGTTTTTTGCAGGATCAATGCCAAAACGCCCGAGAGACGCGGGGAAGAACGTAAGCATGGTGCCGTCATTACAGCCGATATCCATGACCGCGTCGCCGGGTTCCGCCGTCACCCGCAACATCACCTCGCCCGCAATCTCGGCCAGGGCTTGGCGCATCATAGGATTGGTGGCCGAACGATAAAAATACTCGCGGTACAGCAGGTCCCTGTCCACGGTCTCGCGCAACTGCAAAAGGCCGCATCCTGCGGGATTTTGCGCGCGGTCACACAGAGACAGCGTCAGAGGAAATCTAATGGAAGCAAGAGGATTATTCTCATTGCTCTTGACAAAGGACGATGCCAAAAACTGCTCTCCGAGAGAGAGCACATCCGTAAGAGCGGCGCCGCCGCAGAGTCGGCATTGGTCGATGCGCTTATAATTCATAGGACGGCGAGCGGCCGAAAAAATTCTTTTATGATCATCTTCAAAAGTTCAAGTCCTGTCCGAAAATTTCTCGCTTTGCGTATCCCCGCAATGCGCCGCGGCTCATCGGAAGGGATTTCAGCGATCTTGAATCCGGCCTTTGCGAATTGAATAGACGTCTGCGTGGGAAAGGCAAGTCCGTTCTCATCCACCGTGAGCTTTTGAAAACAATTCTTTCGATAGGCGCGATACCCCATCATCACATCCGTGAATGATGCGCCGAAAAGCATATTGATGAGTACCGTGAATCCCCAGTTTCCCAGGCGCGTAATCCGCGTATCGTCGTAACTTTTTGCGCCGTCTTTATAGCGGGAAGCGATGACCAAATCGTATCCCTCTTTCATTTTTTCTATAAGCGAAGGAATGGCTGCCGGATCGCAATTGCCGTCGGACATGAATTCTATGATAACATCGCCCGTCGCTATTTCAATACATTCCCGCATGCCCTGGCCGTACCCGGGCTTTTTCTGCACCAGCACCCGGTAGCCGTTTTCACGGCACCATTCAATCGTCCCATCGGTAGAACCGCCGTCAACCACGATGATTTCATCAACCCAGTCCTTTTGTATATGCGGCAGGACGAGCGGTACGGACTCTGCCTCGTTGAGCGCGAGAATGGCGAGCGTAGTTTTCATAAAAACAGGGCGATCGCAAACAACAATTCTCTATTTCAAACATATCGTATCACTGTATCATTCCACGAGCAAGTTTGGCACTTGGCTTATTCGTAAATCCTTATTACTTCGGCAGTACATGAGCAACCAATTCCTCAATATGACGCCGCAATTTTCTGGTATTACCGTGACTCATAAGCCCCAGATATGACTGGACCGTTTCTTCTTTCCCTCTTGCATTTTTAACGCCGCGAAACATCCGTCTTTTCGTGCTCGTCCGCAAGACCCGATGATCCGGAAAATGAACCCATCCGAGGAAATCAACTCCCGACGCAAGCGTCTGAATAAAAACCTTGTCCAGATGCAATGCCAATTTCAATTTCTCGCGCAAGAAGTTATCAATAAGCGGAAGCATCGTCTCCAACGCCATACGATCTGCCGACATCAAAACAAAGTCATCCGCGTACCGGATATAATGCGATGCCTTGAATTGATGTTTTACGAATTGGTCAAACTCGTTCATATAAATGTTCGCCAAAAGCTGCGATGTCAGGTTGCCCAGCGGCAGACCGACGCCCGGCTTTGCTGACGAAAAACTATCCACAACTTCTCCAAGCAATTGCAAAATGTCGGCGTCAAGAATATACGCTCGGAGAATACCCATAAGCGTTTCGTGATCAATATTCGCAAAGAACTTTCTCACATCGCACTGCAATACCCAACAAATCCTCGTATGATTCCTGCTCACCGCGTATGCAAACGAGCGAAATCTGTTGAGCGCGCGATGCGCGCCCTTTCCAATTCTGCATGAGAATGAGTCGGCGATAAATGTCTTGTCAAAAAATGGATACAATTGCCGATGGAGCGCATGGTGCAGAAGCCGATCTCGCACGCTTGCCTTGTGGATGTCGCGCGGTTTAGGATCGGATATCTTGAACGCTTGATATCCGCCGTGCCAATAGGTATGATGGATCATATCGTCGCGAAGCGCCAAGAGATTGTCCACGAGATGAAGTGAGAATTCATGAACATCACGTTTGCCCCGTTTGTCGCGCGAAAACTCCCGCCATGCATCAAGCAGATTTTCCAAACCAGCAATGGCCTGAAGATCCCCCGTAAATAGAGACCATTACAAAACTCTTCTTCGTAGCGAATATGGGGATTTTGAGGCGAGACAAGGAAGGACGACGAAGCCGTATATGCTAATATACGGCGAGGAGGACTGACGCAGTCGCAGCCCAAAATCCGCATATGCAGCAGGAGAGGGAGTTTTGTAATGGTCTCATCGTGCTTTCATAAAAAACTCAATGAGTGCCCCCCGAAGAAATTTGCCGATACTCCAAA
>Ga0209515_10010573_pt1 | contig 10240 bp, 7 predicted proteins | sample Subgroupgradi54m_FD_187454 | JGI IMG/M metagenome (GOLD analysis project Ga0209515, IMG submission 187454) | Subsurface groundwater microbial communities from S. Glens Falls, New York, USA - GMW60B uncontaminated upgradient, 5.4 m (SPAdes)... ...
CTGTCGCTGGGCGTGCGGCTGAGCTTCTTCGCCCTGCCCGAGCAGCCGATGAAGCCGCGCCTGGCCGACGACCGGGTGGGCTACTTCAACACCATCTTCTTCGACCCGTCGCGCGCCCGGCAGCCCTGGTTCGCCTACGTCGACCGCTGGCGCCTGGAGAAGAAGCACCCCGAGCAGGCCAAGTCGGAGCCGGTGCGGCCCATCATCTTCTACCTCGACCCCAGCATCCCCGACGAATGGCGGCCCTACATCAAGGCGGGCATCGAGTCGTGGAATGCCGCCTTCGAGGAGGCCGGCTTCGTGCACGCGGTCATCGCCCGCGAGGAGCTGCCCGCCGACTACAGCGCCGAGGACATCCGCTACTCGACCATCCGCTGGGTGCCCTCCTTCGGCGGCGCGTGGGGCGTGGGCCCCTCGCAGACCGACCCGCGCACGGGCGAGATCCTGAACGCCGACATCATGATCGGCGGCAACGTGCTGCGCTCGGGCGACATCCTCAACACCCAGCTGCTCATGCCCACGCCCGCGCCCGCGCCGGGCGCGCACAGCTGCGCCATGGCCGAGACCGCCAGCCGCGGCCTGGTCGGCGCCGAGCTCCTGCTCGCCGCCACCGGCCGGCCGGTGCCCAAGGAGCTGGTCGGCGACGTGCTCAAGATGCTGGCCGCGCACGAGGTCGGCCACACCCTGGGCCTGCGCCACAACTTCAAGTCGTCGTCGACGATTCCCTACGACAAGCTGCAGGACCGGGAGTTCACCGCGCAGAACGGCGTGGCCAACTCGGTCATGGACTACTGGGAGGTGAACCTCTCGCCCGACCCGCGCAAGCAGGGCACCCTGGTGCAGCAGGGCGTCGGCCCGTACGACCGCTGGGTCATCAAGTACGGCTACACGCCCTTCGCGAGCGACAAGGAATCCGCCGGGCTGGCCCGCCTGCTCGACGACGCGAGCGCGCCGCAGAATGCATTCCAGACCGATGAGGACGCGCGCCTGGGACCGTACGCGGTTGATCCTGGTACAGGTACCTGGGACCTCGGCGACGACCCCATCCGCTACGCCCGCGACCGCGTCGCCCTCATCGATGCGGCCATCCCGGCGCTCGACAAGATCGCACTCGACGAGGGCGACAGCTACTACGAGCTGCGCCGTGCCTTCGCCTTCCTCATGTACCTGCGCGCGGGCGCCCTCGACGGCACCATCCGTCTGGTCGGCGGCAGCTCGGTGGCGCGCGTGCACAAGGGCCAGAAGGGCGAGCAGCCGACCTTCACCCCGGTGGGCGCGGACCGGCAGCGCGCCGCGGTCAAGAATGTGATCGAAGTCGCCTTTGCGCCGGGCGCGTGGCCGCTGCCGGCCGAGCTGCTGGCCAAGCTGGCGCCCTGGCGCGGCGGCGCGCGTGGCAACGGCGCGCGTGTCAGTCAGGTCGACTATCCCGCCCACACCATCGTGCTCGGGCTGCAGACCAGCGTGCTGGTGCAGCTGCTGCACCCGGCGCGGCTCGCCCGCATGGTCGACGGTACCCTGCTCGTGCCCGCCGGCAAGGCCTTCACCGTGGGCGAGCTGATCGGCCTGCTCAGCGAGGGCATCTGGAGCGAGCTGCTCGGCGCCACGCCGCGCGACGTGGACACCATCCGCGCCAACCTGCAGCTCACCTACCTGGACGTGCTCGCGGCGCTCCTCCTGCCGCCCGGTGCCAACCCCACGCCGCCCATCGCGGTCCCCATCGCGCCCTGGGACGGTCCCGCGCCCGAGGCGCCCGTGCCCGCCGAGGCGCGTGCGGCGGCCCGTGCCGAGCTGGAGCGCATCGCCGCGCGCGTGGACGTGGCGCTCAGGAACAAGAAGCTGCCCGCGCATGCGCGCGCGCACCTGGGCGAGGCCAAGGCGCGAATCGCCAGGACGTTGAACGCGAGCAAGACGCTGGTACTGAAGTAGCCGGAGAGGAGCGCGACCCCGATTCGCGCGACCCGACTAAAACCACTGGAAGCCGACCAGCAGGTTTCCGCCGGTGGCGCTGTGACCGTCGAAGTCGGCGCCGAAGCCGCGCAGCTCGATGCTCAGCGCGAAGCCCGACGACTGGTAGGCCTCCACGCCCACGCCCAGCAGCGCCGCGCCCGAGTCCTTGCTCTGGCCGATGACCTCGTTGTTCTTGTCCAGCAGCTCCAGGGACGCGACGCCCAGCCCGCCGACCAGGTAGAAGCGCGGGTGCACGTAGAACGTGCCCTGGACGCCGGCGAAGTTGAGCTGCAGCGCGTTGCCGCCGTCGGCCTGCGCGCGCGTACCCTCGAGCACGCCCTGGAGCAGGAAGTTCTGCGACAGCGCCACGCCGGCGCGCAGGCTGATGCCGACGCTGGTGTCGGCGTTGACCGTGTCGTCGTCGAGGCTGAGCGTGCCCGCGCCCAGGCCGAAGCCGATGGTGAAGCCATCGCGATCCGGGAACGGCCGGGGCGCCGGCGCGGCCACGCCGTAGGGCGCGGGAGCGGGCGCGTACTGCGGCGCGTACGCGGGCGGCGGCGGCGGCGGCGCGGGCTGGCGCGACTCCGGCTGCTGCGGGTAGGGCTCCGGTTGGGGAGCGGGAGCCGGCTCATCGGCAAAGGCATTCACAGAAACCACCGAGAGCGCGACGAAGGTGAAGGTCTTGAGAAGCGAACGCTTGTACATGTCCGGGCTGTATTGCAGAGACCGTACCGTCGCGCAAGGCGAGCTAACCCCGCGATCTTGCATGGGCGACCGAGGTCCCTGTATCGATCACGCCACGGCTCCGCGGCTATCCGAAGTGTCCTCGCGTTCACGCCCGCAGGCCGGGATGCTGCCCCGCTCGACGGGAGCGCCCAGGTGGCAAGCCCCGGCACGTCGATCGTGACCACGGTCATCCCCCGACGGTCGGCGGTGCGTCCGGTCACGCAGGAAGCCGCCGCCCGCAGCGTAGCGTGAGCCCACATGAAGACATTAGCTGTGCTCGCACTGGTCGGGACCGCGCGCGTCACTTCCTGCGACCCGGTCGGAACCGTCGACGGTCCAGGAAGCCGTAGCTACGACGCGCAGGCCTACTCGCTGACCGCCCAGTTCGACTGGGCGCACAAGCGGCTCCACGCCAGCGAGGTGGTGAGCGTCACCGCCGCGCCCGGGCAGGAGCTCATCCAGCTCGACGCCGCCGTCGACGTCGAGCGTGTGCACGTGGGCGAGATCGACATCGCCTACGTGGTCGACCGCGAGCACCACACGCTCACCGTCGACCTGCGACCGCTGGCCCAGCACGGCGCGCCGCTGGTCTTCCAGGTCGACTACCAGGCCGCCGTCTCCGACGCGCTCATCGCCTCGGCACAGCGCGACAACGACCCCGTGACCACGCGAGTGGTGTTCACCGACTCCGAGCCGGACCGCGGCCTGGGCTGGCTCATCGCCAAGCACGACCCCTCGGATCGCGCCCAGTTCAGCGTCAACATCATCGTCGACGGCAACGAGGACGTCATTGCCAACGGTCATCGCACGCTCGATCTGAACCTGGGCCCGCGCCGCCTGGTCACCTACCACATGGACGAGCCGCTGCCGACCTACCTGATGGCCTTCGCCGCGGGCGAGCTGGTGCACAGCGACAGCGAGAGCGACAGCGGCGTGCCGCTCAGCGTGTGGCACCGGCGCGGCCTGAGCGTCGACACCGAGGCCCACCTGGACATCCTCGCCCGCACCATGTCGACGTTCGAGCGCCTGCTCGGCCCCTACCCGTTCGAGCGCTACTCGGTGGTGATGCTGCCTGGCATGCCCACCGGCATGGAGAACGCCACCATCACGTTCAACTACGAAACCTCGGGAGCCGGAGTCATCGACGTGGGCACCAACACGCACGAGCTCGCGCACCACTGGTTCGGCGACTGGGTCACCATGCGTCGTTACGAAGACGTCTGGTTCAAGGAAGGCATGGCCACGCTGCTCGCCGCGGAGGCGCAGCGCCAGGATCGCGATCGCGAGGGCAAGGGCCGCCTGTTCGGCAGCGAGTTCAACTTCTGGCGCGACGACGCCATCGTCGACCCGACCTTGCACGGTCTGGGCAAGTACACCAGCGGTCCCTACCAGCGCGCCGCCTACCTGATCACGCAGATCCGCGCCCGCGTGGGTGAGGAGGTCTTCTGGGCCTCGCTGCGCGACTTCCTCGACGCCAACGCGCTCGGCAGCGCCGACGGTGAGACGTTCGTGCGCAGCTTCGCGCCCGCGCTCGACGAGGCCACCATCCAGCAGATCCTCAACGGTCTGGACAAGTCCGACGTGCCCACCATCAACATCGCGCCCGCGCTCGACCCCGGCAACGACCCGTCGGTGGTGACGCTGAGCGTGGACGATCCGCTCGGCAAGCTGATCGCGCCCATCGGCATCACCGTGGTCGACGCCGATGGTGTGGCGACCACCAGCGCGCTGACCGCGGCCACGCCGCTCACCGTGACCGTGCCCGAGGGCGGTTACATCGCGCCCGACGAGGCCGACGTGCACCCGTTCTGGACCTCGGCCTTCCTGCTCAACGGCGACTACCGGAACCTGCTGGTGACCAGGTTCACGCCCCAGGCGCCCGCGGCCATGGCGCAGTTCGAGAGCCGCTCGGCCGCCCACCAGGAGCGCGCGCTGCGCCTGCGTCCGCCCTACTTCATCGGGCCCACCGACCTGACCGCGATCTACGACCAGCTCGACTCACCCAACGCGCAGCGTTACCTGGCCTTCAATGGCTGCTACCTGCTCCGCTTCGTCACCGACCCGGCCAAGCAGGCGGAGTGGACGGCCGCGCTCACCCCCATGCTCACCCACCCGGCCGCGCCGGACATGGCTGTCTACTTCGGCTTCTGCCCCATTCCACTGACCACGCAGCTGCTCTTGCCCGAGCTGAAGTCACTCGTCGCCAGCGGCGATGCGGCGCTCGCCGCGCGCATCGAGTACCTGCTCTCCTTCGACTACGGCCCCGAGGCCACCCTGGCCGCGCTGGCGCCGCTCGCCACCGGAGGCGCGACCGGCAAGCTGCGTAACATGGCCGTCCAGCGGCTTTCCTACCAGCTGCTCAACTTCTACTTTACCCGGCCGACCGCCGAGCAGAAGCCGGCGTGGCGCGACTTCTTCCGCGCGCGCCTGCACGACACCACCACCGGCGACCGCTTCGTCCCGGTCTGGGGCGCGATCAACGCGCTCGCCGACGCCGAGTCGGTGCCGCTGGCCGCACCGCTGCTGCACGCCGAAGGCCTGTGGCCGTACTACCAGCAGAACATCGTGTGCCAGGCTTTTGCCCTGACCCAGGCGGATGCTTCGCTGTGGACCGCCTTCCAGAACGCGGCCCAGCCGTGGGCGACGCTCGACCCCATGGCGCAGGCCGCCCTCGCCGACCCGAGCCTGTGCAGCCAGCCGTAGGCTAGCGGTTCAGGCGGCGCGCTCGCCCACCTGCGACCAGATGGCGCTCTGGTCACCGTCGTAGACCACATCCGAGCCCTGCTCGAAGCGAAAGCTGTAACGCGCCACCAGCGTGCCGCGGATGCGCCGCACCGATGTGGCGGTGATGGCGCAGCGCAGCGGCTCGCCCATCTGACCCATCTTGCGGAAGCGCGCCGAGTGGATGTTGGTGCCGTAGGCGATCCAGCCCTCGGCGTGACGCAGTCCGAGCAGGTAGTATCCGTGCGCGAAGCCAAGCATGCCGGTCGCATGGATGATGAGCCCGCCGCTCACATGACGCGGATGTCGCAGCGGATGCGTGCGCTGGTCGCGCGTGAGCGGCAGCGCCTCGTGCGTGGGCATCCGCGCGACCAGGCGGCCAGCTTCGCGATCGATCTCGAGAATCTCGTCGAAGAGCAGCGCCTCGGGAGCGTAAGGACAATCAGCCACAAACTGCGGGTCGAGCATCGGAGCGGATGCTAGGTAAGGTCGGGCCGCGACGCAAGCGAGAGCACGAGCACGAGACCGAGGAGATGAAGCGATGAGCGACGAAGAAGCCAGACGCAACGAGATGGCCAGGAAGACCATCGTCCTTTCCGTTCCCGGCATGGAGGAGGCGAGCGTCAGACAGGGGCTGCCGTACGCAGGCGACCTGACGCTGGACGTGTACGCGCCGCCGGGCATGCAGCCAGGCGAGCGCCGCCCGGCCGTGGTCTTCGTGTTCGGCTTCGCCAACCCGGCCTTCCGCAAGCTGAAGGACACGGGCGGGTACGTCTCGTGGGCACGCCTGGTGGCCGCGTCGGGCCTGGTGGCGGTGACCTACGAATGCGCCGACCCGGTCGCCGACGGCGCCGCGGTCCTGGCCCACGTGCGCGAGCACGCCGCGTCGCTGGGCATCGACGCGCAGCGCCTGGCCGTGTGGGCGGCCTCGGGCAACGTGCCCGCGGCCCTGACCATGCTCATGCGCGAGCCGCGCGACGCCTTCCGCTGCGCCGCGCTGCTGTACGGTTTCATGCTCGACGAGGGCGAGTCCACCAGCGTGGCCTCCGCCGCCGGGGCGTACGGCTTCGTGCCGGCCACGGGTCGGTCGGTCGACGACCTGCCCGGCGAGCTGCCGCTCTTCGTGGCGCGCGCGGGCAAGGACTACCCCGAGCTGAACCGTGTGCTCGACGGCTTCGTGGCCCGGGCGCTGGCGCGCAACCTGCCGCTGACCCTGTCGAACCACGCGACCGGCCCGCACTCATTCGATCTGCTCGACGACAGCGAGACGTCGCGCGAGATCATCCGCGCCATCGTGGCCTTCCTGCGCTTCCACCTGACCCGCTGAGTGCTAGCGTCGTCTCATGAGCTCGCTGACCGACTTCAAGAACGCGCTGCAGTCCCTCACCACCACGGTCGTGAAGGCCGAGGCCGCCCGGGAGGGGTCGGACGACGCTGCGTTCGCCGAGCTGCGCACGCTCGGCCTGGTGCAGTGGCTAGAGCTGCGCGCACTGCAGGCGGCGTTCGTCGCCGAGCTGCTCGAGACCGATCCCGAGGCGACCGTGCCGCACGCGACCTGGCTGGTCAGCACCGTCGCGCGCGCGGAGGCGCTCTTCGGCCCGGCACCCGCGGGCGGCGATCCACCGTGACACTACCGGTCGCGGTCGTGACACCCGCGCCGACGCCGGCGCAAGCACGCGAATAGACCTGGCTCCTTCTCCTGGCATGGCGGTTGCTCGAGCCGGCCCCGCCAACCAGGAGAAACGCACTTGTCGACATCACGGCTTCACCTTCGTCGCGCCTTGCCGCTCGCTCTTCCCCTCACCCTTGCCCTCGCCGGCGGCTGCGCCGTCGGTGGCGACCAGGAACCGGTCGCACAGGAGAGCGCGGCCGACACCAGCATCCCGCCACAGACGCAGCGCATCGCCGCGCGCCTCGGGCAGGGCTGGGACCGCACCGCCGAGTCCTTCAAGGCCCAGTGCGTCACCTCCAGCACCGTGCACGTGGGTCAGCGCGAGGGCACCATCCTGAGCGACTCCACCGTCGATACCTCGGGCATCGAGGACGAGCTCGGCTTCTCCATCCGCGCCAAGGGCCGCTACGCCATGGTCGACGCCAGCCTGGCCGCCAGCCTGTCGCAGTCGATGAAGCAGGACGACTACTCCGAGGTCTTCGTCTACAAGGCCGACTACAAGCTCGGCTCCGACTCGCTCGACGAGTCGACCCTGCACAACACCCCGGTGGGCGACGACGCGCAGCAGCACGTGCGCTGGCAGGACCAGTGCGGCGACGAGGTCGTCTACCAGATCAAGAACGGCGCCAAGTTCTACTTCGTGCAGCGCATCGACTTCATCTCGCGCGAGGCCAAGAGCAAGTTCGAGAGCGACGCGCACGTCGCCTTCAACTCGGGCGTGGCCTCCGGGCAGGTCGACGCGGTGCTCAACCAGATCGGCGCCCGCTACGCCAAGAGCGCGCGCGTGCACATCGAGCTGTACCAGTTCGGCGGCAACCCGGCGGCGCTGGGCGCGGTCGTCAACGGCACCGGCGGCCAGGCCAGCGGCGCGCAGGCAGTGGTCGACTGCGACATGACCAACCTGGCCGCGTGCAAGCGCGTGCGCGAGAACGCGGTGCGCTACACCGACCCGGCCAACAGCTCGGGTCTCTACGCGCAGCTGGCCGACCCGGCCTTCGCCATGAACCCGATCTCGTACGAGACCAAGTCGTGGAGCATCCTCGGCCGCAACACCACGCCGCGCATCCTGACCCAGCAGATCACCACCGCGCGCAACCAGCTCGAGCTCAAGTTCGACGCCCTGCTCAAGTGGAAGGTGCGCATCGACCGCATCCTCTACACCCTGGCCGGCTTCGCCGTGCCGCCGCAGCAGCAGACCGAGCTCAACCAGTGGAAGACCCGTCTCAGCGGCGACCTGGCCATCGTCAACCAGGCCGTGGTGGCCTGCTACGACAACCTGACCTTCGATCCCAGCGGCACGCCGCTCGCCACCAAGGTCACGGCGTGCACCAACGCGGTCGACCTGGTGCCCAACGACCAGCCGCCCGCGCGCCTGCTCACCGCCGCGGGTCGCTACGCCATCGACTACCGCTGGCAGCTCCTGGGCGGCCTGGGCTCGCCCGTGGGTAACTACGACACGTCACGGCCCGAGGCAGTCGCGGTCGGCCGCGATCAGATCGGCCTCGACCAGCAGTTCCTGGGCGGCCACATCTACTGGAGCCCCGACACCGACGCGCACGAGGTCTACGGCTACATCCTCGACCGCTACCTGTCGCTGGGCGGCGCCAACCCCAACGGCCGCCTCGAGCTGGGCTTCCCCACCACCGGCGAGCTGCCGGCCAAGAGCCCGGGCCGCTACAACGCCTTCCAGGGCGGCATGATCTACTGGTCGCCCAACTCGGGCGCGCACGAGGTCCACGGCGACATCTTCGTGCACTGGCGCGACCTGGGCTCGGAGTACAGTCCGCTCGGCTTCCCCACCACCGACGAGACGCCGACGATCGACAACTACGGCCGCTTCAACCACTTCGAGGGCGGCTCGATGTTCTGGTCGCCCGCGACCGGCGCGCACGTGGTCTGGGGCTGGATCCGCGACCTGTGGGGCAACCAGGGCTGGGAGCGCTCGGCCTACGGCTACCCGACCACCGACGAGATCTGGGAGCAGGGCGGCGACTGGCGCTTCAACGACTTCCAGGGCGGCTCGATCTACTACAACGACACCCTGGCGCGGCAGCAGCAGCCGGCCATGTTCGAGCTGAATGGCGCCATCGGCATCAAGTACAAGGAGACGCGCTACCTCGGCCTCGGCTACCCGACCGGCACGCGCGCGGTGCCCACGGCGCGCCGCTGGGACGGTGCACAGGGCTGGTACCAGACCTTCCAGAACGGCGCCATCTACTGGCATCCCACGTTCGGCGCGCACGAGGTGCACGGCTCGATCTACGCCAAGTGGCGCGACTACGGCTTCGAGCTGGGCCGCACGCTGCACTGGGTCAGCGGCGCCACACTCGGCTACCCGGTGACCGACGAGCGCAAGCTGATCAAGTTCGGCCAGGAGATCGGGCGCTACACGGCGTTCGAGGGCGGCATCATCTACTGGGGTCCGAACTCGGGCGCGCACATCATCGCGGGCACGTTCTACACCCTCTACCAGCAGTGGGGCTTCGAGCAGGGCCTGTGCGGCCTGCCCGTCGACGAGCCGGGCTGGCACGAGGTCACCTTCGGTCGCAACTACTACCGGCAGAACTTCCAGAACGGCTACATGAAGTTCTTCCCCTCGAGCGGCGGCACCGAGGTGCACTGCCCCAGCGACGGCGACTAGCACATTCGGACGATGTGGCTGCTGCAGTCGCCACCGTGACCGATTTCGCACGACCCGCCTCGTCGTAACTTCCCGAGATCACGTGAGCAAACTTCGGCCCGCCGCTTGCTCATGGGCGCGGCCATGAAGAATTGCAGTCTCGTCGCGCTGATCCTCAGCCTCGCCCTCCCCCTCTCGCTGTCGGCTTGCGCCGATTCCATGTCCTCACCCGACGAGGACCGCGTGCAGTCGCTCGAGCTAGAGGTGGTGGCGGGCTGCCACACGCCCGTGATCCGCAAGTCGCAGATCGACCAGGCGTTTACGATGATCCGCAGGATCCCCGACCTCGAGCCCCCGCCACAGCCTTGCCAGCCCGACTTAGAAGAGCTTATGCACTGCGTGGCGACGGGTAAACAGTACGTGTGGGAGCCGCCGGCGCCACCCGGCGCTTAGCCCCGGCGTGACCTACGTCAGCTTCAGGTGCGGAGGCGGCGCGCCCGGCAGCTGCCAGACGATGTACTCGTAGCCTAGCTCGCCGTGCATCTCGTTCGCGG
>Ga0209515_10010575_pt1 | contig 10240 bp, 8 predicted proteins | sample Subgroupgradi54m_FD_187454 | JGI IMG/M metagenome (GOLD analysis project Ga0209515, IMG submission 187454) | Subsurface groundwater microbial communities from S. Glens Falls, New York, USA - GMW60B uncontaminated upgradient, 5.4 m (SPAdes)... ...
CACACCGTAGAGCTCAAGCCGTGGTTGCGGCGCGGCGGACGCGGCGTCTTCCTGAATCACGACGCGTCGCGCACGTCGAACGACTGCTACGTCTGCGAGATTCCACCGGGCACGGAGCTCACTCCCCAACGCCAGCTGTACGAGGAGATGATCTACATCCTCGACGGACGTGGCTCGACGGCCGTCTGGAATGATGCCGGGCGGAAAATCACGTTCGAGTGGAAGGCGGGCGCGATCTTTGCGGTCCCGCTCAATGCGTGGCACCAGCATTTCAACGGCTCCGGCGTGAACGCTGTGCGCTACGTGGCGGTGACCAACGCGCCCGTGATCATCAACGCGTTCGGCGACCTGCGCTTCGTTTTCAATACGTCGTACGATTTCACGGATCGCTTCAATGGGGAGCCGGACTACTTCGCCAACAAGGGGGAGCAGCGCGGCCTGCTGCTGGACACCAACTTCGTGGCCGACGCGATCAACCTGCCGCTGGTGTCTGCACAGGAGCGCGGCGCTGGTGGCTCGCACATCCGTTTCAGCATGGCCAGGGGCTACATGAACAGCCACATCTCGCAGTTCGGTGTCGGCAGGTACAAGAAAGCCCATGCGCATGGTCCTGGCGCACACGTCATCATCATGAGCGGCGAAGGCTTCACGCTGATGTGGCCCGAGGGCGAGGAGCCGCAACGGTACGAGTGGAAGGAAGGCTCGATGATCGTACCGCCGAACCTCTGGTACCACCAGCACTTCAACACGGGTACCACGCCCGCGCGCTACCTTGCCTTCAAGGCCGAGGGCGTCTCGATCCGGAATGCGCAGGGTGTGCCGAAGGCGTGGATCTCCAAGCGTCTCGGGGGCGACCAGATCGACTACGCTGACGAGTCGCCGCGGATCCGCCAATGGTTCACGGACGCGCTTGCCAGACGCGGCCTGACATCGCGCATGGACGATGCTTACGCGGCGGAGCTGGCCGACCTTCCGCCGCGCGAGCCGCAGATTGTTGGGCAATCGTGAATCGGAATGGTGATTTGTGATTCGTGATTGATGATTCCAGAATCAACCACGAAGACTCGAAGGACACGCAGGAATGAATAGACGACAGCTCGCGATCGCCGTGGCGCTCGTCGCCGTTGCAGCGGGACTGCCGATCGCCGGTTCCGCTCAAATCAAGCCCGGTGCGACCGCAGCCGACGTCGCGCTGTATACGGGCGCGGACCGTCTGCAGAAGCTGATTGAGGGTGCGAAGAAGGAAGGCACGCTCAGCGTGTACACCTCGCTCCAGACGGCCGATATCGGCAAGCTCGGCGCCGCCTTCGAGAAGAAATACGGGGTCAAGGTCATTCCGTGGCGCTCCGGGTCAGAGGACATCGTTCAACGGTCGGTGCAGGAAGCGCGCGCCAACCGGAACACGGTCGATGTCATCGAGACCAACGGCCCCGAGCTCGAGTCGATGCACCGCGAAAATGTCCTGCAGCTCGTGAAGAGTCCGCATCTTGCGGATCTGATCGCGCCTGCGATCCTTCCGCATGGCGAATGGGCCGGGTCGCGGTTGAACGTCTTCGTGCAGGCGTACAACACGAAGCTCGTGAAGAAAGCGGACCTTCCGAAGACGTGGGAGGATCTCGCAAACCCGAAGTGGAAGGGAAAGCTTGGCATCGAGCAGGAGGACTCCGACTGGCTTGCCGGCGTCTTCGGCGACATCGGCGACGCGAGGGCCAGGAAAGTGTTCAAGGACATCGTCACGGCCAACGGCATCTCGGTGCGAAAAGGGCACACGCTGCTGACGCAACTTGTCGTCTCGGGCGAGGTGCCACTGGCGTTGACGGTCTACAACTACAAGGCGCAGCAGCTGAAGGCGCAGGGCGCGCCGATCGACTGGTTCACCATCGGCAGGGCGATTGCCCGTCCGAACGGCATCGCGGTGGCGCGCAAGGCGCCGCATCCGCATGCGGCGGTGCTGTTCTACGATTTCGAGCTGAGCCCGGAAGGACAGCAGCTCATCGCCAACCTCGAGTTCGTGCCCACCAGCAAGAAGGTCGACACGCCGCTCAACAAGGTTCCGATGACGTTCGTTGACGCGAAAATTGCGATCGACGAGTACGACAAGTGGAAGCTGCTGTACCGGCAACTGTTCGGGATCAGGGGCTCATAGCGCGTCAAGATCAGGAAGACGATTTGAACCACGAAGGTCACGAAGGACACGAAGGTCAGAGGACAAAGAAAAATAGATCTCTTTGTGTTCTGTCTTTCTTCGTGACTTTCGTGACCTTCGTGGTTAACCCAGTCTTTGTGCCCTTAACGGCGGCGGGCCAGACATCTCTCGCTGACTACAGCGCCCCGGACCGCATGGCGCGGATCGCCGCGGCGGCGAAGAAGGAGGGTGCGCTTACCCTCTACACGACGATTGCCGAGAAGGACCTTCCCACCCTCATCAAGCCATTCGAAGCGAAATACGGGATCAAGGTGACGGTGTGGCGCGCAGGCACCGCCAACGTGCTGCAGCGCGCGGTCGCGGAGGCCTCGGCGAAGCGATACGACGTCGATGTGATCCACGTGGGCTCGCCGGAAATGGAGGCGCTCGCCCGCGAACAGATCCTGCTGCCGGTGACTTCGCCGCAGCACAAGGATCTGCAGCCGGGCTCCGTGCCTCCGCACCGCGAGTGGGCGGCAACGCTGCTGTCGGTGTGGGTGCAGGCCTACAACACCACGCTCGTGAAGAAAGAAAGCCTCCCGAAGACGTACAAGGATCTCCTCGACCCGAAATGGAAAGGCAAGCTGGGCATCGAAGGGAAGGACGAAGACTGGTTCGCGTCCGTCGTGGAGGTGATGGGCGGCGGCGAGACGGGTCTCAAATTCTTTCGCGACCTCATGGCGGGCAACGGCTTGTCCGTCCGTCAGGGGCATACGTTGCTCAACAACATGGTGATTTCCGGGGAGGTGCCGATCGCGCTCAACATCTACAACTACATGCCGGAGCAGGCCAGGAAGAAGGGTGCGCCGGTGGGCTGGTTCGCGCTGGAGCCGGCGATCGCCCGCTCGAACGGCGTGGGCGTCGCGCGTCACGCGCGACACCCGAATGCGGCGCTGCTCTTGTACGAATATCTGCTGGGCGAGGGACAGCAGTATTTCGTGAACATGGATTACGTGCCCACCAACATCAAGGTCGCCTCGCCACTCACGGGCGTGAAGATCGTCCAGGCAAACCCGAGCCGCTCGCTCGACGAGGCGGACAAGTGGTCCACCCTTTTCGAGAACACGGTGGTCAAGAGGGCCCGAAAGTAAGACAAGCCACGGAGGCACGGAAGCACGGAGGCTTTTTAGGGCTGTGTTTCTCCGTGTCTCTGTGTCTCCGTGGCTCGTGGTGGGAAGGTGCTACTCCCAGGCGCGGTTGTCGACCGTGTTCTCGTAGGTCGCGCCGGGCACCGTCATATTCCACTTCACCGTCCAGTTATAGGTGTCCTCGAACCGCTCGCGCGTATACGGTTGTGGCGGGGCGTGAAGCAGGCGCCATGTCTGGAATTCGCGTGGTTCGAGCAGACCGCCCGTCTCTGCGATCAGATAGTGGACGTACGGTGTCGGATCCTTTTCGAGGACTTCGACGGCCCTCGCCTGCGCCCGGAACATCGCCGCGAGCGTCGGGCCGTCGAGATCATCGCTCGCCGCCTCGCTGCGGGTCGAGTGCGATTCGATCAGGATGCGGAGCCCTTCCTTCTGCGCCACGCTGATCCACGGCTCCATGAGGCTGACGGCTGCCACGTCGCCCTTGCGCAATGCCTCGAGGCGCTTGACCATCGAGCCGGCGCTCGTTGTCTTGACGTGCTCCGGCGTCAGAAAACCTTCGACCATCTTCAGCGTCGTGAAATGCGAGCCGTTGTTCGGCGTGACGGCGATGAGCTGGTCTTTCAACTGCTCGGGCTCATAGATCTTCGAGCCCCTCGAGACGACGATGGCGAACTTCGACATCGAGGCGCCGAGCGCGACGATCTTCCGCGCGCGGAGTCCGCTGGACGCCGCCTCGACGGCGCGCTTCATGATTCCCCATTCGCACATGCGGTATGTGTCGATGCCGCCCTCGTTGTAGATCGAATCGAGCGGCCGATCGAAGACGGAATCAAACTTGACTGCATGGGAGCTCGTCACCTGCGCCATTCCCGGCGTGACCACGAAGTCGATGTCCAGCCCTTCGTCTTTGAAAAATCCCTTGTCGCGGGCGACCAGCACCGGCAGGTCGTGGACCGCGTTCATGATCGCCACCTGCGGTTTCGTCGTGATCTCTCGGACTGCCATGAATGTTTTCTCCAGGCTGGGAACGACTCAATAGCCTAGGTGTGGAAGCTGCCGAGATCAAGGGTACATGAAGTTCCTGACGACCCGCCCGTTGGGACCTGCTGACCCGGTTGGTGGACCCGGCTCGTGACACAAACCGCCGCCGACATCTGCGACCGCGCCCGTGTCGGACAGAAACTGCCACGTGTAGCTGTTTGCTCCCAGTACGAGCTCGAGCACGCCATGAATGCTCCAGCGCACGTCGCTGTTGCGGTGAACGGACACTGGCGAGTTGAGCTCTGCGCCTCCTGTACCGACGATGAATGCACGAATGCCACGGACAGGGTCGGGACGGCCGTCGGGATCCTGGAGCGAGAAACGCTCGTAGAAATGGTCGTGACCTGAGATCACGACGTCGGCGTCGGCGTCATACAGCGCGCGCCACAGTGGCCTGGTGGCGGTGTCGTCGCCGTGCGGTCCGGAGCTGAAGAGCGGATGATGCCAGTACGCAAGCGCGCAGGTCGACGGATTCGCCGCCAACTCTCCCCGCAGCCATTGCAGTTGCGCCGAGCCCGTGTCCATGGAAACGTTGCTGTTGAGCGAATAGATTTGCCAGTCGCCAAGACGGTAACGGTAATAGCCGAGGCCGCTCGGGCCCGCGTTGGCGCCGAAGTAGTTGAAATACGGCAGCGCCCCCGGTGACTCGTATTCGTGGTTACCTGGTGACGGACGAGTACGTGCCTTGTGCCGGCCCCACGCGGGATCGTAGCAGTCGCGAAAATCATTCGCGCTTCCCGACGGGTACGCATTGTCACCCGCGGTGAAGACGACCCCAGGCAGTCGATCGAGCAGACGCGCCGTGGCCTCTGTCGCCGCCGAACCGCACAGCGCGATGTCGCCGGCGCCGACCAGTACCGTACCCGCGATGGCGCCCACGACACCGAACTGAAGCGTTGGGGATGTGACGCTTTCGCCGCAGCCCGCCACGCCAGCAAGCAACAGCAACAGCGGCAACGGAAGAGCACGCCTTCGCAGGATCTACCGTCCACCGCGCTCGCGCGCGATCTCCCGAAGCACGAACGACGGCCGCTGCCGCGCGAACTGCTTCAGGAATTCGACCGCCATCTGGTGGGTCTCGTCGTCGTACGGCTTGCGGACATCTTCCCTGGCTGCGACGTCAATCAACGTCGACAGACGTACGATTTCGCCTTCGAGCCAGCCGTTGGCCGCCGCCGACCGTGCACATTGCTCGAGCACGTCCAGGTACAGCGCACGAAGATCACCGAAGGCGAGCGCGCGGCTGAAGAGGACGTTCTCCTCGACGCGCAGGAAAATCGGCGAATCGACGGCTGCAAAGGCGTGATCCCGGTCCCACACGATGAGCCGGTGCTGATCGCTGGACGGTCCTCGATACAGATAGAAATTCGCCATGCCGGCGAGTCCCAGCACACCGTCCGCCTCGGACAGGAATGTTTCAATAGCTACGTAAGTGACCAGCTGCGGCAGGTCGATGTATCGACCGACGCGCTCGCGCCACACCGTGTCGACCGGCTGATTCACCTCGTGGAACAGATCGCGAATCGGCGAGTACAGAACCGTGTCGGCCTCGAGCTCATGATTCCGTGGCTCGAAGACTCTTCTGTACGCCGTCAGTTCGTTGCCCAGGTCCGCGCCGAGGTACGGTTCCAGGAAATGGCGCTCGAACAGGTATCCGGACTTCTCGCCGAACGCTCGCACAAGGAAATCACCGTCGACCGGTTCGACGATGGCGTAGATGCCTTGGTACACGCTATTGATGTACAGACGTGTGAATGATTCCCGAGACGCCGGCTGTCGAAGACGCTTGAAGAGGGCCATGCTGACGCGCTCGCGCACGAGCGACGGGTCAGTGACGAGGTTGTCGAGCACGAGCGAGGCCAGGCCGAGGAATGTCTGCCCAGAGGTGTAACGATTGAAATCAATCCTCAAGCCCGGCTTCGACGCGCTGCGGCTGGCCAGGCCGCGGGATCGCACGCCGACGTTCCGCACGCGCTGGTCGCGCCACTGGAAATCAGCGGGGACGTACACGTTCTCGAGGTAGCGCTCGCGGAGTTCGTGCAGGTCGCGCTCGTTGATCGAGAGTCGCACCTCGTGCACCGTCCCGTCATCGAACAGCTCCTCTACCGTCTGCGCCGAGGCCACGCGATCACCGGCCGTGCTCACGGTCCATACGATGACCACCAGGCCGATCCGGAATGGCAAGCCATAGGGGCTCGCCCCACACATGAAACGGAGATTCGTCGTCATTGCTTTCAGATGGCCAGTTGAAATCGGATCAGGCGGCTCCACACACGCAGGTGTGGCACCGAGCCGACCGTCGCGCCGCCGATCCGCTCTCGGATCACGTTGCCTTCCAGCGTGATCCACCGATTCAGATGCCACGTTGCGCCAGTCGTCATCGCAATCTCGCGGTTGCCGAGCACCACGTCGGCGCGCGGACTTGTCGACGGCGAGTCGGTCTCGGCGACATTCCCGAAGCTCAAACGCTCGAGTCGCATCGCAACCTGAATCGATCCGAAGCCGCCCTGAAACAGTGGCCGGGCAGGTTGATCCGCGCTGGCGGCACCGGCCGCCCCCGCAACGACCCACGTGCCACTCACGTACCAGCCCCGCGCGAGAAACGGCGGCAGATTGGTACCCTCCTGACTCTGACCGCGCCGGTCGTCGCTGACACGGATGTACTCGGACGCGACCGAGAACGGGCCGGGCCGCCACCGCACGTGCACGCCGTCCCGCCTGCGGTTCCCTTCCACCCACACGTCGGAGTCGAAGAACGACACGCCGAGCACGCTCTTGCCGCGCACGGCCGGGAACCCTTCCGGCAGCGGGCTGCGGGTGAACGCCACTCCCACCTCCACGTGCGACATCGTTGATTTCGAGTGTCGGAAGGGTTCCACCGTGACGCGGCCGGCGAGTGTTCGACCGCCGAACACCCGGGTGCCGCCTTTGGGGCGGGCGTTGTCGCCGTCGTGCGCAAAAACCCCCATCTCGTAGCCGACTGTCCGCCTCGCCACGCGGCCGTGCAGCATCACGCCGCCATCGCGTCCAGGCGCGAGCCTGGTTGACACAATCGATCGATAGATGAAGTCGAGGTTCCCGCCGCTGGTCGTCTCCTCGAGGCCAAAGGGGATCTTGAACTGTCCCGCCTGGACCTGCGCGCCGCGCAGCGGACGATAGTTGGCGTACACGTCGCGCCACGGATTGGTCTTCTCGATCTCGCCCTCGATCTGAAAATCAACCGCGCGGCCGATTGCGCCGTCCACGCCGATACGCCGGCGCCCCACGTCGAACCGGTCGCCATCGCCCCGTTCGACGGCGGCTCGCGAGGCGCGACTGTCACCCTGGAGGCGCGCGCGGAATTCAACTCGCAGCCTGCCGGACCACTCGACCTCAGGATGGTCATCCCATCGGACGCTCCATCCGCCGTCGCGCGGCGCCGCGGCGTCAGCCGGCGCTTCTTGCGCGGTCGCTGGCATCGCGACGAGCAGCACGATCGCCGCAACGTCAATGCATTTCATGGCCGCTCCTTCCGTCTCCAGCGTTCGCGTTCACAGTCCCCTCTTCGACGTTTCCCACGTCACCGACGCGATGCCGACCGTGCCACCTTCGAGGAGCTGGGCGCTGACCTCGTCGAGCGACGTCTCTCGATCCAGGACGGCGCGGTAGCGCACCGCCGCGTGAGCGCCGTGCGAAAACTCGAGTGGTTCCACCGCGATCTGGTGCGCAGCGAAGACCTTCGACACGTGCGTCGACGGAAACTGTCGGCCCTCCGCGACGAGCGCAACCTTCATCGATCGCGGCGGCTCGGTCTGACTGTGACGCAACAGCAGCAGGCATGCGCACACGAAGAGCGTGCCGACCGCGGCGACTGACCCCAGACCCAGACCGGCGGACATGCCAAGCGCCATCAATAGGAACAGCACGGTGATGTCTCGCGGGTCCTCAACCGGCGTGCGGAAACGGACGATGGCGGCTGCGCCGGCGATGCCGAACGCGCGAGGCAGCGAGTCGCCGACGATGAGCATCATGAGCGCGCCGGCCAGGCAGAGGAGCACGTGCGCCTGCTCCATCGACCGCGTGAGGGGATGTTCGCGTCGCGTCCAGCGTTGAACGGCGACAACCAGGATGCCGATGCATGCGGCCGCCAGCAGGCTGGCGCCCTCGGCCAGCCCGGCCATCCGGGGCACATTGACATCGCTCATGAAGTTGGTCACATCAGATCAAACGAGGAGTCGCCGCAAACCTAACAGGAGGCGTCAGTAGAGCTTCCCGGCCTCACACTGGCTCATCGCCGCGACGTACTTCGAGAATGAGACGCGCCAGGGGGCGAGCTGTACGATCAGCGCGCTCATCCATTCGGGCGGCCGAACGCCGTACTTCAACTCCACGAGCGCCGTTGCAGGTCCGGAGGCGCAGGGGAGGGGGATCGGCTGCCACGCGCACGCGCCGCCGAGCAGATCGGCGCGGCGGGTCGGCTGATACTGGAGGTCACGATCGACCGTCACCGCGGTCTCGTCGTAGGGGTCGCGCATCGGTTCGCGTACGCAAGTGACCAGCATCCTCGGCGTGGCGCCGGATACCCATCGGCGGTATGCGAATTCCCTCAGATTCTTAGCGTCCTGGGGCGAGGCGCCGCTTTCGGGCACGCCCGAACCCTCGAGAACGGTGCGGAGCGCCTTCGTTGGAAACGCTGCGCGGCGCTTGCGCACGATTGACCCCGTCTTTCGTTTCAGCTCGGCATACAGCGTGGGGGCCGGTTGTTCCCCGTAATGGCGGATACGGAGCTTGAACCGGTCGCCGGCGCGATCGCGGTGCCAGCGCAGAAACGTCAGTTGCGGGGTGTCGAGATAAAGCGACGTGACACGCTGGCGTGGGCCGAGTGCGAGGACGTCCGGGACGAGGTACGCGCGGGCCACATCAAGAACGATCTCCGAGACCCCGGCCGGTACGCAGTACTTCAATTCCATGCGCCCGGCTGCCGGGATGCGGTCTTCGATGACACCAGGTCCGACAGGACAAGGTGTCCAATGTAAGCGTGCGGCAGGATTGTCGTCGCTGACGACGGGCGACGTCGTTGACATCATCGCTTTGCTCTCCCCTGCTATAACGCGCAGGGGAGGCAAAGCTAACGCGTGGTGCGGGTCTTAGCGGGTGGCTGCGCTGCCCGCCATCACGGGCCCGAACTTTTGGATGCGCTTGTTCTCCTCCACCTCGCCCGTGTAGATGTTCCCTTTCGAGTCCATCGCGATCGAATTGATCCAGTGGAGCTGGCCGGCGTAGGTGCCGTTGCGGCCAAAGCTGCCGAGCGTCTTGCCGCTCTGGCGATCGAGAATCCACACTTTGTTGTTGGTGCCGTCAGCGACGTACAGGAATTTCTGCTGCGGGTCGCGTGAGATGGCCAGCTTGTACGTCGTACCGCACGGCGGCCACTTCATGTTGTACAGGCCGCCGCACTCCTCACCGCGCGACGGCGTGTTGGGTGCGACGTAGAATTCCTTGACGAATTTGCCGTCGGTGGTGAACACCTCGATCCGATCCTGGCCCCGCTCGCCGATATACACGAGACGATCCTTGGAGATCTCGGCGAAGTGGAGATCGGGCACGAAGTTCTTTTCTTCAGGTGGCGGGCCGCCGGTCCACTTGTACCCGGGAATGGGGTCGTTGGTGACTTCGCTCAGCGGCATCCCGTGGCCGCCCCAGCCGCGCTTGAAGGCTCCGGTGGTCATGTCGTACACAAGCAGGCGCTTCTGGTTGATGATGTAAATCTCGTTAGCGGATTCATCGAGCTGAAAGCGGCCCTTCGACACGAACATGTCGGTGTTCTGGTTGGTCTCCTTGAAGGTCCCTTCCTTCGGTGGACGATGGTCGAAGTCCCACACGAATTTTCCGTCGCGCGTGAACTTGAGGATGCTGTCCTGCGCCGCGGTGCCGGCCACCCAGA
>Ga0209515_10010579_pt1 | contig 10239 bp, 9 predicted proteins | sample Subgroupgradi54m_FD_187454 | JGI IMG/M metagenome (GOLD analysis project Ga0209515, IMG submission 187454) | Subsurface groundwater microbial communities from S. Glens Falls, New York, USA - GMW60B uncontaminated upgradient, 5.4 m (SPAdes)... ...
GGCGAATTAAGGAGTTTGTCGGAGAGGCCTGCTCGCTTGGCGGAACGATTCTCGGGCTTCTTTCCAGCTTTCGGTCCCAAGTCCGACAAACTCCTAGCCTGCATATTTCACACTCCAACTGCTTTTGTTCGTGTGTTCGCGGATGCCCGCAGCGGGATAGCATCGAGAATTGCTGGGATATGCAGGCTAAAAGCAAAACCGCCGGGCGGTTTTGCCGTTAGCCCGGATAGGCACAAAGGCGACGAAAGCAGGAAGGATTTTCTCACAGGGTGTGGGTGGGTCGGAGAGGAGAGTGTGAAATATCCGGGCTAGGCGGCGAAAATATTCTGACAGATAGCTTTGCCTTATGCACCGGGATTTGCTGGATAGCGGCGACCCCCGATGAATTTGCCTCCCAATTCCTCCGGCATCACAACCGAGCGACTGGTGGCCGAACTGCGCCCGATTTCCCCCGTGGCGCATGTGTTGGCCCGATTGCAGCATTTGCTGACCGATCCCAACTCGGGCTTGAACGACATTGCCGAGCTGATTCGCCTGGATCCGGCGTTGATGACGCGGGTCATCCAGATCAGCAACAGTGTATGGTTCCGACGTGGTCTTCCCTGCAACACGATCGCCGAGGCCGTGAACCGCGTGGGGTTTCGCGAAGTCTACCGGATGGTGGGCGTGGTGGCGACCGGATCGCTGGTGTCGCAGCCGCTTGTCGCGTATGCCCGCACCGCCATGGAAATCTGGCGCGAGTCGGTAACGTGCGCCTTTGCCGCCGAAATCATCGCGGAGCGCCTGGGCGAGGACATGCCGGCCGCCTATATGTGCGGCCTGTTGCACGGCATCGGCCGGCTGCCGATCGACCAGTTTCTCCGGAAGGCCGAGAACCCCAAGCTGCTTACCGACGAAAGCTTTCCGCACGATCACAGCGGGGCGGAATACGCCTTGTTCGGGTTCAATCAGGCGGACGTGGGCGGGCTCATGCTGACGAAGTGGGACTTTCCCGCGAGCGTGATCCAGCCCGTCCTCTATCAATACGCGCCGCTCGAGGTGCAGGAACCGCATGACCGCCTGGCCGCCGTGCTCTATGGCGCACGCTTGTTGCGGACGGTCGTGTGCCAACAGATTCCGCCCGAGGAGGTCCGGGTCGACGAGGAGACCCTCGGCGAGTTGCGCCTGAGCATCGACGAGCTGCTTTCCCTTCTGCCGAATCTGCAAAACCAGCTGAGCCGCGCCCTGCAGGTGACCGGACAGCAAGGATCGGGCGCCGGGAGCGTGGGAGCCAAGGGTTGACCTGCATCCCGCAGGAGGCATGCTGCAGCAATGAAAGCATGGAACATTCTTCTCGGTGCGACGGGCCTGTTGCTGGCGGGGCAACTCGCCGCGGCCGGGGAAACTCAGAAGCTGACCGCCTATGAACGCTCGCAGGGCTGGCGTTATCTTTTCGACGGGCGCTCCTTGAGCGATTGGCGTGGTTACCGGCAGAACAAAGTGCCGGCCAACTGGCAGGTGGTCGAAGGCTCGCTGACCAGTGGTGGCGGCACCGCGCTGGCGACGACCGAGGACTTTAAGAACTTCGAGATCGTTTTCGATTGGAAGGTCAGTGCCGGTGGCAGTGCCACGGTCTATTTTCGCGCGACGGAAGACCCCGTGGAACCCGCTGACTCCGGTCCAGTCATGCAGCTGGCCGGCGATGGAATCGTGATGGCGGGCAACGGGGGAATGAACCCTCCCTGGCGGGAAATCCCCTTGCAACCCGATGTATGGCACCGCGCCAAGATCGTCGTGTTTGGCAATCAAGTGGAACACTGGATCAATGGCGACCGCGTCCTGAGCTACATGATCGATTCGGCTGCGTGGAGGGCGGCGGTCGTGGCCAGCCGCTTTCAAGCCGTCAAGGATTATGGACTCCTGGGCTCGGGGCGGATCGTGCTGGCGGGCAGCGCGGTGAGTTTCCGGAGCATCAAGATCAAGCCCATGTGACCGCGGGCGGCGGTCGGGCGCGATTTATCGGTCGGGGTGGTCCGGAAAAGCAGAGGCGGGCTAGCGCTTCGGCGTCTCGAGGTTAACGTTGAACTTGGCCAGCGTCAGGCCGAGCTGGCGGTCGTAGTCGGCCAGCGCCTTGTTATACTCGGATTGGGCGGCGGCTTCGCGGACCTCGGCAATGGCCAGGCTTTCCTGTTGCTGGGCGACAAAGAAGGTCGTGGTCACGCCGGCCCGCAGGCGCTTGACGTCGGAATCGAGCGTGGCCTGGGCCAGCTCGCGCGCCTGCCGGGTGGCCTGGATTCGCTTCAGGCCGGTCTCGATCTGCCCGGCGGCGTTGCCGACCTGGACGACAATCTCCTGCTCGACGCGCTCCAACTCGGTCTCGGACTGGCGCTGTTGCATTTTTGCGGCGCGGTAGCGGCCTCGTTCGGCGGTGAAGGTGAGCGGGACGGATACGACCACGCCCCAACTGTAGGCGTGGTAGTCCTCGTCGCGCAACTGGCGGCGGCTGACCTTGAGGTCGGAGTCATAGCCATTGTAGCCGTAACTGCCCACGAGATCGACCCGGGGGAGCATCTGGTTGCGCTGAAGGCGAGCGTTGATCCCCTCGCGCTTGAGCGCGAGCCTGGCCTGCTGGTAGTCGGGGCGGCTTTCCAGCGCGACGCGGAAATCGGCGGCGGCATCCACCACGACGACGGGAGCGGGCGCCGGCGGTTCGATGGCGATGTGCCGGGAGAGGAGCCCGGGCGTCCGGTCATCGGTGATGAGCTGCTTGAGCGCGTTCTCGGTCTCACGCACCTGCTGCTCGGCGAAAAGAATGTTCTCCTGGCGGAAGGCGACGCGCGAGCGGGCCAGCGTGACGTCGTATTCGGATATGTTGCCCACGCTGAAGCGCTTTTCGTTTTCCGCGAGCAGTTGGGCGGCCAGGTCGCGCGAGCGGGTGGCGCTGCGGAGGTTGGCGTGCGCGAAGTTGAGGTCATTGTAGGCGAAGATCACCCGGGTGATGGTGTCCATCACCGCCTGCCGGAACCGCCACTCGCTGATGCCGCGGTTGACCTGGGCGATGCGAATCGAGGCGAGCGTGGGGCCAAAACCAAAGTTGCGGAGGAGTGGCTGGGTGCCGGATACTCCGGCGAAGGTGCTGAAATTGTCAGCGTAGGCGTTGAAGGTCCCGCGCGTGTTCGTCGTGTTCGTGCCGAGCCGATAGGTCATGCCCCAGGGCAGAATGCCCCCGACATTGACGTCGTATTCATCGGACTTGCTGTAACTCGTCGCGCCGCGCAGGCCCGTGCTCGTGTCGACCAGGGCGGGATTGAAGCTTTCGGAATAGGTGTAGGAACCACTGAGCTCCGGATCGAACTTGCCAAGCGCTTCGGTCACCCGCGCCTTCGCGATCGCGGCGTCGTAGCCCACAACCTTGATGGCAAAATTCTTCGCTAACGCGCGTTGAATGGCTTCGTCCAGCGACAGCTTTTCCGGGCTGGGCACGCCGGAAGTGGCGGATTGCGCAAAAGCCGCGATGCTGATGACGGAAGAGAGGAGCAGGGCGTTGAGTCGCCGGGGGATGAGCATTGGTGAGGAAGTTGGCCACCACTTTGCAACCCTCGTGCCAGTGGTAGAACTAAAACTATCCGGCAGTGTGGCAATGCTTTGCGCTAGCACCAAGGAAGACGCGCCCGCCGCCTCGCCTCAGCGGCGGGATTGGGCAATCCCGATATTGGGAATGGTCCCCGGCCCCGGGCGGCTCGGTGCCGCGCAACGCGAAATCGCACGGTCACTTTGAACGCAACGCGACCGCGAGCGGCAGACACAAGGCGGCCGATCAGGACGTGACGCGCTTGTTGCGCAGGATAAAGCGGGCGGAGAGCACGGTGTTGGTAGCGGTGACCGCGGTGGTGTTGTTACGGGCGGCGCCAAGAAATATCTGCAGCTGCTTGGTGGACTGGCCGGCGGTGGCGAGGGCGCTGGCGGAGTTCAGCGGCAGCGCGGCTCCCGTGATGTTGTAGGCCTTGAACTCGAACGAAACGATCCCGCTCATCATGACGCGCGTGGCGCCGGCGGCGGTGCGGCTGAAGGTCTGCGCGGCGCTGTCGTAGGTGTAGGTGATGGGCGCGCCGTTGACCGTCAGCTTCACCGTCGTGCTGCTGGTCCACGTAAGATCGCTGGCCTGGCGGGTGTCCTCGGCAAAATATTCGAGTGCCTTCCGCGACTGCGCTTCCATATCATTGTAGCTTTGCACATTCGCGCCGCTGCGGCCAAGGAACAGGAAGGTGGACAACACGCCCGCCAGGATGAAGGTCGAGAGAGCGGCGCCGATCATGAGCTCGACGAGAGTGAATCCGCTCCGGCCGGGCCAGCCAGGCGGGGTGGAAAGAGTTGGCACGGGAAGCATGGGGGCGTAGGGCGGCGAGGGATGGGCCTTTCCCCTCGCAGGAATCGTTCGAATGGGAAAACTAGGAACATGCCCCGGCGCAGCAAGAATTATGCGCTGCCTGCGGAGGGACGGATGCTGGCGGGGGAATATGTCCGCTTCACCAGAGAGCCGGGCAGGCACCGGCCTGATCCCGGGCTAGTAGGCGAGCTGGGTGGCATAGGCCGCGCGTTCGGACGCGGACTGCAACTCTTTCCATTTGGAGATGCCAAAGGGATTGCCCGTGGTCAGCCGGCCGAGCGAATCGTCATAGTGAAATTCGGTGCCGCCGTTCATCGTGATATTCTTTGCGACGACTGCGCCGCACATCAGTCCATTGGTGCCGCCCCCGTTTAGCGAAACGGCGGCATTGGGCGCATAGATCACGCCGTTGAGCTGGCCGTTGCCGCTGATATCGAAGGTCTGGCTGGTCGCGTTGGTACCCCAGAACATGGTTGTGGCGGGATTGTTGTTGTCGTTGGCCATGCCATTGCCCGCGATCCGGACGTTGCCGTCGGTGTAAACGTTCAGAGTTGCGCCAACGTTGACATCGATGCCGGCCGAACCGGTGGTGGTGACGGCATCAGATCCGCTGTGATTGTTCATGAGAAAAACAATATTGGCGCCGGCGGTGATGGAAACCTTGTTAGAACCGGAGATGGAAATTTCCGCGCCACTGTTGAAACTGTAGTAATAGGTGGTGACACCGCCGACGACGACGGAAACATCGCCCGTGCGAGGGAAAGTCATATTGGCTGTCGATGTGGAGTTATTAATGTCAGATGAAATGGTATTATAGGACGTGGGCGTGGGGGTGGTGGGATCCGGGAAGGTGGAATTGAAATCGTTGGTGCGGCGGCTGGGATCGTCGGTGGTCGTCCCCAACGGATGCACGGAACCGCCGGTGCTGGTGCCGAATTCGCCGGTCTTGGTGTAGCCCCAGACTTCGCCCCCGGCCAGGCCGATGTCGCCGCTGATGCTGCCTACGATCACGTTGGCGGTGCGGATGCCGGAACTATAGGCAACGGAAGTGTCGGTAACACCGTTACCGTCGGCATCGGTGTCGTATAGGTCCACCGTGCCGTCGCCGTCCAGGTCGGCCGTCGGGCTGTTGTAGCGTTTTGAATCCCAGCTGTCAGCCATGGGATGGCCGACCCAGGCAACATCCTCACGCGCCACTAGGCCGTTGGCAAAAAGCGAGCGCCGGCGCAGCGTGACTTCGATGTATTTGTTGATGGGGGGACTGCCATCGGGTTGGGTGACGGTGGATTTTGCCACAATGACCGGCGTGGTCCCGGCCGCCCCATCGTAGTAGTGGACATAGACTTTGACTGAACCGGTGGTGTTTGGGCCCGGAGAAAATCCGGTCAGAGTGGCGACAGCATAAGGTGTGTTTGGACTGGAGGTGGCATTGTAAGCGGTGCTGTTGAGCGTCCAAGGGGTGCTCGCCGTGGTCGGAGAACTGCTGGGCCAGGCGGCGGCGGGAGTCGCCGCCGTATCTAGCTGGTTGAAGCAGGCGATGGCCTCCTCGAGGCCGACTTCCGCCAGGTTTATGGCGGAGTTGGAGTAGAAGGTGCGGTGCGCCTGTTTGAGCGAGTTGTTGGAGAGCTGGAGGAAACTGACGAGGGAGATGCCGATGATGGCGGCCATTAGCATGGCGACGATCAGAACGGAACCACGAGTGGGAGGGAAGGCGGTGGAATGGGGAAAGTTCATGGGCGGGACTTCTCAGTTGGCGTATTTATTGCGCAGAATGTAGGAGGCCGAGAGGATGATGTTAGTGGCCCCCGGAACCGTGCGGCTTTTTCTGGTATTGCCGGAAGCGGTGGAGGAGGTGACAGCCGTGCTGGCGGTCATGCTCAGCTGGATCCGTTTGGTGGTGGTGTCGAGGGTCGAGACGTTATTGATCCGGTCGTAACGCGAATAGGCAAAAGTGACGATGTTGTTGATCAGCACCGTGGAGGTGCCGGCCGCGGAACTGCTGTCGCGGGGGGACCGGTTGAAGGTTTCGCTGGCGCTGTCGTAGGAATAGGTCACCACGCCCAAGGTGGGTGTGTAGTTGTTGGGGATGGTGAGGGTGATCGAGGAGCTGCTGTTCCAAGTGACGGCGTTGGCCATGCGGAGATCCTGGCTGAATTCCTCGAGCGCGCGGCGCGACTGCGATTCCATCGTGCTGTAATTGGCAATGTTGGCTCCGCTGCGACCGAGCATAAGAAAAGTCGACATGACGCCAGCCAGCACAATGGCTCCGATGCTGGTGGAGATCAATACCTCCACCAAGGTGAAGCCGCCACGTTCCAGCTTACCCGATTTAGAGCGAATTGTAGAAATAGTCATAAAGTCCGTTTTGGCCGTAATAGCTGGAATAGCTGCGGGAAATCGCACGCCCGTCATAACTGCTCCATGTGACGGTCAGGGTGATCTGCTTCATCCCGGTGCGAACCAGGGTCACGGTGCGAGCCAGGGTGAAGCGATTGCCGATGAAAGCATTCGAGGTGAAACAGGGGTCGATGGAAAAGTATTCGGGATGCGCGGCATCATAGGGGACGGCGGTCTCGCTGGCCGAATAGGCATTGATGGTGCTCCAGGGCTGCAGCCGCATTTTTTCAAACTCACTTTGCATGATCTGGCCGGCGATCGTGATGCTGCGAGCGGTGTCCAGGGACAGAAACCCGCGCTGCATCGTCGTGATCGAGGTGGTGATCGCGAAGGCCATCACGATAGCCGCCATCATGACTTCGACGATGGTGAACGCGGCGAACCGGGAGCGTTGCGCGGAAAAAATCAGGCCGCGCCGGAGGGCGGTCGGCGGCGATGAGCGGGTAGAAGTGGGCGTTTCCACCCCGCGACTATAGCGACTCCGTCCTCCGCCAGTAACAGGCCATCGACCTAGTATATCGGCCCTGTCGGCTAGGGCCGAATGTCATTTGAGCTGGCTGCGGTTCGAGGTGTAGAGGACCGCGGCCTGGGAGCGACGGTTGATCTTCAGCTTCTCGAAGATATTACTGAGGTAATTTTTCACGGTTTTGTCGCTGAGCCCCATTTGCTCGGCGATCTCCTTGTTCGTTTTGCCTTCGGCCACAAGGGCCAGGACGCGGCGTTCCTGGGCGGAGAGCGAGGCCAGCTTGTCGTGCTCGTTGACGGGATTGCCGCTGCGGACCAGATTGAGGACGTGGGTGATGATGGTCGGATCCAGGATGAATTTCCCGGCGGCCACATCGACGATGGCCTGGCAGAGGCCCTGGGCGTTGATCTCCTTGAGGAGGTAGCCGTGCGCGCCGCTGCTCATGGCGTCGTAGACGAGATTGTCGTCGATCACCGAGGTGAGGATCAGGATCTTGATGTCCGGATCGCCGGCAAGGATCCGGCGGCAGGCCTCCAAGCCGGAACCGTCCGGGAGGCGGATGTCCATCAACACCACGGCGGGCTTGAGTCGCTCGGCCTCGGCGACGGCCGTGCCGGCCGTGCTCGCCTCTCCGACCAGGCGGAGCATCATGCCAGCGGTTCTGGCATGGGCATCGAGCAGCGTCTTGAGGCCGGTGCGGACCAGCTCGCTGTCGTCTACGATGAGGATGCCGATGGATTTCGGGACGGTCATGGGGTTGGCGGATGGGATGGGTTGAAGCGGACGATGATACGAGTTCCTTTTCCCGGAGCCGAATCGATCTGCAATGCTCCATCCATTTCGCGGGCGCGGACGCCGAGGTTGACCAGTCCGTGGCCCGGGCTCTGGTGACCGGCGGGATTAAATCCCCGGCCATCATCCGCTATTTCCAGCCGGGCTCGTCCGTCAGTATCGGACTGGAGGGAAAGATTGATCGACCCGGGCGCGCCATGGCGCAGAGCGTTGGCAATCGACTCGCGGAGGATCTGCAGCAGTTGGAGTTCCTGGGCGTGGCTGACGCGGCGCGCGATGGATTCGTCGATGGCCAGGGTGATGTTCGCTTGCTGGACGGATCTCATGGTGTCGACCAGCGTCGTCAGGGTTTGCCGGAATGGCCGGGCCTGGGTGAGTTCGGGTTCCAGGCCGTCGATGAAGGTGCGCACACCCCAGATCGTCTCATTGAGCGCCTTTTGACAGCTGGCCAGGCCCTGCTCGGCGCTGGCGGGGTCGACCTGCAGCATGCTGCGGACACCCTCTAAACCCAGGCCGGCGGCGTAAATGGATTGGATGATCCCGTCGTGCAGGTCCCGGGCGAGCCGGCTCCGGAGTTCGAGCGACTGCCGCAGATGAGTCTCGGTTTCCCGCAGGGCCTGGGCCATGCGGCCGCGTTCGCGCACCTCGTGCTCGAGCGCCTGTCGCTGGGCGAACGAATGTTCCACCTGCCGGGCCAGGTGTCCGAACTCGCTTTGATCCTGGCGCAAGGGCTTCAATGGCTCGGTGCGGCCCGTTGCCAAGCTCTGGCCGAGCTGACGCAACGGCGTGATGACCCATCGCGACACGCCGATCACCGTGACGGTGATCATGGCAACGCCGAAAAAGAAGAGCAGGTAAACCTCCTCCCGATTGCCCTCCAGCAAGCGGGTGAGAGCGAGCGAGCGGTAATTCACCTGCAGCGTGCGCACGAGGCGTTTGTTCCAATCGAGTAATTCCCGTCGCAGATTGATCGTGGATGCTCCGCCGGCTCGCGGCGGGCCGGAAGCGAACGTGACCTTGCTTTCGAGGGTCTGGGCCAGGGTTTGCAGATAGGATTCATCCCAGAGGCGGGTCACCACCAGCCAGCCGCGAGCCGGCGTCAGCCGTTGGGTGTCGTCGGACGGCTGGATGGGCGCGGTGCGGACTTCGAGGAGACCGGCCGGCACCTCCAGGAAGAAGTGCATGGTTTTCTCCCGTCCGAGCCTCTCATGAAACGCAGGCTCGGCGAAGGTCAGCGCAGCCAATGTGGCCGGATCCACCTCGGGTGTGCGGTAAACCACGCTGCCGTCCGGTCGGAGCACCCAGGCGGCGTGGACGCCGAAATTGACGAGACTGGCGTCAAGGTTGACCTTCGCCCACGCCCGGTCGCCGGTTTGCACGAAAGTCACCATCTCGCCCCACAGCGAATAGTCGTTGGCGAAACCCTGCAGCGACTGGCCGGTGAGGGTGAGAACCTGGTCCAGCAAACCGTTGCGTTGTTCCTCGAGTCCGGCCCGGATCAGTCCCGCCTCGCGCCGCTGGAAGGTGTGCAGCAGCCAGACTGCCGCCGCAAAAACAGCCAGCAGGCAACCGAGCAGCAGAATGAGGCGTAAGCGGATTTTCATGCGCGAGGGGAGTGATATCCGTTAGAAAGAGCCCAACGCCATCGAGCGGAGATCACCAGCCGGAAAAAGCCTCCTGCCAGGGTGCACGTTCGGCGGCACTGTTGAGTTCGCGCCAGCGAACGATGCCGAACGGCGTGGTCTCGCCGTAGTTTGCGAGCGATTCGTCATAGTGGAAATCCGCATTGCCGGTGAACGTGATGAGCCGGGCGACCACTGCGCCCATCACCTCGCCGTTGCCGTTGATCTTCACGTCGGCATTGGGCGCGTAGATGATCGCTCTCAGCGCGCCGTTGCCGGCCACGTCGATGCTTTGGCCGGAAGTGGCCGTGCTGCTGCCCCAGATCTGGCAGCTGACTGGGCGGGTATTGCCGTTGCCCAGGCCGTTGCCCCCGATTTTAAGATCACCTTCGGCGTAAAGAGTCAGGCTGGAACCGTCGGGCACGATGATCGCGGCATTGCCCGTGACCTCCAGCGCATTGCCGGAGCTGGCGGTGAGCACCAGCGTCACGGACAGCTGCTTGGCGAGTTTCACCAAGGTCTGGACGGACACCTTGGCGGCGCGCAGCCGATGGACGACATCCTCGAGCGACCCGCGCTGCGGATGAAACCCGGGG
>Ga0209515_10010584_pt1 | contig 10237 bp, 12 predicted proteins | sample Subgroupgradi54m_FD_187454 | JGI IMG/M metagenome (GOLD analysis project Ga0209515, IMG submission 187454) | Subsurface groundwater microbial communities from S. Glens Falls, New York, USA - GMW60B uncontaminated upgradient, 5.4 m (SPAdes)... ...
TTCCCCCTTCCTGGCCAGGAAGGGGGCGGAAATTATATCTGGGGGACACCCCCAGACCCCTGCCCCTTCGGCTTCGCTCAGGGCAGGCTCCGGGGCTTCGCCCCTCTGGACACCCCTTTCTTCCGCAGCCTGCCAAAGCCGAACTGAACTCCCTAAAGTCCCCCTCTCGTTGCCGACCCTCTTGACCTCTGACGTCCAACCCCTGTTCCCGCCGTTGGGTGAGAGCCACGCGCAGAGTCTCCCTACGGCGCCTGGACCAGGACCTCGCCCTCCTGGAGGCGGACCTGAGAGATCGCGTTGAAGGCCTGGTCCACCAGGGTCAACTGGGCGATCCGAAGGGGCAGGCGAGAGCCGGGCGCCGCATCCTTAAGGACCTGCACGGTGACCACCAGCAGGGTGCCGCTCGGTGTCGGGACCCGCGTCTTTCCCGTCCGGGCCAGGGCGATGCGTGCCTCCCCCGCCTCCTGATCAATGCTCTTCATCCCCACAAGTGGGTTCTCTCCCAGCAGATCTCCCGGCTCAACGCCAATGATCCGGAGGCTCTTGGGGTCAAAGCTGATGGTCACGTCCGCCGCGCTGACCCCCACCCCGGCCACCAACACCTCTATGCTGACCAGCGCGCGCCCTTGCGGCGCCACAGCGAGGCTGGAGGGCGCCACCCGTGCTAAGACACCTCCCTCTGGAGGCGCCGGAGTGGCCGTGGGAGGAATGGGGGTGGCTGTCGGGGTGGGCAGTGGAGTGGGAAGCGGCGTAGGGGTAGGGGTGGGGGCTAGACACGACACGGCCAAGGCTGTCAGAAGAAGGGCCCCCAAAAGCAAACGCCTCATTTAGGTCCCCCTTCCGTAGTTTGCAGCCAGCACCTCCAGGTCCCCTGGTCCTATTGCGCCGTCTTCGTTCAGGTCGGCGGCAGCGTTATAGGTTGGGTCTCCCGCCCGGGTCCTGTAGGCGGCGCCCAGGTACGCCAGGTCCACGACGTTGATTTTCCCATCTCGGTTAATGTCACCGGGGGTCCCCTGCAAGGCGATGCCCAGGGAGACCTTCTGGAGGTCCAAGGGGAAGGACTGGTTGAGATGGTCTACGATGCTGACACGCAGGAGGGAGAGCTCGGTGGATGATGACGGCGCATCTCGTCGCGCCTTGAACCGCAGCACCACCAGCGCGCCAGCGTCCCGAAGGGGAGGGCTGGGATCCACCTGGAAGAAGGCCCCCTGCACCACGCTCTCGCCCACCGTCGCCGCGAACACCGCCCGGGGGAGAAGCGGGCCCGCGGTGCTTCCCAGCAGCTTTACAACCCGTGGGTCGAAGGCCACGGCCACCTCACCACGGAGCAGGCGGTGTCCCTCTGGGGCGATGGCCACCTCCACCGTGAACTCGTCGCCCAGGCGGACGCCCTCGCCCCCTGGCGCCCGCAGCCCCACCTTCAAAGGCCCTAAGGGCAACGGGGTGGGCGTGATGGTGGGAGTGGCGGTGGGGGTGGGAGTAGGCTCGGGAACGTGGGAGAAGGTGAGGTCCAGGGTTTTGACACCCCGGGGCCCGGCCTGGTAGGTGAACGTGTCCTCCTGGGCGGCCTTCACCACCCCCTGGAGCCAGAAGGCGACCTTCTTCCCGTCGTCGGCACGGACACCGTTTACCGCCATGGCCGGGTACTCTCCATTGGACGTGAAGACCGGGCCAAACTCCTTGTCCCCCATCTTCGCCGTGATGGCCAGGTTATCGGGCGCCGGCGTTCCCCCTCCGGTGACCTTGCCCACATAGATGATCGGGAAGCCCAAGATCTCCTGCTGGGCTTCCGCACGGGCCAGGAAGAACAGGCCCGACGCCAGGCCCACAAAGGCCAGAAAGGCGACGACGACCCTACGCTTTGGCATTCCTTGGAACATTCCCAGACGACCCACCTTGAATTGGAGGAGTTTGCGACGCCTTCTCAAGCAGCGCTTCACTCTATCACATACAGTTAACGAATTCCTACCCCTCGTTGTTCCATGTCACAGCAAAAGGCCTGCAGTCGGACGAGGAAAGGGTCAGCGGAAGAGGTCCTGCTCGGGCGGCCGCAGCAGTTGGCGAGCGCCGTCAGGCCCTGCCTCGTAGGAGATCCCCCGGACAAGGGCCACGGGCACTCGGTCCACCTTGCCCATGACCAGCTCGGCGGCAGAGGCCACCTCGTCCCCCAGGGAGGTCACGCTGGTCCGCAGCTCGTAGCCGTAGGGGTCCACCACCCCACGGTGGTCCTGAAGGGGGTTGATGCCGGCGGCGCCGATAGCCACGTTCATGGTCCCCATGCGCCAGGGCCGGTTGAAGGTGTCGGAGATGATGATCGCCACCTCCAGGCCCAGGCGCTCGCGAACGCCCTGCCGGATTCGCTGGGCCGACCCGTCAGGGTCCTTGGGCAAGAGGGACACCAGGTCCTGGCCCCCCACGTTGGAGGCGTCTACGCCGGCGTTGGCGCAGATGAACCCATGATGCGTCTCGGTGATGAGCACGCCCCGGTCCATCTTCACGATGCGGCGGCTCTCCCGCAGGACCACCTCCATGTGGCGGGGGTCGCGGTCGCCCTCCCGGGCGATCTGACGGGCGAACTCGGATGGCTCGATGCCGGCAAGGTGGATCACCATTCCCTCGGCCTTGGACACGATCTTCTGCGTCACCACCACGATGTCCCCACTTAGCAGAGGAGTCCCCTGTCCCTGGCACGCCTGGACAATGAGGGAGACCAGATCGTCCCCTTCCTGGACGTCTGGCATGCCGGTCACGGGGATAACGCAAACCTCAGCCACCACAGGCTCTCACCAAGCACGTCATCTAGCGATAGCCAGCCGATCACCCAAAGGGCCGTAAGAAACAAGTATAGCATGGGCTCTGGATGCCCTGTCACGGTCTCCTTGGGCTCCACATATGTCTCCATGCTATACTGGCCTGGCGAGCAGGATGCTGATAAGGGGAGTGCAGAGGGGCATAGCCCCTTTGCCAGGGGTCTGGGGGTGTCCCCCAGATATAATTTCCACCCCCTTCCTGGCCAGGAAGGGGGCCAGGGGGATGGTCGAAAGGGTCTGCCATCACCCAGCTACAGGCCAAAGGAAAAGGGAGAGGGAAAGTGCCCCCGGACAGCATCCAGTTAGAGGGGATGGTCTTCTACGCGTACCACGGGCGCAACCCTGCAGAGCGGGAGCTGGGCCAGCGGTTCATCGTGGACCTGGAGGTGCAGCTGGACCTGCGACAGGCAGGCGCCAGCGACCGGATTGAGGACACGGTCCACTACGCCCACCTGTACCAGATAGTCAAGGAGGTAGTAGAAGGCCCTCCGCGCTACCTGCTGGAAGCGGTGGCAGAGGAGGTGGCGCGCCTGGTGCTGGAGCAGTTCCCCCAGGTGGAGGCGGTGCGCATACGCATCGCCAAGCCCGGCGTGGCCATTAAAGGGAGCGTCCTGAAGGAGGCGGCGGTGGCGGTGGAGCGGAGGAGGGGGTAATGAGCGCTCGCATAATTGCCCGCAGAGGAACATGGACCTAGGTTCAACCATAAGAGCCACCTTCGACAGCTTTGAACGCCTCCTGCGGTGGGTTTACCCTGGCCTGCTGTTTTGGGCCCTCTTGCCGCTGGCGGTGTTCCCCGTGGACAAGCCCCAAGGTTTAGCACCATTTGCAAGCTTCTACTCGGGCGTTACCGACCTTGGTCATATAGGCATCGTAGTGGCTTCTGGCTTTCTAATTTATCTGGTGGAGAGGTACATCGTCCATGAGGCAATACTGTGGGTGTTGTTTCACTTTTTTGACATGGGTACAGCCTCAAACAATCGAAACCCGGACGGCAATGGCCCCCGGTCGTACTTGGGGGCAACGGGTGCCACGCTCTGGCGTCGGTTTGGCCTGAGGCCCTTCGACGGCAACGAAGCTGGAGACAAGGTGGAAGACCGCTTTGATCGCTACCTCGTCTCGCGGAACGCGGCAGTCCACGCCATGGGCAGCACCGTGATGGTGTTCCTGTTCCTGTGGGCCCTTGGCACATTTGTGTTTGGTGACACATGGATAAATTCTTGGGGACTGGTAGCCCACATATGGTTTTCAGTAGCGGTTGGTTTCGGCGTCGTATTCTGGGTCTTTCAGATCGCCATATTAGCCCGGGCAGACCAAGACCACTATAAATAACGGGGGGAACCCTCAGTGCCAAACACCCCCACCCGCACAGGCTACGCAGATCTCCCTCTCATGCATTGCCCCAACCCAGGCCCTTGCGTTGTGGACACCCCGCCGGTGTAGTATTATACCCTTGCGCGTCTCAGACCCACCCTTCATAACGCTGGCTCCGCTGCGTAGGAGTCCGGGAGGCAACCCAAGATGCCCAAACACACCAAAGCCAAGACCATCGGCGAGTTGCGCCGCCAGGGGTACCAACCGCTCCTCGTTCGTGAGGAGATGCGGCGCAACCTCATTCAGAAGCTGGAGGCGCGGGAGGAGGTTTTCCCCGGCATCATCGGGTACGAGGAGACGGTCCTGCCCCAGTTGGAGACCGCCATCCTCTCCGGCCAGGACCTGATCCTTCTGGGAGAGCGTGGCCAGGCCAAGAGCCGCCTCCTGCGCAACATGACCAACCTGCTGGACGAGGAGATGCCCCACATTGCGGGGTGCGAGATCTACGACAACCCCTATGCTCCCATCTGCAAGGCCTGCCGAGATAGGGTGGCGGAGGACGGCGACGAGGTGGAGGTCGCCTGGCTTCCCCGAGAGCAGCGCTTCTCCGAAAAGCTGGCCACACCGGACATCTCCGTGGCGGACCTCATCGGCGAGGTGGACCCCATCAAGGTGGCCGAGGGGCGCTACCTGTCCGACGAGCTCACCATCCACTACGGCCTCATCCCCAGGACCAACCGCGGCATCTTCTGCATCAACGAGCTGCCTGACCTGCCGGAGCGCATCCAGGTTGGCCTCTTCAACCTCCTGGAGGAGCGGGACGTCCAGATCAAGGGCTATCGCGTCCGCCTGCCCCTAGACATCTTCCTGGTGGCCACGGCCAACCCGGAGGACTACACCAACCGGGGCCGCATCATCACGCCCCTCAAGGACCGGTACGGCGCCCAGATCCGCACCCACTACCCCCGCTTGCTGGAGCAGGAGATCCAGATCATGGAGCAGGAGCGGATCCGCTTCCCCGACATGGAGGAGCGGGTGCAGGCCCCTGCCTACATGCAAGAGGTCATCGCCGAGTTCACCTCCCTGGCCCGCCGCAGCGCGGACATCAACCAGCGCTCCGGCGTCAGCGTGCGAGTCTCCATCGCCAACGAGGAGAGCATCCTGGCATCGGCCTTGCGCCGGGCCATCCGCCTTAAGGAGCCCAAGGCATCGCCCCGCGTCAGCGACCTGGGGTCCATTGTGGCCTCCACCACCGGCAAGATCGAGATGGAAACCGCCGAGGAGGGGCGTGAGGGGAAGATCATCGAGGACCTCACGAAGAAGGCGGTCGTCAACACCTTTGGCAGGTACTTTAATATGCGAGAGTTTGAGCCCCTTCTCAAGGCCTTCGACCAGGGGGGCCTCATCGTGGAGACGGGGCCTGACATCCCCTCCAACCTCTACGCGGACACCCTGGAGCGCGTGGAGGGCCTCCGCGAGGCGGTGGAGCGATTGGGCGCCAAGAAGGATTCGCCAGCCCAGGTGGCCTCCGCCGTGGAGTTCATCCTGGAGGGGCTGCACCTGAACCGGCGCTTGAACCGGGACAAGGTGGAAGGGAAGTTCCGCTACCGAGGGTAAGATGCTGGTCTATCGCTACTCCCGATGGGACGGCGCCCAGGAGATCTTCCCTCTCGACGAAGAAGACCTCATGGACCAGTTGGCCGACCAGATGATGGCCTCGGGGGACGTGGCCTCGTCCCTCCGCACCATGATGCAGCGAGGCCTCCAGGACAAGCAGGGCCAGCGCGTGACCGGCCTTCAAGACCTGCTTCAGCAGCTCCGGGACCAGCGCCAGGAGACCACAGACCGCTACAAGCTCGGCTCCGTCCTGGACCAGATCAAACAGCAGCTCCAGGAGATCGTGGCCCAGGAGCGCCAGGGCATCGAGGACCGGATGCAGGAGGTCCAGGAGCGGTTCCGCCAGCTCAAGGAGCAGGGCAGCGACACAGCCCTCGAAGAGCAGCTCCTTCGCCAGATGGAGCGCAGGGCGGCCCAGCACCGGGAGTCCCTGGACCAGCTCCCTCCTGATAGCGCCGGCCAGGTCCGCCGCCTCCAGGAGTACGAGTTCATGGACTCCGAGGCCAAGGAGCGGTTTGACCAGCTTTTGCAGTCCCTCCAGCGCCAGGTCCTGGATGCCCACCTCCAGCAGCTTTCCCAGGCCCTCCAGGGCATGACACCCCAAGACCTGCAGGCCACCCGCGAGTTCCTGCGAGACCTGAACCAGCTGCTGGAACAGCGGGGCCAGGGCGGGCAACCCGACTTTCAGCAGTTCATGGAAAAGTGGGGCCGCCTCTTTGGCGATCAGCCCCCCGAGAGCATGGAGGAGCTTCTGAAACAGCTCCAGGAGCGGCTGGCCCAGATGGAGTCCCTTCTCCAAAGCCTGTCGCCCCAGCAACGCCGCGAGCTCCAGAATCTCCTGAACTCCCTCTTCCAGGACCCCGAGCTGCAAGAGGAGATGGCCCAACTGGCCGCCAACCTGGAACGCCTGATGCCCCTGGGCGCACTCCGCCGCCAGTACCCCTTCCAGGGCGACGAGCCCCTGAGCCTCCAGGAGGCCATGGGGGTGATGGAGCAGCTTCAGCAGATGGATGAGCTGGAGCGCCAGCTACGGAGGGCCCAGCACGACGCCAACCTGAACGACCTGGACGAGGAGGCGTTGCGAAAGCTCCTCGGTGAAGAGGCCCTGCGGGAGGTCCAGCGGTTGAAGCGCCTGGCCGAGGCCCTGGAGGAGGCCGGGTACATCAAAAAGATGGGGAGCAGGTTTGAGCTCACCCCCAAGGGCACGCGGAAGATCGGCCAGAAGGCCTTGCGAGAGATCTTCGCCGTCATTCGCAAGAGCCGCACTGGGGTCCACAACACCCAGTCCACCGGCCAGGGGTCGGAGCCGGAGGAGTCCACCAAGCCCTACGAGTTCGGCGACCCCTTTCACCCAAATCTCCAGAAGACCATTATGAACGCCCTCTCCCGAGAGCACGCGGGGGTGCCCGTGCGCCTGAAGGCCGAGGACTTTGAGGTGTACCGGACCGAGGAGGTGTCCCACGCGTCCACCGTCCTGATGGTGGACCTGAGCCTCTCCATGGCCATGCGCGGGAACTTCCTGGCCGCCAAGAAGGTGGCCCTGGCCCTGGACAACCTCATCCGCACCCAGTTCCCCAGGGACGAACTGTACATTGTCGGCTTCTCCACCTATGCCCGAGAGGTGAAGCCCGATCACCTGGCGTACCTGAGCTGGGACGAGTTCGACCCCTACACCAACATCCAGCACGGCCTGGCGCTCTCCCAGAGGCTCCTGTCCCGTCTTTCGGGGGGCACCAAGCAGATCATCATGATCTCCGATGGCGAGCCCACGGCCCACATGGAGGCGGGCCAGTTGTTCTTGCAGTACCCGCCCAGCCCCCGCACCCTCCGTGAGACCCTCCGGGAGGTGAAGCGGTGCACCACCAAGGGCATCACCATCAACACCTTCATGCTGGACCGCAACTCCTACCTGGTGGACTTTGTGGAGCAGATGACCAAGATCAACCGAGGGCGTGTCTTCTTCACCAGCCCTGAACGCCTGGGCCAGTACATCCTCGTGGACTACTACACAAGCCGCCGCAAGGTGGTGAGCTAGCAGGGCGTGCCCTGCACCCACGCTTTCCTGCCTTCACCAGGCCTTGCACAAAAAGTCCTAAGGGCGCAGAAGGTCAAGTTCTCGCATCCTCTCTTCAATTGCAATAACTATCTTCTGCATAGTTAGCATACCTTCAGAAAAGAATCGTTCGATGCCTTCTCTCTGATCCTCAGGGATGCTGTTCGCAATAAGTATCTGCTGGTAAGGTGACATTTGCCCTTCGGTAGATATGCGAACCAATGACCTGTATTGCTGCAAAGCAATACCTTCTATAGAGCCGACGCTTAGCCATTTGTGCTCTTTGACCGGCGTGACTGTTACCTCAAAGTGGGACATGGAACCAGATACCTGCCCTGGCAAGCCGAAGTCATAGGGAATACCTTGTGCGCTGAGCAATTCCCGAATCAAAAGATAACAGGCGTCTAGGCCTGCCAACACATCAAGTTCTTTTAACGCCCTCTTGTTAGTCATGCGACTCCCTTCTGTTGGGCGAAATCTGGCGCGATTCCAAGCTCGTGAATAGATCGTATCACAGCACAACTGTTCTTGCAAAGTGGCAGCGGGACGCCGTTGATAAGATGGCGACCGTGTTGTGGGGAGTGGACGGGGGCAAGAGTTGACCCTGGCTAACCCCACACCCAGGACACATGCTACCATTGCCTTGACCCGCTCCAGCAGCGCTGGCTTCAGAAAGCCAGCGGCCAAGAGGAAGTTCCAATGTGGATAGTACTTTTCCGTATCCTGGCCGTGGTCTTGGCCTTGGCCCTGGCCTTGGACCTGGGCCCGAGCCTGTTCCATGCCTTGGGCCTGCCTCTGAGCCTGACCCTTGCTGTGGTTGTGGGGGTAGGCTTGCGCCTAGGCCTGCCCGGGGGCCTGGTTGTGGTCCTGGTCGTGGTCCTGGGCCTGGTTGTGCTCAATTTTCAGGACCAAATCATGGCCAGAGACCTGGTGGGCCTGAATTGGCGTGGCAATGCGGGAATGGGCTTGACGCTGGCCCTGGCCGTGCTCCTGTTCTTTGCCTTGGCGTGGTCCACGCCAAACAAGTAAAGCCAGTATAGGCCAAGAGCAAATCGCCCACCCCTATTCCACTTGAACTCCTCTCTCCGCTCTGGTAGAGTAGGACTGTCGGAAAGTCATACCGGAGGATTGTCCTTATGCCGGAGCTGGTCCAAGTGCGAAAAAAGGCGCAGGTTACCTTGCCCCAGTCCGTTCGCCAAGCCCTGAACATAGAGGAGGGCGATTTCCTGGACGTCAGGGTGAAGGACGGCGAGATTGTGCTGCGAGTGAAGAAGCTGGTGGACAAGGAGCAGGCGTGGTTCTGGACCAGGCGCTGGCAGGAGGGTGAGAGGGAGGCTGAGGAGGATATTCGCGCCGGGCGTACGCACAGCTTTGACAGCGCCCAGGAGGCGGTAGCCTTCCTCCACAAGCGGGCACAGAGGGGCTCAGGCACAACCAGCAAGGCCTAGCCGCCAATGCCAATCCGGTTCACCGAGCGGTTCGTCAACCAGTACGAGCGATTAACCAAGACCATACAGAGAAAAGTAGACAAGGCGCTCCGACTGTTGGACAATGACTTCAGGCATCCTGGACTGCGAAGTCATGCTGTGGAGGGAGTGCGGGGAATCCTTGAAGCCTATGTCGATGCCAAATACCGCATGACTTTTGGGCGGCACGAGAATGTGTTCATCATGCGCAATGTGGACAATCACGATGACTGCCTCAAGGATCCTTAGCCCCCACTCCTCATTCCTCTCGCTGCACTACCCGATGCGTCTTGCCCACAGGCACAAGCGTATAGCGTTCCTTCACCAGGTCGTCCTCATAGGTAAGGTACACACCCTTTGCAAGGTTCGCTTCCACCAACGTGAGTAGCCTGGCCTCCCAATTCCCTGGGTCCAATGAAGGCACCCGCCCTGGCTCTCGCTGACGCAGTTGGTCCCAGTACCACTGGTACTGCAAAAGGGGCGCGGCCACGACCATCACCTGGGAGTCGGGCGCCTCCACGTACCGCTGGTGCCAAAGGGAGAACACGTGGGCGTCGTCCTTCGCCAGCACCAGGGCCCCATCCGGCACCACTCGAAAGACCCCAGCGGCGTACTCCCTGGCCTCCACGTCCTTCGACAGGTCCAGGTGGTCGTAGTTGGCCACCACGTTGAACAGAGGGACCCCCACCATAAGGACGATGAGACCCCCTGCGGCCCACTGCGACGATCGAAGGACCTGGGGCAAAACCTGGGTGAACAGGCCCCACCAGCCCACCGCCATCCACAGGGCGAAGAGCACGAAGAAGGGGATGAGGTACACGTAGGAGTCACCGGGCCGGTAGCCGATGGCGTACACAACGTAGAATACGCCCACGGCAAGGGTGTCCCACAGCAGCCGGGGCCACCGCTCCAGGAGGAGCCCCAGCCCCAGGAACCCGACCCCCACCCCCACCAGCGTGAACTGCTCCACCAGAAGCCCG
>Ga0209515_10010586_pt1 | contig 10236 bp, 7 predicted proteins | sample Subgroupgradi54m_FD_187454 | JGI IMG/M metagenome (GOLD analysis project Ga0209515, IMG submission 187454) | Subsurface groundwater microbial communities from S. Glens Falls, New York, USA - GMW60B uncontaminated upgradient, 5.4 m (SPAdes)... ...
GATCCCGCCGGCGGCCCCGGTCGCTGCGCCGACAGCACCGCCGGTCGCTCCACAAGGCTCGGTGCTGTCGTGGGACGCCCAGACCGCCGGCGACGGCCGGACCATCATCCGCCAGCGCGCCGCGGCCGCTGCAGCCGGCGCGGCGCAGCCGGCGCGGCCGCCCGCCACCCCCCCGGTCGCGCCAGTCGCAGCGCAGCGCCATGCCGAAGCGCCCACCGTCGCGCCGCCCGCCGCGCCGCGTTACGCGACGCCACCGTCGGCCGACATCCAGGCCCTCGCGAATGCGTTGCGCGAAGGCCTCGGTGTTCCGGGCCTGCCCGTCGAGACGCTGACGCCGGAGTTCATGCGCCTGATCGGCCAGTTGCTGCACGAGGCGATGCGCGGCACCGTCGACCTGCTGGTCGCTCGCGCGGCGCTCAAGCGCGAGGTGCGTGCCGAGGTGACGATGATCGTCGCCAAGGAAAACAACCCGCTCAAGTTCTCGCCCTCGGCCGACGTCGCGATCAACCACCTGCTGAACCCGCCGGCGCGTGGCTTCATGCCGGCCGAGCGCGCGATGCGCGATGCCTACGACGACCTGCGCGCGCACCAGTACGCGTTCCTCGCGGGCATGCGTGCCGCGCTCGAAGGGGTGCTCAAACGTTTCGACCCGGCGGTGCTCGAAGGCAAGCTCTCGCAGAAGTCTTCCGGGCTCGGCAGCCTGCTGCCGGGCTCGCGCAAGGCCCGCATGTGGGATGTGTTCCAGGAGCTCTACGGCCAGATCTCGGCCGAGGCCTCGGACGATTTCCACGAGCTCTTCGGCAAGGAGTTCCTGCGTGCCTACGAGTCCTACATCGAGCAGCTCAGCCGGGAGGCGCGATGACCAGGGCGTGGGCACGCATGTGGTGTGAACAGGCCCTAGACCATGCAGCTTGAACTCGCGATCCTGTCCAAGCGCGGCGGCCGCTCCTACAACGAGGATGCCTGCGGGCACTGGCATTCCGACAGCCACCTGTGCTGCGTGGTCGCAGACGGGGCGGGCGGCCACGGCGGCGGCGACAAGGCCTCGAAACTGGCGGTGCAGAACGTCATCTCGTCGTACGCCGGCTCGCCGATCAGCTCGCCCGACGCGATCGAACGGCTGGTGCGCCAGACCAACCAATCGATCATCAGCCACCGCAACGACGACCCGTCGCAGCACCAGATGCACACCACGGTCGTCTCGCTGTTCATCGACCTCGACGCGCAGACCGCGGCCTGGGGCCACTGCGGCGATTCGCGCCTGTACGGCTTTCGCGGCGGCCGCATCGAGGCGCAGACCCGCGACCACAGCCTGGTGCAGTCGCTGGTCGACAGCGGCATGCTCGCGCCCGACAAGATGCGCACCCACCCGCAGCGCAGCGAGCTGCTGTCGGCGCTCGGCACCAGCGACGAAGACCTGATGATCAGCGTGATGCCCGAGCCCTGGCCGCTGCTCGCCGGCGACGTGTTCCTGCTGTGCACCGACGGCCTGTGGGAATACGTCGAAGAAGCCGAGATGCAGGACGCCCTGGTTGCCGCGTCGGGCCCGCACGCCTGGCTCGATTCGCTCGAGCGGGCGGTGCTGCGCAACGCCGCGCACAAACCGAGCCACGACAACTTCAGCGCGCTGACCGTGTGGGTCAGCGACCCGGGGCCCTGAGCCTCGCCCTTCGAGCCAAAGGAATCGCCATGGCATTTCACGTTTGCATGGGTGCGCAGCTCAAGTGCAGCATGGGCCTGGCGCCGAGCGTGCTGATGGTGCTGCCGGTCAACAAGGTGATGACCTCGAATGTGCCGGCGGCCAACATCATGGACAACAAGCCGATGGTCAACATCATGCCGTTCGGCATGTGCAAGTCGCCGGCCAACCCGGCCGTCGCGGCGGCCACTGCAGCGGCGCTTGGCGTGTTGACGCCGATGCCCTGCGTGCCGGTGATTCCGGCGCCGTGGGTGCCCGGCTCGCCGACCGTGCTGCTGGCGAATTTTCCGGCGCTCAACAACACCTCGAAGCTGATGTGTGCGTGGGCCGGCGTGATCGAGGTTTCGTCGGCGGGTCAGACCACCGAGAAGATCGCGTAGAGGCAAGCAGTCATCCCGGCGAACGCCGGGATCCACTGCATGGCGATGCGCGCCTTCGGAGAGTGGATCCCGACTTTCGTCGGGATGACGAGGCCCCCTTACTGGTTCAGCGCGCGGCCGATCTCGACGCGGCGGTTTTCCGGCGAATACGGGTCGGCGGCGTTGATCGGGTCCTTGGCGCCCTGGCCGACGGCGATCAGCATCTCGGGCTCGGCGCCCTTTTGCACCAGGTAGGACTTGACCGATTCGGCGCGCTTGAGCGACAGCGTGAGGTTGGCTTCGGGCGAGCCCGAAGCGTCGGCATGACCGATCACGCGCACCTGGCGGCCGGTGCCCTTCTTGGACTTGAGCACGTCGGCGAACACGTCGAGCTGCTTCTTCAGCAGCTCGGGGATCTCGGCCGATCCGAGCTTGAATGACGAAGCCGGCAGCGAATAGCGGATTGCCGGCTTGAAGCCCATGCACTTGAAACCGTTGGCTTCGAGTTCCTTGCAGGCGTCTTCGGGGAACAGCCCTTCCTTGACCGAGCCGGCGTCGGGGATGGACTTGCCGACATCGACGGCGGGTGCCGCATCGGCGCGGACCATCCCCGGCAGGCCGAGGGCGGCGGTGAATGCGAGCACGGTCAAGCCACGTTGAAAGGTTTGGGCATGCTTCATGTGCACTCCTGGTTTGCTTCCTTTCGAATCATAGTCATTTTGACAATTCGCGCTTCGCTTCAATTGGGGGGTGTGTCGCTTGCGGCACAGGCCGAGCGTGCGCCGCCCGCACTCGGAAAGCACCCGAATCACGGCCGGGTGAAGTACAGTGTGCGAGCGTTTTCCGTGGCCGGCGAACACGGCGCGGGCGGCGGGCGACACCGGCCGGATTTCATTCCAAAACGAGCGCGGCGTCGGGTCACCGCACGTCACTCAGGCGCCCACGACTTCCCACATCACTCAAGCTATGACCTGGCACAACAAAGTGGTTTGGACGGAGGGAATGTTCCTCCAGCCGCAGCATTTCCAGCAGCACGACCGCTACCTCGAGCATCAGCTGCGCCAGCGTCTGTCGGCCGGCCTCGGCTACGGCTGGGGCTTCGTTTCGCTGTCGCTCGACGAGGCGGCGCTCGCACTCGGCAAGCTGAGCCTGAACTCGGCGCTCGGCGTGCTGCCCGACGGCACTGCGTTCTCGGTGCCGGGCAACGACGCGGCACCGGTCGCGCTCGACATCCCGGCCGATGCGCGCAATGAAAAGGTCGTGCTCGCGCTGGTGCTGGCGCGTCCCGGCATCGTCGAAAGCGATGCCGAACAGGCGGCGGGCTCGATGGGGCCGCGCTACAGCGTCTCCGAGATCAGCGTGCGCGACAGCAACACGACGGTCGACCGCGACGCGTCGCTGCAGATCGGCCGCCTGAACCTGCGTCTGATGCTCGAACGCGATGCCGGCGACGGCTTCGCCTCGGTCGGCGTGGCTCGTGTTGTCGAACGCCGCGCCGACAACAAGATCGTGCTCGACGCGACCTACGTGCCGCCGATGCTGCACGCACAGGGCCACCCGATCCTCGACGGTTACCTGCGCGAACTGTGCGGCCTGCTGCACCAGCGCGGCGAAGCGCTGGCGGCGCGGCTGTCGCAACCGGGCCGCGGCGGCGTGGCCGAGATCGCCGACTTCCTGTTGCTCGAAGCGGTCAACCGTTCCGAGCCGATGTTCGTCCATCTGCAGCAACGCTCGGTGCTGCACCCGCAGACCTTGTATGCGGCCTGCCTGAGCCTGGCCGGCGACCTGGCGACCTTTCGCGAGCGGCGCCGTCCGCCGCCTTTCCCCGAATACCAGCACGACGACCCGTCGCGCTGCTTCCGCCCGGTGATCGACGACCTGCGCCAGTCGCTGTCGATGGTGATGGAGCAGACCGCGATCCCGATCGAGCTGCAGGACCGCAAGTACGGCATCCGGGTGGCGATCATTGCCGACACCGAGCTGCAGCGCAGCGCGAACTTCGTGCTCGCGGTGGCGGCGCAGCTGCCCGGCGAGGCGCTGCGGGCGCGCTTTCCGACCCAGGTCAAGATCGGCCCGGTCGAGCGCATCCGCGACCTCGTCAACCTGCAGCTGCCCGGCGTCACGCTGCGACCGCTGCCGGTTGCGCCGCGCCAGATTCCGTACCACGCGGGGTTCAACTATTTCGAGCTCGACACGCGCAACAACGAGATGTGGAAACAGCTGGAATCGTCAGGGGGTCTCGCGATGCACATCGCCGGCGAGTTCCCAGGACTGGAGTTGGAGTTCTGGGCCATCCGCGGTTGAACGCTCGGTGTTCGCGCCGCCGGCCCCTGAAGAGAGAGCGCCATGAGTGACACCGGAAAAGACAACGACCCGTTCGCGGCCTTCGAGTCGGACCGCACCGTCATCAAGCCGCACGCCGGACGTGGCGCGCGCCCCACCCAGCCCGGCGGGGGCGCACCCGGCGCGCCGGGCGGCATGCCACGCGCTGAGCCGCAGGGCAAGGAGGCGCCGCTCGCGCTCGACGCGCTGATGGGCGCGAACCTGAACCCGCTGGTCGCCGCGGCCTCGCCGCTGTTGAGCGCCGCGCCGCGCATCCGCTCGATGACGCAGCATGCGAACCCGGCCGGGCTGAAGGACGCATTGGCCGATGGCGTGCGCAAGTTCGAAGCGCAGGCACGCTCCGAAGGCCTGCCCAACGAGCAGGTGATCGCGGCGCGCTACATCCTGTGCACGCTGCTCGACGAGTCGGCCGCCAGCACGCCCTGGGGCAGCTCGGGGGTGTGGGCCAACCAGAGCTTGCTCGTGATGTTCCACAACGAGACCTGGGGCGGAGAGAAGGTCTTCCAGCTGATGTCCAAGCTGGCTGAAAACGTCGGCGCGAACCGCAACCTGCTCGAGCTGATGTACGTCGTGCTGTCGTTCGGTTTCGAGGGCCGCTACCGCGTGCTCAACGACGGCCGCGCCCAGCTCGAAAGCGTCCGCACGCGCCTGGCGCAAATGCTCAAGGGCGGCAAGGGTGATGTCGAACGTTCGCTGTCGCCACGCTGGGAAGGCGTGCCGGCGCGCAACGCGCGGCTCGGGCACGGGCTGCCGATGTGGGTCATCATGTCGCTCGCCGCGCTGGTGCTGATGATCGTCTACTTCGCGATGCGGATGTCGATCAACGGCCACTCGGATCCGGTCTTCTCGGCCCTGCAGTCGCTCGACGTGAAGGCAGCGCCGGCCACCACGCCGGCGCCGCCGCCACCGCCGGCGGCGGCGCCGCGCTTGGCGAACATCCTCAAGCCCGACATCGACGCCGGACTGGTCCAGGTGAAAGACCTGGCCGACCGCTCGATCGTCATCATCAAGGGCGACGGCTTCTTCGAGCCGGGTGGCGCGGTGCTGTCGGACAAGGTGATGCCGCTGCTGGCGCGAATCCAGGGCGCGCTGGTCAAGATTCCGGGCCAGGTGCTGATCACCGGCCACACCGACAACCAGCCGATCCGCACGCTGCGCTTCCCGTCGAACTGGCACCTGTCGCAGCAACGCGCCGAGTCGGTCAAGCAGATGCTCGCGGCCAACATCGACCCGAAACGCCTGCGCGCCGAAGGCCGCGCCGACGCCGAGCCGGTGGAAAACAACGCCACCGCGCCGGGTCGCGCGAAGAACCGCCGCGTCGAGATCACGCTGTTCGTTCCGGGCGGGGCCTGATGCGATGGCCGCGCCCAACCTTCCTTCCTACGAAGTCTCCGGCATGAGCAAGCTGACCAACTTCCTCCTGCACCCGCTGTTGTGGGCCTTCTTCGGTCTGCTGGCGCTGGCGGCCCTGATCTGGTGGGTGGGGCCGCTGATCGCGATCGGCGAGAGCCGGCCGCTCGACTCGTTCTGGTCGCGCGTCATCTGCATCGGGCTGTTGTTCTTCCTGCTCTTCCTGCGGATCGTCTTCGGCCTGTGGCGGCGCAGGCGGACCAACGCCGCACTGGTCGACGGCATCGCCAAGGGACCGGCCAGCGCCGACCGCGAGCTGAACACGCTGAACGAACGTTTCACGAAGGCGATCGAGGTGCTGAAGACCGCGCCGTCGGCCAGTGGCCGTTCGTTCTTCAAGCGCGGCGCGTTTCTTTACGAGCTGCCCTGGTACATCTTCATCGGAGCGCCGGGCTCGGGCAAGACGACCGCGCTGTTGAACGCGGGCCTGACCTTCCCGCTGGCCGAAAAACTCGGCAACGCAAGCGTGCGCGGCGTCGGCGGAACCCGCAACTGCGACTGGTGGTTCACCGACGAGGCGGTGCTGATCGACACCGCCGGGCGCTACACGATGCAGGAGTCGGACAGCGCGACCGATGCGGCGGCGTGGGACGGGTTTCTGGCGCTGTTGCGCAAGTCGAGGCCGCGCCGGCCGATCAACGGCGTTCTGCTCACCGTCAACATTCAAGACCTGTTGCAACAAGCCCCCGCCGAGCGCAAGGACCACGCCGCGAAGCTGCGTGCCCGCATGCAGGAGCTTGCTGCCAAGCTCGGTGTGCGTGCACCGGTCTATGTGCTGGTCACCAAGGCCGACCTGATCGCAGGATTCAACGAGAGCTTCGGCGACCTCGGCAAGGAAGATCGCAACCAGGTCTGGGGCTTCAGCTTCCCCTACCAGCCGCACAGCGCCGATGACCCGCTGACCCAGTTCAACTCGGAATTCGCCGCGCTTGAAAAGCGCTTGCGCGACCGCGTGCTCGACCGCATGCAGGCCGAGCACGATGTGTTGAAGCGCGCCGCGATCTTCAACTTCCCGCAGCAGTTCGCCGGCATCAAGGGCTTGCTCGGCGGCTTCATGGAGCAGGTGTTCAGCTCGGGCGGCACGCTCGAGGAGCGACCGGTGCTGCGCGGCGTCTACTTCACCAGCGGCACCCAGGAGGGCACGCCGATCGACCGCGTGATGGGCGCACTCGCGCGCACCTTCGGGGTCGAGCGGCGCCTTGCGGCACCCGCGGCGGCACGTGGCAAGAGTTTCTTCCTGCACCGCTTGCTCAAGGAGGTCGTGTTCAAGGAACAAGGCCTGGTCGGCGAGAACCGGGCGATGGAGCGCCGGCGTGCGCGCTGGCGCGTGCTGGGTTACGCCTTCACGCTGCTCGTCAGCGCGGCGCTGATCGCCGGTTGGGCGCTGAGCTTCACCCGCAACAAGGCCTACGTCGCGGAGATCAACGAGAAGGTGCCCGACATCCGCAAGGCGGTCGACACGTTGCCGCCCGCCGTATCGGGCGACGTGACGCCGCTGCCCGGGGTGCTGACGGTGGTGCGCGGCGCGGCCGAGCCGGCCGGCTTCGACGTCAAGACGCCGCCCAAGGCGATGACCTTCGGCCTGTACCAGGGCGACAAGCTCGATGCCGGCGCCGACCTCGGCTACCAGAAGCTGCTCGAACACGCGTTGATGCCGCGTGTGGTGCGGCGCCTCGAAGAGCGGCTGCGCAGCGCCAACCGCGACAACCTCGAGAACGCCTACGAAGGGCTGAAAAACTACCTGATGCTCTACACGCCGGACAAGTTCGATGCCGAGTCGTTCAAGGCCTACGTGACCGCGGACTGGGAGGCCACGCTCGAACGCACGCTCAATCCGCAGCAGCGCGAAGCACTCGGCGCGCACCTCGACGCGGTGCTCGAACGCGGCGCGCCGCCGCCGGCCGCGCCGCTCGACAAGAACCTCGTGGCCGGGGTGCGCGACATGCTGGTCGCGTTCCCGCTCGAATACCGTGTCTTCAGCCGCCTCAAGCGCGCCCAGGTCGGCGCCGACCTGCCGGCGTTCTCGGTCGCCGGTGCGGCCGGCGCGAACGCGCTGCAGGTGTTCGAACGCGCCAGCGGCGAGCCGCTGACCAAAGGCATCCCCGGCCTCTTCACGCGCGATGGCTACCGCCAGGCGTTCGAGAAGTCGGTCGACAAGGCGACCAAGCAGCTCGCCGCCGAAGAAGAATGGGTGCTCGGCATCAAGCCGGTGCCGCAGTCGGGTGGCAAGGCGCTGAACAAGCTGACCGGCAACACCGAGCTGACAGACAGGGTGCGCCGCCTGTACTTCGAGGAGTACATCAAGATCTGGGACAAGTACATCGCCGACGTTCGGCTGATCCGCATGGCCGGGCTCGAGCAGAGCCTGCAGGCCGCGCGCACGCTGTCGGGTGTCGACTCGCCGCTCGCTGCGTTCCTGCGCGGGGTCGACCGCGAGACCACGCTGGTGCAGCCGGTCGTGCCGGCCGGCACCAACAGCGACACGGCGATCGGCCGGGTCGATCAGAAGGGGCTCACCGCCAAGCGTGAGCTCGACGCGGTGCTCGGCAAGGTCAAGACGCCGCAGCTCGAACGCACCGGCCCGCCGCTCGAGCAGATGGTCGACGACCACTTCGTGCAGATCCATCGGCTCTTCAAGGGCACACCGCCGCCGATCGACGAAGTGCTGAAGATGTTCAACGATGTCTACGTGCAGCTCGCCGCGGTCGACCAGGCGCAGAAGACCAAGTCGGCACCGCCCGCCGGTGGCGGCGCCGAGCGCATCAAGGCCGCCGCCGGGCAGCAGCCCGAGCCGATCCGCTCGGCGCTCGAGAAGCTCTCGGGTGCCGCTGCCACGCAGGGCCGCAGCGTCGAGCTTGCCGCGACGACGAGCGAGCTCAAGCCGATCAGCGATGTCTGCAACCGCTCGATCAGCGGCCGCTACCCGTTCACCGCGAGCTCGAAGGCCGACGTGTTGCCCGAAGACTTCGCGCAGCTGTTCGGCGGCGGCGGACTGCTCGACGAGTTCTATCAGCGCAAGCTGGCGGCACTGGTCGACACCGGCACCAACCCGTGGTCGTTCAAGCCGGTCGACGGCGCGCGGCCGGTCAACAGCACCGCGCTCGCCGACTTCCAGCGCGGCGCGCGAATCAAGGAAGTGTTCTTCCGCAGCGGCGGCAAGACGCCGTCGTTCAAGGTCGACATGCGCGCGCTCGACATGCTCGACGGGCTGAAGGAGATCACGCTCGACATCGACGGCGCGCCGCTCAAGTTCGTCGCCGGCAACAACAGCGCATCGACGGTGCAGTGGCCGAGCACGCGGGTCGCCTCGCAGATCAAGATCCAGACCGTGCCGGCTATGGCTGCGCCGCTGACCTTCGAGGGCCCGTGGGCGCTGTTCCGGCTGTTCGACCGCTTCGACGTGCAGCCCACCGCGCAGCCCGAGAAGTTCCAGATCACGATGAACCTCGACGGAAAGAAAGCGCGATTCGAGGTCACCGCCAACAGCGTTTTCAACCCGTTCCGGCTGAAGGAAATTCAGCAGTTCCGCTGCCCCGGATCGCTGTGAGCCAACACGCCACGCCCGGCTGGTACGGCAAGCTGCCGACGCTGGGCGACTTCGCGTCGCGCCGGCTCGACGCCGACTTCATCGAGCCCTGGGACGTCTGGCTCGGCGAAGGCCTGTCGGCGCAGCGCGAGACGCTCGGCGAGGCTTGGCTCGACGCCTACCTCGGCAGCCCGTCGTGGCGCTTCGTGCTGATGCCGGGTGTGTTGTCGCCGCAGCAGAACCAGGCGATGGCGGGGGTGCTGATGCCGTCGGTGGATCGGGTCGGGCGCTACTTTCCGTTGACGCTCGCGACGACCATGCCGATCCCGCCGCGCTCGGCCGGCGAGATCGAGCTGCTGCTCGGCTGGTTGCACCGGCTCGAAGACGTGGCCATCGACGCCCTGCAGGACGACTGGACCATCGAGCAGCTCGACGCGGCGCTCGAACAACTGCCGCCGGTCATCGACATCGAGGCCGCGACACCCGACCACCTGGTCGAGACGCTGGTCGCGCTGCTGGCGGTGCTGCGCTCGCAGGGCGGCTTCGTTCCGATCGAGCGGGTGCGCAGCCGCGCCGAACTGGCCGAGCTGTTCGTCGGCGTGTTTGCGGGCACCGGCGCGCCCGACGGCCCGAGCGGGCGGCGCCAGGCGGCGCGTGGCCTCGCGTTCTGGCTGGCCGACAATCCGAACCATCCGCAGCTCCTGGTCAGCCGCGGGCTGCCGGGGCGCGACGAGTTCATGCAGATGCTCGGGGCGAGCGGGCGCGAACCCGGTGACACCACCATCTACTGAGAGGTCGAGAAGATATTGCCCAGAACCGCGTCATCCCGGCGCACGCCGGGATCCACTCTCGCCGCAGCGCGCATCGATCACCAGTGGATCCCGGCGTTCACCGGGATG
>Ga0209515_10010587_pt1 | contig 10234 bp, 8 predicted proteins | sample Subgroupgradi54m_FD_187454 | JGI IMG/M metagenome (GOLD analysis project Ga0209515, IMG submission 187454) | Subsurface groundwater microbial communities from S. Glens Falls, New York, USA - GMW60B uncontaminated upgradient, 5.4 m (SPAdes)... ...
CGGGTGCGCCAGCCCGAGCCGCCGCCGTTTGGAGGGGCGGCCCATACGTGATGTCGTTTCGCGGCAGCCGCTTGGCGGAAACCCGCGTGCCGGTGGGAACGCTGTGGCTCGCCGAGGCTCTGGGCGAGTGCAAGGGGCGCCAGGCGCTCCACGAGCGGCAGTCGCCGCAGATCCTCAAGGCCCTGCTCGATCTTGCCCTGATCGAGAGCACCGAGTCCTCGAACCGGATCGAGAGCGTGACGGTGCCGCGCGAGCGCCTGCGACCTCTGGTGCTCGGGAACGCCCGCCCACGGGACCGCTCGGAGGAGGAGATCGTCGGCTATCGCCGCGCGCTGGGCTCGATCCACACCAGCCACGAGAAGATCCATATTGAGCCGACCACGATCCAGCGTCTCCACGCCCTGGCACAGGGCGGCACCAGTGGCGACGCCGGCCAGTGGAAGCGGACACTCATCGAGATCCGCGCGGACGGCTCGCGCGTCGTGCGGTTCCGCCCCCTGGCCCCCGAGCAGGTGCCGGCGGCGGTCGATGAGCTATGCCTCGGGTATCGGCACTCGATGGACCAGCTCCAGGTCAGCCCCCTGTTGGCGACCGCCTGTCTGATCCTCGATTTCCTCTGCATCCACCCGTTCCGCGATGGCAACGGGCGGGTCTCCCGGTTGCTCACGCTCCTCGCGCTCTATCATCACGGCTACACCGTCGGCCGCTACATCAGCCTCGAGCGCATCATCGAGCAGACGAAGGAGGACTATTACGAGGTCCTGCAGGGCAGCTCCGACGGTTGGCACGAGGGCCGCCACGACATCCTGCCCTGGCTCAACTACTCCCTCTCCACACTGCGCATGGCGTATCGCGAGTTCGAGGAGCGCGCCGCCCGCGAGCGTCCGGCCCGCGGCTCGAAGGCCGATCTGGTTGCGTACGCGCTGGAGAACCTTCAGAGCCCCTTCGGCATCGCCGACGTTCAGCGACTCTGCCCGAGTGTGAGCCGCGAGATGATCCGCGTAGTGATGAATCGCTGGCGGCGCGACGGAAAGCTGGAAATCGTGCGCCGGGGGCGGGACGCCCGCTGGCGGGTCGTGAGCCCGAAGTAGGTAATAGCGGGTTAATGTGGTAATAAAGGTGGCAATAACGATGCCGGCCGACCCCGTTGCGAGCGCCCTGAGCCTGCCGAACGGAGCCCGTTTCTACCGGTGCGCGTTGCAGGTCAATCCCTACGAGTACGTGGTCCGTGAGAAGAAGCCGACCCTGTTCACGGATGAGCACAGCTACAACGCCGCCCTCGTCGACGCGTGCAAACAGCACGATGTCGAGGTGATTGCCGTCACTGACCACTACAAGATCCGAAGCGGCACCGGGTTGTGCCAGACCGCGCGTGACGCGGGAATTTACGTCTTCCCTGGCTTCGAAGCGAAGACAAAGGATGGCGTTCACGTCCTGTGCCTCTTCGATCGCGAGCGTCAGCCAGATGTGATCGAACGCTTCATTGGCGCGTGCGGTATCCAGGAGGACTCGCCCGGGGCTGCGAGCCGCACACACGACGCGCTGGAACTACTCGCTGAAGCGCCAAGATGGCAGGCAATCTGCATTGCTGCGCACGTTGACCTGCCGCGAGGCGGGCTGCTCGGCACTCTCAGCGGCCAACCGAGAATCAATACCTGGAAGTCCGAGCATCTCCTGGCATGCTCGCTTCCTGGCCCGATCAGCTCAGCACCGGAAAAACTCCGCCCCATTCTTGAGAACAAGAATCCGGAGTACCGGCGCGATCGCCCCGTTGCCGTGATCAACGCTCAGGACGTCAACGGGCCTGAGGATCTCGCCAAACCCGGATCGACGTGCTGGATCAAGATGTCAGAGGTTTCGGTGGAGGGGTTCCGCCAGGCCTTCCTCGACCCAGGGTCCCGCATCCGGCTCATCAGCGACCCGGTGCCGGAGGAGCACGCCGAATTCGTTGCGATCGCCTGGCAAGGAGGTTTCCTTCGCGACGTCGCTGTGCACTTCAATGAGAACCTCAACGTTCTCATTGGTGGCCGCGGGACCGGCAAGTCGACGATCATCGAGAGTCTTCGTTACGTCCTTGGTCTAGAGCCGATCGGAGACGAAGCCCGGAAGGCACATGAGGGCATTGTTCGTCACGTGCTCAAGAGTGGCACGAAGATCTCACTACTCATCCGCTCTCATCGCCCGGCAAAGCGAGATTATATTATCGAGCGCACCGTCCCGAACCCACCGATCGTTCGAGACCAGATGGGCAGCGTGCTCTCGTTGACCCCGCTCGACGTCATGCGGCAGGTCGAGGTCTACGGCCAGCACGAGATTTCGGAACTCGCGAGAAGCGGGGAGAAGCGGACCCGGCTGCTCGAGCGCTTCCGTGAGCCTGACGCGAGTCTTGCGCAGCGCAAGACCGAGCTGCAGCGCGAGCTGGAGCGTTCACGGCTCCGTCTGCTCGATATCCAGAAGGAGCAGAGCCAGAGCGAGGAGCATCTTGCTGCCCTCCCCGCTCTTGAGGAAACGCTAAAGCGATTTCGGGAAGCGGGGCTCGAGGAGCGACTGAAAGACCAAAGCCTCCTCGTCCGGGAGGAGCGTGTTCTCAAGACAATCCCTGAGCGGACCGCACCGTTCCGGCGGCTCCTGGAGGCCCTTCGGTCGGCACTTCCCGTCGACCGCGCTTTCCTGTCTCCCAAAGCCCTGGAGGATCTGCCCGGCAGGGCGATCCTTGCTGAAGCCGACCGCATCCTGGAACACGTGAGCCGAGACATGGAAGATATCGCGCGGCGAATGGCGGAGGCGCTGGATGCGGCGGATTTCGGCATTGCTGCGGTTCGCCAGCGCTGGGATGCGCGCCGGGTCGAGGTGCAAGCCGCTTACGACAAGATCCTTCGAGCGCTTCAGAAATCCAGGATCGACGGCGAGGAGTTCATCGGCCTACGGCGCCAGATCGAGGAGCTGCGCCCTCTTACGGAGAGGCGAGCGCTTCTCGAGCGGGACCGTCAAGAGCAGGAAAAGCGGCGCCTGAATCTCCTGGCCGAGTGGGAAGAGGTGCAGCGGGAGGAGTTCCGCCAGCTCGACTCCGCGGCCCGGAAGGTGAGCCAGCAGCTTGCCGGCCGGGTCCGGGTGCGGGTGAGCTTCGGCGGGAATCGCGTGCCGCTCTTCCTCCTGCTCAAGGAGCAGGTCGGAGGCCGGCTTGCGGAGGCGATCGAGGTTCTCGGCCGACGAGATCAGTTGTCCCTCCGGGAACTGGCAACCGCCTGCCGGGAGGGGCGGGAGAACCTTGTTCGGAAGTTCGGCATCTCTCCCGCTGCCGCTGAGCGCCTGGCTCAGGCCGGGCCCGCGGTGATCATGCAGATCGAGGAGACTGAGCTCATTCACACCGCTGCTATCGACCTGAATGTCGCGGCCGAAGGCCACGACCCGGACTGGCGGACGCTGGAAGCACTGTCGACCGGCCAGAAGGCGACGGCACTTCTGCTGCTTCTCCTCCTCGAGTCTGACGCGCCTCTCGTCGTGGATCAGCCCGAAGACGATCTGGACAACCGGTTCATCACTGAGGGGGTCGTCCCGAAGATGCGTGAGGAGAAGCGTCGGCGTCAGTTCGTGTTCGCAACACACAATGCCAACGTTCCCGTCCTCGCCGATGCCGAGCTGATCTTGGGCCTCCGGGCTGTCGGGGAAGGGGCGGAGGGCCGCGCGGAGATTCCGGTCGAGCACATGGGATCCATCGATTCGCGCCCCGTTCGCGAGCTGGTGGAGGAAATCCTGGAGGGCGGGAAGGTGGCCTTCGAGATGCGCCGTTTGAAGTATGGCTTTTAGATGGCGCGCTTATGACCAAGACAGGGCTCTTGGAAGTTATCGCCAACGGCGAGAACTCCCGGAGTCGAGTTCAAGCGCGACACGATCGACAATCGATCCCTCGCCAAAGAGCTGGTAGCTTTCAGCAATCTCGAGGGCGGCATGGTGCTTCTTGGGGTCGAGAAGGACGGCACGGTCTCCGGCATTACCCGACCCAATCTCGAAGAATGGGTGATGACGGCGTGCCGTGACAAGATTCGACCAGAGCTGATTCCCTTCTACGAAGTCGTTCGCGACGTTGAACGCGAGAAGGATGTCGCCATCGTGCGGGTTAATCGTGGCTGGACCGTGCATCACGTCTGGCACGAGAACCACCGAACGTACTACATCCGGGTCGGGACTGAGAGTCGTGAGGCAAGCTGGGAGGAACTCGAGCGCCTGGCTCAGCAACGGGGCGGATTTCGCTTGGAAGTCAGGCCCGTTTCTGGATCGTCCATCCGCGACCTCGACCGGCGCCGCCTCCATGACTATTTTGTCCGCATCCGACAGCAGCCCGCGCCAGCCGACCAGGATGAGGAGGGGTGGAAGCTCCTCCTCGTGAACACGGAGATCCTCGCAGAGGAAGGGGGCACATTACCCGCCACCGTCGCGGGACTTCTGCTCTTCGGAATCAATCCCAATCGTTTCCTGCCCCAGGCAGGCATCGATGCGGCTGCCTATCCCGGCAGAGAGAAGGACTACGCAACGCGAGAGCGTGCGGCGCTTCGAGGGCCGCTGACTCCTCTCTTCGGAGCGGGCGGTGTCGTCGAGAACGGCCTCGTGGAGCAGGCGCTGGACTTTGTGCATCGCAACACACCTGTTCAGGCCGAACTTGAGGCCGGAGCTCGCCGCGTTGAACGCCGGGAGTACCCGGACGAGGCTGTGCGGGAGACGATCGTCAATGCCCTCGTCCACCGCGACTACCTGCTATCCGGCACCAACATCGAACTGTCGCTTTACGAAGACCGACTGGAGGTTGTCTCGCCGGGGCGGCTTCCCAATGGGATTACGCCGGAGCGGATCGCGCAGCGGCTCGCGCTCGTCACGCAATCAGATACTCAAGGACGTCATGCGCGACTACGGCTACCGCGAGCACATGGGAATGGGCATCCCGCGCAAGATCATCAGGGGCATGCGGGAGCACAACGGGACGGAACCCGATCTCATCGAGGACGGAGAGCGGTTCATCGTTCGCTTGTGGAGTCGCCCGCCGCGACAGTGATCCCCAAGAACTGCAAGCGGCTCGCCGAGGTCGATTTCCCGATCGCCGAGGTCTCGCGGCACTCGGCGCGGGAGAAGTCGATCCGCCACGGGCATCCCTCCGCGAAAGGAGCCTTTGGGCCAGAACTTCGCGATTGTTGCCGACCAGCGCCTGGGCGCTCCCGAGTATCGAGCAATCCAGCAAGTGCGGAACGAGCTTTCTGGCTGGCAGACGTACTATCTCGATCCACGTGTCGCCATGAGGACGGCCCGGCCGCCCAGCGAGGCCGACGATATCGGCGTGCTGGGCGAGAACATCGCTCCCTTCCTCTACCGCCTGCGAGCCGAACATCCCAAGCACTTCGACGCCGTACGACGGGCGCTGCGCTCGTTGGTGCCGAGCGTCGAGGATCTCCGCGTGGACCTGGACAAGCAGCGGGGCACGCTCGACGTCCAGGTCCGGCAGGACGGGATCGAGTTCTCGTCGCGGATTATGTCCGAGGGAACGCTGCGCGTCCTTGCCCTATGCGCGATCGCAGCGAACCCGTGGGCACGGACGCTGCTGGCCTTCGAGGAGCCGGAGAACGGCGTCCATCCGCGACGCCTGGAGCTACTCGCCGAACTGCTGACGTCGCTCGCGATAGAGCACAAGCGTCAGCTCATCATCACGACGCACTCCCCGCTCTTTTGCGACGCAGTGCTTCGGCGGGCCCGCGCCAAGCCCGGGGAGATCGCGATGCTGAATGTCCGCCGCTCCGGAGGCCAGACTGAAGTCAAGCCTTTCGACGTGACTGGCCCCTTGTTCAGCAATCACGAGATTGCAAAGGCCCTCACGGCGCGGGGCGAGGACGGCCTGTTCGAGAGCCTCATCCTTCGTGGTCTGATCGACGAGTAGACCGTGGTAGTGGATTGGCTGGTCGGGGACGCGGCACACGAGAGGTTCCTTCGTCCCCTGATCGGGCGGCTCGCGGGCGAGTCCGAAGTAGAGGTGGAAGTCCGTGTGCGTGCGGCCCGCGGCGGTCACTTTATCGACGATCTTCGGGCTCGACTGGTGGCGCATCGGTGACCGACGCGGTGAGCCGACGGCTGAGAGCAAGACGATGAGCGCGATGGATCCCTGGTACAAGGTCGCGCAGCCCCGCGCTGAGGTCCGCGAAGGGCGGTCGTTCAATCCCGACGAGTTTGCCATCGCGCTCGAGCAGGTCGTCAGCGATCGCGGCCCCGAGGACTACCGCAAGCCGGAGAAGTTCTTCGCGCGTACGTACTTCACCCGCGCTCTCCGAGAGCACGCAGGCATGGTGTTGCGCCGGCTCGCGGGCGAGACGGCGAACACGGCGCCGGTCCTGACGCTCATCACGCAGTTCGGCGGCGGCAAGACGCACACCCTGACCGCGCTCTACCACTTCGCCAAGAGTGGCCAGGCGGTCGCGAGAATGGACGGCGTGGATCGTCTCCTGCACGACGCCGGGATCGCCGAGGTCCCCAGGGCCAGGGTCGCCGTCTTCGTGGGCAATGCCTGGGACCCGCAGGGCGGGCGGGAGACGCCGTGGCTCGACGTCGCCCGCCAGCTGGCCGGCGACGAGGGGGTCAAGGCCCTCGGCCCCGCGGCGACGACGGCACCGCCCGGGACGGACGCCCTCGCGCGGCTGTTCGAGGCTGCCGGCGGGCGCGTCCTCGTGCTCTGCGACGAGGTGCTGAACTTCATGAACCGCCATCGCGGGATGGCGGAACCCTTCTACGCGTTCGTCCAGAACCTTACCGTTGCAATGACCGCGACGACGCACGGCGCGGCGGTGCTGAGCCTGCCGCGAAGCCCCGTCGAGATGACCGACTGGGATCGCGACTGGCTCGAGCGGATCTCCAAGGTCGTCCGTCGCGTGGCGAAGGACCTGATCGCCAACGACGAGACCGAGGTGAGCGAGGTCATCCGGCGGCGCCTCTTCGAGAAGGTCGGGCGCGAGGCGACGATCAAAGCCGTGGCGAAGCAATACGCCGACTGGTGCTTCGAGCGCCGCGCGCAGCTCCCGCCCGAGTGGACCGCGGTGGACACGGCGACGACGGAGGCGAAGGCCAAGGAGTTCCTTCGCGCTCGCTTCGAGGCGTGTTACCCGTTCCACCCCTCCACGCTCTCGGTCTTCCAGCGGAAGTGGCAGGGGCTGTCGCAGTACCAGCAGACGCGCGGGACGCTGGCGATGCTGGCCCAGTGGATTTCTCTCGCCGGTCGAGACAGCTTCTCGAAGGCGCGCCAGGAGTCGCTGATCACGCTGGGGTCGGCGCCGCTCGACCGCCCGGAGTTCCGTGCGGTGGTCCTCGGTCAGCTCGGCGAGCCGCGACTTGATGCCGCCATCGAGACGGACATCGTCGGCGAGCGGAGTCATGCGCGCGCCCTGGATGCCGACGTGCCTGGCGGGCCGCTGCGGGAAATCCACAAGCGCGTCGGCTTGGCGATCTTCTTCGAGTCCTCCGGCGGCATGGTGGAGGCGCAGAAGGCGGCCCATCTCCCGGAGCTGCGGTTCGCTATCGGCGAGCCGGATGTCGAGACGACGAGCGTGGACAACGCCGCCATGGCGCTCGAGACCCGCGGCTATTACCTCCGGAAGGTCGGGACGGACGGCTACCGGTTCGGGTTCCAGCCGACGCTGAAGAAGGTCGTCAACGACCGCCGGGCGTCGCTGGCCGAGGACGAAGTCGAGAAGGCCCTCCGCGCCCTCGTCCAGGAGGAGTTCAGGCGCGGCGCCTCGCTGCCGACGCTCTTCTTTCCGCCCGATGCCGCGGAAATGCCGGACACGCATCGGCTGACGCTGATCGTGCTCGATCCTCGCGAGACCTGGGACGGGAAGCCGGCCATGCGTGAGCGGCTCGCTGGGTGGACGCGACTGCGCGGCGAGTCGCCGCGTCTCTCGCCCGGAGCGCTGATCTGGTGCGCGGCCAAGCCGGGGAGGGAGCTTCGGGAGAAGGTCGAGACGTGGCTCGCGTGGCAGAAGGTCAACACCGACCTCACCGAGGGCTTGCTCGGCAGCGAGTTCGACCGGAGCGATCGAGCGGCAGTCGCCGCCAACGTCAAGGAGTCGGCCGACGAGGCGCGCGCGGAGATCTGGGCGGAGTACCGGTTCGTCATCCTGGCTGATGGCGCCGCCGCCGGCATCGCTGTGCTGGACCTGGGGCCGGGCCATCGCAGCGCGAACGAGTCGCTGTGCGGCCGCATCATCGCGACGCTGAAAGCGCAGAACTATCTCAACGAATCGGTCGGGGCCGGCTACATCGAGCGGAAATGGCCGGAGGCGTTCAAGGCGTCCAGCGCGTGGCCGCTTTCCGGTCTCCGCCAGGCGTTCCTGAACGGCTCGCTGACGCGGCTGCTCGACGTGGACGCGGTTCTCAAGGCCAAGATCGTCGAGTTCGTCGGCAAGGGCGATTTCGGCCTGGCGTCCGGCCAGCAGCCGGGCGGTGGGTTCTCGCGCTGCTGGTTCAAGGAGCTGATCTCGGCCGACGAGGTCGTCTTCGACGGCCAGACCTTCCTGCTACTACCCGCCGTCGCCGAGCGGCTGAGTGCTCGGCCGACTCCGCCGACCGAGACGGCTTCGCCGCCGGAGACCGGGATTCCCACGGCTTCGCCGGCGCCAAGCACGCCTGTATCGCCGGGCGGCCCCGCGACCGCAGCCCCAGGGGTGATCCGGTTGACGGGCTCGATCCCTCCTGAGATCTGGAACCGGGTCGGCAACAAGCTGATCCCGAAACTCCGGACCGGGGACTCGCTCGAGGTGTCAGTCGGCCTCACTGTGAGGGTCAGTGGGGCTGAGAGCGTTCGCTTCTTGGCCGAGATCGAGCAGATCCTGACGGACCTCGGTCTGGCTGACAGGATCCGCGCCGAGCTCGGGTAGAGGCGGTCGGGCGGCGCTGCGCGGGTCGGTGACGGGTGGCCAGATGCAGGCGAGCGTCTCCAGCCGCTCGTGCTCCAGCGCCCGCAGGTCCGTCTCCACGGGATAGCAGGCGGCCGTGAAGGTCACGTAGGGATCGACCACCGCGAGCGTGCGCAGCAGGTCCGGCTTGAGCGCCTCGCAGTGGCCGGCGGTGGGCACCGGGACCGCGTGGGCGATCCAGCAGGCCGTGAAGACGACGAGCACGGCCTCGGTCATCGCGCCCCGCTCCCGCGGAGCCGGGGGTCCAGCGTGTCGCGGAGCGCGTCGCCCAGCAGGTTCGAGCCGAAGACCATCAGGCTGATCGCGATTCCCGGGAAGAGGACGAGCCACGGGGCCTTCTGCGCGTACTCCGCCGCCGACACCGAGAGCATCCGGCCCCACGACGGGAGGGGCTCGGGCACGCCCAGGCCCAGGAAGGAGAGGGCAGCCTCCACGAGCACCGCGCTCCCGAGCTGCGCCGTGCCCAGCACGATGAAGGGGCCCATGGTGTTGGGCAGGATGTGACGGAAGGCCAGCCGCCCGTGCCCGCCGCCGAGGGCGCGCGCCGCCTCCACGTACTGCATCTCCCGGATGGTGAGGACGCTGGCCCGGATCACCCGGGCGGCCCGGGGGATGATCGGCACCGAGATGGCCACGATCACGTTGGGCAGCGAGGGGCCGAGCGCCGCCGACATCACGAGCGCCAGCACCAGGAGGGGCAGGCCCTGCAGGATGTCGAGCACGCGCTGGGAGACCAGGTCGATCGCGCCGCCGAAGTAGGCGGAGAGCAGCCCGATCAGCCCGCCCAGGAGCGAGCCGAGCACGGTCGAGACGAGGCCCACCGTCAGCGACACGCGCGCGCCGAACACGATCCGGCTGTAGACGTCCCGGCCGAGATGGTCGCTGCCGAGCCAGTGGCCCGCGCCCGGCGGGCTCAGCGTGTGGCCCGCATCGGTCTCGATCGGGTCGTGGGTCGCGAGGGGCTCGGCCAGGATCGCGGTCAGCGCCATCAGGAGCATCAGGAGCCCGCCCGCCGCGCCCAGCGGCTTGCGCCGGCAGAATCGCCCGAGCGTCGTGAGGACGGCCGACGTCGGCGCCGGGAGGCCGAGCGCGACCGGCTCCAGGCGGGCACCCGCGAGTGGATGCTGGAGACCGCGCAGGCGGCTCAAAACGGTCCAGATGCGAGGCCGCAGTTCGAGCTGAGCGCCGAAGGCGCGAGGCGAGTCCGGAATTGATCGGGGGGCTCGGCTCGATCCACTCGGGCCTCGCCTCGCAGCGGGCTCGTGCCGACGCTGCTCGGCTCGAACTGCGGG
>Ga0209515_10010588_pt1 | contig 10234 bp, 9 predicted proteins | sample Subgroupgradi54m_FD_187454 | JGI IMG/M metagenome (GOLD analysis project Ga0209515, IMG submission 187454) | Subsurface groundwater microbial communities from S. Glens Falls, New York, USA - GMW60B uncontaminated upgradient, 5.4 m (SPAdes)... ...
TATCTCAGTTTTCTCATTTAGACTAGATAAAAACCGGTACATCAGCAAAGCATATCAACCCGGTTATTTATCACGCTAAATCTCGAAAACTTCATTTGTTTGTATCTGCTCGCCCTATGAAGAAAAATTCTTGTAACTCACTAGTCTAATCTAAGAAAACCATGAAGGTTTTTTTATTTTGTCTGTTAAAAACAAAAAAGCGAGAGAAAATTCCTAGCCCTTGTATCTTTTGGCGGATATGTTATAATGTCGCTAGTAATGTAACTTGTCAACTGGCGAGTCCTAAACCTTGCGGTCAAGGTAGGGAAGAGCCCACAACCACCAAAAAGGAGACCAGAAATGGGAGACTTAGTTAAGACAATTCCAGCATCGGAAATGATTGCTACATTCGAAGTGTTGGATGCAAAAGGTGTGACACGGGACCACCTCAAAAGATTCCGTGGTGCAAGCTCGTGGTTTCAGCAACAAATAGCTGAAGCTCTAAAATCTTGCAATGAAAACTTTTTCCAGGCCAAGCGCGAAAGCGGTTTACCCATTTGGATTCCGCTGGGCAAGAATCGTATTACTGTTAACTTGGGTGCAACTCCACGGATGCCATTCGATAGTGCAGTTCTTGTGTCACATCTTGGGGATGGCTGGACACTTCTGGAACTACGTAGAGGCAGTCTCTATATTGATGGCCACAAGGTCAAACTGTATTTATCGAAGCGCCAACGGGGCAGTGGTTTCCTTACTGGCTATGAGCTTTGCGAGGAATTAACCAACAAGCCAGTACTCAATGCGAATGTTCTCGACGCCCTATATGAGAATGTTCACATGATACCGGCAGATTGGAAAAAAGATGAACGCGGCAACATTCGGTTCATTTATTTCTTAGCAACACGATACAGCGACCGCAGTGGCTGCGAGTACGTCCGCTATTTGTACTTCAGCGATGACGGGTGGCACCGGGACTGCCACTGGCTCGACAGCGGCTGGAGCTCGCGCCAGCCCACTGCTGTTCTCGCAGGTCCTTCGGTTCTGGTCCCTTGAACCCTTGGCCCTTGGATTTTCTTCAACCCAGCACTTTCGGTGAAAGTGCTGGGTTTTCACTTTTTTACAGATGTGTTAGACTAGTTTTGGATATTAGGCGAATCTGACGGCGGCCACTGGGCAAAATGCCCTAGGCTTCCGACGGCCGAACTCTGGGCGTGCATCATGGACATCTCGAAACATGGAGCCCTAAAAAACCGAAGGACCTGGTGTGGGGTGCTGGTGGGATAGCTTCATAGGCGAGTCCCCAAATAAAATACAGCTCAGAAGATTGTCTTGAAATAGCTTTCACGCTGGGCAGTGGCATGGATGGCATCTCATATAGAACAGCGACCGCAGTGGCAACGAGTACGTCCGCTATTTGTACTTCAGCGATGACGGGTGGCACCGGAACTACAACTGGCTCGACAACGACTGGAACTCGAACAAGCCCACTGCTGTTCTCGCACATCCCCACGTTTCTCTCTCCTTATTCTTGGAGAGAGTTTTTGTTATCAACAATTGAACTCTTTTTGAGACTATGTAGAATGAAGTTAAGATGATCTTTATTAGAGACAACCTAAGATCGTAAATTATTAACTCGCTTTTTAAGCGAGGTTGTGTTCATATACCATGCAATCTATCAAGAATTTATTGAAGATTCAGCAAAAAGATTTGGAGAGCAATCCAATTTTAAATGGCAAGCATGTCCGCCAGGGTTTGGTTTGGAATCGTCTCTTTAGAATGGGGCACCCCTATGATGTTATCAAATGGGATATTCGTACTGCTCGTATTTCCAAGGGTAGCGGTGAGGTAGTGTTTGAACAAGAAAATATTGAAGTGCCAGATTTTTGGTCGCAAACTGCGACTGACATTGTGGCTTCGAAATACTTCCGTGGCCGGCCTGATGCACCAGAAAGAGAGCGAAGCGCTAAGCAGATGGTAGATCGTGTAGCCGATGTTGTCTCCGGTTGGGGTTGGAAGGATGGATATTTTGCGACAGAGGAAGATTACCAGAACTTCAATCTCGACTTGAAATGGTTGCTCATCAACCAGTACGCAGCGTTCAATAGTCCTGTGTGGTTTAACGTTGGCGTACATGAGAAGCCACAATGTAGCGCCTGCTTCATCCTGTCGGTCGAGGATAATATGGCTTCGATTCTGGAATGGTATCAGACGGAAGGCTGGATTTTTAAGGGCGGGTCAGGTTCAGGCCTTAATTTATCAAAGTTACGTTCATCGAAAGAGCCACTTTCTAAGGGCGGCCACTCTTCTGGTCCGGTATCCTTTATGAAAGGCGCCGACGGTGTAGCTAACAGTATCCGTTCCGGCGGGACGACCCGTCGGGCGGCCAAAATGGTCGTACTTAACGTCGATCATCCAGATATCAAAGACTTTATCTATTGCAAAAAAAATATTGAGGACATGACGAAAGCGCTGGAGGCGAGTGGTATCGTGGCTTCAATTGAGGGAGAGCTTTTCAACCCCTATACACTGTTGCCGTATCAAAACGCTAATAACTCCGTTCGCGTGACAGATGAGTTCATGTTAGCGGTAGAGCGTGATGATTGGTGGGATTTGAAAGCCGCTACTACCGGCGTAACTATCGAACGGGTTAAGGCGCGAGAAGTGATGAACTGGATGGCCGATGCCGCGTGGCATTCTGCCGATCCTGGTATCCAATTCGATACCGTTACTAACCACTGGCACACTTGTCCCAACACTGGTCCTATCACCGCTTCCAATCCGTGTAGTGAATATGTTCACCTTGATAATAGCGCCTGTAATTTGGCTTCGATTAACCTGTTGAAATTCTTAAGAAGCGATGGTTCATTTGATGTGGAATTGTTCAAGAAGGCCGTAGACACTTTGATTACGGCACAGGATATGTTAGTCGATAATTCTTCTTACCCAACGGAAAAAATCGGGCAAAATGCTAGGGATTACCGAGAATTGGGACTCGGTTATGCTAATCTCGGAGCACTCTTGATGATGCTTGGACTGCCTTATGATTCGGACGAGGGGAGAGCTTTTGCCGGTCTGGTGACCTCTGTATTGGGCGGCGAGGCCTATACTATGTCGGCTCGGCTGGCGGATATTTGCGGACCATTCAATGGCTATCACAAAAACAAGGAGCCGATGTTAAGGGTCATCAGGCAACACAAGGAAGCAGCTGAAAATTTGTTGGAGCAAGTCGACCAAGCCGGTCTCGGCGCCATCCACCGTGATCTCAAAAACGCTGCTTTGGAAGTGTGGCAGGATGCTTCGGCTATCGGTCAGAACTTTGGATTCCGCAATTCTCAAGCAACCGTCTTAGCGCCGACAGGGACGATTTCCTTTTTGATGGATTGCGATACGACCGGCATTGAGCCGGAGTTGGCGTTGGTCCGGTACAAAAAATTAGTGGGGGGCGGTACTATTAAGCTGGTCAATAATCAGGTACCCAATTCCCTCCGCAATCTTGGTTATAGCGAGGATGTCGTTCAAAACATTACGCAATATATTTTGCAGACTGAAACCATCGAGGGAGCGCCGGGACTGGAAGAAAAGCACTTGCCTGTTTTTGACTGTTCATTCAAGGCCACTAAAGGAACAAGAAGTATTCATTATACTGGCCACTTGAAAATGATGGCCGCAGCCCAGCCATTTATTTCCGGAGCGATTTCTAAGACTGCCAATCTTCCCGCTAGTGCTACCAAGGAAGAAATGTTTGATGCCTTCATGATGTCATGGAAATTGGGGCTCAAGGCCGTAGCCTTTTACCGCGATGGTTCCAAGAGTGTTCAGCCACTGAATGTTTCCAATAAGGACAACCTGCCTGCCGGCAAGGCAGGAAAACTTGTGGAAAAAGTGAATGGTTATACTCGAGTGAAGCTTCCTGATGAGAGACCGTCGATTACTCACAAATTTTCCGTGGCCAATTACGAGGGCTATATTACTGTTGGCCTTTATCCAGACACCAAGAAACCGGCTGAGACGTTCATAACGATTGCCAAGGAGGGGAGTACTATTTCCGGATTATTTGATACGATAGCAACACTGATTTCATTGAATTTGCAGTCGGGCATACCGTTGAAGAATTTAATTCGCAAATTCAAAGACTCACGTTTTGAGCCATCAGGTTTTACTACCAACGAAGAAATACCCATAGCCAAATCACTGATTGATTACATTTTCCGGTATTTGGGTGTGAAGTTCCTAAGCGCGGAAGATAAAGAAGAAATCTTTGGTACGCCTCACGTTGAAATGGAAACGGCTTTGGACACGGCCGTTGAAGTCGAGGTACCGATTAAAATTGGTGGTATAAAAACCGAGATGGAACCGACAGTGCCAATGGCAGAACTTGTTTCTTATGCATCACAACCAGAATCTCAAAGCGACGCGCCCATATGCCCCGAATGTGGTTCAATGACTTTCCGTGCCGGCTCGTGTTTTACTTGTCCCAATTGCTTCGCCACTACTGGAGTGTGTAATTGAGGCGCGTAGGCGCCGAAATGCCAAAGCCAGCGGGAAGTTTAATTAAAAACTAAAGAGTGTACCTAGCGCTTTTTTTATTCTCAAATTCTTGGTAAATTAATAGAGGTCGTCTTTTTAACTCTCTTTCGTTACTAAATTTCTAGTATTCGAGCGAAACCAGTGAAGATTGAGGAAGATTAGTTTAGACTACTCTGACGAAATCTGAACTGGTTGCAGCTGAATAATATAAATTGCAGTAGAATACGGAGTTAAAAGATGGCCTCCATATAGGCCGCCTTAGCTCAGCTGGTAGAGCAATACTTTCGTAAAGTAGAGGTCCCCAGTTCGACTCTGGGAGGCGGCTCCAGAGGATCATTCTCTTTCATGTGAGTAATTAAAAACCGCCTCGGTTAGCGGGTTATTGTTTTGATTAATTTACTAAAATTGCTAGGCAAGAGTCCATTTAGTAATCTGACCTTGAAGTACCTCCAGAATCGATAAGATACTTTATTGTTCCATGGACAAATATCTACAGTACAAAAGAGGCAAATATCTTCTCGCCCGATTAACTTATGCTTGATCATGTTGCTATTGAGTACAAATAGCATTCGGATATCTAAAGCGTTTCTCATTTTTAAGATACAATCTTCTGGTAATAGTTTAAAGAGTGATTTCATTAGTTCATCGAACCACTCTATTACAGTGCCAATAAATTTCTGATCTTCCGGAGATGCTAATTCATATTCATTTTCTGATTCTGTCATAGTCCCATCCTTGTCAAAGTACGTATATCCAGCAAAGCTAACATTAATATTTATGATTGTCAAAGTTTTTCAGAAAAAGGATGAAGTTTACTAGAAGTTACTTTTCTGATAAAATTAAAGGGATGGAAGAGCTGAAACAACTACTGCTAGAGATACAAAATAAACTCCCGGCCGTCCGGGACCGTCTTTGACTTAGAGCAATTGCGAATTCGCTCAGGCGAGATAGAGTCCCAGATGCAGTCTCCAGACTTTTGGAAGAACCACAAACTGGCCGGAGAGTTGAGCAAGGAACTGAATGACCTAAAAGAGGGAGTAGATTTCTGGAGTGGGATTGAAGTGAAGTTAGGAGACCTGCTGAAGCTAAACGATGCCGAGCTTGATAAGCAAAATAGTGAAGTTCGGAATTTTAAGAAAAAGTTTGATTCTGCCTACACCCAGCTTTTCCTGTCAGGCAAGTATGACAAGGGTAGCGCAATTTTATATATTTTTTCCGGTGCTGGTGGGGTCGATGCTCAAGATTGGGCGTCCATGCTATTGCGGATGTATCAGAAATACTGTCAGCAAGTCGGACACGGTTGGACAGTTCTTGACCACTCGCTTGGTGAGCAGGGCGGTACCAAAAGCGCTACAGTGGAGATAGCAGGTCGCTATGCCTATGGTTATCTGCGTGGTGAATCTGGAGTCCATCGTCTAGTTCGTATTTCACCTTTTTCAGCCAAGAACATGCGACACACCTCGTTTGCCTTAGTTGATGTGTTGCCGGAAATTGAAGACATTAAACTTGAGATTGACTCCAAAGATATCGAAATGGAAGCCTTCCGTTCTTCTGGTCCGGGGGGGCAGAACGTCAATAAGGTTTCGACGGCAGTGAGAATCAAACATATTCCTACCGGTATCACTGTCGCAGTACAGTCAGAGCGGTCACAAGCACAGAATAGAGAGAAAGCTGTGAAAATTCTCCAATCCAAACTTTTCAAAATGATGGAAGATGCCAAGGTCAAGGAGTTGTCTGAATTGAGTCTATCCAATGAACCGGGCAGTATCGAATGGGGGAGCCAGATTAGATCTTACGTCTTGAATCCTTACAAATTAGTCAAAGATAATCGTACCGGAGTTGAATCCAGCCAGCCGGAGAAAGTATTGGATGGCGAGTTAGATGAGTTTATTAATGCAGAGATTACATTGAAGTAATTCGAATTGCTGGCATGTCTCTTTCTTGCATCGGACTCTTCGCCGCTGTCTGCGAAAGAAACATACCAGCAATTCGACCCTCGGTTCAGCACAAAAGTTTTATGATAAAATTTCATAACATAAAAAAAATTTACGACGGCAGTTATGTCGCATTAGACAATATCAACCTAGAGATTAAGGCCGGCGAATTTATTTCGATTGTCGGTACATCAGGTGCCGGCAAATCAACTTTACTTCGGATGCTGACACGTGAGGATCGTCCGACCTCCGGTGAAGTTTTGGTAGAGGGTGTCAATTTAGCGGATTTGCCCGATAGTGAAATCCCCTTCTTGAGAAGAAAAATTGGTACCGTTTATCAAGACTTTAAACTTTTATCGCGCAAAACGGCTTTTGAGAACGTAGCTTTTGCCCTTGAGGTTGCCGGCGAGGGGGAGCACGATGTTGCCATTGATGTGGCGCAAATCTTGGCGGTGGTTGGGCTGGCGGGCAAGTCTAACAATTTTCCGCATCAGATGTCCGGAGGAGAGAAGCAAAGACTGGCCATCGCTCGAGCTATGATTCATCGACCGAAGATTATTTTGGCGGACGAGCCGACTGGCAACCTCGATTTGGTGAATAGTTACGATGTGGTAAAATTATTGGAGAAGATTAATGAACTTGGAACAACTGTAGTTTTAGCCACTCACGATGACAGGATAGTCAACACCATTAAGAAACGTGTGGTCACCATGGATAAGGGGCGCATTGTGCGGGACCAGCAAGGTTCCGGGAAATACGTGATTTAAACAAAATGGGAAACAGTTTAAAAAAAATTTTAAATATAGCTTGGACCAATTTGAAGCGCAACAGCTATCTGAGTTTGGGTGCGTCCGGTACACTAGCACTGACGTTGATTTTATTTCTCGGCCTGCTCTCGATTCAGTTTCTTAGCGGGCAGATAGTTGATTCGCTCAAAAACAAGATTGATATTAGTGCTTATTTCAAGATTGATGCCACAGAATCGCAGATATTAGCGGTGAAGCAAGATCTCGAGGGCTACAAACTCGTTGACAGTGTGACCTATATTTCCCGTGATCAAGCACTGGCTGATTTCAAGGCTCGGCACCAGGATGACCAGAACATTCGGGACTCTTTATCACAACTTGATTCCAACCCATTGCAGGCGTCGCTTAATGTTAAAAGCAAAGACCCTTCTCAATATGTGGACATTGTTAAGTTTTTGGAAGCTAACAAGTTTCGCAGTACGATTGATAAGATTAATTTCTATGAGAATCAGGGTGTGATTGATCGAATTCAGTCCATTTCTAGTGGAGTCAGCAATTGGGGTTTGGTAGTGACGCTCCTCGTCGGACTCATAGCCATCTTGGTTACGTTCAATACCATCCGCCTCACTATCTACAACCAGAAGCAGGAGATTGAGATTATGCGCCTTGTGGGAGCTTCCAATTGGTACATTCGAGGCCCATATCTGGCCGAGGGTGGCTTGTACGGTTTATTCGCCGCTCTTGTTGCTTTACTCATTTTTTACCCCATTGTGTATCTGGTGTCCGGCAAAATAGAGAATTTCGTGACATCGGTCAATATTTTCAGTTATTTTTTCCACAACATTATCCAAGTGTCCTTACTGACGATTCTTTTGGGAGTTGTGCTTGGTGTCGTTTCCAGTTTTATTACCATCTCCAAACATTTGAAAATTTAGTACTACCACTCGGTCTGTACATGAAATCTGCTGATTTCAGTACTCCCTTCGCTCGCGCTCGGTCGCAAAATCAATACAAAACCGCCATTGAGGCGGCTTTTTGTAGTTATTTAAGTTTGTGAAGCTTATCGAATTTTTTTATATTCACAACAATTTCTTGTAAAGGCACAAAGACAACTCCTGTCATGTTTTTGTTAGCAAAACTGGTTGTGATTCCGGTCAGTTTTTTCTGTTTTCCCATTAAGACCGTTGGTCCACCGGAGGAGCCTCCGTATATCACACCATCAAGTAGTGAGAAGTCTTGGTCGGCGTACAGTACAATGCCTTCTGATGCCAAGAAATCGCTGTCAGGGTAACCAAAGATTGTAACCCTGTTTCCCTTGTTTAGTTTCAGTTCCTCATCCAACACTAAATCGGTGTGAAGATTATCTGGAGCTTTAATTATCATGATGTCGGTGTCTGGCTCTAAGTAGATATCTTTTTTCGAAAAATAGTATCGATCTTTGCCAATCGTTAGTATGGCCGTGAAGTCTTGTACGAGTGGCTTGTTGTTGTCATCCGTAAAAATATGCTCAGCACTCAGGAAGTAGTTCCTATGATTACGAGTACTTTTTACCAGTGATGCAGAACCGGATTGTTTGGTCCATACACCGTTCTCATAATAGATGACAACCAATTTCGCAAGAAACAGTTTGCTCTGTTCTTGCATTGAGCGCTCATACCTATAGTTGTCACGGTCCCATTGTAGCTTCAATGCTTTGGATTCAGCGATAGCTATCACCTTGTCCCCCTCATTTGTAGCTGGCGTACTGCCAGTATGCGTCTGTGCTAACACCGAGATTGATGTTGAGCAGGCCAGTAGTAGTGCCATCAATACTATGATTAGATACTTCATCATTGCTGGTCTCCTTTTAAAGAACAGTCCCGAATTGATTACAAGATACCACCAACCACTTCTAAGTCAACAAGCGACCGAAGGGGAGCGCAGTGCCCGAAACAGCAGTGGAGGGTGAGTACTAATTGTTTGAGCACGCGTGGTGAAAAGTTTTGGGACTTCCAAAAACCCTTATTTTGTTGTAGATTTTGAATATCCCACTTGTGGCGGGGAATATTCATTGCGAGGTCGTCTAATGGTAGGACACATGACTCTGAATCATGGAATCCTGGTTCGAGCCCAGGCCTCGCAGCAAGCGAACGAAGGTGAGCGCAGTGCCAAAGGCCAGAAGGCCGTGGTACAAAAGTTCGCGAAGGTGAGCGCAGTGCCCGTAGTAGTAACGAAGGGTACAATGATTTAGTATTATGTATTACGTTTATATATTGAAATGCAAAGACGGGACGCTTTATACCGGTATGACGACCGATCTTCAAAGAAGATTCAAAGAGCATAAAAGTGGCAGGGGAGCGTACTATACCAAATGGAAAAAGGTAATTAAGATTGTATATTCAGAAGAACAACCAGATCGAAGTTCAGCCATGAAAAGAGAGTTAGAGATCAAAGGATGGAACCGTAGTAAAAAATTGATATTAATTAAAAGTTGGCGACCGAGTGCGAACGTAGGAAGTACTGAGGACAGAAGTCCGAATGTGCCAAGAAAGAAAAAGCTAGCTCTAATTAAGTCGAGATAGGTTCTAGTGACCGAAGCATCTTGCTATGAATAAAAAAGAAATCGCTACTGGTGTGGTACATAAAGTGCCAGTGGATTTACGAAAGGCCATTGTTTCTTCTCCAGCAGCACGAACAGCATGGGAGGATATTACACCACTGGCACGCAATGAGTGGATTTGCTGGGTTGAATCAGTCAAGAAACCGGAGACGAGGCGTAAGCATATCAAGAGAACACGCACGGAACTTGTAGAAGGAAAACGCAGGCCTTGTTGTTGGGCCGGTTGTCCTCATCGTTAGCAAATATTAAACCTGGTCGACCGCGCTTTAATGGTCGATTGCGCGGCATGATTTCGCTAAATCATAAATAACTAATTCAAATATTAAAAAATTATGCTTACTATTATTCTTATCTTATTGGTACTTTGGTTGATAGGATTTGTCGGATTTCACGTATTGGGATCGTTGATCCATATTTTACTAGTTGTAGCAATCATAATGGTCTTGTGG
>Ga0209515_10010590_pt1 | contig 10233 bp, 5 predicted proteins | sample Subgroupgradi54m_FD_187454 | JGI IMG/M metagenome (GOLD analysis project Ga0209515, IMG submission 187454) | Subsurface groundwater microbial communities from S. Glens Falls, New York, USA - GMW60B uncontaminated upgradient, 5.4 m (SPAdes)... ...
TGATCATTTATGTCTTGATCATTTATGTCTTGATCATTTATGTCTTGATTATTATCATCTTGATCATTATCATCTTGATCATTATCATCTTGATCATTATCATCTTGATCATTATCATCTTGATCATTATCATCTTGATCATTATCATATTGATTATTATTATTATTTTGTTCACTATCATTATTTTGATTATCATTACAATTTTGTTCATTATTATCATTGCTATTACTATTACTATTTGCATTTGAATATTCATAAATATAACTAATCGGTATTTCAAATTTTGTTTTTGTTGTTTTAATTACATCCATATTTTTATAACATTTATTAACAATTGTTTTTGTTAACCAATCGTATTTAGTAATTTGTATTAATTTTGCATGTAAATTATTTTGTATTGATGAATAAATATTACTTGCCAATAAATTATCATGTATTGACACACATGGTATATCAATTTTATTTGCGTATTTTTTAATAAATTTATATTTTGGTGAATTGATATTTTCTAATATTGAAATATCCAAAAATGAATATTCATTAAAATATTTTTTTTCATATAATGCAGGTATAACTATACCATTTAAATCTGAGATATCTTCATACAAATCTTTTATTTTAATTTGAGATGGTATTTTAACTTGCATAAATTCTGATCTGATACATGTAAATAAATTATCGCGAATTGAAACAATAAAATCCATAACAGTTGGAGATATAAATTTAACAAGTTCAGTAACGCTATATGACTGAATATTATCATTATTAGCTAAATCGGTTTGTGTTTTTGTTTTTATTGCAATGTCATTGGTTTGTATAAAATTTACATATTTATTTATATTTGGATAGTTAAAATTTATAAATGAAAACGGTTTATTTTTTGAATCCTGAATTAATATTAATTTATATGATGAACGAGTCAGACCTACATAAATTATATTTGGACAGATGTCTTGTTCTTCATTTTTTAAATAATATTCAAATAACGAATTATCAAAATTATATAAAATAATAACTTTTCCTTCACGTCCTTTTACTTGATGATATGTTGTGAAAACAACTTTACCAGCAATTAAATTACTATCTAAATATGAATTTTCAATTGATGGTGTGATACATTTTATTTTATGTTTTACTAAATAATTTTCTAATTTAATAAATGGGCTGTTTAATGATTTTATGCTTGGTGACAGCACAAAAATATCTTCTGGTTTTATACCATCTTTTTTAATCATTTTTAAAATAGTTTTACCTATTTGTTTGTAAATTTTATGAGGGTCAGTTATGTAATAATCAATTTTACATCCATCTTTATTTGATTTTATTCGATTATTACCTAAAACCATATTATTAATAAACCATGCATTTTGTTTTGTTACTCTAAAACTTTCTGACAATGGCATTACCGTAAATGGCATATTCCATATTTTATCAGTCATTGTAATAAATTTTGTATTTGCTCCTTTGTATTCATATATCATTTGATGTTTATCACCAAATAAATATATAATTGGATTACTCTTTGTATCTTTTATTAATTTTTTAACAAGATTGAAATAATCAATTGACATATCTTGTATTTCATCAATAATTAATATATCTATTTTTGCTACGTATAACAAATGTGTTTTTGTATCATTTAATAATATTTTTTTAATTCCTTCATCTGTAAATGCTTCTTTGCAATAATAATTTACAGCAACACTGTGATATGTATGAATTAACATATTTTTTAAATTAAATTGTTGTGCTTTGCTTCTAACTTCTTGTTTTAACATATTATTATATGTTATTTGTAATATTAATTTTGTTGGATGTGTTGTAGCAATATGTAAAATAGTTGTTGTTTTACCTGAACCAGCAACTGCATCTATAACTAAATTATTGTTACAATTAATTATATTTTGTTGTTCATTTGATAAATTATAATTAAATAATTGTGTGTTTTCTATTGACATATAAATCAATAGTTAAATAAAAAAATGTATATTATACTTGCAAATAAAATATATTTTATTTACGAATATAAATTAAAAAAATAATTATTAAAAACCATGAACGGTAATATTATCTTCGTTTTTGCCATATGTTTTAATTAATTCTGTTTTAATTTTATCTTTAATATTACCTGAAAATACAATAACATCTTTTTCACTATTAATTGAATCAATTTTTGTTTCATATCCAGTAATACCAAATTTTTTTTTAATACTTGTAATAAATGTTTTTTTATCTTTTGTTTCTTTAAAAATTAATCCATCTATTACAGTTGTATTTTTATTGCGAATTTTATGAAAATAAATATCAATGGCTTCATTTAGAATTTCAGTATTTCCAAAATTTTCTTGTGATTCATCCCATAATTCATTGTCCATATTTGTTATATGTTGTAATTTGCTTATGTATTATTAAGTTTATATGTAATTTATAGTTGTTCATAAATAGTGATAATTATTTCAATTTTTATTGTGTGTGTATGTAAGTTACATACAAAAATATGTTTGGTAATATAATGCAATTATTCATATAAATATTGTAAATATAGTTAAAAAGTTGTATGAACAAAAAATAAATTTATAAAAAATTATTATGCATATTGGTTTTTAACTAATTTTATTTTTTTGTTCCTTTTTAATTTGCATTTAAATTCGTTAAATTTCCGTTTATTTTTTCTAAATTACTTAAATGATTTACGTTTGTTATTTTTTTGTTGTCATATGCATATAATGTTTTAAGCAATTTTAAATCTTTTATTCCTTCTTGATCTACTTCACAACCATATGAAATATCCAATTCTTCCAATTTATTTAAATGATTTACATTTTTTATTTTGGCATTGCCACGTGCATATAATTTTTTAACTAATTTTAAATCTTTTATTTCTTCTTGATTTACTCCACATTTACATGAGATATCTAATTCTTCCAATTTGTCTAAATGATTCACATCTTTTATTTTGTCATTGGCATTTGCATTTAATTTTTTAATTAATTTTAAATCTTTTATTCCTTCTTGATTTACTCCACAATTAAATGAAATATTTAATCCTTCTAATTTGTTCAAATGATTTACATCTTTTATTTTGTCATTGTCACATGCATTTAGATATTTAACTAATTTTAAATCTTTTATTCCTTCTTGATTTACTCCACAGTCAAATGAGATATTTAATTCTTCCAATTTGTCTAAATGATTTACATCTTTTATTTTGTCATTGTCGCATGCATTTAAGTTTTTAACTAATTTTAAATTTTTTATTCCTTCTTGGACCACTTCACAATCACTACCTGAGATATTTAATATTTCTAATTTATTTAAATGATTTACATCTTTTATTTTGTCATTGTTATATGCAATTAAATTTTTAACTAATTTTAAATCTTGCATTCCTTCTTGATCTATTCCACAACCATATGAAATATCTAATATTTCTAATTTGTCCAAATGATTTACATCTTTTATTTTGTCATTGTTACTTGTATTTAAGTTTTTGACTAATTTTAAGTCTTTTATTCCTTCTTGATTTACTCCACATCCAAATGAGATATCTAATACTTCTAATTTGTCTAAATGATTTACATCTTTTATTTTGTTATTGTTAAATGCATCTAACTTTTTAACTAATTTTAAATCTTTAATTCCTTTTTGAGTTACTCTACAGATACTACCTGAGATATCCAATGTTTCTAATTTGGCTAAATAATTTACATTTTTTATATTTTTATTATTTGTTATATTTAATTTAACTAGTGATGTGCATTTATTTAATGTTTCTTGTGTTATAGTTTCGGAATACAGTTCAGTTATTTCATTATTTATATTTATTATGTATTTTAAAGTTTCATTGTTTATTTCATTTACTATTCCTAGTTTTTTTCTTAAATAATAATCTATTGAATTATACATATTTAATTTTTCATAATATTTGTTCTCTCCTATTATATATTTTTCTATTATGTAGTTAAAAATTTCTTCTTGTTTATTTAACATAAAATAATCTATTATCGTTATATATATTATTATGTTCTTTTCTGTATATTCTATGTCTTTATAGATTTTTGTTATGTTTAGCAAGATATTTTTGTATTCTTTGTATGTTATTGGTAGAATCAATATATCATATGCTGTTTTTAATATTTCTTCTATATTTGTATTTATATCATCTTCTAATTGTATTTTTACATATTCTGATTCTTCTTTTAGTTCTTCCATTTTTTTGTTATTACTTTTTTTTATTATGGTATTTATATTTTCAATTTTTTTATTTTTTATAAAAATTTACGTCTGTTATTTTATCATTGTTGCATGTATACAATGTTTTAAGCAATTTTAAATTTTTTATTCCTTCCTGATCTACTCCACAATTATGTGAAATATATAGTTTTTCTAATTTGTCTAAATGATTTACATTTTTTATTTTGTTATTGTAATCTGCATTTAAATTTTTAACTAATTTTAATTCTTTTATTCCTTCTTGATTCACTCCACAGTCAAATGAAATATCTAATTCTTCTAAATTACTTAAATAATTTACATCTTTTATTTTGTTATTGTTTTCTATGTTTAAGTTTTTAATTAATTTTAAATCTTTTATTCCTTCTTGATTTACTGCACAAAACTCACCTGCGATATTTAATTTTTTTAATTCTGCTAAATGATTTACATCTTTTATTTTGTCATTGTTACGTGCATTTAAGTTTTTAATAAATTTTAAATCTTTTATTCCTTCTTGATCTACTCCACAATTATATGAGATATCTAATTCTTCTAATTTGTCTAAATGATTAACATCTTTTATGTTGTAATTGTCAAATGCATCTAAGTTTTTGACTAATTTTAAATCTTTTATTCCTTCTTGATTTACTCCACAAAATTCACCTGAGATATTCAATACTTCTAATTTGTCTAAATGATTTACATCTTTTATTTTTTTATTGTAATTTGCATTTAAGTTTTTAACTAATTTTAAGTCTTTTATTCCTTCTTGGCACACTCCATAATTATAACCTGAGATATTTAATATTTCTAATTTGTTTAAATGATTTACATCTTTTATTTTGTTATTGTTGTGTGCATTTAAGTTTTTGACTAATTTTAAGTCTTTTATTCCTTCTTGATTTACTCCACAGAATTCACTTGAGATATCTAATTCTTCTAATTTGTCTAAATGATTTACATCTTTTATTTTGTCATTGTGATGTGCATTTAGGTTTTTAACTAATTTTAAATTTTTTATTCCTTCTTGGTCCACTCCACATTTATTTGAAATATCCAATTCTTCTAATTTTTCCAAATGATTTACATTTTTTATTTTGTCATTGTTACATACATTTAAGTTTTTAACTAATTTTAAATCTTTTATTCCTTCTTGGGTTACACAACAATTCCAACAATTAAATGAGATATCTAATTTTTCTAATTTGTCTAAATGATTTACATCTTTTATTTTGTCATTGTCACATGCATTTAAGTTTTTAATTAATTTTAATTTTTTTATTCCTTCTTGGTTCACTCCACAATCACATGAGATATCTAATTCTTCTAATTTTTTTAAATGATTTACATTTTTTATATTTTTATTGTTTGTTATATTTAATTTAATTAGTGATTTAAATTTATTTAATGTTTCTTGTGTTATAGTTTTCGAATATAATTCAGTTATTTCATTATTTATGTTTATTATGTATTCTAGAGTTTTGCTATTTATTTCATTTTCTGTTCCTAGCTTTTTTCTTATATAATAATCCATTGAATTATACATATTTAATTTTTCATAATATTTGTTCTCTCCTATTATATATTTTTCTATTATGTAGTCAAAGATTTCTTCTTGTTTATTTAGCATAAAGTAATCTATTATTGTTATATACGTTATTATGTTTTTTTCTGTATATTCTATGTCTTTATAGATTTTTGTTATGTTTAGCAAGATATTTTTGTATTCTTCATATGTCATTGGTAGAACCAATATATCATATGCTGTTTTTAATATTTCTTCTACATCTGTGTTTACATCATCTTCTAATTGTATTTTTACATATTCTGATTCTTCTTTCAGTTTATCCATTTGCTATCATTACTTCTTTTTATTATGGTATTTGTATTTTCAATTTTTTTATTTTTTATAAAAATTTACGTTTGTTATTTTTGTGTTGTCATGTGCATATAATTTTTTAAGCAATTTTAAATCTTTTATTCCTTCTTGATCTACTCCACAATCATATGAGATATTTAATCCTTCTAATTTATTCAAATGATTTACATCTTTTATGTTGGTATTGTCTGCTGTATTTAAATTTTTAATTAATTTTAAATCTTTTATTCCTTCTTGGGTTATTCCACAATTATATGAAATATTTAATCCTTCTAATTTGTCTAAATGATTTACATCTTTTATGTTGGTATTGCCTGCTGTATTTAAATTTTTAATTAATTTTAAATCTTTTATTCCTTCTTGGGTTATTCCACAATTATATGAAATATTTAATCCTTCCAATTTGTTCAAATGATTTACATCTTTTATGTTGGTATTGCCTGCTGTATTTAAATTTTTAATTAATTTTAAATCTTTTATTCCTTCTTGGACCACTCCACAATTCGATGAAATATTTAATTCTTTTAATTTGTCTAAATGATTTACATCTTTTATTTTGTTATTGTTACATGCATTTAAGTTTTTAACTAATTTTAACTCTTTTATTCCTTCTTGAACTACTCCACAATACACACCTGAGATATTTAATACTTCTAAATTTTCTAAATGATTTACATCTTTTATTTTGTCATTGTTATATACATTTAAGTTTTTAACTAATTTTAAGTCTTTTATTCCATTTTGATCTACTCCACAATTCGATGAGATATCCAATTCTTCTAATTTGTTTAAATGATTTATATTTGTTATATTTTTATTATTATATATATTTAATTTAATTAGTGATTTACATTTATTTAATATTTTTTGTGTTATGGTTTCTGAATACAATTCAGTTATTTCACTATTTATATTTATTATGTATTTTAAAGTTTTGTTGTTTATCTCATTTTTTACTCCTAGTTTTTTTCTTAAATAATAATCTATTGAATTATACATATTTAATTTTTCATAATATTTGTTCTCTCCTATTATATATTTTTTTATTATGTAGTTAAAAATTCTTTCTTGTTTATTTAGCATAAAGTAATCTACTATTGTTATATACGTTATTATGTTTTTTTCTGTATATTCTATGTTTTTATAAATTTTTGTTATGTTTAGCAAGATATTTTTGTATTCTTCATATGTTATTGATAATTTTAATATATCATATGCTATTTTTAATATTTTTTCTACATTTGTGTTTATATCATCTGCTAATTGTATTTTTACATATTCTGATTCTTCTTTCAGTTCATCCATTTGCTATTATTACTTCTTTTTGTTATGGTATTTATATTTTCAATTTTTTATTTTTTATAAAAATTTACGTCTGTTATTTTTGTATTGTTATATGCATACAATGATCTAAGCAATTTTAAGTCTTTTATTCCATCTTGGGTTATTCCACAGATCTCACCTGCAATATATAATTCTTCTAATTTGGCTAAATGATTTACATCTGTTATTTTTGTATTGTTATATGCATACAATGTTCTAAGCAATTTTAAGTCTTTTATTCCATCTTGGGTTATTCCACAGATCTCACCTGCAATATATAATTCTTCTAATTTGTCTAAATGATTTACATCTCTTATTTTGTCATTGTAACTTGCATCTAAGTTTTTAACTAATTTTAAGTCTTTTATTCCATCTTGGGTTATTCCACAGATCTCACATGAAATATCTAATTCTTCTAATTTGTCTAAATGATTTACATCTCTTATTTTGTCATTGTCACTTGCATTTAATTTTTTAACTAATTTTAAATTGGATATTCCTTCTTGATTCACTCCACAGATCTCAGCTGAAATATCTAATACTTCTAAATTACTTAAATGATTTACATTTTTTATTTTGTCATTGCAACTTGCATTTAAGTTTTTAATTAATTTTAAATTGGATATTCCTTCTTGAACCACACCACAATCAAATGAGATATTTAATTTTTCTAAATTACTTAAATGATTTACATTTGTTATTTTGTCATTGTCACCCGCATTTAAGTTTTTAACTAATTTTAAATCTTTAATTCCTTCTTGATCTACTCCACAGAACTCACCCGAGATATTTAATACTTCTAAATTACTTAAATGATTTACATTTTTTATTTTGTCATTGCAACATGTATCTAAGTTTTTAATTAATTTTAAGTATTTTATTCCTTTTTGATTTACTTTACAGTTTATACCTGAGATATTTAATTCTTCTAATTTGTCTAAATGATTTACATCTTTTATTTTGTCGTTGTTACATATATTTAAGTTTTTAACTAATTTTAAGTCTTTTATTCCTTCTTGAGTTACTCCACAATTATTTGAGATATCTAATATTTCTAATTTTTTTAAATGATTTACATCTTTTATTTTGTCATTGTTACGTGCATTTAAGTTTTTAACTAATTTTAAGTTTTTTATTCCTTCTTGGACTGCTCCACAATCCAATGAGATATTTAATTCTTCTAATTTGTCCAAATGATTTACATTTTTTATATTTTTGTTATTATTTATATTTAATTTAACTAGTGATGTGCATTTATTTAATGTTTCTTGTGTTATGGTTTCTGAATACAATTCAGTTATTTCATTATTTATATTTATTATGTATTCTATTGTTTCACTATTTATTTCATTTTCTGTTCCTAAAATTTTTGTCAAATAATAATCTATTGAATTATACATATTTAATTTCTCATAATATTTGTTCTCTCCTATTATATATTTTTCTATTATGTAGTTAAAAATTTTTTCTTGTTTATTTAACATAAAATAATCTACGATTGTTATATACGTTATTATGTTCTTTTCTGTATATTCTATGTCTTTGTAGCTTTTTGTTATATTTAACAATATATTTGTATATTCTTCATATGTCATTGGTAGAACCAATATATCATAAGCTGTTTTTAATATTTCTTCTACATCTGTGTTTGCATCATCTTCTAATTGTATTTTCACATATTCTGATTCTTCTTTTAGTTCTTCCATTTGTTGTTATTACTTCTTTTTATTATGATATTTGCATTTTCAATTTTTTTATTTTTTATAAAAATTTACGTTTATTATTTTATTGTTCTGTGATAACAACACAATATATTTATTATAAAAAGTATATAAGATATTTTATAATAAATATATAAAAATACGTTAATTATGTTTAACAATTATATCAAAAAACAACAAAACAAATGTTATTCGAAAAATTAACAATATATAGAACAATTTATTTTAAAAATGAAAAAAAAATAAAAAAAATTTAGGTTCTGGCTCCCCCCCGTGTAAAACGTGTAATTTTTATACACGTGTAATTACACCAACATAAAAAATATATAATACTAATTTATATAAGCAATGGTTATTTACATTTGTATAGACTGTAAAAAAGAATTTACACATAAAGGAGATTACACAAGACATTTAAATAAAAAAAATAAATGTAATCAGATAGAAAATATTGAACAAAAAAAAGTCGTTAATAGTGATGAATTGAACCATCAAAGTTATGAATTAAACCACAAAAGTTATGAAATGAACCAACAAAATCATGAAACGAACCAACAAAACCATGAAATGAACCCCGAAAACTGTAAAATAAATATTGACGTAATAAATTTAAATAAATGTGTTGAATGTACTGAATGTAAAAAAACATTTAAAACTGAAAAAAATTTAAAAATACATTTAAAAAATAGTTGCAAAGGATATAAATCAGATACATGTAAAAAATGTAAATGTGTGTTTTCATCAACATCACATGCACGAAGACATGAACGTACTTGTAAATATGATGAAAAAAAAGAGGCAGAAGAAAAACAAATTATTAATTCAATGATAAATAACGGTAATATTGTTAACAATAATGTTGTTAATATTGATAACAAAAATATTGACAACAAAACAATAGTAAACAATAACAACATAACAATAAATGCCTACGGTAAAGAAAATTTTGAAATGTGTAAAATAGAAAAGAAATTTATAATGGAATATTGTTTCAATAGTTTATGTTTATATATTAAACGTATTCATTTTAATAAAGACAAACCAGAAAATCATAATATGTTTATTACAAATCTTAAAAGCAATAATGTTTCAGTA
>Ga0209515_10010591_pt1 | contig 10232 bp, 8 predicted proteins | sample Subgroupgradi54m_FD_187454 | JGI IMG/M metagenome (GOLD analysis project Ga0209515, IMG submission 187454) | Subsurface groundwater microbial communities from S. Glens Falls, New York, USA - GMW60B uncontaminated upgradient, 5.4 m (SPAdes)... ...
GCGGGATCTTTACGCTGCCAGAGCGCGAGAGCTTACAGCACCGGGTCGGTAAGCGATCCCAGGAAAGCGACCAGATCCTGGATTTCGGATTCCTTCAAGTTCAAAGGCTTGATGATCTTGTCGCGTCCTTCGGCCGTATTGCCGCCCTTGTTGTAGTACCTCACGACGGCTTCCAGGGTCGCTTCCGAACCGTTGTGCATATAGGGAGCGGTCAAAAGCGCATTGCGGAGACCGGGGGTTTTGAAAGCGCCCTTGGTGGTCACACCGGGAACGATTTTTGATCTGCCGATGTCCCCGTCACCCAAGCCGATGTTATGGAAGCTTTCATCGGTGAAATTCGGTCCGCTATGGCATTGGACGCAACTGGCCTTACCTTTGAAAAGCTCCATGCCTCGAATGGAATTGGCGGTAAGCGCATTCTTGTCGCCTTTCATATACTTATCGAAGTCGGAGTTGTTGCTGACGATAGTGCGCTCGAAGGCGGCGACGGCCTTGCCCAGATTCTCACCGGTTATTCCGCTCTTGCCGTAAAGTTGTTCGAACGTCTTCTGGTAGAACGCCACTTTCTTCAGTCGGGGGAGCAAAGAGTCCAGCGGCATGTTCATTTCGCCCGCGGATTCGATCGGGCCCAAGGCTTGCTCTTCCAGGGTCGGCTTGCGGCCGTCCCACATAAAGATACTGTTCCAGGCAAGGTTGTAGATATGAGGAGTATTGCGGCCCAATCCCCCTCCCATGGTGCCGATACCCTTCGCCATGCCATCGCCGAAACCCAGGTTGGGATTGTGACAGGTAGCGCAAGATTGCTCCTGATTCACGGACAGGCGGTTATCGAAAAAAAGGATTCTCCCCAGCTCGACTTCCGTTTTGGAGGGCGGCTTGCCGTCGGGATACTCGATGGTGGCGGGGTTTGGAGTCCCAATGTCTTCCCCAAACGCGGCCAGTGCGGCACCGGCAAACACGACCCCTGCGACGAACAGCTTTAATGACATTACTTCCCCTTTAATTGCGTCGTGGAATTCTTCAATGTAGGCATCTTATTACTTGCCATTTTACCATGTCAAGACCTTTTTGGAAAAAACTTTTTTAAAACCTTATCGAAAAAAATTCCCAAATCGCCTGAAAAAATGGGCGCGGGAAACTTGCAATGCTGTATGATGATTCGGGCGTGAAATTGAGGTCTCGAAAACCTTATTCGGGCGGTTCCGATCCAAATCGTTACGGGGAGTACGTTCCTTGAATACCAAAATAAACTCCATAAATGCAAAACTGATTCTGCTGATTTCAGCCATCCTATTCGGGACCATTCTGGTGATCCTGTTTTCCACGAACTGGATTCTGATCCGGTTCCAAAGGAACACCGTCGACCAGGCGCTGCAACGGACGGAGCTGCTGGTCAACACGCTGATTACCACGAAGCTGACCGAACTCAAAGTGCAATCCCAACTGGTGGGGGAGCTTCCCATCCTGAATACAGTAGTGGAAAACGGGGAGATCAATACCATCAAGGACGTGGGGAAGACCTATCGGGATAATCTGGGCGTTTCCATCTTCGATATCATGGGCCGGGACGGAAAACTGTTGGCGAGCATCGGCGGAAATTTCCTTCCCGACGACACGCTGGCCGGCACGCTGGCGAAGCGGGTTCTTGAAGAGGGAGGCCTCAGTACCATTTACCCGCGGGGAGGCCGGCTCATCCTGGTTGCCGGCGCGCCCATCGGCACGAGTGAAGACGCTGCCGGTGTCTTGATCATCGGCGCGGAGCTGGACAGCGCCTTCGCGGGCAGGATCCGGGATTTCACGAAATCGGAAATCTCTTTCGTGCGCACGGGCCACATCGGCGGATCCTCGCTGTCGGGCAAGGAGCGCGCGCACCTCGAGTCCGTATTCGCGAAAGAGATCGAACCCTTGCAAACCGGGGACAAGGCGGGCTACAAGGAAATGGGCGCCTATGCGGTAAGGAATGTCGCGTTGAAGGACAAGAATGCCGCCTCCCTGGGCACGGCGGTGATTCTCATGCCCCTTGCCGAACACCGGAAAATGCTGTCGATCCTGAAATTCTCGCTCATCGGCATCGCGTCGGTCGTGTTCGGCATCGCCTGGTTCATCTCCTACCGCTTCGCGACCTCGTTCACCCGGCCCATCGCCGATGCCGTCCGCTTCGCGCAGAAACTCGCGTCCGGGGACAGGAACACGCCCATCGAAATCAACCGCTCCGACGAACTCGGGAACCTGCAGGAGTCCCTGGAAAAGATGCGCGTGGCCTTGAGGGAATTGATCGACAATCTGGACGCCAAGGTCAAGGATGCCATCAAACACGTAACCAACATCCTGGACAACCTCGACAGCGGATTCCTCATGTTCGATTCCAAGGGTGTGGTTCAGCCGGGCTACTCACGGATTTCGGAAGAGTATTTCGGCGGGAGATTGGCGGGGAAGAAAGTGGAGGAGATTCTCGCCATCGAAGCATCGATCTGGCCCAGCATCGAAGGCTGGCGGTCCATCATGTTCGAGGGCATTCTTCCGTTCAAGGATTCCTGTCAGCTTGGCCCGGGAAGCTTCGAGAAATTGCAGGGGCGTTACATCGAGTTGTCCTACCGTCCCATCCTGGCGGGAGATAAGCTGGAAGGCGTCATCCTGATCGCCACGGACAAGACGCGGGAACGCGAACTCTTCCGGAAATTCGAATCGGAAAAAGAACGCGTCAACCTGATCATGAAGATTATGGCCAACCGCGACGCGTTCCTGGACTTCGTCAAGGACTCCCACAAAATGATCAACGATCTCCAGGAAAATCTGGAAACCAAAAGGGCCGATCTCGACGTCGAAGGCGCGTTCCGCACCGTGCACACGCTCAAAGGTAATTCCGCAATGTACGACTGTACCACGGTCAGGGAAATCGCCCATACGCTGGAATCGGACCTTTCCACTTTCCGGGACAAGGAACCGGGCCAGGTGGAACAATACCTTCCCACCTTGCGGGCCGGTCTGGTCGGTTTGCAGGAGTCCTTGCTGAAAATTGTTGAAGACAACAAGGGCCTGCTGGGGGATATGACCGCCGATACCGAGGAATTGCGGCGCGTGACGGTAAGCGTCAAAATGCTGTCGGAGTTGGAACAAGCCCTGCTCCAGAACTTCAACCGCGAGTCCCTCGTTTACCGGATGTTCCTGGACAGCCTGGTTCTGGAACCCATCGTGCCGATGCTCCGGAAATATGAAGCCGTGGCCAAGGATTTGGCCGAACGTCGCGATAAAATGATCAAGCCCATAATCTGGGAGGGGGAGGATATCAAGGTGCGCCTGCCCGCCTATAAGAGGCTCCTGGCCGCTTTGATCCATGCCTTCCGGAACGCCGTAGACCATGGCATCGAGTCCCCGGACGACCGGGAATCCGCCGGCAAGGATCCCATGGGGCAGCTTTGGGTCACCGCCGATTGGATTGCCGGCGAGGAACCGAAGCTCCGCATCCGGATCAAAGACGACGGAAAGGGCATCGATGCCGACATTATCCGGCGAAAGATTGTCGAAAAAAACCTGATCGATGAAGCGACCGCTTCCAACCTGGACGACGAGGCCGTCATCCAATTCGTATTCAAGAATGGCTTCAGCACCGCCGATGCCGTGACGGATATCTCGGGCCGCGGCGTGGGCATGGATGCGATTGCCTATGAAGCCCGGAAACTGGAAGGTACGGCCTGGATAAAATCCAAGATCGGGGTCGGTTCCGAGCTTTTCGTCGAGGTTCCGATCATCGCTTGAAAAACCTGAATAATACCGGCAATGTCAAACTCATCATCACCGGGCGAAGGCTCGAAGCCCATACCCCAAACGGATTCCACCGAGGCAATAGCCATTGATGCCTGCCTGGAAATCAAAACCGAACGCCTGCAAGCAACCCTGATCGTTCACCGTCCGGATCGGGACTTTTCCCCAGCCTCCTTCCGGCGTGGGTTGGAGAAGAAACTGACGGTCCTGAAAATCGTTTTTGGAGTGGACTGGTCCTTGGCCGACAGGATTCTCTCGGAAAACCTGTTCGACCGTTCCCTGGTCATCGCCAAGGGCACTCCGCCGAAGGAGGGTCACAGCGCCTTTTTCGAGGAAGTGGTGAAAAGGGAGATTGAGGCCAAGCCCCGCATACGCGAAGACGGCCAGACGGACTATAAGAACATCGACAATATCAGGCAAGTGACTCCCGGGGAGCTGATCGCCATCAAACATCCGTACGTGGCCGGGGAACACGGCATGGATGTTTTCGGAAAGGAGATCCTTCCCCAACCGATCGCGGACAGGCTCTTTCGGTGCGGACCCAATACGATCCTAAGCGAGGACGGATTGAATCTCATCGCCCAAAAAGGCGGATTCCTCTACCATTCGAACGGGGATATCTGCGTCGGCGAGATTTTCGAAGTTAAAGGCGATGTCGATTTCAACACGGGAAACCTTCACTACAAGGGCGATATCCTTGTCCACGGCAGCGTCGCCTCCGGTTTCATGGTGGAAGCCGACGGGAACATCACCATCGAGGGCAATGTCGACTCCGCGGAAATCATTTCCCATGGCGGGAGCATCAAGGTGTTGAAAAGCGTTTTCGGGCAGGGGAAAAGCCGCATCGCGGCAAAGGAGAACATCCATATCGTCTATGCCCAGGATGCGCAATTGGAATGCGGGAACAAGCTCGAGGTGGAAAAGGGCTTGCGCAATTGCAAAGCCACGGCCGGTTCCATCAAGGCGGACAAGTCCGGATGCGTCATCTTCGGCGGCCAGATCAAATCGTATTCCGATTTTTCCGTCGCCGTCCTGGGTGCCGAAGGCTGCCGGACCGAAATCACCCTGGCCAACCAGAAGGTCGAGGCCGCCGAGTTGCGATTGCCCGCAATCGAAACCCTGAAAAAATCCCTCCAGCCGATTGTGAACGCCATGGACAAGAAATTGAAGGACCTGATGAAGGAGGCCTCAAAATCCAAGGGAGGGGGTACCCCACAACTCCGGGCCCAGATCAACGAAGCGCTCGCCCAATACGGGCGCGCCCAGAAAACGTTGGCGCCGTTGGATGGCGAACGAAAAGGACTGATGGAGGAGCTCCATGCCAATACTTGCCGGACCGGGAAGCTTGCGATCACGGAAAAAATCGTCTACGGCGTGCGCCTTCGCCTGTACGGGAAAGTAAAGGAATTGGATCAAGAGGACGCCAAAAAGGAATGGATTTGGACGCCGGGCGAGTTGGAGGGCCGTTCGCTGATCCCTTCCGATCCCGCTTCCTAGCCAAGCGCGTTTTTCAGGAGAACTCGGCGGAGTCCACTTCGTTCGGCTGCGGAGCGCCGAGCTTACCCCGGAAAAGCCACCGCTTACCCCTGCTCAACTCCTTGATCAACACGACACGGTCCTGATACCGGAGTATGGTGCCCGGAAAGACCTCGCCTTTCACCCAGATGTAACAATTCCCCGGATTGTACAGTTTGCCTTCCAGCTCTTTGATTTGCGCGGCCAAGGCCTCGCGCAACGGCTTCAGGAATTGCGCAACACCGCGCGATCTCTGCTCCAGCAACCGGATGTCGCCTTTCACGTCGGTGCCCCAGCGTATCAAGCCCTGCAGCTTGGTGGTCATTTTCTCCAGGAACTCGATATCGGTATGGATCTCCTTTAAGGAGGATTTTTTCTGGTCCAAAGCCATTTCCACTTCGAAGTCCTTGCCCACTTCCAGGATGGTTTTGGTGCCCGTCTTGTTGCCGGCGTTGAAGACCTCGATCCCGGTATAGGCGATCAGATGGCCTCCCACCACCGAGTGCCCCATGGATTTCATGAGGATGGATTTCTTCGCGTTCAATTGCGCGTTTATGACCTCATTGTAGACGATGACATCGGAGTGGGATTCGATCCGCTGGTTCCGGATGAAGCCGATGCTTACCGAGCTCAGCTTCGATTTGATCACTCCCTTTCCGGTTCCCGTGAAGCCGCCCTTGACCACGATGGCGCCTTCGGAGGTGATGCATCCATCTTCCACCACGCCCGATATGTCGACATCACCCTTGGCCACGATTGCGAGATTGTCCCGGACGTCTCCCGTCACCTCTATCGATCCCGGGAAGGAAATGTTGCCGGTCTTAAGGGAAATGTCATCCTTGATTTGCAGGATCTCGACGACTTCGGGAATCCCGTCCGTCAGCACCAGCCTCCCATCGCTGGCGGCGACGATGTAGGCCGGTTCGGAGACGGTGAGTTCCGTATTCTTTCCCAAGGTCGGATTGATGGGAGTCACATTTTCGGGCAGGAGGGGATTGCCGAATACATCCATGCCCACGGTGCCCGACACCGGAGGGTTGATCTTCGCCAGGGGCGTCGCTTTCTTGACCGTGCGGAAATAGGAAAAGGTTTTGAAATCGACCTTTCCGTTCTTTTCGGGTTCGGGCAGGTTGGGCTCGGGATCGAGAAGCAGTTCCAGGCTGCCGTTTTTCCCCGGAGTGCTGGGTTTTCCGGTGAGGATGACGACGTCCTGGTTTTTTCCGGTCGCGGAAAAAGCATCCACGGCCGTCCGCACTTTCTCCATGTCGGGTGAATGCAGGTAATGCTGATCCGCAATGAATTGTTTGATGAATCCCAGCGTCGGCTTGAAATCATCGTCGTCCTGTTTTCGCAGGACCAGGCGCACGGACATCTTATCCTCGGAAACCAGGAGGCAAGGGTCGTCCGCGGTCCGTGACCCGAGGATCTTGAACGTGTTGTCTTCGACCACCAGGACGCCCCGCTTGAGCGCCATCCACTTGTTGCCCTCTTCCATGATGGAATTACCCGGTTTGGGAAGCGAGCTGTTCCCGACCTTGGGTTGGATGGCTTCGCCGAAAACACCCACGCCCGGGCTGCCTTTCCTGACGCTGGAGAAACCCAATATCGTGGCTCCCTTTTCAACCAGGCATCCGGGGTTGATCGATTTTTCGATGGCTTCGTAGGGCTCTCGGGCCAGCCGGAGTTTGAGCTCGCTCAGTTCCTCTTCGGCCATCAGGTAGGCTTTGAACAGCCGTAAACCGACCACCTCGTCGTCCGTGGGAGGCACGCCGCTGGCTACGATAATGGATTGGGCTTCCTCCAGGGCCTCGGTGAAATCGCCGCTCCCGGCATGTCTGAGCAGGTCATACACCAATTTGAGGCTGGATTTGTCCATGAATTCCTGGGCGATTCCCGCCTGGGAAAGCGGAGCCTGAAGCGATTCGATCTCGCCGAACTGGGCTTTCCAATCCTCCGGAGAGAATCCGTGAATCTGGAACTGGGCCGCTAAACCCCCATTGCAAGGAACCACTTCAATGCGCATGCGGGATTTTCTCCTCCCACTTCCGCAGGAGGGAAATCAGTTTTTCTTTTTCTTTCGCTTCCAATTCAGGCGGTTTATTGGCCGAATCCAGATATTTGGAAAATTCGTTGATGTCCAAGGGTTTGGAAATGAATCCGATGACATTGGAAAACTTCCCCAGCTCGGTTTTTTCTTTGGATTGGGATTCCGCCATGATCAGGATTGGGGTGGTAATCTTGGCGCGCAACAGCCCCTTCAGAAAGCGGGAGGGATCCAGGCCTTTGCTGGGCAACCCGAATACGATCAGGTGGTACTTCCGGGCCAAAGCATGGTGAAACCCCACGGAGGCGGATTCGAAGGAGTCCAGGGAAAACTTCTTGGATTGGCAAAACCGTTCCACCAGCCGCAAAATGGCCGCAGGATGGTTGATATGAAGCAGCCGGCGAACGGCTGGAGCGCTTTCGTGGGGCGTATCCACAGGTGTAATTAAAAGATAAGGCAAGGTCCCGCGTCAATACATTCATTTTACCTTCCACGGACAAAGTGTACGGAATTTAATCCGAGGCTCAAAAAGGAGATGACAAAAAAAAACTCCAGCGGGTATAATCTGGCACCGGAAACATGCGCGAAGACCAGGTTCGAACATATATACAGGCCAATCTATCCAAGCTTGTGGAGAGTTGCGCCGGAGCCGTCTATCCGGCCCCTTTCAAAAGCGAAGGATTGGTCTTCAAGGAATATTGCCTTGATTTGCCCATCGTCGGGCATCAATTGGTCTACACGGAGGGGGCCCAGATCCTTTCGTTCATGATCATGGATCTCAACTCGTTCCTGGCTGTAAGCGGTAAGATGTTCCCGAAAATGCCCCGGAACGAAGGCGTCAAGATGCTGGTTTCCGCCAACAACGAAATCCTGAACACCATCACGTCCAGGCTGTCCGGCATCCTCACCAAATCCGAAGGAAAGGGGAACGCGGTCATCACTCCTCCGGTGGTGATGAGTTATGCCGGGGAGAACCGGCTGGCCGTCAATTGCGCGGATTCGCATTTTTTGCAATGCAATTCATCCGATGCCTCCTTTCGTTTCATCGCGACCTTCCAAATGATTTAGCATCAAAAAGTCATGTCGCAAACATCACAAGACGAAAAAACCGGCGACCCGGTCCAGGCAGTGGCGGCGGATTTCGAGGCTTGCTCAAGGCGGGCCATCGAATGCCTGTTGAATCGGCCCACCCTTTTGTCCAAATCCTTTTGCGCCCAGTCCCAAATCCCGGCCGAACCCGGGATCCGCTGCATCATTGAAAGCGCCAATGGCGACCATTCCCTGGTGATTTCCTTGGGACTTTCAAAAACCGATCTGGAAAGCCTGTTTGCCGGGGAAGAGGATGAGGATCTGAAGCTGGATGCCATTGGAGAAATGGTGAACGTCATCTCGGGAAGCCTGTTCGGACGTCCGGGTTTCCATTCCCGATTCGGCTGCATGCGCGCCTCCATCCCGACCTTTGCCCCCCCAAGCCTTGAAATGGGGCAAGCGCGGACAATCCGGGGCGTTTTGTTTGTGGGAACCGCGCACTTGTTTCTGGAACTGGCCATTCATTCGGGTACTAGGGGAGGTAACCTTTGAAAAGAACCGTGATTATCGTGGACGATTCCAAATTCCTGCTGCGCCTTATGCAGGAATATTTCCAAGAGGTTATGGATTTCGAAGTCTTGGCGACCGGGGTGAATGGGGTCCAAGCGGTGGATTTGTACCGGCGTTTTCAACCCGATCTGATCTGCCTGGATCTCACCATGCCCGTCAAGGATGGGCATACCGCTTTGACGGAAATCCTCGCGGAGTTCCCCGGAGCCAGGGTGCTGATTATTTCGGCCGTGGGCGGTCCTTCCATCCTGCAATGCATGAAGACGGGAGCCAAAGCCTATCTTGAAAAGCCTTTCCGGTTGGAAGACGAGGAATTCCAGAAGGATTTCAAGTCGACCTTGTTGGAGATTTTTGCGAAGTAGCCATGCGGATGTGGGATACTAGAGAAGACGGGGAGTCCCGAGGATCGAACCTTTTGGCCCGTCCAAGGAAAGCGATGGAGAAGCAATCGATACGCATCCTGTCACCCCTGAAAGGGGGTCTCCGGAGGCGGATTTTTTTAAGCTTTGCCGTCCAATTCGGATTGGTCCTGGGCCTGGTGTTCTCCATTGTCATGGTGCTCGATCTGATCCGCATGCGCCGGAATTTCCATGACGCTCAAGAGGCCATCGCGAAGTCAATCGTGGCCAAAGGCAAGCACCATGTCGTTCGGACCGCCATGCTCCTGGCCGCCTTGCCGGAAAATGCATTCTTGAGCTTGAACCGGGAAATCATCAGCGCTACCGTCGCCAGCGATCAGGATATCGCCTATGGTCTTTTCCTGGATGCGGATCGGAAGCCCTTGGCCTTTTCACTGGCCGGTGATTCCACGACGGGCTCCGACGTGGCGCAGGCGTTTTCCTCCCAGATGATCGATGAAATGGGTCTTTGGGCGTCCACATTCGCGGAAGTCCATTTCCGGGCCGCTGAAACCAGCGGGAAGAAAGTGATCGAGTTCGCGGCGCCGGTGACAAGGGATGGAACGATCCTGGGCACGATCCATTTCGGGGTCGCCACCGAGTCCATGAACGCCGCTTTGCATGCGACAAGGCAGTCTTGGCGGAGGACCAAGGACTTGACCATTTCCCTGTTTGGATTGCTGGGTTTCACCACCTTTCTGATGACCATCTGGTCCTCCTCGGTGCTGTCGGGAAGGATTACCAAACCTATCCGGGCCTTGACCGGATCCGCCATCCGCATCGCCAAAGGCGACTATCGGGCCAAAGTCGAGGCCGAAGGCGAAGACGAAATCGCGGTGCTGGCGGACGCGTTCGAAACCATGCGGGAAAAGGTCCAAGGCTACACCGGCGACCTGCAAACCCGGGTGGACGAA
>Ga0209515_10010593_pt1 | contig 10231 bp, 10 predicted proteins | sample Subgroupgradi54m_FD_187454 | JGI IMG/M metagenome (GOLD analysis project Ga0209515, IMG submission 187454) | Subsurface groundwater microbial communities from S. Glens Falls, New York, USA - GMW60B uncontaminated upgradient, 5.4 m (SPAdes)... ...
CAATTACACGCCTGCCGGTTTTGAGCCTTCAATTGATTATTGTGTGGTGAAAATTCCGAGATTCGCCTTTGAAAAATTTGAAGGAGTCGATGACACGCTGACCACCCAAATGAAATCGGTGGGTGAAACGATGGCGATCGGACGAACCTTTAAAGAAGCGCTTCAAAAAGGACTTCGCGGTCTTGAAATTAAACGATCCGGCTGGGGCTGTGACGGGAAAGATCAGGTATTTGATCTGAAGCTTGATACACGCGAAAACTTGCTTGAATTTATGGCCAACGCCAAACAAGATTCTGCGCTCAAAGAGAAAATCAAAAAATACATTGCGATTCCGAAATCAGACCGCATTTTTTATCTCAAATATGCGTTCTATGCCGGGTTCTCAGTGGATCAAATTTATAGCATTACCAACATTGATCCCTGGTTTTTAACTCAGCTCAAACAAATTATTGATGTGGAGTCAGAATTGCTGAATCTATCATCCGTTATTGCGAGGAGTCCGTCAGAGATCCCTCGCCCGTCATTGCGAGCGAAGCGAAGCAATCTCGCAGGCTCGGGACAGGCTCCGCAATCTAAGTCTGAGATTGCTTCGACCTTGCCTGCAATACTGTCTCGCAATGACGAATTTAGACGTCTTCTCAAAAAAGCCAAGCAATACGGTTTCTCAGATGCTCAACTTGGTTTTGTTTTTGACCTGGATGAACTGAGCGTTCGGAAATTAAGAAAAGAGCAGGGAATCGAAGCAGTCTATAAATTAGTTGATACCTGTGCTGCTGAATTCAAAGCCTACACGCCTTATTTTTACTCCACCTACGAAGAAGAAGACGAAACCATTAAAAGTTCAAAAAATAAAGTCATAATTCTCGGTAGCGGCCCCAACCGAATCGGCCAGGGAATTGAATTTGATTATTGCTGTGTTCATGCGGCTTTTGCGCTAAAGGAACTCGGATTTGAAACGATTATGGTGAATTCAAATCCAGAAACGGTCAGCACGGATTATGATACTTCCGACAAACTTTATTTTGAACCGCTTACTTTGGAAGACGTGCTCAATATTGCGGACCGGGAAAAACCAATGGGCGTGATTGTTCAGTTGGGCGGTCAGACTCCGCTTAATTTGGCAGACGGGCTTGAGAAAGCAGGGCTTAAAATTCTGGGCACTTCCACGGCCTCGATTGATTTTGCAGAAGACCGGAAAAAATTTAAAGAATTGCTCGACCGACTGGGGATTAAACAACCCAATAGTGAAACGGTTTTTACGCCGGAAGAGGCGTATCAATCCGCCAAACGAATTGGTTATCCGGTTTTGATTCGGCCTTCCTATGTTTTAGGCGGACGGGCCATGGAAATTGTCTATGATGAGGGCCAGCTTAAGAAATATATCAAATTTGCGGTCGAAGCCAGTGGGCACAATCCGGTTCTCATCGACAAATTTCTAGAAGATGCAATCGAAGTCGATGTGGATTTAATTGGAGATGGCGTAGATTTTGTCGTCGGCGGAACTCTAGAACATATTGAAGAAGCCGGCGTTCATTCCGGTGATGCCGCGATGTCACTTCCGCCATTTTCATTGTCCCAGAATTTAATTTCTGAATTAACTGACAAAACCAAACAACTAGCCCGTGAATTAAATATTGTCGGTTTGATGAACGTCCAATATGCGATTCAGAAAGGACAAATTTTTTGTCTCGAGGTTAATCCGCGCGCATCCCGTACCGTTCCGTTCGTCAGCAAAGCGATCGGGATTCCGCTCGCTAAAATGGCAGCCCAGATTATGGTCGGCAAAAAACTCAAAGATTTTGGTTTTGCGAGTGAAGTTGTGCCTGAATATTATTCGGTTAAAGAATCGGTTTTTCCCTTCGTTAAGTTTCCCGGCGTCGATATTATTTTGTCACCAGAAATGAAATCTACCGGCGAAGTCATGGGAATTGATTACGACTTCGGGCTCGCATTTTATAAATCCCAGCAAGCCGCTTATTCCGATATTCCTCCGTCCGGAAAAGTATTTTTGAGTGTTAAAGATTCTGACAAAGAAAAAGCCATTCGTGTGGCTCAAGGGCTCGTCAAATTGGGCTATCAACTGGTATGCACAAAAGGAACAGCAGTACATCTGGGTAAACACGGGGTTCAAGCAGAAATAACCAATAAATTAATCGATGGCAAGCCGCACATTGGAGATAAAATCCGCGCCAAAGAAATTGCGCTGATTATTAATACGCCGACCGGTAAAGGACCGATGGTGGATGAAGCTAAAATCCGCTCGCTTGCGGTGTCATTTCGAATTCCGTGTATCACCACCTTAAATTCTGCGCAGGCATTGATTCTTGCCATCGAATCCTTTCGGAAGAAAGGAATTTCTGTCAAAGCGCTTCAGGATTATCAAAGTCAAAAAACAAAACGGGCCGCCATCCATGTATGATGAAGTAGTTACGATTCTCGAAAATAAAAAAATAAATGAGGAATACTATAAATTAATTTTTTCTTCACCGCGTCTGTCCAAAAAAGTCTTACCTGGTCAATTCGTCAATGTTCAGATTGAAGGTCATGAAAACTTATTGCTCCGGCGCCCGTTCAGTTATTACCGGATCTCCGGAAACCGGATTGAAGTGCTTTATGAAATTCTCGGGCGGGGTACGGGTTTGCTGGCACAAAAAAGAAAAGGACACGAGCTTAAAGTGTTGGGTCCTCTGGGACGGCCGTTCTCACAGAATATAAATGGAAAAAAAAGAATTTTAGTGGCCGGTGGCGTTGGCGTTCCTCCGCTCGTTTATTTGGCTGAAATGATGTCAACCCCCCTCCTATCTTCCCCCCGCCACAGCGGGGGGAGGAATAAGGTGGGGGGTGATTTTATTCTATTAATTGGCTGCAAATCCAAAAAAGAAGTTTTGCCGAAGAAAGAACTCGCTAAAGTAAAAGGACAAGTTCTTTATGCGACCGACGATGGTTCTTACGGAAAAAAAGGATATGTAACGGTTTTGCTTCATGATCTACTCAAGTGTGAAGATCCGAAATCACTTTTCATTCAAACCTGCGGACCGACCGCGATGATGTCCGCTGTCATGAAAATCGCGCGTGAATTTGAAGCCGAAGGCGAAGCCTCAGTCGAAGAACGAATGGCGTGCGGCGTCGGCGCTTGTCTTGGGTGCGTGGTGGAAACTCATGACGGATTTAAAACCAGTTGTGTTGAAGGCCCGGTGTTTTCATTTTCTGAATTAATGTAAACTGTCATTCCCGCATGTCCGCCAAAAAGCGTGGCGAGATTCGTCAGGACGGATTCCGCCAGTTTTGTGGCGAACTTTTAGCGGGAATCCATGAACGTAGATCCCCGACACTTTCGGAGATGAGCGACAAGCTCATCTCCGAAAGTGCTCGCGCAAAGGCGCGCAGCGAAGTGCTCCGCGCATAAGCGCGAGCGTAAAAACATTCGGGGATGACAAAAGGTGTTAGATGAAACTTAACTTAACAACGAAAATTGCTAATCTTGAATTTAAAAATCCCATCACGGTTGCTTCCGGAACCTTTGGATCCAAAGATGAGTATGCGAAGTATTTAAATTATGCCAAGCTGGGTGCCATCGTGACGAAAACAGTGACGATCAAACCGCGCAAAGGCAACAAAATGCCACGCATTTTTGAAACTCCGAGCGGAATGTTAAATGCCATCGGCCTTCAAAACAAAGGCATTGATGATTTTATCGAAAATAAAATTCCTTACTTCCGGAACATTAAAACCCATTTGATTGTGAATATTGCCGGGGAAAGTATTGAAGATTTTGTCGCACTCGCCAAAAAATTGGATAATCAAAAAGGAGTCAGCGCTTTAGAGCTAAACATTTCATGTCCGAACGTCAAAAAAGGGCTCGAGTTCTGCGCCAAACCTGAGCTGGCTTATGAAGTTGTGAAAGCTGTTAAGGATTCCACCCAACTTCCGATTTTCACCAAGCTGTCGCCGGAAGCACATGACTTTCTCGGCGTAGCCGAATCTGTAATTCGCGCCGGCAGTAACGCGCTCAGTTTAATTAATACGATCCGCGGCATGGCTGTCGACATTGAGCAATGCAGGCCGCAAATTGCCAATGTTTTTGGCGGACTTAGCGGGCCGGCGATCCGGCCGATCGCGCTCCGCTATTTACATGAAGTGAAACGCAAATTTGATATTCCCGTGATGGCGATGGGTGGAATTGTAACCGCTCAGGACGCACTTGAATTTTTGATTACCGGAGCTCATTTAATTGCGATTGGGACAGCAAATTTTGTGAATCCGCGTGCGACGATGGATGTGTTGGATGGAATCGAAGTTTATATGAAGCGCAAGAATCATGCGACGCTGGATACCCTTCGCGGATCACTCAAAACCAAAGATGAATCGGAGAAAGAATATGTCCCGGCAGGATAAAATTATTGTAGCCCTGGATACAGCCGATATGCGTTTTGCCAAAAAAATCATTCGGCTGCTCAAAGATTCCATTAAGATTTTCAAAGTCGGAAAAGAATTTTTTACGGCGCATGGTCCGAAAGCAGTGCAAGTGGTCAAAGAGGCCGGAGCGGAAGTGTTTTTAGATTTGAAATATCACGACATCCCCAATACCGTGGCTCAAGCTGCGCGGGCGGCCGTTCGGCTCGGTGTGTTCATGTTCAATGTTCATATTCCAGGCGGGCTTCAGATGATGCAAGAAGCCTGTGTGGCGGTGGCCGATGAAGCGCGGAAAGCAAATGTAATTGCCCCCAAATTAATCGGTGTGACTTTGCTGACGAGTTTGAATCAAGACGACGTTTCCAAACAAGTTGGTTTGGCTCAATCCATTAATGATGTGGTACTTCGCTATGCAGAGCTGGCGCAAAAAGCAGGTCTGGACGGCGTCGTCGCTTCCGCCCGAGAGATTGCGCTCATTAGATCAAAGCTCGGACCTAATTTTTTAATCGTGACTCCGGGCATTCGGCCGTCATGGGCTGAGCGTGGAGATCAAGAACGGGTGATGACGCCCAAAGAAGCGCTTGCTCTAGGCGCCAATTATCTTGTGATTGGCCGACCCATCACTGAAGCCAAAGACCCCAAGCAAGCCGCCGAACGCGTCTTCCAAGAACTCTACTAGCCAAAAACATTTTCCTTGGCCTTCACTGCGCAAATGCCTGATTTTTCTCCGCCATAAGAAACGGCGGATCCGCCGTTCTGCTGGGCGGACATTACCATTGAAAACGCGACGCCTTTGAGCTTCTTCCGGCCAATGGAAATGTTTTCTATCACAAACTAGAATGGCAGAACTGTTTGCGAAGCGCCATTGATTGGAAAAATTTCGGATGGAAATTTTTCCAATCACGGCTGAGCACGACGATTTTTGCAAAGCTCGACCGGCTAAAAATCGTCGCGCGCAGGAGAAGCGAAGCAAATTGTTCTGCCATTCGGCTAGCTGTAACCGCAAAGTGATAATGTCCTAATTCTGCAAAGTAGGAATGTCCTCTAGAATCCCTGCTCCGAAAGGGGTGAGGGATGGAAGACGAGGGGATGATTCTCATGAAGCAGAAAGATTTAAAGAGGCTGAAGGTTCTTGAGCAAGCGGTAGAAAAGAAGATTGTGCAGAGAAAAGCAGCGGAATGGTTAGGGTTGTCAGAGCGGCAAGTGAGGCGTCTGGTTCAAAGGATGCGGGCCGAAGGAGCCAAAGGGCTGTTACATGGATTGCGAGGAAAGGCTTCCAACCGGCGGTGTGAGAAAAGTTTTAAAGAAAAAGTATTGGGCAAATACCAGCAGAGGTATGAAGGCTTTGGACCGACCTTAGCATGTGAGAAACTCTCAGAGAAAGAAAAGATCGAAGTCAGCCGTGAGACGTTGCGGAAGTGGCTCATTGCTGAGGGGTTGTGGAAGAAGCGCCGGCATATTTCAGAGCATCACAAGTGGCGAGAGCGCAAGGAATGTTTTGGAGAGATGGTGCAGGCTGATGGAAGCCATCATGACTGGTTGGAAGCTCGAGGGCCGAAGCTGGTGATGATGGGCTACAGTGATGATGCGACGGGCAATGTGTTTGCAAGGTTTTATGATTACGAGGGAATCATGCCTGCGATGGATAGCTTTTACCGGTATGTGAAGTGCTACGGATTGCCGCTCAGTTTGTACATGGACCGGCATACGACGTATCAAGTGCCTGAGGGGACTTTGAGGGTTGAGGAAGAATTAGAAGGAAAAGAGAAGCCGGTGACGGAATTCGGCAGAGCATTGGAAGAATTGGGAGTGAAACTGATCGCTGCTTATTCACCGCAGGCCAAAGGAAGAATCGAGCGGTTATTGGGGACGTTTCAAGACCGGCTCATCAAGGAAATGAGATTGGAAGGAATCAAGACCAAAGAAGAAGCGAATCGATTCTTAGAGCGCTACTTACCGAAATACAATCGGCGGTTTTCGGTGAAAGCCAAGAATGAGGTCAATGTGCATGGGGCTGTTTCGAAGTCGATACGTTTAGAGCAAGTCTTATCGATCCAAACCAAACGCGCTGTGCGGAATGACCATACCATTCGGCACGCGAATCAATTCTATCAGATTCTGGACAAACAGAGGTCGAAGGAAGTAGTAGTTCAAGAGCGTGTGGATGGCAAGTTGTATATCACAGATGAAGGCAAAGAGCTTGAATATCGGAAAGTGGAGTCAAGGCCTAAGCAAGAGGAAGTCAAAAAAATTTCCAAGCCTCGAAAGCTTTGGAAGCCGCCGATGAGTCATCCCTATAAGCAAAGAAATTTTGAAGCTTGCGCTCCAATTCGAGCTCGTAAAGAATCCCTGGCCCTTGCTGCCAGCTCAGATCCTTATAAACCATGAAACCACAAAACCGGACATTTCTACTTTGCCAAGAATAGGACATTTCTAAATTGCGTTGACATGCCATTCGGCTAGCTTGACGTAGGAGAGTTCGTCGACTATAATATGAACTTCATTTTTCTTCTAATTTCTTATCTAGCAATCAGTTAAGGATAATTATGATCAAGAGCATGACAGGTTTTGGCCAGGCTTCCGGCGGCCGTTCTCCTTTTAAGTGGGCCGTAGAGCTCAGGTCCTGGAACCACCGTTTTTTCGAGTGTTCCACTCGCTTGCCTAATGTTCTTTCTGGCTTAGATGAACGGATACGTGATCTCTTAAATAGCCATATCAAACGCGGCAAAATCACGGTTTCGATTGCACTCAAATCCAAACCTAACGAATCCAACGGACTGGTTTTGGATCAGAAAAAAATTGATTTCTACATTAAAACGATGAGAAAAATTCAGAAGAAACATCGTCTCGGCGATAATCTGAGCGTCGGCGCTTTGATGAACGTTCCTAATTTATTTATCGTGGATCATAAAGAATACACGCCTGAGCAATATTGGAGTTCTTTAAAACCGGTTCTTGGAGAAGCCGTCAAAAGTTTACTGAACGCAAAAGCAAAAGAAGGCATTGCGCTCACCAAGGATATGAAAAAAAGAATGGACATTATTTTGAACGCCATTCGCCTGGTCAGGGACTTGGCGCAAAAAGAACCCGGAGAGCGGCGGAACCGGCTCAAAGATCGGCTTCAAGAATTGGTCCAAAATGAAAAATTAGATTCCGGCAGACTCGAACAAGAAATTGCATTTCTGGCTGAGCGCAGCGACATTACAGAAGAATTGGTTCGGACTGAGCATCATTTAGATTTTTTAAAGAAATCAATTGCGGGTACCGGAGAACTTGGAAAAAAGCTGGATTTTATCGCACAAGAAATTCATCGGGAGGCCAATACCATTGCCTCAAAAGCCCAGAGCTCACAAATTGCAGAAGAAGTGATTAAAATTAAAAGCGAACTTGAGAAAATTCGCGAGCAAGTTCAAAACATTGAATGAAAAAGGGCAAGCTGATCGTTATTTCGGCGCCTTCCGGATGTGGTAAAACGACCATTGTCGAGCGGCTGATTTTGCGTCACCCAGATTTAAAACGCTCTATTTCTTATACGACCCGCACACCGCGAGCGGGCGAAATCTACGGGCAGGATTATTTTTTTATCTCCCGCGACGAATTTATTGAAAAAAAGAAACAGAATTTTTTTCTAGAATCTGCGGAAGTGTTTGGCCGTTATTATGGCACTTCCAAAGATTTTGTAGCGGATCATATCAGTCGCGGAATCAGCATTGTTTTGGCCATTGATGTGCAGGGAATGAAGCAATTGAAGCAGCAATCAGATCGGGATTTATCCATGATCTCCATTTTCATTATGCCGCCTTCTGAAGAAGTATTGAGGAACCGGCTTGAGAACCGGAAGACGGAAACACAAGAAGAAATTACAAAGCGGCTTGAAATTGCTCGCGATGAGATAAAATCAAAATCGCTTTATGATTTCGTACTGGTCAATAACAAAGTAGATCAAGTAGTTAAATCAATAGAGGAAGTGATCACATGATAGTACCTTTGGAGGAACTTTTGAAGAACACAAAAAGTCATTACACATTAGTACTTGCAGCGGCTCAGAGAGCCAATGAATTGATGAAAGGCGGGCCGGCCTTGGTGGTTACGAAATCAAAAAAGCCTGCCGTGATTGCGCTTGAAGAAATGGCAAAGGGAAAAGTCAGCTGTGAAGAAGACAAAGAACCCACAAAATCCAAAAAGGCTTAACGGAAAAACAATCCTTCTTTGCATTACGGGAAGCATTGCCGCTTACCGGGCGTGTGACCTACTCAGAGATTTGAAATGCGAAGGAGCCAACGTTTTTTGTTTGATGACCGAAGCCGCTACACGCTTTGTCACGCCGCTCACATTTCATTCCCTCAGTGGAAATCCGGTTTATAGCGATCCCTTTTCCAGTCAGGAAGATTGGAATGTGCTTCATACCACGCTGGCTGATCGCGCAGATTTGATTTTAGTTGCGCCGGCAACGGCTGATATGATTGCCCGGTTAGCCCATGGATTTGCCAATGATTTGGTCAGCTCCGTCATTTTAGCATCCCGCGCCAAAGTGATGATTGTTCCGGCCATGAATGACAACATGTTTGCCCACACCATGACTCAAGAAAACTTGAAAAAACTCGAGAAAATCGGCTATCAATCGGTAAGCCCCATTGAAGGGGATTTGGTTTGCGGGCGCGTCGGCATGGGCCACATTGCAGAAAACGAAACCATTCTGAAATCTATACACTCTTCCATTCTTTAATGCCACGACCACTTCGACTTCTCGTAACCGCCGGACCGACTCGTGAAATGCTGGATCCGGTGCGTTTTCTCTCCAACGTTTCGACGGGCCACATGGGATATGAGATTGCCCGGCGCGGAAAACAAATGGGATTTCAAGTGACACTGATCAGCGGCCCCACCGCACTTGAGATTCCGAAGGGTTTAAGGTTTATTCCGGTGGTCACGGCCGAGCAAATGAAAAAGGCAGTCTTAAAAGCGTGGCCTCAGACGGATATTTTAATTATGACCGCCGCAGTCTGTGATTACACACCGGTCCAATTTTCCCCCAGTAAAATTAAACGGATCAAACAGAAAACCATCCGATTCAAACGGACGGATGATATTTTGGAATTGGTTGGGAAACGAAAAGGAAATCGTTTGATCATGGGTTTTGCGCTGGAAACCGAGCAGGTCGAGCAAAATGCGCTCAGGAAACTCAAGCGGAAGAATCTGGATTTTATTGTGGCCAATTGGTGCGGTCCCAAAAATAATCCCTTCGGCCCAAACCGGGCGTCGATGATTTCGATTCACAAATCGGGTAGAAAAACACATTTTAGGAATGTTACAAAATCCAAAGCAGCGAAGCTTTTACTTCGCACAATCACAACAATTGAGAATGAAAAATAGTTGAAATTTGGGTTTCTTTGATAGATAATCCGCTTCATTCTCATCAAACAGCACTTATACTCTGAAGGGTTAAAGGAGGAATTGTATGAAGCGAGTCGTAAGCTTAATGTTATTATTGGGTTTGGTTTTTTCTGGTTGTGCAACAGACGGATCAGGCGGTTTGTCAGAACGTGAAATGGGTGCCCTGGGCGGTGGTGGTTTGGGTGCTGGATTAGGTGCGATCATTGGTCACCAAACAGGACATGCCGGCGCAGGGACTGCAATTGGTGCGGGTGCTGGTGCTTTGGCGGGTGCTTTGGCCGGTGAAGGAATGAGAAGATCCAAAGAATCAGCCAAACAGGAAATGCGCCAGGAAATGATGCAGCAGCAGTATCAACAAGGTTATGCGCCTCAATATTATCCTGCTCAACAGCAGCAATACGCGCAGCCTCAAGTGGTTCAGCCG
>Ga0209515_10010594_pt1 | contig 10231 bp, 9 predicted proteins | sample Subgroupgradi54m_FD_187454 | JGI IMG/M metagenome (GOLD analysis project Ga0209515, IMG submission 187454) | Subsurface groundwater microbial communities from S. Glens Falls, New York, USA - GMW60B uncontaminated upgradient, 5.4 m (SPAdes)... ...
ACATTGGTCGGGACGCGGCCGGACTTGGCCGACTTGCTCATGCAGCAAGCCCGCCAACTTCCCACACGCGTGTTCGGGGGCAGCGACTTCTCGGCCCAGGAATTTTTAGAGATGTATATCGAAGAAACCCAATACTTGCTGGCGCTCGTGGAACCCTATCTTCGACCAGGTATCCGTCTGCTCGAAATCGGCGGGGGATTGGGATTGTTCCATGTGATCGCCCATGCCAAAGGAGCAGACATCGTCTCGATCGAACCATCCGAAGCGGGTTTTTCAGTGTTCCGTGCCTTTGGCCTCGCCTTACTCTCGGCGTGCACCGGAGAGCCCGAGCGGTTTGTTGATGCCCGTGCCGAAGACCTCCCATGGCCAGAGCACCGCTTCCAGTTGGTCGTGTCGAACAACGTGTTGGAGCATCTCGGGGATCTGAGGCGCGCGCTACAGGAAATGTGGCGGGTCCTCGATCCTGGCGGCGTCCTGCTGCACAGTTGCCCAAATTACCTCTTCCCGTACGAACCGCACTATAAGGTCCCTGTGATCCCCTGCGCGGTGGCCTTCAGCGGTCGGATCTGTTGGCGCGCGTTTCAGCGGGACCCCTTATGGCGAAGCCTGAATAGCATCAATGCGTTCACCATCATGCGAATCGCGCACAGCCTACCAGGCGCGCGGTTGACGTTCCACAACGCGATTGGACCCCTCTTCGAGCGACTGAGGGGAGGCGGTCCACTCTCAAGACGCCACGGCAGGCTGACGTCCGTTGCCCTCATGCGACCACTTCGAGCCTGGCTCACGAAATGGCCTCCGCAGCTTCTGAGTCCCATGGTGTTTCAAATGACCAAGGCTTCTTAATGAGGAGTGAGGCGGGACTCGAAGAGCAAAAGAGCGAGGAGTCCTCCAAGGGCTTCGAGACCATTCCTTGCATCCTCTGTGGGTCAGCGGAAGGGAGACCCCTCCTCTGCGCTCCAGATCGGAATCCGCACGGCGATCCCACAAGACAGTTCCATGTGGTGAGGTGCCGACGCTGCGGGCTGTGCTTCCAGAACCCGAGGCCGACGGTTTCTGGTCTTGCCCAGTTCTATCCGGATCACTACTACGCGTACCGGCCGTCAGCCTCGAGGCCGCGCCCCGGATTCCAAACCTTCTCGCGTGCGATCGAGCGATGGTCGAAGATGGGAATCCGGCAGGCTTTCTGCGAATATCCATGCCCGGGCGGGTGGTGGACACGCTGGCTGTTGCGCCTGCTCCTCTGGCCGATGTGGCTTCGCCTGCGGCTGCTGGGAAGGGATCTCAAAATCATCCCGTATGTCGGCTCCGGCCGCTTCCTCGATCTGGCTTGCGGGACCGGTGGCGATTTGGCCTACCAGCGCCAGTACGGCTGGCGGGTTACCGGTGTCGAGTGGAACCCCGCGGCGGCCCGGATTGCGAGGGACGAGTACGGCCTCGACGTGCGCACGGGGACGCTGGAAGATGCAAAGTTTCCGGACCGCGCCTTTGACGTGGTCCACCTCTCCCACGTCTTCGAGCATCTGCCGGATCCTGCCGCGACGCTGGAGGAACTGCATCGCATTGTGGATCACGGAGGGCTGGTCATCTTCAAGGTTCCGAACATGGCGAGCGCGAGCGCGAAGCGGTTCGGCGCCTTCTGGCTGGGGTTGGATCTTCCCCGGCACCTCACCCACTTCACGCCGCAGACGATGACCGCACTCCTTCGCCGACACGGGTTTCGCGTGCGGCATATCCGCCACGACATCGGCTCATGGAGTTCCTGGCGGGAGAGTGCGCGGTTCGAGGCGCGCGAACGCGGGGGCAGGGAGCTGCCGGATGACTGGCTGCGCAACTGCGCCTACCAGTTCGCCGAGCGGATGGCGTGTTGGCGAGGGCAGGGCAGCGTGTTCGTGGTCTACGCCTCTAAGTCAGTGACCAGTGACGAGTGACCAGTGAAGTCCTCATTTGAGGGGTGACGCGGAGCCGGGGCCCCCGCCGCCCGCCCGCAGGTCACGAGTTGCGGCTGTACAGCCGCCCGTGACCGAGGACGGCCGGCGGGGTGGCGCAGCGGCAGGCCCCGTCAAATTAGGACAGCACCGCAGAGAGAGATCGTGCGCTGGGTCTTACGGAGAGGTGGCGGCGGGTTCTGGAGGCGGCAGGACTTTCAACTGGGCTGACGTCTTCAGGTCTTCAATCCACTTCTTCAGCGCTTCGTCCTGCTTCTTCGTCTTGATCTGCTGGTAGTAGGCGTCGCGTTGCTCGTCGAACGCCTCGGCCGCGTGCTTCGTTTCGAACGTGTCCGCCTCGCGCCCGAGGTGGTGCTGCTCGTTCAAGAACTCCTGCTGCATCTCCTCCTCGGTCACCGTGACGGCGGTTGACTCCCGCACCTGATCCTTGAGCTTGTCGACCTGGGAGAGGTAGCGCATCTGATTCTCGAACTGCTCCACACTCTCGCCGAGCTTCTCCTTGATCCAGCGGGCGTAAGCCTCAGGATCGCCGGTCTTCGTGAACGACTGCTGGCTCTGGAGGACGCTGTCAATCCGCTTCGTCAGCTCCTCGTCGGAGACCGTGACGTTGCGCCGGAACGACTCGTAGTGCAGGATCAGCGCCTCCCAGATGGCCTGCTCCCGCTCCGCGCCCGTGAGGCTCTCCTCCCACGGCCGCGGGAACATGTACGAGACGCGCTTGGCGAAGTCGTAGTTCCCGGCGGGCACCGGGACGCCGAAGATGTAGCCGGCGATCGCCTCCAAGGAGGGGGCCCCGGCCGAGAGCGTCTCGTGAATCGTGGGCGACTTCCGGGCCTGTTGCTCCTCGCCGGCGAGCGCGCCGGGGATCACCAGGAGACTCACGATGAGCATCATCGACGCTTGTCGCTTCATCAATCAGAATCGGAGGCAGGCCTCAAGTGCAGGAGTCAGCTCAGGAAACCGGAACGTGAACCCTGAGGATCGCGCCGCGGCCGGGAGGACTCGTTGGCCGGTGAGGAGGAGATCCGCCATCTCCCCGAAGAGGAGTCGAAGGGCCACTGCCGGCACGGGCAGCCAAGAGGGGCGGTGCATGACGCGGCCCAACGTCGCGCACAGCTCGCGCATCGTCACCGGGGAAGGGGCAGTCGCGTTGACCGCCCCGGAGACCTCGGGGTGTGTCAGGACCCATTCGATGAGCCCTGTGACATCCTGCTGGTGGATCCAGGAGATCCACTGGCGACCGCTTCCCAACGACCCGCCCATGAAGAAACGAAACGGCGGCGCCATCTTCGCCAATGCGCCTCCGCCCATTCCTAAGACGAGGCCGATGCGCAATCGCACGACGCGGACCCCCAGGGATTCGGCGCGCCGCGCTTCAGCTTCCCACGCCTGGCACAACTCGGCGAGGAACCCCTCCCCGGCCGGATCGCGCTCGGTGAGCGCTTCGTCACCCTGGGGCCCGTAGTAGCCGATGGCCGAGGCGTTGACCAACACCGCCGGCTTCTTCACCGAGGCCTCGATGGCGCCAACCAAGCGGCGAGTCGTCTCGAGGCGGCTGGCACGAACGCGCTGCTTCTTGGCGGTACTCCAGCGCCCATCCGCAATCGACTCGCCGGCGAGATTGATCACCCCATCGATGTCGGCCATCGCCCGCCGCCACTCGTCGGTGTCCCACGAGAGGAACCGGATTCCTGGTGGGGCTGGCTGCGTATCGGGTCTGCGGGTCAGCACGAGGAGCGCATGGCCGTGCTGGGCGAGGGTCTGGCACAAGGACGTGCCGATGAACCCCGTCCCTCCCGCAACCACCACCCTCATCTCAGGAGGCGCTGGGGCGGCACACGTGGAACGCGATCACCGGCCGTTGTTCGCTCGGCGGCGGCGCTGGCGGACGATCTGCTCTGCACGAAGCCAGTCTTCCTGATCGAACCCGTGGGTTCCTCCGCGCTGCTCAAAGAACTGGTACGCGGTCCGCGCTACTTCGTCGCGGCTGCTTGGAGGGGACTCTTCCTCGGCGGCTGACCGCTTGGGGCTATGCCCCATGGCTGCCAGGATGCTGCGCGCCATCGTTCACCTCCTGTTAGATATCAGATACCGAAGAGGCTTCGGTATCTGATATCGCTCTATTGTCTCACAACCGGTTTCCCGGGTCTACTCTCCCGACCCACTCCTTGAGGGCCCCGGCGAGCTCCTCCGCCGGGCGGCTGAGGGCATCCGCCGTGCACTGGAGGACCGCGTCGCGCCATGACAAAATCGCGCGCTCAACTTCCTCGACCAAGGGGGGATGCTCAATCCCCAGGGCATTCGCGAGGCGATGGCTGAGCTCGTTGGCTTCTTCGCTCAGCGTGGAGAGCTCTGCGTAGCGCATCCCGCTGCCGTCCTTGGCCAGCCGGAACCCCTCGAAGAACAACCGGAGCACCGCGAGGTTCAGCGCCTTCGCGTCCAGCTCACGGGATTCCCACCGCTCCCAAATCCTCCGGGTGGCCCAGTAACGGAACAGGAGGGCGAGCTCTTTCTTGAGCGACTTATCCAAGACCGGTTTGAGTGACGGGATGGACGGGGGCACGATCGCCATCAGCCGCTCTGTGCCCTTCTCAATGGCCTGCGCACACACCATGAAGAGGTAGAGAGAGCGGACACGAACTTCTTCAGGAGCCATGGCTTTTGTCCCCTCCTCGACGGGCGGTGCCGCGGAGAAGCTGGCGCCGGAGGAGCCCTTGCTCAAGGAGCGTCAGGAACGGCGCATCCTGCAGGACGTGTTCAGCGAGCACCCGATGGCCGGCTGCCGTCATGTGGCCGTCCCAATTATAGTAGAGCTTCTCGGATTGGGCGGCGGCCCTGAAACTTGGACCCGTTCGAATGAGCGGAATGCCTTCGGTCTGCGCAAAGCGCCCGACGACGGTCCGGACCGCGCTGGAGTCGTACAGCTTGCCTCGCTCAAAACCCCAGTACACCCGGCCTTCCGCCCACTGGGTGGCGCCGGCCGTCACCCCATAGGGGTACGTCCCAAGGATGAACGGAATCCCTCGCTGGGCGAGGAGGTCGCGGATCATGAGCACGTAGCGGCCGCTGATCGGCCAGTAATGTTCGAGGAGCGCTGGGGTTGTCGTCTCCCGGATCATCAGGAACCGGTCATACATCGGCAGGTCGCTCGTCTGCTGTTCGGTCTTCAGCCTGGCGATCGCGACCTTGGCTCGCTCGCCACGCAGGACGACCCGGAGGTAGCCCCCCACGCCCAAGAGCTGCATCTTCTGCACCGTCCGGATGATTCTGGTCTGGAGGTACTTGGCGAGCGCGCTGTGGGCCTGGCACCAGTCCCACCAATCAAACTGCCCATTCACGTAGTGGGGGTCGCACCGGAGGATGTTGCCGTGCGGATCGTAGAGCAGGTTCCTCTCATACAGGGCATCATCCTGGAGATCGCCCCGGTCGTACCACAGGATGACGAGATCAGGATCAAACTGCATGAACTCATCGCGCAGGACGATGTACTCCAGCACCGGCGAGTAGCCGGAGATCCCGCCATTGACCACCTCGACCGGGTAGCCGTGGGCTTGTAATCCACGCTCGATGAGGGAGGAGAACGTCTCCTGATCCTGCACAGGGAACCCAAACGTGAAGGAGTCCCCGAGCATGAGGATGCGGAAGAGCCCCGGAGGCTTCGGGAGCACCGGATCAGGACCCCGAAGACCAAACCGGTTGGTCCGAATGTGCACGTCAAACTCCGACGAGGTGTAGTGGTAGGTCTCCGAGGGCTTGAGCCGGTGGTGGAAGTGCGGGTCCTCGATCCCCGCGTCAAGGGTGAGCCGCTTGAGCCAGAACAGCCGCAGGCCCAGCTCTACGAGGCCGATCCCGAGCGCCACTGACAGCACGAGGCTCAGCACGCGGGGCAGCCACCATCGACTATGAAAAGGGGAAACGTGTCTGACACTGTTACTGTTTGGCATGGGCGTCCTCCAAGAGCCGACCGAACTCCTCGGGGCTCGTCGTCGGCAGCTTGCAGATGAACTGCTCGCAGACATAGGCCGTCGGTTTGCCATCCACCGGCTCCTGCGCCTTCACGAACGGCGCGAGGGCTTCGATGGCGCGACCGTCTGACCCCGACGGATGCAGCAGCGCGACCGCGCGAGGGAGGAACCGCTCCTGGAGGATCTGCAGCATCTGCGTCGTCGCTGGCGCCTGCGGATCGCCCGCGATGACGATCTCCGTCGTCGGGCCCAGCGCGACGTCGGCGGCGATCAACATCTGGGGCTGTCCGAACGGCGCTCGCTCCAGCGCCTCGCCGAATGCCGCAAGCGTCCGGCGGCCGAACGATTCGAGCCGCTCATCCATCGTGAGCCGCCCGACTTTCAAGAGGACGAGTGCTCCGATGGAATTCCCGGATGGGGTCGCGCCATCGTAGGCCTCTTTTGACCGCACGATGAGCGGGGCCTCGTCGTTCCCACGCAGGAAGAACCCTCCCCCCTCCTCGTCCCAGAACCGCTTGATCATCTCCCCGGCGAGCCGCTTGGCCTGGGAGAGCCAGCGCGGGTCGAAGTCGGCCTCATACAGTTCCAGCAACCCATTACTCAGGAACGCATAGTCCTCGAGGGTCCCGGGGTAGCGCGCGTCACCATCCCGGTAGCGACGCAGCACGAGGCCTTCACGCGTCAGGCTGGTCAAGAGGAACGTCGCGGCGTCTTGCGCCGCCTTGAGGTAGCGCGGCTCGTGCAGCGTCGAGGCCCCATACGCGAGCGAGGCGATCATCAGCCCGTTCCAGGAGGTGAGGATCTTATCATCGCGATGGGGACGAGGACGTCTGTTGCGCGCCGCGAAGAGGGCGGCCCGACTTGCCGCAAGACGTTGCGCGAGCTGACCCGGTTCGAACCCTTTGAGCCGGGCAAAGATCTCAAGGGGCTGCTCGATGTGGAGGATGCTCGTCCCATGCTCTCCGCCAGAGGCGGATCCGCCTTCGGCGGAGAAGTTCCCCTCAGGGGTCACGCCGTAGAACCGGTTGAACACGTCGGCTTCAGACGACCCGAGGACCTGCGTCACTTGGACTGGCGTCCAGACGTAGAACGCGCCTTCCTCCCCTTCGCTGTCCGCGTCTTCGGCCGAATAGAAGCCCCCGCGGGGATCGCGCAGGTCCCGCAGGACGTACTCGAAGATGCCCCGCGCGGCCTCGGCGTACTCGGCCCGCTTGGTCACCCGATACGCTTCGCAGTAGGTCCGAGCGAGCAGCGCTTGGTCGTAGAGCATCTTCTCAAAATGCGGCACGAGCCAACGCGCGTCGGTGGCGTAGCGGTGGAACCCACCGCCCAGGTGGTCGTGGATGCCGCCCTGTGCGAGGTGGTCCAGCGTCGTCGTCACCATCTCACGCGCCTGTGAGGTCCCTGTGCGCGCCCAGTACGAGAGGAGAAAGGAAAGCTCATGGCTGCGGGGGAACTTGGGCGCCTGGCCGAACCCGCCGGAGGTCTCATCGAACGCGCTCGCCATCTGGTTGAACGCCGCATGCAGCACGTCGACGGTGATCGCCTCGGTCGCTGCCGCATCACGGTGATCAGCGCCCCTCAGCGAACCGGTGAGTTGTTCGGCGGACGTGAGGATCTCGTCATGCTTGGTCTTCCACATGTCTGCCACGGCGGATAACACTTCCGGCAGTCCCGGCATATTCCGGGACCGCTCGGGCGGGAAGTAGGTCCCGCCAAAAAACGGTTTGAGATCCGGCGTGAGGAACACGTTCAGCGGCCAGCCGCCCTGGCCGGTGAGCGTGGTCACCGCGCGCATGTAGACCTGGTCCAGGTCCGGGTGCTCCTCACGGTCCACCTTGATCGGCACGAACCACTGGTTGATGAGCGTGGCGATCTGAGGATTCTCGAAGGACTCCCGCTCCATGACGTGGCACCAGTGGCAGGTCGAGTACCCAATAGAGAGGAAGATTGGCTTCTGCTCTGCCTGCGCCTTCGCGAAGGCCTCTGGGCCCCACGCGTACCAGTCCACGGGGTTGTAGGCGTGCTGGAGGAGGTAGGGGCTCTTCTCGTGGATGAGCCGGTTCGGCTGCTGCGAGGGGTGAGCGGATGATGCCATCATCTGGGGTTGGGTGGGAGCTGACTGTTCGATGCATCCTCCCCTGTGGAAGACCAGCGATATCGTCGCGCACCACACCACACTGCTTCGCGCCATGCGCAGGTACTAGCGTAACGGACGGGCTTGGCGCCGTCAAGCCGTGGGATTAGACCCCAATCGGGGGAGTTCGCAACTTTCACGCTTGGGGTCTGACCCCAAGTTTGACAGCGTCGGGGGGCGCGTGTTATCGTGGCTGTTCCATGCGCTGGAGTCTCGCCTTCGTCAATCTGCTCTATCCTCCCGCGTGCCTGGTCTGCCATGTCGCGCTCTGTCCCACCGGTGGAGCGAACGCCCGTCCGCCCGATGCGGCAGGTGAGGCGGCACGTGGAGCCCCACAGGCAAGCCCGTGGCACCATCAAACGCCCCACGATGTGGGGCGACATCCCGCACCCCCACAGGTAAACCCGTGGCCTGTTCTGCGGGATCAGCTCGTCTGCGGCCAATGTGCTGAACTCCTGTGGCGCGTGAGCCCCCCGCTGTGTTCGCGCTGCGGGGTGGGGCTGCCTGGGGCGTTCGATGCCATCGTCCAGTGCGCGAGATGCCGGACGCACCCACGCGCGTTCGAGCGAGCCCGGGCCCCCTGGAGGTATGAAGGCACGGCAGGGGCGCTCATCCGCCAGTTCAAGTATCATCGGCGATGGCGCATCGGGCGGTGGCTCGCTGAGCAGATGGTCGCGACCGCCCAGCGGTCGCTTCCGCTCGAGGAGGTCTCGGCCGTGCTGCCGGTCCCCCTCCATTGGCTCAAGCGTCACCTGCGCGGGACGAACCCCTCGGAGGAGCTGGCGACGATCGTCGCCCAGTCGCTCAAGAAACCGTGCCTGACGCATGCGCTGCGCCGGCGCCGCTGGACCCGGACGCAGACGCAGTTGGGCTGGCGGCAACGCACGCGCAACGTCCAGCAGGCGTTCGTCGCGCGAGAGCGGTTCGTCCGCGACCGCACCCTGCTCCTCATTGACGACGTCCTCACCAGCGGCGCCACCGCCGAGGCCTGCGCGCACGCGCTCACGCAGGCCGGGGCGCGCCGCGTCTTCGTGCTCACCGCCGCAAGGACCACGCTCGAATGAGAATTTTACGAACGTACATCCTGCGCGAGCACGCCGCGCCCTTCTTCGTCACGATGGGCGGGCTCACCGCCGTCCTGCTCGTGGGGAACATCATTAAGTTCGCGGATCTCGTGATCTCAAAGGGGGTGAGCCCCTTCGACATCCTGCGGCTGATCCTCTACCTCATCCCGTACATGCTCAGCTTCACGGTCCCGATGGCGTGCCTCATCGCGATCATCCTCGCCTTCGGCCGGTTGAGCACGGACTACGAGCTCATCGCGATCCGGGCCTCCGGCATCGCGCCCTTCCGCCTGGTCTTTCCCATGTTGCTGGTGGGTCTCGTGATCAGCGGCGTCCTGCTCGTCATCAACGACCGCGTCGTCCCGGCGTCGCATCTGGCGTTTCGACAACAACTCAAGGCGATCGGCCTCAAGCAGCCGACCGCGTACCTCGAGGCGGGCACGTTCATCAAGGACTTCCCTCCCTACGTCATCTTCGTCTACCAGGTGGAAGAGAACAAGCTCTTCAACGTCCGCATCTACGAGCCGCAGGCCAACGGCCCGACCCGGACGATCATCGCGGAGCGGGGTGAGTTCGAGCCACTCGACGATCGGCGGGGGGTCAAGCTGAAACTCTCCAGCGGGACGGTCGATGAGTGGGATCCCATGAACCCCGGCTCCTTCTACAAGGTCACGTTCACCACCTATGCGCTCATCCTGCGCTCCGACCAGGACGACCCGTCGAAGTCGAGGAAGAAGCTCAAGGAGATGACGTTCAAGGAGCTCGTCGCGGAACGCCGGCAGTTGGGCGTGGAAGGCATCAATACGACCCCGGTGAGCCTGGAGCTGCACCAGAAGATTGCCTCGTCGTTCGCCGCACTCCTCTTCATCACCTTCGGCCTCGCCCTCGGCCTGCGGCTGCACCATCACGAGCGGCTCATCACCTACGTGTGGATCCTCGGGATCTTCGTGGCGTACTACCTGGGCAACATCGGGATGAACGCCGTGGCGCTCAAGGGCTGGTGCTCGCCGTGGCTCGCCATGTGGTTCCCGAACCTGCTGGGCGGGGTGGTGGGCGGGATGTTCGTCGCGCACACGGTGCGACGATGAGGATTCTTGATCGGTACGTGGTGAAGCA
>Ga0209515_10010595_pt1 | contig 10229 bp, 8 predicted proteins | sample Subgroupgradi54m_FD_187454 | JGI IMG/M metagenome (GOLD analysis project Ga0209515, IMG submission 187454) | Subsurface groundwater microbial communities from S. Glens Falls, New York, USA - GMW60B uncontaminated upgradient, 5.4 m (SPAdes)... ...
ATCCGCACCGGCCACTTTCAGATCTTTGTCCCCCGTATTCCATCCCCCACCATGGACAAAAATCATCGTTGGCCAATTTTTCCCCTTGGGTAAGAAAAGGTCGAGGCGGTTTAAGACGTTGTTTGAATCCGAATAATTGATGTTTTGAACCACTTGCGTGTCGGGCAAATCAACCTTTTTGTAAAGAAGAGCGATTCCAAAAGTGGCACAACCACCAAACAAAAGCGGCAGGTTAAGAAGAAGGAGGATGAGAATATATTTAATTTTCATAAAGTATTCATAGTAAAAGCTCTCTTTCTTTTAATTGTTAAGGTTTAGTCACTCATATTGTTATCGATCAAACTCATAGATTACTAATGTAGATGAATTGTTGTTTGAGGACTATCGGGGAAAAGAGTATTTTGTACTAGAGGATTTCCCTGCTGAAATGAAGTCTTTGATGAGCCTCTCCAATCTCTCGACGTTCCGTTTAAGGGCCTTAATGATCTCGGCTTCATCTTTTTCGAACTTCCCGGTACAGCTCGCCTCAAGATTATCGATCCCCAGTTTCAAAATGGAGAGAGAGGTACGAATTTCGTGCGAAACTAACTGATTTGAGGACATAATCATTCTCCTTAATGAAGAAAAGAGTGCACGGTCGACACGATCTCAGAGGCCCCTATTGGTTTCGGAATAAAGCAGGAGGCTCCAAGCATTGTCGCAAACTCCACGATTTCCGGATCGCTATACCCGCTTACCACCAAAACAGGCGGGATTTTTTCGCCGATCGAAATTAAGTTCACAAAGTTCTGCAAAAAGGCGAGCCCACTTGCCTTGCGCAATCCTAAATCCAGAATCACAAGGTCCGGCACACTAAAACGGACACTCTCCAAGGCTTCCTCGACACTGACAACACCGAGGCACTCATATCCTTCTTTCCTGAGACAACTTTGAAGGACCAATTGAAAATCGGAGTCATCATCGACAATGAGAATTTTTCGTTGTCTTCTCTCAAATTGTTGCTGAATTTCATTTTCCATAATTTTTAGATTAGGGGATTGATGTTCTCCCTCATCAAAAGGTTACAAGAGAAAGAAGAGAGGAACAATCGGGGCACAGAGGATTTATGAGTGGGGGATTTACCTAGGGGTTCATACCATTGATTTGCAATACTGTGCCGCTATTCTGACAAGCTCATCCAGATCGAAAGGCTTTTCCAAAAACCCGGTGGCCTTAAGTGTGGATTGGTTGATGTCGGTCCCGGCACTCATGATGAAAATTGCAGTATCAGCAAATAGTTGCGGATGGATTCGCTCAAACTCCAAAAGAAAGGTGGCGCCATTCATCACGGGCATCCTGAAATCAACAAGAATCAGGCCAAACTTTGGCGTAGATATTTTCTCAAAGAGATCTAGGGCCACCTGCCCATGGTTAGCTAGAAAGACAGAATACCCTTCTCCTTCGAAAAATTTTTGGAGACCTGAGCGAAGCTCCGCATTATCTTCCACAATGAGAATTGGTTTAGAGGCCATGGGGAAGCTCCACGATAAAAGTTGAACCCTGACCAAGCGTGCTTTCCACTCGAATGGAACCGTGATGCGCTTCCAGGATCTGACGAACGATGTAGAGCCCAAGTCCCAGTCCGCTGATCTCGCTTCCTGATACCGCTCGCTCAAACCTCTGAAAGATGCGCTCGTGATTCTCCTTGGCAATGCCCATGCCTTGATCGCGAACGACGATTTGTGCGCCAATCTTTGATTCATTTACTTGAACTAAAATCGGCTTATCCCTGCCATAGCGCATGGCATTTGTTAAAAGATTCATGACCACTTGTTCGATGCGAAAGCGGTCCCAGTGCCCTACGACTGACTGGCAAACATCAATTTTTATCGGACAGCCTGCAGCGCCCAATTGCTCTGAGCTTCGTTCGACGAGATCGCGGGCGAGCTCACAAAGATCGAACGACTCTAAGTTTAGGACAAGCTTCCCCGAGCTAATGCGCGTGATATCCAGCATATCGTCAATGAGATGAGTGATCTGGTTGAGCTGTTTTTCGTCAGCATCGAACATCTTCGTTAGCCTCTCCATCGTAAACGCAAGAGGATCCCCCTTTCGTAGGTTGCGCTTTCTCACCTGAGTTTCAAGCTTTAACGAAGTAAGCGGGGTCTTGAGCTCATGAGAGGCAATCGACATGAACTCGTCTCGTATCGCGACGGCTAACTCTAGCTCTCCTTGAATTTTCTTGAGCTCCTTTTTCTGCAGGTATTGCTCAATGAAGATGTTTACCTTGCTTTTGACAGCAAAGGTGTCGAGCGGCTTGAGGAGAAAATCCACCGCGCCGGACTCGTACCCCTTAAACGAGAAGCGCTGCTCAATGGCTGTCGCGGTTACAAAGATAATCGGGATGTTTTTGGTCCTTTTCGTCCCTCGCATAAGTTCAGCAAGCTCAAATCCGCTCATGCCGGGCATTTTAACATCAATAAACGCCAGGGCCAATTCATGGAGAACCATAAACTCCAAGGCCTCAGTTCCAGATTGCGCTTTTAAAATCTCGATGTCATCGCGCCTGAGTACCCCTTCTAAGGCAAGCAGATTATCTTTCAGATCATCGACGAGAAGAATTTTTACCCGATCGGTTTTTTTCTGACTTGGGTTCATAATCATTTTACTTCTTTTGAAAAATTCGATCCTTGTTAACGAAAAGATCGAAGTCTTTTGCGTATTGTGAAAACTGAATGGTCTCCTGGATGCCCAAACCTAAAAAACATTTTCTGCAAAGCGAATCAACGAAAAGCCCAATAACCCTGTCCTGAAGCTCGCGATTAAAATAGATGAGAACATTTCGGCACGAAATTAGATGCGTTTCTGAAAACACCGCATCGGTCACGAGACTATGATCCGCGAAGGTGATGTTTTTCTTCAAATCGTCCTTGAATGTCACCGAATCAGAAGCCACCGTGTAGTAGTCCGAAACCGAGCGCTTCCCACCGGACTTTTTGTAGTTCTCGGTAAAAGTCTGGATTTCTTTCAAGTTAAAAATGCCGCTGGCGGCCTTCTCTAAACTTTTTGGGTTGATATCCGTTGCGTACAGGATCGTACGATCCAGTAACTCTTCTTCTTGAAGCAGGATCGCCAGCGAATAGACCTCTTCTCCCGTGCTGCATCCGGCGACCCAGACTTTAATCGAAGGATAGGTTTTGAGAATGGGGATCACTTTTTCCCGAAGTGCTAAAAAGTAGGTGGGATCGCGAAACATCTCGCTCACGGAGATCGTGAGGGATTGAATCAGATCGGTGAAAGACTTCGAGTCATGGAGAACTTTTTCTTGAAGGTCCACGAGTGTAACGCACCCCATTCGATTCATCGCGTGAACCAGTGTTCGTTTCATCGAAGCGGGCGAGTAGGCCCTAAAATCGTAGTTGTATTTGAGATTAATCGACTCAAGCAAAGCTTTAAGTTCAATCTCAAATTCCCGGGTGAGAGTCCGTTCCATGGCTACCTTTAATCCCGCCCCAATTGTGGTTCCCAAACACGAATGACCGAGAAGAGCTGATCAAGATTGATGGGCTTGGCGAGGTAATCATTAGCCCCCGCTTCCATGCAAAGCACTTGATCGTTCTTCGTGGCTTTAGCCGTCACGGCGATGATGGGTAGTTTTGCAAATCGTTTTTGTTTTCTAATTTCGCGAGTCGCCTGATAGCCATCCATCTCGGGCATCATGATGTCCATGAGGACGAGATCCATACGAGGGTTCTCTTTCAGTTTCGCGAGCGCTTCCTTGCCGTTTCTCGCGATCTCGATGTTGGCCCCTTTTTGCTCAAGCGCCGCTGTCAGCGCAAAGATGTTTCTGACGTCGTCATCGACAACGAGAATCTTGCGCCCCTCGAAGATACGATTGCTGCTCCGCATGGTTTTTAGCATCTGCTGACTTTCGGGCGAGAGTTGAGATTCGACGCTGTGGAGAAAAAGGCTGATCTCATCGAGAAGCCGCTCCGGGGACTTGGCTCCTTTGATGATGATCGAGCGAGAATACTTCCGAAGCGTGTGTTCTTCGTCCCGAGAAAGGGAGCGCCCGGTATAAACAATGACCGGGGGGAATGAGGCCAGCTCTTCTTGCTCAGTCATTTTTTTCAGGAGCTCTTCGCCTGACATATCCGGGAGTTTTAGGTCAATCACCATGCAGTCATAGACACTCTTTTTGAGGGCATCGAGTGCCTCGACAGCTAATCCCACAGCCGTGATCTCAATATTGGGATTGGCGATGAGTTTGACCATGCTTTCTCTTTGAAGCTTGTCATCCTCGACAATCAAGACGCGCTTGATCTTCTGGGAAAGTCTACTTTCGATCTTGGTAAAAACAGCCTTGAGTTCATCGCGTTTGGCGGGTTTGAGGACATACCCAATTGCCCCCAGCTGAAAGGCCTTTTCCATATAATCATGAACGGACGCGATATGGACCGGGATGTGCCGGGTTTTCGGATCTTCTTTGAGCTGATCAAGCACCGTCAGCCCCGAATGATCGGGAAGCTCCATGTCGAGTATGATCGCATCCGGAAGAAGGCTGCAAGCAAGTGCAATTCCATCTTCGGCGTCAAGGGCTACCACGCACTTGACGTTCAGCTCATGGGCTAGCTCGAAAAGAATTTTGGCAAACAGCGGGTCATCTTCGATCACCAGAAACGTGCGCCCAGGGGACGAAAGATCGCCACGGTCATCTGGGAAAGGAACTGCCTTGACTCGCTCACCTTGCGGGTTGATCATTTTTGTCGAAGAGATGGAGCCAGAAGCAACGGTTGTTGAAGGCGATGAGTAGGCTTTCGGCGATGCCGCCGCGATGCGGGCCTCGTCATAGGTCTCGGGCAAGAGAAGGCAGAATTTGCTTCCGGCGCCTGGCACGCTCTCGACCTCAATAGTTCCCCCCAGAAGGCGGGCCAAATCTCGTGAGATTGAAAGCCCAAGACCCGTGCCCCCGTATTTTCGGTTGGTCGTCCCATCGGCTTGACGAAAGGCCTCAAAGATCACTTCTTGCTGGGCTTTTGAGACCCCAATACCGGTGTCGATCACCGAAAACGAAAGTCTTCCCCCCGAGATCCGAGACAGGTGAAGCGTGACCTGTCCTTTTTCCGTGAACTTAAACGCATTAGAAAGCAGGTTTTTCAGAATCTGCTCCAGTCGTTGACGATCCGTGAGCATCGTCTCAGACATACTGGGGTCGGTCTTGATTTCAAACTTGAGTTTCTTTTCTTGAGCGGTAGGACCAAAAGTCTTCTCAAGCATATTGAAGACCTTGGGGAGAAACACGCTCTCGGGGCGGATCTCAAGCTTGCCGGCCTCCACTTTCGAGAGATCCAGAATATCATTGATGAGGTTTAAGAGGTCATTGCCTGCGGCCGAGATGGAATGTGCGTACTGGATCTGCTCCTCAGTCAAGTTTCCATCTGCGTTGTCCGCGAGAAGTTTTGCCAAAATCAGCGAGCTATTGAGCGGTGTCCGAAGTTCGTGGGACATATTGGCCAAAAATTCGGATTTATACGTGCTGGCTCTTTGAACTTCATCCGACCTTTCTTCAAGAAGTGTTTGCGCTTTGTTCAGGGCGACATTGTTTTCGTTTAAAATGTCCCGTTGTTGCTCAAGCGCCTGAGTTTGCTCTTCGAGCTGTTCGTTGGTTTGCTCAAGTTCCGATTGCTGGTTTTTGAGTTTCGTCTGGGACTCCTGAAGCGCGCGCGATTGTTCCTCAAGCTCATCGTTGGTGGCTTTCAGCTCCGCTTGCTGGGTTTGAAGTTCCTCGGTCAGCCCCTGGGATTTTTCGAGAAGCTCTTGCTGCTTTTTGCGGCTAATCGAAGTGTTGATCGCAATCCCTATATTCTCGGACACATGTTCCAAAAACGTTTTTTGATGCTCGGAGAAGGATGTGAAAGAAGCCAGTTCGATCACGCCATTGACTTCTCCTTCGTAAAAAACAGGAGCCAAGAGAAGCGAACGCGGGGAGGAGTTCCCTAAATCCGAGCGGATTTTCCCGAAGTAATGCGAGGGAACTTTTTCGAGGAGAATGGGTCGCTTCTCGAGCGCGGCCTGGCCAATCAAGCCCTCTCCAAATCCAATCGTCTTCTCTTGATCGTCAAGTTTTGAGTAGGCATAACCGCTCACGCGCTTGAGAGTCTTTTCCTCGGTCACGTAGTAAAAAGCGCCCATCTGAGCATTCAAGAAGGGAGCTAGATGACTGAGCACGCTTTGCCCTAAGTCTGAAACATCCTGTTCACCCCGCATCTTATCGGAGAGTGTGATTTGGCCTTCGCGCAAGAATTCGAGCTCGCGCGCCTTTTCTCTAAGCGAAGCTTCGCCATGCTTTCTTTCCGTAATGTCACGTTCGGTTGTGGCAATCCCCGTTAATTTTCCTTTGTCATCCGTAAGCTTGGTATTGGCCAGCCAGACGTCCACGATCCTGCCATCTTTAGTCTTTCGTTTTGTCTCAAGCGTTGGAACCAACTCACCCCGTTTGAGAGAGGCAAGAAATTCACGCGCTTCTTCTTGATATTCTTTCGGAACGGTATCTACGATATTCATGCGAAGGGCTTCAGCTTGTGGATAGCCGTACATTAATTCCGCACCTCGGTTCCATGCCAGAATATTGCCTTCTAAATCCTGAAAAGTGATCGCATCATTGGAATCTTGAATAACAGTCGCCATCCGGCGAAATTTTTCTAACGACCCCTTTCGCTCCGTAATGTCACGTTCGGTTGTGGCAATCCCCGTTAATTTTCCTTTTTCATCCGTAAGCTTGGTATTGGTCAGCCAGACGTCCACGATCCTGCCATCTTTAGTTTTGCGTTTTGTCTCCAAATTAGGCACCAACTCTCCCCGTTTGAGAGAGGCAAGAAATTCACGCGCTTCTGCTTGATATTCCTTGGGCACGGTATCTACGATATTCATGCTCAGGGCTTCAGCTTCTGAATAACCGTAAATTTGTTCGGCGCCTCGGTTCCATGCCAAGATGTTGCCATCTAAATCCTGAAAGGTGATGGCATCATTGGAATCTTGAATGACCGTCGCCATCCGACGAAACTTTTCTAGCGAACCTATTCGCTTAAGCCCAACTTTAGGGCGTTTTTCTATTCGATGATGTTTTGATTTTTTTTGAAGTTGGATTGTTGTTTTGGTCATTTTTTACTCCTTGTTCTATCTATCTCATTAAGCAGACATTAGCTAATTAAACTTTCTGAGTATGAGAGACTGGAAGTCTCAGGGACCTGAAAAGCCCCCCGTGACCTTCCTCCTTAGTCCTTACGGGGAAGGCACGGTAATGGTGGCGGCGTCCAATGTAATCGCTGCGGCCGACGCCCCCTGATTCAACGCTCTTCCTTCCAGATTGGCACCATGAAGGAGCGAGAGAGCCGTCCCTGCGATCATGGTTCCCTTCATGATCGAGTTTGTTCCCAGAGTCACCGCACTCCCCGCTGTCCAATAGACGTTGGTAGCTTGTGCGCCCTTGGTCAAGACGACTTCACTCGTTGATTCCGTGGTGATTGAGCTGGCGCTCCGGATAATGAAGATGGCATTCACATCCCCCTGAGCATCCAGGTAAAGAAAACCACCTGGGGATATCTCAAGTGAGGTTCCAGATTCATACAAACCTGGATACAGCGTCAGTCCATTGAGATCACCAGATATGGCCGTAGGCGTTCCTCGAACAGAGTCCCTGGCGTTGGTAAACGCGATCTCAGCGTCGGTTTTGGCATTCGTAAGAATGGTCTCCGAGTTCGGTGTTCGACAAGAAGGACCCGTGTCAGCAACAACATATATCAGCCCCGTTACTTCCGTGCAGACCGAACCGCTTTCGCTGAACCCGGTTATGTTGGATCCGGCATCCGGGGTTAAACCGATATCTCCGGTAATGGCGGAAGTCGGAATATTGGTGATTCCCGCGGAAGCCAAAATCGCAAAGTTGGAGGATGATCCAAGAGGGACTTCCTCTTGAGCGACGGTTTGAGCCGCCTCAATCCCTGTTGTAAATTCCCAGACAGTATCCGTTGCCAGCGCATTACCGGCGAGATCTTCCACATTCGTGGTAATCGTTGCCGTATAGGTGGTGTTGGTGTCCAGATTACTATCGGGATTAAAGGATACGACGTTGGTCCCCAAATCATAGGCGACCACTCCTGTGACGGAAGTGACGCCGGGGCCTGTCACCATGTAGTTTGCCGTGGTGATCGTCAAGGGGTCCATCTCCTCACTGAAGGTGGCAGTGATGGTTTTGTTAAGGGCCACACTCGTATCGGCGTCAGCAGGATTTGTAGAAGTAATCGTCGGGGCTGTGCTGTCGGCTGTGGCGCCTGTCGTAAATTCCCAGACATAATCATTCTCCAGTTCATTGCCTGCTAAGTCTTTAACCGCATTTGTAATCGTGGCCCTGTAAGCGGTGTTGATGTCGAGATCGGTTGTGGGAATGAAAGTTGCAATGATACCTGTTGCATCAAGAGCCACTGTTCCGTTGACAGGAGTTGTACCAGGACCGGTCACGGTAAAGGTGAGTAGATTGATGCTTGAAGCTTTCATTTCTTCACTGAAGCTCGCTGTGAGAATTCGATTGAAAGCCACATCGGTGGCGCCATCAGCAGGAGTTGTTAAACTCACCGTGGGCATGGTCTCATCTAACACGGTCGTATCTAACGAAGTCTCCCCATGGCCCTGTCCGCAACCGACATTTGTTCCTCCCATAACAAGGATGAGTAGTGTGAGGCACCATTTCTTTTTAAATATTTTCGTATAAGTTTGATAAGTGTTCATTTTATTCTCCTCATAATTTTTTAATTTACCGATTATGTTTCAAGTGTAAGCGAACAAACTTTTAAGAACTATCAGGGGAGACAGGGTTTTTAAGTGGGGGATTTCCCTACTTTCAATTTTTTCTGGCACTTCATCATTTTCTGACCTGTGTATTACTTTTTACTGTGCATGAAATTGATTTAGACATGATATATTCCGCTTTTTTGATGGTTATTACTTTGTAACTTAAAGCTTTATGGAAGGAAGAACAATCAGGGAAAACCGTATTATTGAGTAGGGGATTTCCCCATAAAGCGCCTAGTTGACTCTCTTTAAAAATAGGCGCAACGTAGGCCATGTCATTCAAACCATCTCTAGCCATTAAATCAGAAAAGAAAAGGATCTTTATTGTCGATGATCATCCCCTAATACGGCAAGGCATTGCCCAGTTGATCGATCGAGAAGCTGACATGACATTCGCAGGAGAATCAGGCGATATGCAAGAAGCATTGCAAAAAATTAAGAAGGTGGTTCCCGATCTGGTCATTGTGGATATCAATTTAAAAGGGACTAGCGGCATCGAATTGACGACAACCCTTCTTTCTCTTTATCCCAAAATATTAATTTTGATACTTTCTATGCATGATGAGTCTCTGTATGTGGAGCGCGTGCTCAAAGCCGGAGCCAAGGGTTATTTAATGAAAGAAGAGGCAACGACTCATGTCGTCAAAGCCATTCGGAAGATTTTAAGTGGTGAAGTTTATATGAGTGAGCCCATGCGCGAAAGTTTTGTAAACAAGGTTATTTCTGGCGGCAAGACTTTGGATGGGTCAACCCCTGCGAAGCTTACCAATCGCGAGTTGGAGGTTCTGCAGTTGGTAGGACAGGGATTAACAACTCGGGAAATTGGCAACACACTTCATGTCAGTATGAAAACAGTCGACTCACATTATGCCAATATTAAAATGAAACTGAATCTTAAAAATTCCCATGCACTCATTCAATATGCTGTGCAATGGACATTTGTAGCCTAAAACGAACTGAAAGCTTTGCTTGAGTCGATTAATCTCAAATACAACTACGATTTTAGGGCCTATTCACAGAAGTCGATGAAGCGAACAATGGTTCATGCGATGAACCGGAGGGGTGCCCCACGCTTTCGGACTACTACACGACAACAAATGATCGTGGGACATTCGATAGCTCTTTGAAGAAAAATATCACCTTTGCAGATCATAGTCTCGTGACCGATACGGTGTTTTCAGAAACTCATCTAATTTCGTGCCGAAATGTTCTCATTTATTTTAATCGCGAGCTTCAGAATAGGGTGATTGGACTTTTTTACGAGTCGCTTTGTTGGAAGGGTTTTTTAGGTTTGGGTTCCAATGAGACACTTCAGTTTTTACAACACGCAAAACACTTTGATCCTTTCGTGAAACAGGATCGGATTTATCAAAAGAAATAATCAGAGGGTGAGAACTCAATAT
>Ga0209515_10010596_pt1 | contig 10229 bp, 7 predicted proteins | sample Subgroupgradi54m_FD_187454 | JGI IMG/M metagenome (GOLD analysis project Ga0209515, IMG submission 187454) | Subsurface groundwater microbial communities from S. Glens Falls, New York, USA - GMW60B uncontaminated upgradient, 5.4 m (SPAdes)... ...
ACGCGGTGAAGCAGTCGCGGTTTTCCCCGGCACAGTCGATCGACGGCGCGCCGGTGGCGGTTAACATGGTGTGGGTGCTCGCCCGGACGACGGTCAAGGCGTCGGCGCAGGCGTCGATCGAACCCGCGCCCGTGAGGCTGGCCCCGGTGCCGCGTCCCGCAGCCACGACCCCGAAGCCCGATTCTCCCTCTACGTCGATCGCCGCCGTTCCGTCATCGACGGCTTGACCCGCCTTCGCGCTTCGTTTCCTTATCGCTTCGGCGCGGCAGGCGCCGGCGGCGGCGTGGCCATGTCGCCACGCGCGCTGGCCACGTTGTTGAGCGCGTCGGTCGCGCGAATGATCACGCCGCGCGTCCCCGGTTCTCCGTCAAGCACCAGCTCGAACTGCTCGAAGCGCGAGTCCGGAATCCCGTCCTTCGGGTAAATCGTCTGCCAGCGGTCGCCATCGAGGGAATATTCGGCCTTCTGCACCGTTGAATTTTCATCGCGCACGTCGAACGCGATCGTCAGGCGTCCCGCCTGGCGGCTGACGCTGGTGACCGTGATGACCGGCGGCGTGTTGTCGATGTCGAACGCCGTGCTCTCGAGCGCGCCAGTCAACGCAGTTGACGGCGCATTGGACGGCGAGTCGGATGCGACAACGCGAATGACATAACGGCCGTTCGGCACCGAGGAGGTATCCCACACGACGATTCCGTCGGTGAGCGCGTGCTTCAGCGGCTTCCACGTCGTCTCGCCCTCACGGCGGTAGAAGACGTCGTAGATCAACTGGTCGCGGTTCTCATCCTGCGCGCGCCACGTGAAGGTGAGCAGTCCCTTCTGGTAGGCGCGGCGGCCAACGTTCGGTCCGGCCGTTCCAGGACCGGGCTGCGGCGTGTTCCTGCGATCTGGAACGTCGCCGTCAAAGCCCGCGATCTCCGGATCGCCGGTCGGAAAAGGACGCTGGAACACCGTGCCCGGAGGATTGATCGTGATCGACATCACTTCGGGCCGGATGTTTCGCGGGAGATACGCGGCGGTCACCGACGTCAGCAGCGGCGCGTCGCCGCGGCTGCCCGTCAGCACCGCGCGCCACTGCAGGTAGCGTGCGCGAGGGCTCGAGATGGCACTGCCTTCCTGCGTGGCATACGCGGGGGTCCAGTCGCTCCACGTTTCATCCGGCGTGCGCGTGTTGCCGGATCGCGTCGAGATCTCGACGCGTGTGCCTTGCGGCGCGGCGGCCTGCCAGCGAATCGCGCCCCACGTGGCGATCGTCTGCGCATCCCGCACGTCGGACGTATAGGTGCCGCGGTCGGCGCGCGCCGGCGACAGTCGCAGAATCTTCCCCGGGTTCGACGTGGTGAACGTGACCTTGCCGTCGTTGTCGCGGAGCAGCGCGGTGACTTGCTGCGCGGTCGCCCGCGTCAGCAGCGTCGGCTGCAGCGGATCGCCGGAGAGGCGATAAATCTTTCCCTTGTTGCCGGTGCCGACGAGGACACTCCCGTCCGGCTCGAGCGCGACGTCATACGGCGAATCCTCGCGGGAGCTCCAGATCAAATCCCAGACACCTTCGGGCGTGATGCGGTAGACGCCGCCCGCAGACGAGCCGGTGTTGGCGCGCTCCGCCGCCGTCGTCGCCGCGCCGCCCTGCGGGGCCGGTTCTGCAATCGCAATCGCGGTGATTTCCGTGGACACCGACACGGTTGCCGTCACCGGGGTCGCAGGTTCGGGATTCGACGGTGGCGGTGGCGCCGAGCCGCCGGGCCCGCTCACCGCGGCGGCGTAGATCACGCCCTTCGAATCGAGCCTCAGCGTGTGGATTTCGTTGTAGGGTGAATCGAGCAGGACAAACGGTTTGCCGTTCGCGTCGAGACGGAAGAGACGCCCGGGTGACTCCGTGCCGACCAGCAGGTGTCCGTCGCTTTCAATCGCGAGCGAGATCGCGTGCGTCGTTTTCGTCTGGTAGAAGACGGATCCTTTTCCGTCCGGCGTGATCTTGTAGACGACGCCCTTGTCGCCGGTCGCGGCGAAGACGTCGCCGGCCTTGTCGACGGCGAGACCCCAGATGTATTTGTCGGGCGGGTCGAAGAGCACCGACGATTTGCCCGCCGCGTCGATCTTGTAGATCTTGCCGTCGGGGGACGTGCCCGCGTAGAGGCCACCGCCCGGCGCGAGCGCCATGGCGTGGACTTCGAGCTCTTCGGCATCGAAGAACACCGAGCCCTTGCCGCTGGCGTCCACCTTGTAGATCTGCCCTTCGTTGCCGCTGCCGACATACATCGAACTGTCGGGCGCGCTGATCATCGACCAGAGAAACGGAGCGCTGGCGTCGTAGATCGAGCTCGTCGACGGCCCGAGCGTCAGGCGGCCGTAGCCATCGATGGACAGGTTTTCGACGTCCCCTTTGGCGAACTCGGCCTCGTTCGAGACCTGCCAGAAGGTGGGGTTGGCCGCATACGCCAGCGATACGCCGGCGCAGACGGCCGCGAGCGCGAGCGCGACGCGGACGGTTCTTGTTGTCATAAGAGTTGGACTTCGGTCTTCAGTCTCCGGTCTTTTGGAAAAGACCGGAGACCGAAGACCGCAGACTGAAGACGTCAGTTATTGTCGAGCGACAGCGTCAGCGTCCGGGAGCCGCTCACAGCATGGTCGGTGGTGATCTCCCACTCGCCCAGCAGGGCGGCGCCCAGCGGCTTGAAGCTGCCGCCGTTGCGATCCGATTCCATCACCGCCAGCACCGATGGCGGCAATGACGAGAGCGACTCGCCCTTCACGACCGCGCCCGCGTCGGGCGTGACCAGGCGCACGTAGAGGCGATTGTTCTTGCGCGCCTGGTTCAGGACGCGAATCATCTGCGGCAGGTCGCGCGTCTGAAGCGGCTGCAGCTGCAGGTCGCGCGCTTCCATCTGCGAGAGCCGCGTGGCATCGGTCACCATGATCGACACGCGTCCGCGCGCGTTCGCCGGAATCTCCACCGGGACGGCGCGCGTGATCTCTTCGCCGCGGTAGGTCCGCATCAGCGCCTTCAGCGTCACGGTCGTGCCTGGCTTTGGACGGTTGCCGTCGATCCAGACGCGCTCGAGCGTCGCGGTCTTTGCCTGCTCGCTCGCGTCGATCTCGAGGTTCAGCCCTTCGATGTCCACATCCTCGAACGCATTGCGCAGCAGGAAATTGATCGGTCCCACGACATAGGCGGCAGCGCCAATCGAGGGCGTATCGCCAGTGAAGAGATCCTCGAAGTCGACCTTGCCGTATTTCTTGACCATCGCCGTGCCGCGAACGGCGTAGCTGGCGGCGCCGTTCTGGCGCTCGTAGGACGAGAGGGTGTTGAGGATCGACACGTAGGCGAGCAGCGGGGTGAACAGCTGGTCGTTGACGATCGACATCTTGAAGGTCTTCGTCGTCCCGTGATCGGACGTGAGCTTCAAGTTGATCGGAATGAGCGTCGGGCCGGCGCCGAGCGTGCCCGCGATCGCGGTGGCGCGGTCCTGCTGCATCGTGCCGATGATCTCGCCCGTGCTCGCGAGCTTCGATGAGCTGAAGAGGCTCGGGAGGATCGTGTGGACGTAGGCGCGCGTCATCGGGAACTGCGTCGGGCCGAGGCCGTAGAACGGGTGGCCGAACGCATAGACACGCTTGCCGTCAACTTCGGTCACCGTGCCAGTGGCGCCGAATTCGAGATCGCCTGTGACCAGCGCCACGCCAATCGGATCACCGGGCCGGAGCGGCTGGGCCGAATTGAGCGCGGCATCCTGTCCGCCGGCGCCCGCCATCATCGGTAGGAAGCCCTGTTCACGGAACGCCGATGCGAGGGGATCGATGACCGACGCATCGAAGCCGCCAATCGTCAGCGGTGTCGCAATCGGCCGCAGCATCGTCCCGACGCTGGCGTCGAGGCCGTTGCCCAAGACCTGGACGTCGTTGGGGCTCTCGGCAAACGGACGCATCCACGAGAACGCCTGGCGCAGCGAGGCGCGCATGTTCTCGGTCGTCAGCGGCATCTGCAGGTCGACGCGTCCCGCCTGGCGGCGCGGCGCCGGCTGCGCGGTCGCCTCGACCATCTCGTCGAACGGCGTGATGCCGGCGATGGGCTCCTTCGAGAACTGCCCCAGTGAATACGAGACCGCGCCCACGAGGCGACTATCGATGTAGACGGGGCTGCCGCTCATGCCGGCAATGACGCCTGTGTCGGCGAGCGGTCCGCCTTCGAGCTTGGCCAGGATCAGGTTGCGGCGCGTGCCGACGACGTTGCGCAGCACGCCGAGGATGTGGACCTTGAAGTCCTCGAGCCGATCGCCTTGAAACACCGTGCGGCCGACGCCGACCATGCCGGCTCTGAGCTCATCGACGGGAAACGTCGTGGTCGCCGCCGGAAGGCGGACGCCAACGAAGACCAGCAGCGCGAGCAGGGCGGCGGCAGTGCGGGTTTTCATAGGTTCACTCACCGTTGAAGATACGGGTAAACCCATGAAATCGCAAGGGCGTAGGGCAAACTGCGGTTGACACGGTGACGGTCTGTGAAGTACTGTCCGAGAACCGTTTTTCACCAGATGCCGCGATTTTTTAGCCCCTTCGTGTCCCCCAGCTCCGCCAGCTATTGGTGGTGGTACGGGACTGCGACTGAAGGGGCGGCCTCCGGCGTCTAGTACACGCACCAGGAAGTTCAGCAAGACCAAGCCTCTTCAGCCATCCGGTTGAGGAGGCTTTTTTATTTGTGGGCGCGCGCCCGTTGGGCGCGCTTGAGGACGTGAAGGGAACACTCCTCGTTGAAACTGTGACCGGCCGAACGATGGCCGAGTTGATCGCCGCGCGCGACGCCGCCACCCGTGCGGACATGGTGGAGCTGCGTCTCGACGGCGTCGAAGACATCGACGTCAGGCAGGCGCTCAGCGGGCGGACGCTGCCTGTCATCGCGACCTGCAGGCCCACGTGGGAGGGCGGCCGCTTCGATGGAAGCGAGGAGCGGCGGCGCGCGTTCCTGCTCGAGGCGCTCGACGCCGGCGCGGAGTACGTCGATGTCGAATGGCGCGCCGGCTTCGCGGACGTGGTCGGGCGCGATCCGCGGCGCATCGTGATCTCATCGCACGACTTCGGCGGCGTCCCGAGCGATCTCGTGAGCCGTGCCGCCGCGATGCGGCAGACGGGCGCGGGCACGATCAAGATTGCGCTCACCGCAACCCACCTCAGCGACGTGCTGCCGCTTCTGCCGATTGCGGCCGCGGGCGACGCGGTTGTCATTGCGATGGGAGACGCGGGGCTGCCGTCGCGGCTTCTCGCCGCGCGGTTCGGCTCGCGGTGGACGTACGCGGGCAATGCCGTGGCGCCGGGCCAGGTTCCTCCGTCGCGCATGCTCGAAGAGTTTCGCTTTCGCGCCGTCGGCCGCGGCACCGCGATTTACGGCGTGGTCGGCAACAACGTGATGCACTCGATGTCGCCGGCGATGCACAACGCGGCGTTTGAAGCCGCGCGGCTCGATGCCGTGTACGTTCCGCTGCGCGCGGCGGACTTCGACGACTTCCTGACGTTTGCCGGCGCCCTGCACATCGAAGGCGTCAGCGTGACGATTCCGTTCAAGCTCGACGCGCTTCGCGCGGCGAGTCACACCGATGATCTGACGCGCGCGGTTGGCGCGGCGAACACGCTGCGATGGGGTTGGCGTGATGAGTCCCGACCCCTTGCTACGAATACCGACGTCGAGGGATTTCTCGATCCGCTCGACTCCGTCTATCCCGGATCGCTGAAGGGCGCGCGGGCGGCGATCATGGGCGCCGGCGGCGCGGCGCGTGCCGTCGCCGTGGCGCTCGCCTCGCGCGGCGCGCGCGTCACCGTTCACGCGCGGCGACGCGAACAGGCCGCAGAGGTCGCCGCCGTCTGCGAAGCGGAAGCCGGCGCGTGGCCACCTCCCGCGGGATCGTGGGACCTGCTCGTCAACTGCACGCCGCTTGGCGGTCCGACGGCTCGCGATGAGACGCCGCTGCCCGGCGGACCGTTTGATGGCCGGCTTGTCTACGACCTGACCTACGGTGACAGCGAGACGCCGCTGTTGCGTGAGGCGCGCGCGGCGGGATGCCTGACGCTCGACGGTCTGCCGATGCTCGTCGCGCAGGCCGAGCGCCAGTTCGAGTGGTGGACGGGGCAGCGGCCGCAACTGGGAGTTATGAAGGCCGCGGTGATGAAGACGGTAGGAGCAGCGCGGACCTTTCAGGTCCGCGAGGCCAGCGTGAGCTAACAATGCGAATCACGTCATTCGAGGAATTCAAGGAGCTTGCGCAGCGCGGGACGTTCGTCCCTGTCTACAAAGAGATCGTCGCGGATCTCCTGACCCCCGTGTCGGCGTTTCTCAAGATCGCCGAACACTCCGACTACGCCTTCCTGCTCGAATCGGTCGAAGGTGGCGAGCACGTCGGCCGCTATTCGTTCCTCGGGAAGGATCCGTTTCTCATCCTCCGCTCGCGCGACGGCAAGACGATCGTCGATCGTGCAGGGCAGACATCGGAATCCGACAAGCCGTTCATTGCCACGCTGCGCGAGCTGATGGCGAGCTTCCACTCGCCGTTCGTGCCGGGACTGCCTCGGTTCACCGGCGGCGCCGTCGGATATGTCGGCTACGACGCGGCCGCCTGGTTCGAGCCCGTCGAGCTGCAGCCGGTCTCAGAGACGGAAGACGAAGCCGGCTTCATGCTGTTCGATACCGTCCTCGCATTCGATCACGTGCGCCATCGCATCCTCATCATCGCCAACGCGCGGATCACGGGCGACGAGGACCTCGAGTCGCTGTATCAGTTCGCCTGCGCGAAAATCGAATTCGTCGAGCGCGAGCTCGACCGGCCGCTCTCGAAGCCGCAATGCCCAGACACGTCGCCCATCGAGGTCACCTCCAACGTCTCGCGCGAGGCATTCGAGCAGATGGTTCGCACCGCGAAGGAATACATCGCGGCCGGAGACATCTACCAGGTGGTGCTGTCCCAGCGGTTCGAGACCAGGCTCGGGGCCGACCCCTTCACCGTGTATCGCGCGCTGCGGCACGTGAACCCGTCGCCCTACATGTATTTCATCCGCATGGGCGATCGATCGATTGTCGGATCCTCGCCGGAGATGCTCGTGCGCGTCGAAGGGCGCCGCGTCGAGACGCATCCGATTGCCGGGACGCGGCCGCGCGGCCGCAACGAGGACGAGGACGTGCGCCTCGCCGAGGAGCTGAAGCGCAACGAAAAGGAGCGCGCCGAGCACGTCATGCTCGTCGATCTCGGACGCAACGACGTCGGGCGCGTGTCGGCGTACGGAACCGTGAAGGTGCCGACCTACATGGCGCTCGAGCGCTATTCGCACGTGATGCACCTAGTGTCGATCGTCGAGGGGAAGCTCGCGGACGAATACGACCGGCTCGACGCCCTGGTCGCCTGCTTTCCGGCCGGCACCGTATCAGGTGCGCCCAAGGTGCGCGCCATGGAAATCATCTCGGAGCTCGAGAACCGGCGGCGCGGTGTCTATGCCGGCGCGGTTGGGTATCTCGACTTCGCAGGGAACCTCGATTTCTGCATCACGATTCGGACGGTGTTGATCGAGCACGGCCACGCCTACGTGCAGGCCGGTGCCGGTATCGTCGCCGATTCGAATCCGGCGGCCGAGTACGAGGAAACCCGAGACAAGGCACGCGCGGTGATTCGCGCGCTCGAACTGGCGCAAGAGGGTTTATAGGCATGGTCCTCGTGATCGACAACTACGACTCGTTTACCTACAACCTCGTGCAGTACCTCGGCGAGCTTGGCGCGGCGATCCGCGTGCGAAGGAACGACCAGGTCACGCTCGACGAAATCAGCGCGATGGCGCCAGAGCAGATCGTGATTTCACCAGGTCCTGGCCGGCCGGAAGACGCCGGCATCTCGGTTGACGTCATTCGCCGCTTTGGGCCGACGACACCGATCCTCGGCGTGTGCCTCGGCCACCAGGCCATCGGCGTCGTCTACGGCGGAACCGTCTGCCGTGCGCTGGCACCGATGCATGGGAAGACGTCCACCGTCGTCCACGACGGCAAAGGTGTGTTCTCGGGAATCACCGCGCCGTTTCAGGCGGGCCGTTACCACTCGCTCGTGATTTCGAACGACCGCGTGCCGGGCGAGCTGGAAGTCGCGGCGCGCACGAAAGAAGACAACACGATCATGGCCGTACGTCACCGCTCGTACCCGGTCCACGGCGTTCAATTTCATCCGGAGTCGGTCCTGACAGACGAAGGTCGACGCCTGCTTCGCAACTTTCTCGAACTGTGATGTTCACCGAGCTGCTCGAAAAGGTCGTGCGCCACGAGGATCTGACCTCCGACGAGGCCGCCGCGGCGATGCGCGAGGTGATGGAAGGACGCGCGGCTCCGGCGGCGCTGGCCGCGTTGCTGTCGGCGCTCGTGATGAAAGGGGAGCGCCCCTCCGAGATCGTCGGCTTTGCCCGGACGATGCGCGAGCACGCGGTGAAGCTGAGCGCCCCGGTGAGCGACGTGTTCGATACGTGCGGGACCGGCGGAGACCGGTCGGGCACGTTCAACATCTCGTCGGCGGCGGCGATTGTCGTCGCGGCCTGCGGGGTTCCGGTCGCCAAGCACGGCAACAGGTCTGTGTCGAGCCGCTGCGGCTCGGCGGACGTGTTCGAGGCCCTCGGCGTCAACGTCGCCGCATCGCCGGCCACCGTCGAGCGGTCGCTGCGCGAAACCGGGATCGCCTTCTTCTTCGCCCGGACGTTCCACCCATCGATGCGGCATGCGGCGCAGACGAGGAGCGACCTGGGCATTCGGACGGCGTTCAATCTGCTTGGCCCGCTGACCAATCCTGCAGGGGCAACACGACAGCTTGTCGGCGTGCCACGACCGGAACTGACCGAGTTACTTGCTCGAGCGCTGCTGATGCTCGGGTCCACGCGCGCGTGGGTTGTGCACGGCGCCGACGGGATCGACGAGATCTCGACAACCGGTTATACGAAGGTCTCGGAGTGCCGCGCGGGCGCGGTGAACACGTTCTACGTGCATCCGTCCGATTTCGGGATTGCGAAGAGCGATTCTGCGGCGTTGAAGGGCGGCGATGCGGCAGAAAACGCGGCAATCATCCGCGAGGTGTTGGCAGGAGCGCGTGGTCCGCGGCGCGACGTCGTGCTGCTGAATGCCGGCGTGGCGCTGTTCATTGCCGGCCGACGCGTAGACTCGATCAAAGACGGGATCGCGAATGCGGCGGCGGCGATCGACTCGGGCGCCGCGCAGCAGCGGCTGCAACAGATGGTCGACCGCTCGCGCGAGGAGGCTGTCGTATGAATGCAGCGCCCGACCTGCTGCGCGCGATCGTCGCGGCGACGCGGCGGATCGTCGAGACGAGACGACAGCGCGAGCCGCTCGGCACGCTGGAGCTGCGCGCCGCATCAGCGTCGCCATGTGGATGGCGCTTCGAGGCGGCGCTTGGAGCGCCCGATCGCATCAACGTGATTGCCGAATGCAAGCGGCGCTCGCCCTCGCGAGGCGTGTTGGCCGCCGAGTACGAACCGGTTCACATCGCGGAGCAGTACGAACAAGGTGGTGCGGCCGCGGTTTCGATATTGACCGAGCCGACCTTCTTCGACGGCGCACTCGAGCACCTGATGGCCGTGCGCGCGCGCGTTGGCCTGCCGCTGCTTCGGAAGGACTTCATCGTCGATGAATATCAACTGTTCGAAGCGCGGGCGGCTGGCGCCGACGCCGTGCTGCTGATCGTCGCCGCGCTCGAACAGGGCGACCTCGTCGACCTGCAGGAGAAGGCGTGGGAGCTTGGCTTGGCGACGCTCGTCGAAGTGCATGACGAGGAGGAACTGGCTCGCGCGGTCGAGAGCGGCGCGCGCGTCATTGGCGTCAACAACAGGAATCTGCGGACGTTGACCGTCGACGTCGAGGCGTCCGACAGGCTCGCGGCTCGTATGCCGCGTGGCGTGATTGCGGTGAGCGAGAGCGGCCTGAAATCGCGAGAGGAGCTCGATCGTCTTGCGGCCGTCGGCTATCGCGCGTTTTTGATCGGCGAGCGCTTCATGACCGATGCGAATCCTGCGGAAGCGATCCGCAATCTCGTTGGTGTAGGGCGCGCCTTTACGGCGCGCCAGGATGTCCGATGTTCGTAAAGGTCTGCGGCATCACGCGTTTGACCGACGCCCTCCACGCGGTGGAGCAGGGCGCCACGGCGATCGGCTTCGTGCTGTGGCCGAAGAGCCCGCGCGCGGTGACCGTCGAGCGCGCGGCGGAAATCATC
>Ga0209515_10010597_pt1 | contig 10228 bp, 9 predicted proteins | sample Subgroupgradi54m_FD_187454 | JGI IMG/M metagenome (GOLD analysis project Ga0209515, IMG submission 187454) | Subsurface groundwater microbial communities from S. Glens Falls, New York, USA - GMW60B uncontaminated upgradient, 5.4 m (SPAdes)... ...
CTGATGCTGTGCTGCTTACCAGACCCTATGTTAAATACTTCTCCGTGATAATTATGCTTACTATTTATAATTTTCAAAAAAACATCCATCAAATCTTCAATAAAAATGAAATCTCTGACATAGTAAGGAGAACTTAAATCTATTCTTTTGTCCTCTATGGCATTTAAAATAATATAGGGTACCAACCTTTGCCCATCTTCAAAATATCCGAACGGAGTAAATAATCTTAAGTTAACTATTTGCATGTTGTTTTCCTCGGCAATTTTTTTCAATAGTAACTCTGCGGTTAATTTTGTTATGCCGTAAAAATTTGAAGGGTCAACTGGGTCGTTTTCATTAATACTGGATTTTTTTGCCCTATATTCGGCGCAACTGCTGATATTTATAAAAGAAGTTATTTTACACTTTCTTAGTGAATCTACTAAATTCAATGTTCCCTTGATGTTTATTTCTATCATTTTTCTTACATCGTTCTGTAAGGCCGGGTAAACTCCGTAGCTTGCCAAATGAAATACAATATTTGGTTTAATATTATTAATAATTTTAGACAACTTGCCCGAATCTTCCAAATCGACATAGCGAATATTAACCTTATCTGGCATGTCTTTCAGCCTCCAAAAATTAGTATTTTCTTTCTCAATGATAAATATTTTAAAGTCAGTGTCAGAAGCTAATTTTCTGACTAAATTTGAGCCAATAAATCCCGCTCCGCCAGTAATTAAAACTTTTTTCATTTTTATTTACCTTTAAACATTTTTTATTCAATAATACTTATTAAGCCAATTAAATGTTTCCTTAATGCCCTCCTCAAAAGATACTTTTGGCTGCCAGTTTAATATTTTTTTTGCTTTGGACCAATCAAGATATTGCGCTGGGATTTCATTCTTGGCACTATTTAATATTTTATAATTAATTTTTGTTCCTAAAATTTCTTCAACTTTTTTTACAACCTCTATAACACTAAAAATGTTTGTTGAACCGAAATTAAAGGCTTCTCCAAAACTTTTTCTATCGCTGGCTAACTTTATACAGCCAGCTACTATATCCTTTATATAAGTATATTCACGAATCATTTTTCCATCGCTTCTTATTAAGAATTCTTTATTTTTTATGACAGCTTTTAAAACTCCCGGAATTATTCTTGAAAAATTTGTGTCTCCCGGGCCAAAAACGTTACTAAATCTTGTAATAACGACTGGTATTCCATAGGTTACAAAATAAGCTCTGGCAATCAAATCGGCAGAGGATTTTGAGGCATCATAAGGATGGTCGCCCCTTAAAGAGGAGTCTTCTTTATAAGGTAATTTTTTTGCCCTGCCATAAGCCTTGTCTGAAGAGACAACAATAATTGATTCTATATTTTTTCTCTTTCTGCAAACCTCCAAAACATTAACTGTGCCCATAACATTTACTTCTATGGCTTCAAAAGGATTTTTATAAACCTCTTCAATAATTGGTTTGGCGGCCAGATGAAAAACAATTTTTGGATTTTCCTTTTTAAATATCTTTAAAATACTTTTACTTCTCACATCAGCCTTATAAAATTTTACTTTTGAATTTATATTTTCTTTTGTACCAGAAGACAAGTCGTCTATTACAACAACTTTATTCTCCAGTATTACCAATTCGTTCACCAAATAACTTCCTATAAATCCGGCTCCGCCCGTAACTAAAATTTTCTTATGTTTTATTTCCATATTTTCCACTTGGGATCATTTTCCCAAAGCGCGTTTAAATGTAAAAAATCTTTATAGGTGTCCATCCCATACCAAAAACCTTCGTGTTTATACAGGGCTAATTGTTTTTGAGGTATCAGTCTCACTAATGCGTCCTCTATCATGTCGCCGGTTTTTAAAAAATTGAAAAATTCTTTATTAAAAACCATAAAACCGCCGTTTACATAATCATAAAGCAGTGGTTTTTGGGCAAATTCCGTGACCAAATTATCCTTATCGGCATTTACTAATCCCCACTTAGAAGATGGATGGACACCGCTAATAGTAGCTATTTTACCATGATTTTTATGGAATTGGACCAATGCGCCAATATTGATATCCGCGACGCCGTCCCCGTATGTGACCATAAATAAATCTTCTGTAATATACTTTTTCAATTTTAAAACCCTTTCTCCGTGAGGAGTATATAATCCAGTATCCGCAAAAATAATATTAAAATCATCATTGGGATTATCGGGAATACTATTATCAAAGGTTTCGACTTTGCCATCTTTGGTATTTAAAACAAGATCATTATTATAATGTTTCTGTTTTATAAAGTGCTCCTTTATGACAGACCCCTTATAACCAAGTGCCAAAACAAAATCGTGATAATCATAATGGTTATATATTTTCATAATGTGCCACAAAATAGGCGCCCCTCCTATTTCCACTAGTGGCTTTGGCTTAAACTCGGTTTCCTCCTTTAAACGAGCACCTATTCCTCCGCAAAGAATTATTGTTTTCATAGTTATTTACTTTTTAAATTTTTGATTATATTTCCGCTAATTAGCCAAATCAGATAACATACGCCTTCTGGTTCCGCTATCTACAATAAATGTCATATCATAAGTTGTCTTCCATTTCGATTTCCATTCTTTACCGTATCTTTGCATTAATAACACTTTATATGAGCTAATTAACATGACCGGCGGAATTAAAAAAAGAACTGAAAAAACAAGGGAAAATATCAATGCGTCTATGAATATTGCCTGCAAAAAAAATAATTTCAAACAGCCAACATAGGAAAAGTATTTAAAATTACCAAAAGCCCTCATCACTAGCATATCTATGATAAATGCCTTTCTTAATTTTTTGTCATTGTTTATTATTAAAAGGGCATTGGCTTTGTCCATATGTTTATAAGACAAAAGCAGACTATTTAATTTTTTTTGAACTTGGTAATGCACCACGAATTTATCTTCAATAAAACTCTTGTAACTAGCCAATTCTTGCTGGACTATGGCGTGCTTATTAAAGGCCAGGCCTTTAATATGGGGGTATTTTAAAAACATAAAAACAATCAATGGCAAATGGGGGTGCAGGGTGCCAATTCCTGCTTCTATGACCGACCGGTCATGAGTAAACATTTTTTTAACCAATTTGTTATTAAAAATCAGTGCCGATATCCAGGCAATGTCAGGGAAAGACAGCCCGGTGATTTCTTCTCTTTTTATTTGAAACACTTCGGGCATTTCTTTATCAACAGTATTTAAGCAAACTACTCTTTCTTTGGTTTTATGATCAATAAAAAATTGTTCTTCTCTAATAAGAATCAAACCTGTTTTTTCATTAGAATTTTTTTTGATTAACTCTACAACCTCGCTTAATCCGCCTTCTATTATTGTGTCGTCATCACCAAAAGTCCACATAAACTGACCGACTGCCATTTCTATAACCAAAAGTACATTTTTATCAATACCTAAGTTTTTTTCATTCTCGTGATAATTTATTAAACCCGGATACTCTTTTGCAAATTTCATTACAACTTCGCGGGTATTATCCGTTGAGCCGTTGTTAGAAATGCAAATTTCAATCTTTTCTTCTATTTTTTTTGCTTGTGGCAAAATATTGTTCAGCAGTTTTTCTAAACAAACCGCCCTATTATAGGTAGGAATAGCGATGCTTAATAAAATGTTATTTTCCATAATAATTTATAGTTCTTTTAATACCTTCTTGTATACCAACTTTCGGCTCCCAACCGATTTCTGTTTTGATTTTTGAAATATCGGCGTAAAAATCACTGAACACCAAACCGGTTGGTTGAATAATAGTATAGGCACCATTAAGTCCAAAGTGGCCAGAAACCATTTCAATAATTTCAGGAACACTGGTCAGGTTCCCCGAGCCAATATTATATACCCCGCTTTTTCCGCATTTTTTTAAAAGTAAACAAAGAGCTTCTGTAACATCTTGGACATAAACAAAATCATTTTTACCTAAAGGATTTTTAATTTCCGGTGTTTTTTTACTTTTGGTACAACTTATCAAATAAGGAATAAGAGAGCCTTCTCTTTGGCCGGGGCCATATACATAGAAAATTCGAGCCCAAATAAACCGTGTTTTATTTTCTTTGGCAATTTGAAGACCCAACTGACAAAGGCAATTTTTAGCCACGGTAAATGCGTTCAAATCTTTTAATGGCATATCTTCCGATAGTTTTCCTGGTTGTAATCCATATTCATAACAGCTTCCCATTGATAAAAATATTTTGCAGTCAGTTTCAATTGCCATGTTCATTAAATCCAAACCATATTGCAAATTTTTAATACTGTTTTTGGCGCTATGGTCGGGCAATCCTTCCCAAGCTAAATGCACTATGGCATCTGGTTTAAAATCTTTGGCTTCTTGTTGCCAACTTTTAATATCTGCCAAATTTTTTGACAACAAAAACAATTCATTATCTTTGTCTTCTTTTAATTTATCTATTACGTGTTTTCCTATAAAACCTGTGCCACCGGTTATAAAAATTTTCATATTTGTTTTACAACCTCTAAAAGATTTTTTTTATCATCTATTAAAATAGTTTTACATCCGGCGGCTTGTCCTGCTTGAATATCACGCTGGTCGTCTCCTATAAAAATAGCTTTAGTTAAATCTAAGTGATTTTCTCGGGCGGCCTGAAACAAAAGCCCTGGTTTTGGTTTTCTACACTCGCACCCTTCGTTCCAGCCGTGAATGCAGCAATATATTCCCTTAATTTTGATATTATTTTTTTTAAATTCTTCTTCCATTTTCTGATGTATCAAATCTAAGTCTTTTTTAGTCATTATTCTTCTGGCGATTCCCGGCTGGTTGGTAATAATGTAAATATCATACCCTTTTTGGCCAAGAATCCCAAGGGATTGGACTGCTCCGGGAATAAACTCAAACTCTGACCAATTTTTCACATAATCTGCCTTAGGAGGTTTTTTATTAATCACTCCATCTCTGTCCAAGAAAATAACTTTTTTGGGCGCCAAAAACCTTTCTGTTATCTTGACTCTTTCTAAATCGCTAATGCTATAATATTTATGATTTGTTAAAAATCCCGAAACTTGTTTTTTTGAAATCAGCTTGGGTAAAATATCTCTCTCAAAATGAAAATTATGATTTGGTAAAAGTTTTAAAACTTTTTTATTTATTATAAAAAAACCGACATCTACTCCGTTAAGACCTCCTCTTTTCCTGATTTTGTCATATTTTACAACAATACCATTCTCATCAATAAAAACATTATTTTTTGTAGAATTATCTTTATTTGAATATGCGACCAAAGATACATCGGTTTTATGGTTTTGATAAAATTCTTCCAGTTTTTTTAATTGCAAGGGCCAGTAATTATCGCAATACATTAAAAGAAATTCATCGTCTAATAAATCTTCAGCACTTTTTATTCTTAATCCACTTTCATTTTCTTCTCCTTTTTCGTTTTTAAATGGCGTATATGAATATTTTATTTTTATTCCAAACATTGAACCGTCTCCGAAGTAACCTTTTATTTTTTCGCCAAGGTAACCCGTTAAAATAATAATTTCTTTGATGTCGTTTTCTTTAAGCAATAAAATCAAGTGCTCTAAAAACGGCTTTCCGTGTATTGGAATCATCGGTTTTGGACTATTGTCGGTAAAAGGCGCCAAGCGCTTGCCCCTACCTCCGGCTAAAATGACTGCTTGTTTTATTGCCATGTTAGATTCTTGCTTAACTTTTTATTTTCAACTAAATATTTTAATTGAGCTAATCTATTACATTGTCTGCCCCGAAACATTTCTTGTGTAAAATTAATTTTTTTAAAAAAATCTATCATCTCTCTGCTACCATTATCTAAATTAAACTCCGGTTTATAATAATCTGATAAAACTTTGAATATTTTTTTAAAAGACACTTTGTAAGTTCTTGAATCCAAACCGTGTTCGCCAGTAAAAACGAGGGAACTTCCTTCTACGGCTCTTTGGGCTGCCATGGCTAATTCTTTTACTGTAAAATTTCCATTTTTAATGCCCACATTAAATGATTGGCCAGTCACTAAAGCAACCGGCGCTTCCAAGCCAGCGATAAAAGCTTGGCAAACATCTTTAATATGCACAACTGGTCGCCACGGAGTGCCGTCGCTTTTAATTTCTATTTTTCCTGTTGCATAGGCACTGGCAACCAAATTATTAAAAACAATATCTGTTCGAAAATTAGGGCTTACCCCAAAAACCGTAGAAGGCCGAAAACAAACAACCGTAAAATCATCAGAATTAAGTTTTTTTAATTCACACTCTGCTTCCCATTTTGTTTTAGCATAAGCAGTTAAAGGATTTTTAAAACTATTATCTTCTTCTAATTCTTCGTCGATTTTTGAAATGCCATACATACTTTGGGAAGAAGAATAAATAAATCTTTTTATCCCTAATTCTTTTGCTAATTTTGCCAAGCGGATGGTTGATGAATAATTAATCTGTAAAGTAAGTTTTGGGTCAAATTCGCCCAGCGGGTCATTAGAAAGAGCGGCTAAATGAACAATTGCATCAATATCTTTTAAATCTTCTTTTGTTGTATTTCTTATATCTTTACTTATTTGTTGTATGGTAAAATCGTTATCCAAAAGCTGGCAATCGTTATAATAACCAGTATCAAATCCAACAACCGCATAACCTTTTTGCAAAAGGATTTGGGTTAAAACTGTTCCTATATATCCTTTATTACCAGTTACTAAAATATTCATAGTTTTTAATCCGCGTAAACAATTTTACTTCCTTCGGTTTCAAATGTAAAAGAAGTTTCTTTGAGATTAGAAAGGGCTTGGCGGACATTGTTTTGATGTTCTGGGTTGCAGTAAAGCAGTAAAAATCCTCCACCGCCGGAACCTAAAATTTTCCCGCCTATGGCCCCGGCCGCTCTGGCTTTTTTATAATAGTCATCTATAGTTTTATTGGTAATATTATTTACCAGTTGTTGTTTTAATATCCAGCCTTTGTGTAAAATATTCCCAAATTCTTTAAGATTGTTACCACTAAGAGACTCTCTAAGCTGCTCGGCCAAGACAACCATGGCATCCAAAAAGGTGCGGTTAGTTTCTATATTTTTATTTTGCTTAGGGAGAACTATTGCGGAACAGCTGTTTTGACCAGTGTAGAACAACAGTAAATTACTGCCTAATTTTGACAAAGTCTCTGGTTTACACAATATAGGGTTAACAGAAACCGTTTCATTAGCATTAAATTTTATAAAATTTAGGTTTCCGAAAGCGGCCGGATAGTGGTCTTGTTTGCCCATGGGGTGCCCCAAAATCTCTATTTCAATATGGGCCGCTTCTTGTGCCAGCCTTGCCATAGAGACGCGTTCTCCCCTGAAGGCATACAGGGCGTTTAAAATTCCGACTGTCAAACTGCTTGAGGCTCCCAAGCCCGTACCCTCACTATTTGGCAACATGTCTGACATATAACTAATATCTATGCCGTGAGTTACACCGGTCAATTTCATTGCTTCTCTGATTAAATTATGTTCAATTTTCAGAACGTCATCCACCATTTCGGTTTTAGAGTAACTGACCCTGATTAAATCATCAAACTTTTTATTTACAGTAACATACACATGCTTATCTATTGCCGTGCTGACTACCGCGCCATAGCCTTTTTGATAGTATCTTTTAAAATCAGAGCCACCGCCGGCAAAACTCATTCGTAATGGTGTTTTTGAAATAATCATTTTATTAATTACCTTGAATTACTTTTGGATTATTTGGCAATGGTATTATAAGACGACCCTTATAATTAAATGTATTCCTTAAAACATCTGATATCTCGTCTGTAAAATTCCAAGCCAAAATGACAATAGTACCGGGATTCTTTTTCATCATTTCTTGGGGGCTCACAATTGGAATATGGGTTCCAGCCGTAAATAGACCTTGCTTTAAAGGGTTTTGGTCGACAATAACTGAAATAAGATTAGAGTCGATTTGGGCAAAATTCAATAATGTTGAACTTCTAGCTGATGCGCCATATCCGACCACCATTCCCGAAAGCTTGGCTTCTTTTAAAACTTCAAGTAATTCTTGACGATGGTTACTTGATGTTTTTGCAAAATTTTCCCAACGCTCCAAATCATTTGTTTTATCTTCCAGTTCCTTTTGGCGATATTGTTTGACAACCGGCTCCTCTGTTACTTTTCCGTGCTTGGCATACACAATAATAGAGCCGCCACTGATTGGGCTTGTGCCGATGTCAAAAACATACAGATTAAAATCATGTAATAATTTCTCTAAGCTTTTTAGCGTAAAATAGCATACATGCTCATGATAAATAGAGTCGTAGTGCAAACCTTCAAGTATTTTTTTAGCATAATGCACTTCTATTGCCAACACCCCGTCTTCACCAAGGCATATTGCAAGGCTTTGGGTAAAGTCACGGGTACCGGCGACGTGGGGAAGAACATTTCTGGCAAATATAATATTGGCACTTCCTTTTTCTTTCACTAATTCTAAGGCTGTCTGTGTGTTGAAAAAAGAACATTTGGTTTTGATGCCATTTTTCTTTGCTATTTCTGCTATATTTTCAGCTGGATCTACCCCCAAAACATCGTACCCATTTTTTATAAATGGAATCAAAAATGTCCCGTCGTTACTGGCAATTTCCAAAACATAACCTTTTTTTGAGATTCTGGAACTTACCTCTTTAAAAAAAGTTTGGCTGTGGGTTTTTGCTATCTTAGAAGTGGCCGTGACCCAAACATATTTTGAAAACAAAATTTCCGGGTCTATGGTTTGGTTAAGCATTACCAAACTACAATCCTGGCACCAACTCAAAGACAAGGGATAAAAATCCTCTTTTTTGTCTAAATCATCGACAAGGGAGTTTGCCAAAGGCTGCATTCCAAGATCAAAAAATTCTTTTATATTGTTACTTTTGCAAACACGGCACGATGTAATAGTTTCCATAATAATTATTACTTTGAATTATCCTTGATACTCTTTTTCTTCGTGAAAGTCAGACCTTTTTTTGATAACTTTTGCCGGGACTCCCACGGCCACAACATCATCTTGGATATCATTTAAAACCACGGCTCCCGCTCCGATTACTGAATTTTTCCCGATTTTTACATACTGAATTACCGTTGCCCCTATTCCGACAAGGGTTTTTTCTCCAACCTCAAGCCCGCCGGCCAATTGCACCCCCGACGCAATGTGAGCTCCGTTTTTAATAATATTTTCGTGTTCTATAATCGCTCCAGTATTAATTATTACATTATCTTCAATAACACTATAAGTACTAATGATAACCCCAGCGTTAATAATGATGTTATTCCCAAACGAAACATTAGTGGCAATTACGGCTTGAGGGTGAATCGCATTAATAAGTTTAAACTTTCTTTGCTTAAGATAATCGGCAATTTGGCATCGTTTTTCATTATCACCTATTGCAACTATACCAGCCCTAATGCCTTTTTTCCACAGGATATTAAGATAATCTTTGTCGCCAAAAATTTTAATGCCATCAATATTTTTGTTTTGAAGTTTTTTATCGCTATCGATAAAACCGGCGATGTCAAAATTTTTAGTATTTCTTAAAATATCCAACACTACTTTTCCTTGTCCACCTGCTCCCCAAATAAATATTTTTTCTTTTTTTTGTTTTTTCATTTTTAATTCAAGGTTTTAATAAGATAATTTCTTTTGCAATAACTTTTTATCTATTTTAATGTTGCCTAAAATTTTTACGATTTTCGGCCCAACTTTCTCGGTGCCCCCATAAGGGTTTTTACAATTTTTAACTTTACCTTTGAATTTTCTATCAAAAAGTGCTTTTTTAATTGCTTTTTTGATATTTTCTTTGTTGTAATCAACATCTAGTATATTTTCCGCTCTTTCTCTATCTTGCTGCCTATTATCGAGCCCAAGAAAACGAGGTGCGTGAATGACTTTTCATCGCGAAAAGCCAATTTTTCAGCAAATTATTGAAAAGGTAGAAAACGCGATTTTAAGCGACGAATTGCCGCCCGAAGCCCGCATTCCAGGTGTTCGCGACTACGCCTTGACCTTGGAGGTCAACCCCAATACGGTGGTGCGAAGTTTTGCCGAGCTCGAACAAACGGGCACTGTTTTTAAAAAAAGAGGCCTGGGTTATTTTGTAGCGACAGATGCTAAGCACAAAATTCTGGCGCGACGACGGGAATTTTTTCTTAGCCATGAATTGCCACAAGTTGCCGCACACATGCATCAGTTACAGATCGGTATTGAAGTACTAGAAGCATTACTTAATAGAGCAAGGAGA
>Ga0209515_10010599_pt1 | contig 10226 bp, 16 predicted proteins | sample Subgroupgradi54m_FD_187454 | JGI IMG/M metagenome (GOLD analysis project Ga0209515, IMG submission 187454) | Subsurface groundwater microbial communities from S. Glens Falls, New York, USA - GMW60B uncontaminated upgradient, 5.4 m (SPAdes)... ...
TAACTGACCCCAACGACTGGGGTTTTAACCCAATCTTTCTCTCTCCCCTCAACCGCCCCTAATCTAAATTGTCATCAACCTGTAAAATCCATTCGCACTTTTCTTAATTCCTGTAACCGCTGCTGCCCAAAGGAAAATGCCAATTGCTTTTCAGTATCAAAAAACCATGGACTTGCCAGAAGACTAATCTGATCATAAATTTTTGATTCCAACCCAAAACCAGTCACCGCTTGGCGTAATATTCCCACATCTGCCCTCAGTTTTCGAGCGATCCAATCAGTAACCGCCAAATTTTCCTCTTCACCATAATTACATTCACAAATCGGCAGATCATCACGATAATACCAATGCACCATGCCATGAAATAAAGACATATCTCGCATGAAACCACTCATCCTTTTGCCTATGGGAATAAGTCCTAATCGGTCATAGCAGGAAAACCGCAACCGCTCTTCACTGGTCCCTAAAATTTCAGTCAGATCAGTAATCGATTCAGTGGTAATTGGGTCCCAATCTAATTCATCCCAAATCCCCAAGTCAGAAGTCTGCATACGATATGCCATCGCCCAAAAATCTAGCTCCTCCCAAGTGCACGTTCGAATATCCGGCGTTTTCATCAAACGGGATTATACCATGGCGGTTTTAAACGGTCACAACCTATTTGGGGGTTGCAATGGTCAAAAACATTACCGTACTATGGGAAGATGACCTTAAGTATCGAACACAACCGATCATATCCAACAATTACTTCTCAAGATTATATTGACCACATCGCCGATCGAGATAAATACCTGCTCGAATTTACCTTAAAACAATATTGCGACTTAATTCATGCCAAACTAAAAGACGCTTTTTCCCAACTTGTCGCCGCTAATATTATCCCTACTGACCAATATCAAGAAATTGTAATCCCAGAAGATATCAAATCCAAACTGCACAATCGTTCATTTTATCTATCAAAAGATGGCAAGATCTTTGAAACCAAGTCAGAAAACGGTTTGATCGAAGCCAACAACCTTTATCTTATCTACTCCGCTCCCTTTGCCATTGACACGGTAGCCAAAATACTTGCCTCGCGTCAGTTGACCCATCGCTCTTGACTCTATTCACCTTATAGGATAAACTCGCCCCAAAGCACGTTGGTATCGGAAATAACAAACCCAAGGAGGAAAAATGTTCCACAGAAGTTTAGTTGTTCTATTGGTCGTTTTCGCTAGCACGCTTTTCTTACTCTCGGGAATTACCGCGGCCCCGACCCACGCCGCCAAGCAAGACGGGACTTCCCCAGAGACGGCTTATCAGCTCGGTAATCTCAACAAAACCCCGGCCACTTTCCTCAAGGAAGGCACAGAAACCTGGTTCACCTTCGATTTTGGCTACCCAAGCAACTTCGATAAAACCCAGTTGACGCTCGATTTTGCCGGTCTGGTTAGTCAAACAGCGGTCAACCGCGATCTTGCCTACAACCTGGAGACGTTTATTTATGACCCTGCCAACGTAAATGCGTTTTTAAAAGCGCGCCGCAACCAGGAGAAACTGCCCAAACCAGTAGGAAGCCTGTTTCCCTATAAAAACTCCAACCAAGACGTCCAGTTTTGGACTTGGGACGACGGCGACCGCAGCGGAGTCGATTTGGCAAACGAGCTGTGCACGGGCTGCTGGCTAGTTCGAGTAAGAAATAACAGCACCTTCAATGTCACTGGCAAAGTGATACGATTTGGATACTACAAAAATAGTGTCCATCCCGACGTATTCGCAGTTTTGTTTCCACCACTGCCTTGACGCTTTGGGGGAGAAGTTTAAAAAACTTCTCCCCTTTTTTTTACCCTTTGCAAACCACTTTTACCTACCATACAATAATCTCAGTGACCAAAAAAGACGATCCGCCACTTTTCTTCCTAAAAATCACCAACCCCATTACTTATATCAAATCCTGGTGGAGCCGAGTGATGGCCAACGAAGGGCTCGATTTTCGCTTCCGTATTCATCCTTTGACTGCGATCGCACTGGCCCTTGTTATCGCCAGCGGCTCTTTTGGTCTGGGTATTCTCGCCCGCTTTCCCCTGGCCAACTATTTCCCCTTTCTCTCATCGTCTATTCAACCTACATCGCCTACTACGTCTACTTTGTCTTGGCGCGACACCGCCTTTATGGGCACTCTGCATTTCAGCACCACCACCAATAAATATTATTTAACTACTAACCAATCCGAAGCTATCACTTTAGATGTTCCCACAAACGTCAATCTGTCAAAACTAGTCAACAAACGTATTTTTGCCGCCGGGAGTTATAGTAAAGAAACCAAAGTCCTCAAAGTCCAGGACGCGACCTCAATGGAAGTTCTCCCTACCACCATCACCCCCGTCCCTACCACCAGCTCCTCCTCGGCCACACCAAACTAACTGGATCAAACAAGCAGAAAGCACTGTGGTAATACTAAAAATTTGCCGGAATTATTTTCCAATTCCCTTTAGAAGTTTTTGGTTCTTCAGCTTTAGCAACTGGACTCTTATCTTTCAATAAACTTTTTAATAACTCACTATTGGCATTATTTAAAACCTTGTCACTTTTAGAAAATGGCACAAAAGAAACATTGAGGGGAAGATTCGGCACGTTCTCCCCATAAACAAGATAATCTATTAGTTTGTTTGTCAGCGCTATATTCTTAGAGGTTTGAATCTTGCTACTCATATGCGAAAAGTAATTATATATAAGACCAGTGATAATACAGTACAAACTTGTTTAATACAAGTCAAGCCCAGAATGCTTTAGAAACCTAAATCTGAAGTTTAGATAATTTCGTTTAATGTCATTGCAAACCCAAGTAAGTTGGTAACTTTTGTTTCTATATTTCCTAATTCCCACTGACGACTCTACGTCAATTTGATCGATTAATGACACTCGAACATGTCGATGAAGTTGCCCAACCCCTCCGTGATCATCGTACCGAACAACCCATTCCCAATTACCATTTACCTGAATTTCATAAGAAATATTTTCTATTTTTGTAGTATCGTTTTTCTTATTTCTCAACACTGAGTATGAAATTCTGTCATCGCGAGATTTATTCAACATAATGCTACCGCTTTGGGTATAGAGAATCTCTTTTGGTTTTAATTTTTTTGGGGGATAAATATACCTAATATGTTTCCTAATTTTTCTACGCATACAGAATCAAGGATAAAAAACTAACCAAAGAAGGTTAATTGGCTACTCTTAACAGTTCCACCTCAAACACCAAGGTTGAATTTGGGGGAATAGTCCCGGCCGATCGATCTCCATACCCTAACTCTGGCGGAATCGTCAATTTTCTCTTTCCCCCCACTTTCATTCCGACAAACCCCTGATCCCAACCAGCAATCACTTCTCCGGCCCCCAACTTAAACTGAAATGGTGTATTGCGGTCATAGGAACTATCAAATTTGGTGCCATCGACCAGGGTTCCCCGATAATGCACGGTCAAAGTTTTTCCCGCCACGGCCTCGTCTCCACTCCCGACCGTTAAATCTTCTATTTTCATTTTTAAAACAATTCCTCTTGTTCCCCTTTATCAAAAATAATTCTCCGGTAAATTTTTCGGGTTAACTCGACATCCGCTTCGCAATAGCGACAAATCTCGGCAATCCGGCCATCTTCAAATGCCTGAGCCACATTTTTCCCCTCTATTTCTCCCCCTTTTGATGAGGGCAATCCCAGCGCATGGGCCAAAGAATCTAAAGAAATTTTGGCTTGCATATTCCATTTAGACCATTCATACATCAAATCAAAAATTGGGCTATTGCGGTAGCGGGCAAAACTCAAATCCTGGGTCGGGCGGACATTTAACACCACACTTCGTTGGTAAATAAACCGTAGGTCAAAATCCATGACATTAAACCCCACAAACAAAGTGGCCGTTTTAGCTATGGCCCAAAAATCCTGGAGCATCTTTTTTTCATCTCCCGATAAAGACTGCACGAGATTATCTTCCAAGGCAAACGAAATACAAGCAATTCGCCCAAACGCGCCGTCAAAATTGGTCGACCCCAAATATTCTTCAAAGCTTTCCGGCACCCGTCTCCCATCCTCTAACCTCTTTTTATGCATCTTCTTCAAAATTTCATGCTTCTCTGCCTCAGCTGGGATCGTTTCAATATCTAAAAACAACTTCGTCATGATTTAATTTTACCAGTTGACTTGTGCAAAAACCATGCATACAATAAGTGCGATGCCAAAACAAATTGGAATCGCGGTGGGCATAATTTTACTCCTTGGTTTAGGCGTCTTCGCCTACACCAAATACTCTCCCTCTAGCCCTTTGACTTCTTATCAACCGAGTGCTCCCGCTGGTACTGCCATGACCAAGGGATCGATTCAAAGCTTGTTATCTGCCGGCCAAAGTGTTAGCTGTACCATTACCTATCCCAGTGACAAAGGCGGGTATTCTGGCACCACCTATGTCTCCGGCAATAAAGTCCGGGCCGATTTCACCATCAAAGATGCCAGCGGTAAAATGATGTATAGTCATACGATTCAAGACGGCACTTATGGATATATTTGGACCGATGGAGTAGCCCAAGGAACCAAAATCAAGGTGGACACCATGACCAAAACCCCTCCCACCACCGGTAGCCAACCTTCCACTCAAAGCCAAAATGTGGATTTAAATGCCCAATTGGACATGAAGTGTTCCGCCTGGTCACCAGACGCTTCTATGTTTACTCCCCCAACAACCATTCAATTTACTGATCTGTCTGCAATGGTCAAGCAAGTTCCCAAAGGCGCTTGTGACCAAATCACTGACCCGACAGCCAAAGCCGCTTGTCTCTCCGCCATGGGTGGCAACTAAGTCACAACAGTGATCAACGGAGCAACTACAAATACAGAAGAACTATTCAATAACTCACTTTCCCCAAAAAATCCAAAATGTGTTGTCGAGAATTTGCCACTATCCGGTCAGGGACATCAGCTAGGTCAAACCCCATTTGCGGATATCGCTGGGTTGGGTTACGACTATAGTTATTCAACAAACCGTAAAAATGGGGAACCACATCCTGTCTCCCTCTTCCGAAAAAGAACACAAATGACCGCCAATCTTCTAAATTGATTACAAAACTTACACTCGCCAAATCTCCCAGGCTAAGTTCCGCTTCTTCCCGACCATAATAATTGATCCAGCCGAAATACTTATCACTTGCTACATAGCCGGTACGATCTGTCCACGGCTTCACCTCACCCTTCCCACCAAACACTTCAGCATTAATATCGGCCAATAACTTAAGGAGACTTTCTTTAACCACTGGCAAGTTTGCCTTTGCCAGCTTAATTCGCATTTCCGCCTCTGCCGCTGGCAGTTTTTCCAAAGCTCTTATTCGCTCAAATCCTACCGAGTGATCGTCTTCTTCGGCATCTTGGTCCACCTGCTGCAAAAGGCCCACAAATTTTTCTCTCAACTCAACAGTATTATTCATAGTAAAAACTACTGGCAGTTTAGGATACAAACCAAAAGAAGTCAATCCGTTATCCGAGGTGGTCTTTTATTTTTCCGACCATATCGTGTATGGTAATATTGGTCTTTACAAAATAGTCAGTCGCGCCTAGTTCCCGCACTTTGGTCGCATCTTCTTCTTGCCCCAAACTGGATAATACGATCACGGGGATATTTTTGGTTTTCTCGTCGGCTTTCAACTCTTTTAATGTCTCAAACCCATCTTTGACCGGCATTACCAAATCTAAAAGAATCAAATCGGGAATCCGCTCTTTGACCGCGTCAAGAATTTGTTGCCCGTCGCCGACCACTTTGACTTCATACCCTTCTTTCGCCAGCTTATTGGTATAAACATTGGCATAAAACCGATCATCTTCCGCCACCAATAGATACTTTTTAGGCGTCGCCATCTCGTTTTCTTTTGCCTGCCTTAATGTTTGACCGTCATCCATAATGTATATGTCCTAACAGATTAGCAGGTTTTTCTGGAATTTCAACATAGAATGTCGACCCCTTAGAAAGTTCACTCTCACACCAGGTTTTTCCTCCCCAGGATTCAACATAGGACTTAACTACAAACAGACCCAACCCAGTTCCATCCGTATCTCCTTTGACGGCATTATCCGCTCGGAAAAATCTCGTAAATAACCGCTCTTGGTCGTGGGGAGAAATTCCAATCCCCGTGTCGGAAACACTTAATCGAACCACTTCCTTATTTCTTAAGACTCGAATAATCACTATTCCCCCAGTTTTGTTATATTTAATCGCATTGGTAATCAAATTCATCATCACTTCGGCGAATCGGTGCGGATCAAGATAAAGTTTTGGTAAAGTTTCGTCGATTTGCTCCATTTTGAAAGTCACCGATTTTGGCTTTGCCAAACCATCCACTTCGGTAATTACTTTGTTTATTATCGCCATAACATCAGTTTCTTCCGGTTTATCTGCCAACCGATGTTGTTTAATCCGTGATACCGCCAACAAATCGTTAACCAAATCAATCATCCGTTCGTTACTTTCTAGTAGTTGTTGTAACACCGGTTTGGCCTCTTCGGGAACCTTTCCAAACTCTTCGTCGGCCATCATCTCCAAATTCCATTTCATACTCCCTAGTGGAGTGCGCAGTTGATGGGAAGAAATCGCAATAAAATCGCTCTGCGCTCGCTCGGCATCTTTTTCATCGCTGCGATCCCGGAAAACTATCACCGCCCCCACCACTTTTTTGTCCAAAATAATTGACGACGCATTAATCTCGGCGGGGAATTTAGTTCCATCCTGGCGCAGAATATAATATTCAGTGGAGGTTCCCGCAATATTTGCCGAGGCTGTGGTCAAAACTGACTCTACTTTTTCCTCTTGCGTTAAAATCCCATCACCTCGTTCTCGTTCCATGGGTAAAGCCAAGCTAACTGGTTTACCAATCACCTCGGACATTTTCCAGCCCAAGAGCGCTGCCCCAGCGTTATTAATCATTACCACTTTATTTTCCGCGTCGGTAACCACTAACCCGTGCCCAATGCTACGCAGTATCGCCTCGTCTTCCGCCACTCGTTGCTCCAACACCTCTTTAATTTTCGCCAGCTCATTGTCTGCCATAACCTATCCAGAATATCACACCCCAAAAAAATAAATTCACTTCGTCAAAGTTGCATAATACTACAGGGTATGATATAATCCTGATAGTACGTTGAAAACTGTTTTCCCCGCGGACGGGAAAACAAATCCAAAATCTTTTTGCTGCGGAGGCAAAAATGCAAAACCTTAAAGACGCCTTAACTGCGGAAGTGAAGGCGAAAGTTGATGTGATCGAAAAAGAAGAAAATCGCATCCGGGCAATCATTGAAGAGGTCTCAAAAAAAGCCCAAGAGACACTCCAGGAAATCGGATTTACCATCCGAATAAAAAACCAGCACTACGACTCAGTAGATGGACGCGCTGAGCTTGGGTGGGGAGTTCCTAAAGAAGAACACTCTACCAGTTTTGAGCTCAAAATCCAGCAGAGAAAAGCGCCTGAACGATCGGACATCAAAACAATAACCCTGCTTGAAGATTTCGGGGGTGACCAAAGAACCATTGTTGAGAGACTCGTCAAGGATTATGGGTTTCAGATCGTAGGTGTAGGATACCATGATAACTTCAGGGTAGATATTTTGATCTGTCGATCAGAAACAGATCCCACATTCGCAGCCTGGTTAAAACGCATCTAAATAAAACATCACCCCGATGGAAACACCATCGGGGTTTTTTTATGGATTGAATAAGTTTTTTCTTGGTGTTACCATTGTCACTGATGTCCAAATTTTTTGCCGGTATTGCCGTTACCTTAGTGTTTCTCGGTCTCGCCGGCGGCGCCTTTTATTTCGGCACCAAATATTCTGCCAGCCCAATCTCACCAGTAACTACGACCCCTAGCCCCACTACTCCCGTTCCTGCGCCCACTAACCCTGCTCCTCAAAATAAAAATGACGCCGTCAACCCCAGTGGCACTATCGCCGCCATAACTGTTGATATTCCCAAAAAAGACTACACCGATCTAGCTAAATATATGGACGGTGCCGTTACCATTGGTGCTTGGAGCAGTGGTTGTTGCCAAACTAACAGCAAAGCAGAAGTAATTGCCGAACTATCGACCAACCTAAAAGACATCAAAGGACCCTGGGATTTTTCTGATGCTAACCCAATTGCTATAAAAGTCTCTAGCGCCGAACCACAAAACTTTAAAGACCGAATAATTGGCACTTCTATAGAAAGAAGAACCCTCGCTTTCACCCTCAACAATAAATTCCTCATCTCCCGAGTCTTTATCCTCAACGACTATGAATTCCTGGTTAAATAACAAATGATTGTGCCAAAAAAATTACTCGCAGAACTTCTCGGAACTTTTTCTTTAACCTTGGTCGTACTTTTGGCCTCGGTTACCAATTTTCCCATCCCCACTCCGGTTTTGGCCGGCCTGACTCTGGGACTTTTTGTTTATTCGATTGGCAATATTTCTGGATGCCATATCAACCCTGCAGTCACCATTGGTTTATTATCGATTAAAAAAATATCGTTGGCTGATGCCGTTAAATATATAGTCGCCCAAGTCATTGGTGCCTTGCTGGCGTTAGGGCTGATGAAAATTCTTCAAGCTGATGTCACCGGCTTTAACTGGCTAGGAGCTAAATATGTGTTCATTGGGGAAATTATCGGTAGCACGTTTTTCACTTTTGGAGTTGCGGCTGCTGTCTTGGGGAAAATTGCCGACGATAGTCGCGGGATGGTAATCGGAATATCACTTCTTTTAGGAGCCAGTATTTCGGTCATGATTGGTGCGCCCGGGTTTTTAAATCCTGCCGTGGCCCTTGGAACCAATTCATTTACCCTGATAACACTTTTTGGGCCGATAATCGGATCGATAATCGGCATGCAACTTTATAAAATCCTCATCTAATCGACGAGTAACTTATCATATTCTTATGAAAAAATTTTTCCCCATAAACAAATCATTAAAAATTTCATTCTGGCTTTTTGGCAGTGTATTGGTAGGAATTGCTCTGGCAATTTTTCTTTTGCTTCTTCAAAAATCTCCCCCCACCGCAACACCCATTTCTTTCCCAATCGCCCCCATCGCCTCGCCATCGGCCATTGCCAGCCCCAGTGCCAAGCCGACCAAATCCGCTAGCCCCAGTAGCACCATCAACTTTCCAATCGCCCCAGTCTCTTTTGCCCAGCTTGCCTACGGAGTTCCGATTTTGATGTACCATTATGTCGGAAACAATCCCAACCCGGCCGATCGCCAACGCGACATTCTCTCGATCACTCCCGATAAACTTGACGCCCAGTTCGCCTGGCTTTCCACAAATGGCTACACCCCAATTACTCTAGACACCCTCTATGGCCTGTTTGGCAAAAAAGAAGCCATAAATAAACCCATTGTTCTGACATTTGACGACGGCTATATTGACTTCTACATTAACGCTTTCCCCCTCTTTCAAAAATACCACTTCCATGTGGTGTCTTTTATTCCTACGGGGCTAATTGGCGGCAGCTATTACATGACTTGGGGACAAATTAAGGAGATTCAAAACTCTGGCTTGGTGAGCTTCCAAGCCCATTCAATCTCTCATCCAAACCTCACCACTCTCTCATACGACAAAATGCTTTACGAGATTTCTGAAAGCAAAAAAATCTTAGAACAGCAAACAGGAACCTCGGTTAATTTTATGGCCTACCCCTATGGGGCTTCTGATCCTAGTGTCTGGAAAGCAGCCCTATCCGCCGGTTATGTCGGTGGCGTTGGCACCTGGCTAGGCAAAGCGGCTGGCCCCGGCATCAACATGCCCCGCATCAGAATCATCGGCACCATTTCCCTGCCAGAATTTGCCGCCAAAGTCAGCCAATAAAGAGACGTATCAAATGATATAATGCCGCTGTCTTATGGCAGAAAAAATTGCTGTCAGAGCAATAATCACTGGTCAAGAAAATAAAATATTCTTAGCCAAGAGAGCCCGAGGTTATGGAGCTGGCCAATGGGCGCTCCCCGGTGGCAAACCACACCAAAATGAATCGCTCAAAAAAACCACCGAGAGAGAGGTTGAAGAAGAAACCGGCAACAGATTAAAAATTAGAGAATTCTTTTTGTTTACCAAAGACACGTCATTTGACCAAATAAACCCCTGGCTAGTGTATTTCTTCATCGGAACAGTTACCGGCAGTCTAAATCTAAAAATTGATGAACACATTGAGGCCGGCTGGTTCAATAAAAATCAGCTAATTG
>Ga0209515_10010600_pt1 | contig 10223 bp, 10 predicted proteins | sample Subgroupgradi54m_FD_187454 | JGI IMG/M metagenome (GOLD analysis project Ga0209515, IMG submission 187454) | Subsurface groundwater microbial communities from S. Glens Falls, New York, USA - GMW60B uncontaminated upgradient, 5.4 m (SPAdes)... ...
TTGCTTTTAGCCTGCATATCCCAGCAATTCTCGATGATATCCCGCTGCGGGCATCCGCGAACACACGAACAAAAGCAGTTGGAGTGTGAAATATGCAGGCTAGCGCCGGCGTGCGAATCCCTCCCCCCCTCCAACCTCAATCCAAATACCACCATGTCCGATCCGAATCAAAAAACCGAGACCACGGGCGCGGAAGATCTCCGCGCGCTCCTCCAAGAAGCCGAAGAGGCGCTCAGCCAGACCGCCGGCGCCGCCGGCGATAAGTTCGACGAGTTGCGCAACCGGCTGCGCGCCACCCTCGACCAAGGCCGGTATTCCCTTTCCCGCATCCGCTCCGAGGCGGTGCGCCGCGCCAAACAGGCCGACCACCTGGTCCACGAGCATCCCTACTACGCCGTCGGCGTCGCCGCCGGCGTGGGCGCGCTCGTCGGCATCATCGTTTCCCGCAGCTGCAACGGTTCGCGTTGAATTGTCCACGCGCCACCCGCGGCACTGCGCTTCGCCATTGATGGCGAACGCCGGTGCCGCCGGCTGCGAATCAGCCTGCCATGACCCGAGCAAAGCAGTTCGACCCGGCCGGTGTCATCCGCGCGATCTCTTTCCACGCGTGTGCGCTGTGCCGCGCCGGCGCCTTGCTGGCCGATGATCCGCCGTCGCCAGCGGGCGAGGTCGGCTTCGACCTCTCCTCCGGGAATTGTGCAAGCTGCGGCACTCCCGCCCGACGGGCTTGCAAAATGCCAGGCTCCCCGTGCCGTGTTCGAGCTGCTGGAAACCAAGATCAACGCGGTCACCAATCCGGTGCGCCGCACCGAACTTCAGCAGCACCTCGAAGCCGTCAAGGAACGCCGTAAGGAATTCAACAGCGAGTTCCGCAAGGCCCGCTACGACGCGCTGCTCGACGACGTCCGGCGCGAATGGAACGCGCTCGGCAACTGAGCACGCCCAGCCGCCGCTCCATTCGGGCACCGGCCGTGGCCGGCCAATCAGGGCGCAGCCCGATGCCCGGGCCGGGCGAATTATCCCGCTCCGACGGGAAATTAACGGCAACCTTTTCCCTGAGGAGCCAGTCTCTACCAGTGTATGAACTTTTCAAATAGTGCCCGATCGCAATTCGGTCGCGCGTGGCAGACCGCGCATGTCTCCCTGATTACCGGCGGACTGGCCTTGCTGGCCGGTTGCGCCTCCGAACCCGAGTCCCATGTCGTATCGGCTCCCCCGCCTCCGGGGCCCCAAACGCAGATCGTGGTGCAGCAACCGCTCGCGACCGCCCAGCCGTCCGGCACCATCGTTGTCATGCAGGCCCCGCCGGCGCTGCAGCAGGAACTCGTGCAGGCTCAGCCGACCTCGGACCACAAGTGGGTCCCGGGTTACTGGACCTGGCGCAATGAGCGTTACGAGTGGATGTCCGGCCACTGGGCCCTGCCGCCGACGCGCGATTCCGTCTGGGTTGCGCCGCGGTGGGAGCGCACCAGCAACGGCGGCTATCGTTTCTACGAAGGCTATTGGAACTGAGGCAAACGCGCCTCAATCGAGTGCTCGGCTTCGATTCGTCCCTGCGGCGCATCGCCATGGTGTCGACCCACGGCTATGTCGCCGCCCAGCCCCCGCTCGGCGCCGCCGACACCGGCGGCCAGGTCGTCTTCGTCCTCGAATTGTCCAAGAAGATCGCCCAGCTGGGCTTCGAGGTCGACATCTGGACCCGCCGCTTCGAGGACCAGCCCGAGTTCGACATCGTCAATGAACGCGTCCGCGTCCTGCGCGTGCCCTGCGGCGGCAAAAAATTCATCGAGAAGGAATACCTCCACCTCCACCTCGACGAGTGGACGGAAAATGCCCTGCGATTCATCGGGAAACACGGGCTGAAATACCAGTTCCTCGACAGCCATTACTGGGACGCCGGCTACGCCACCCAACGCCTGGCCGAGGCCCTCGATGTCCCGCACGTGCACACGCCGCACTCCCTCGGGCTCTGGAAAAAGCAGCTCATGGAAAAGGACAGCCCGGACGATGCGGCCAACTTCGAGAAGAAATACAACTTCACCGGGCGGATCCGCCACGAGACGCAGCTCTACCGCAGTTGCGACGCCGTCATCGCCACCACGCCCCAGCAGCTCGACATGATCGTCGGCGACTACGGCGCGCCCGAACCGCAGGTGCGGATGATTCCGCCGGGCTATGACGACAACCGCTTCTTCCCCGTCAGCGCCGCCACGCGTGAAGCCAGCCGCCAGCGCCTTGGCTTCAAGGGCCAGGTCGTCCTGGCCATCGGCCGGCTCGCCACCAACAAGGGCTATGACCTCCTGATCGACGCCTTCACGCTGGTGGCGGCCCGCCTGCCCGACGCCACCCTGCACCTCGCGGTCGGCGGCGCCGAGATGAACGCCCGCGAGCAGAAGCTGCTCGCCGAGCTCAAGGCCCAGGCGGAAGCGCTCGGCCTGAGGGACCGCGTCCAGTTCGGCGGCTACGTCGCCGATGCCGACCTCGCCGACTACTACCGCGCGGCCGACGTCTTCGTCCTGAGCAGCCGCTACGAGCCGTTCGGCATGACCGCCATCGAGGCCATGGCCTGCGGCACCCCGACCGTGGTCACGATCCACGGCGGACTCTACCGCGCGATCACCTTCGGCCGGCATGCGCTTTACGCCGACACCTTCGACCGGGAGGACCTCGGCATTTCGATCGTCAAGGTGCTGCGCCATCCGCGGCTGGCCCACCGGCTCGGCCGCATGGGCGCACACAAGGCGCGCAGCCTCTTCACCTGGACCGGCATCGCGCAGCAATTGATCAGTCTAACCGAGGAACGCGCCACGGCGCGCGCCTTCACCGATGACGAATGGGACGAGCCCTGGAACGACGGTGATTGAACCCCATGTCCAATCCCGCGCCCATCCGGCTGTTCAGCGCCGACCTCGACGGCACCCTGCTGGGCAATCCCGAATCGTCCCAACGTTTCCGCACCGCCTGGGAGGCCGTCGACCGCGCCACCCGGCCTCTGCTGGTCTACAATAGCGGACGCCTGATCGACGACCTCCGCCGCTTCGTCGACAACGGCACGCTGCCGGCGGCGGAATATTACATCGGCGGCGTTGGCACGCAGGTCTTCGACGTGCGCACCGGCCGGATCATGGCGGAACTGCACGAACACCTCGCGCATGGCTGGAACCTGGCCCGCGTGCGCGAAATCGTCGGGGCCTTACCGGGCGTGCGCCCGCAGCCGGACGAGTTCCAGCACGAATTCAAATCCAGCTGGTTCCTGGAGCGCGCCTCACCCGAGACCATCCGCGAGCTGCGCCGGCTGCTGGTCGAGGCCCAGCTGAACGTGAAGATCGTTTATTCGAGCGCCCGCGACCTCGATGTCCTGCCCTTCAACGCCACCAAGGGCGGCGCGCTGCGCTGGCTGTGCGGCCGCCTGGAGATTCCGCTCGATGCCGTCCTGGTGGCCGGCGACACGGCCAATGACGCCAGCATGTTCCGGCTGCCCGGCGTGCGCGGCATCATCGTGGAAAACGCCCTGCCCGAGCTCTACGAGGCCACCGTCGACCTGCCGGTCTACAGTTCGCGCCACATCCTCGCCGACGGCGTGCTCGATGGGCTCTGCCACTACGGCATCGTCTGCGTGCTGCCCACCAAGGAGCAGACCCGCGTCACCCACGCGCAGATGGCGCCGGGATTCCGCATGCTATTCACCGGCACCCGCCTCGGTTCGATCAACGAAAAGGAAAAACAGTTCCTGGTCACCGGCTACGAGCAGGCCTTGGCCGCGCTGAAGCGGAACATCACGCCACTGGGCTTCTCCGCGTGCTCGCTGAGCGACAACACCGTGACCGGCACCGATGCCAACTACCGCAGCGTATGGGCCCGGGACGGCGCCATCACCGTCTGGAACATCCTCCACGTCGAAGACGGCGAACTGCGCGCCGCGGCGCTGACCACCCTGCAAACCCTGCTCCAGGCCACCTCGCGCATCGGCCAGGTGCCCGCCAATGTCCGTATCGACGACGGCCAGCCCGATTATTCGGGCGTCGGCAGCATCGCCTCCATCGACAGCGGCTTGTGGCTCGTCATCGCCATCTACAACTACGCCGCTCGCACCGGCGACCATTCGCTCCTCTTCCAGCACGCCGAGCGGCTGCAGACGATCATGAACTGGCTCGGCGCGCAGGACAGCAACAACGACGGGTTGCTCGAGATCCCCGAAGCCGGTGACTGGACCGATCTTTTCGGCCGCAGCTACAACGTGCTCTACGACGAGGTGCTCTGGTTTCGCGCCAACGTCTGCTACGGCCGCATCCTTGAATTCATGGGCCAGCACATCCGCGCCGCCGACTACCTGCGCGGGTCCCAGCGCATCCGGAGCCGCGTGCTCGACATCTTCTGGCCGACCACCAAGCCCGGCGATCCCGCCCTGCCCGCCACGCAGAACCGCTTTGCCGACCGCCAGACGAGCCTGGGCGACACCCAATACCTTCTCGCGGAAATCACGCCCTTCGCGTTCAACTGGCGCTGCGACGTCTACGCCAACATCCTGGCCTTCCTGATGAACCTGCTCGACGTCGAGCGCGCCCGCACCGCCTTCCGCTTCATGTGGGGCGTCGGCGTCAACCAGCCCTGGCCGGTCGCCAATCTCTACCCGGTCGTGCAGGCCGGCGATCCGGACTGGCGCGCCTATTACACCGTCAACCTGCTCAACCTGCCGCATCACTACCACAATGGCGGCATCTGGCCGTTCATCGGCGGCATGTGGGTGCGGTTCATCCACCGGCTCGGCTTCCACGAGGTCGCCTGCCGCGAGCTCATGCGGCTCGCGCAGCTCAACCAGCTGGGCCGCGACCACGAATGGGAATTCAACGAATGGGCCCACGCCACGACCGGCCGCCCGATGGGCAAGGCCTACCAGGCCTGGTCCGCCGCCTCCTTCATCCGCGCATGCCAGGAGGTTGAGGCCGATCCCAAGCGGCTGCTCGATGAGTGACGCGCGGCTCGCTCCGGCCGCGGCGCTCCACGTCCCCATCGGATTTTTATCGGTGATGCGCGCCCAAAGCCGCCCGATACCCTGCCGCGCGCGGCGGCGTTACGGTGGGGAACAATCAGCGTTGATGCCAGCAACGCCTATATCGGGCGTAGCCTGCATATTTCACACTCCAACTGCTTTTGTTCGTGGGTTCGCGGATGCCCGCAGCGGGATATCATCGAGAATTGCTGGGATATGCAGGCTAAAAGCAAAACCGCCGGGCGGTTTTGCCGTTAGCCCGGATGGGCCCAGAAGCGGCAAAAGCAGGAAGGATTTTCTCACAGGGTGTGGGTGGGCCGGAGAGGAGAGTGTGAAATTTCCGGGGTAGGGGCGTGGTAGGGGCGCAGTCTTGCTGCGCCCGGTCGGGCAGCGAGGATCCTTGGGCGCAGCAAGACTGCGCCCCTACGGAGCTGGATTCAGTTTCGGTAGCCGCGCTTGAGCCGCAGACGAAAGCGTGGCACGCAGCCACGCGAACCTGCCTCTAGCGTAGTTTTGCCTAAAGTTGTAGCCGGGGGCGGTGACCCCGGTTCGTTCCGATATCACGTCCGGCTGCCTTCCGGGGTCGGTGACCCCGGCTACAGTATTTTTGAAACCGCTCTGGCTTTACGCACCCGGGATTTCACCCGTTTCCATCAGGGCTTTGAACCGGCGCAACGCCCCGGCCACCTGCCGGGCCGGCGCATCGCCCGAGAGTTTGGCGAAAAATGCCCCGAGCTTCCCGCCCGGCGGATCGTATTCCAATTGCACGGTCACCTCGGTGCCATCGCCACCCGGGGTTGGTTCGAACCGGACGGTGCCGGCATTGGGCACATCCGCGTCCTCGAGCGAGCGCCACGCAATGAGCTGGCCGGGCTCGTCATTGATGATGATGGCGGTCCACTCGACGCCATGCTCGCCGAAGGGTGCGCTGACCGACCAGTGCGACACCTGCCCGTTCAACGGGGTGATTTCGACCGGCTGCCTGATGATGCGCGACAGGTTGGTCAGGTCGCGCCAGAACGAATAAAGCTCGGCGGCCGGCTTCCTGACGGTGCAGGACTGCACGATCTTGATCCCGCGGTTGCCCGGAACGGAGATTCCCGTAACCCGCGTGGGTGGCCGGCCGGTGTGTTCCGGCCGGGCGATGGCAGAGGATTGTTTCATCCCTACACCGTATCATGCGGGCCGGCTTTCGCCCATCGGGACATTCCCGCTTCGCGGCTCGGAGTTTCCTCCCATGGGCAATGCCGCCCCCCCATCACTCGTGCGCCCGCGCCTTCGGGAGAAGCAAGCCGCGGGGCGTTCAGCTGCTTTCCATCACCGCTTCGACATTCAAGGTTTCCGCGATGCTGGTGAGATCCTTGTCAGTCTGGCCCTCCTCCTCGAGCGTGGCCTGCAGCAGCTCCGCCACATCGCTCCGGTCCAGGAGGTCGGCAAACGTCCGCACCGTGCCGTAGGCGGCGATTTCATAGTGCTCGACCTTCTGGGCGGCGCCGATGAGCGCGGCGTCCTTGATCGAGTCCGGCAAGTCCTCGTCGATTTTTTCCTGCCCCTCCTTGATCAGGCCCTTCATGGCCTCGCAGACCTTCGTGGCCGGCTTCTTGCCGAGGAGCTTGAAGACCTTCTCCAGACGCTTCACATGGCCTTGCGTTTCCTTGAGATGTTTGGTGAAGCCTGCCTTCAACTCCCGGCTGGAGGCGGCTTCAGCCATCTTGGGCAGGGCTTTCACGAGCTGTTGCTCGGCGTGGTAGAGATCCTTGAGTTCGTCGAAGAGGAGATCCTGGAAGGTGGTGGAATTTTGTGATGGCATGGCGTGAATGGGGGGGAGTTATCGGTTGAGTTCAGGTGGTGGGCGGTGCCCGACGGCCGAAAAGGAGGACCAAGGCGAACAAGATCAGAAAAAGGTAGAACAGCGCCTTGGCGATGGAAGCGGCGGCACCTGCCACACCGCCGAAGCCAAAGAACGCCGCAACCAGTGCGACAATCAGGAATATGAGCGCGTAGCGAAGCATGCGGTCACCCTAATCAACCGCGCTTTTTTGCGCCATCGGGTGATTTCGGGTGCGCGGCATCGGGCATAATGACAGCACGCTTATATCGGGCGTAGGGCGTAGGGGCGCAGTCTTGCTGCGCCTGTTCGGTGGAATTCATCCTTGGGCGCAGCAAGACTGCGCCCCTACGGAGCTGGTTCAGTTTCGGTAGCCGCGCTGCCCTGGTGGATCACGCGGGCGGTGTGTGTTGACGCGCGGCATTGACCTCCGCCGGCGTCGCGATCGCCGAAAGATCCGGCGTCGGCTCGTCCGCCGCGGGCGCATTGCCCTGCACCGGCCGTTCGGACGGCTTCTTGCGATTCAGCCGCGTGGACCCGGCGCGGAAGAGTCCCGCGATGCAGAACGCCAACAGAACAAGTCCGAGCAGGAGCGCCAGGATGTGGCCAAACATGCCGCACTTTACTCCGCGCCGCGGGCCTCGCCATCCGACCGGCCCCCGGTTTGATCATCGGGGGAAGCCCGGTCACCCGGCCCGGATCGGGTCGATCCCGCCAGCCCCGAATCGAAGGGCGGCGCGCTCCGCGGTGCCGGCGCGGCCGGCGCGGTCTCCAGCGGGAGTTCGATTTCAAAGACCGCCCCCTGCCCCCGGCCGGGACTGCTGGCGCGGATGACGCCCGCATGCAATTGCACGAGCCGCTCCGTGATCGCAAGCCCGAGCCCCAGCCCGCCGAAACGATGGCCTCCCGGGGTGTCGGCGTGATCGCCCTGGGCAAAGGCGTCGAAGACGCGGCCCAGCTCGGCGGGGGTCATGCCGATCCCCGTGTCGGCGACCCGCACGAGAATCCGGGTGCGATCGGGATTGCCCGTCTGGACCGTGACCTGCCCGCCCGGCGGCGTGAACTTCGCGGCATTTTTCAACACGTTCCAGAACACCTGCTGCAGCCGCACGGGATCGCCGTGGACGCGGCTGTCGAGCGCCCCGAGCTCGACGACGAGCTTCACGTCGCGCGCGGCCGGCTCGGCCCGCACCGTGGCGAGCGCGTCGCGCAGGATCACGTGGGCATCGGCCGGCTGGCGTTCCAGCACAAGCTTGCCGCGCGTGATGCGGGTCAGATCCAGAAGGTCATCGATCAGGCGCGCCTCCAGCGCCACGTTTTTGGCGATCAACTCGAAATCGGCGCGCAGCTCCGGGTCCAGCCGCGAACTGGCCGCCCGTTCGCTGGCGAGGAACAGGACCGGCGTGAGCGGCGTGCGCAGTTCATGCGAAAGCGCCGCGAGGAAATTGTCCTTGGCGCGCGACGCCGCCAGGGCGCGATCGCGCGCCGCCGCCACCTCCTGCTCGGCCAGCTTGCGGTCCGAAACGTCGACGCTGCTGCCAATGTAGCCCGCAAACTCGCCCGCGGCGTCAAACCGCGGCAGCCCCTGGCCCAGCATCCAGCGGAAAACGCCGTCATGGCGCCGCAGCCGGAATTCGAACTGGAAATGGTCCCGGCTCTCGAAGGCGGACTCGAACCGCCGCAGGGTCGCGACGCGGTCGTCCGGATGCACGCTGTCGGCCCAGCCGGCGCCCGGGTCGTCCGCCATCGGCTGGCCGGTGAACTCCACCCAGCGCTGGTTCAGCCAGACATGGCGCCGCAAAGGATCCGTCAGCCAGATCAACACCGGGGCGTGGTCGGCCAGCCGGCGGAAACGCTGTTCGCTCTCGCGCAGGGCATCGACCGATTTCTGCGTCGTCGCCAGCATGGCGTTGAACGCCGCGGTCAGCCGGCCGAGCTCGTCCTGGCCATACTGGCGGGCGCGCAACGAATAGTCCTGGCCGGCGGACACCGCGTCCGCCGTCCGCCCCAGCTCGAGGATCGGACGGGCCAGCGTCCGGCCGAGGCTGACGGCGAGCATGGAGGCCAGCACGGTGGAGAGGACGAGGGTGCCGACGGCGACCCAGATCGACGTGCGGATGCGCGCGAACATGACTTCCTGGGTCGCCCGCAGATAGAGGGTGCCGAGCGGGCTGGCTTTTTCCACCACCGGCTCCACCGCGACCACCGTCCTTTGTTCCAGGTGCGTGCCCGTGAATGCCGGCGGCGCCGCCGGCACGGTTTCGCCGGGTCGCGCCAGATACTGCGCGAAGAGCCGCCCGTGCTTGTCATACAGTGCGGCCGCGACGATCTGCGGCTCGGAATGCAGCGCCCCCAGCGTCTGCTGCGCGGCAGCGAAATCGGCAAAGGCAATCGGCCCCGTGCTGTTGTCGGCGGTGATCCGGGCGAGCGTGGCGACGGTTTGCACAAGGTTGCGCCGGTAGCCGGCGTATTCGACGGCCAGAAACACGGCGCAGGAAACCATCAGGGCGAGGCTGCTCGTCAGGAGCATCGCATAGCCCAGCTTGCGCTGGACGGGCATGTCGGCGAGCAGGGTCATCGCGGCTCCCCTCCCCGGATTCTGGCGACCCGCCGCAGCTTCGAACTGATGTTGAGCCCGGCGGCGCGCGCCGCCGGCAAACGGTTCCGCCTGCCCTCCCTCGCAGAATTCTGCCGGAGTCGGATCATGGCGCTCAGTGGGGATACCGGACGTCGACGCTGCGCTGGATCTCGCGGCGCACGCCGAAGCCGCGGGACCGGGTCGGGCAGGTTCCGGCCGTCGAGCGCGAACAGGCACCGGCGGATCCCGGAGCTGCCCCGTCCCGACCGCGTGGAGGAGGGATTCGAGCGTTTCGTTTCATGTCAACCAGTAGCCGCCAGGAGCGGCGCGCCTATTCAGCGCAGCCAAGGCTTGGTGGCAAATTCCATCCCAGCTGGCGAGCGTAATAGGGTAATACCCCAGTCACGCACCCGCGGTTGCGGCCGGCGGAATATTTTGTTTGCTACGCGCCAGCCTTTGGGGTCTTTTGACCGCTCATTCCGGCTCCGACCGGAGCCGGAAAACGGGACGTAGCTTAGCCTGGTAGAGCGCTTGCTTCGGGAGCAAGAGGTCGCGAGTTCGAATCTCGCCGTCCCGACCATTGGAGAAGCCACTTGCAGATTTCACGCTCTCCTCTCCGGCCCACCTACACCCGGTGAGGAAATCTTTCCTGCTTTAGCCTGCATATCCCGACAATTCTCGATGATATCCCGCTGCGGGGTGTGGGACAAATTTCAGGCGAGGGTATAAAAAGTGGCGGGAGCATCCTGCTCCCGGGTTCGGACGGGAGCTGGAAGCTCCCGCTACTTTTCCACGCTGAGTCTTGCCCGCGCCTGCTCCGACTGCCT
>Ga0209515_10010601_pt1 | contig 10223 bp, 6 predicted proteins | sample Subgroupgradi54m_FD_187454 | JGI IMG/M metagenome (GOLD analysis project Ga0209515, IMG submission 187454) | Subsurface groundwater microbial communities from S. Glens Falls, New York, USA - GMW60B uncontaminated upgradient, 5.4 m (SPAdes)... ...
TGGCGATCATCGCCTGTGGTCCGCCGAATCCGCGGAAGGCCGTTTGCGATGTCTTGTGCGTCCGGCACACGCGCCCGGTGGCCTCGACGGCCGGGAGGTGGTACGCGTTGTCGCAATGAAACAGCGAGCGCCACATGATGGGCTCCGAGAGGTCGAGGCTCCATCCGCCGTCGGAGAAGAACGAGATGATCAGCGCGTCGATGCGTCCGGTGGACGAAAAGCCCGCCGAGTAGCGAACGAGGTAGGGATGGCGCTTGCCGGTGAGCGCCATGTCGAGCTCGCGCGTCAATCGCACGCGCACGGGACGGCGGGTCTTCCACGCTCCCACCGCCGCGATGGCCGCCCAGGTGTTCGCCTGCACCTCCTTCCCGCCGAACGCGCCGCCCATCCGGAGACACTCGACGGTGACCTGATTGCGCCTGAGGCCGAGGACGCGCGCAATGATCTCCTGCGTTTCCGAAGGGTGCTGCGTCGACGAGTGCGCGGCGACGCATCCGCTCTCATCGATCCAGGCGATGGCTGCCTGCGTCTCGAGATAGAAGTGTTCCTGCCCGCCCATCGCCAGCTCGCCATCCACGCGCAGCGCGCTCGCATCGATCACCGAGACGTCGCCGCGCGAGAGGCGAAGCGGATCGGTCAGGAAGCTCCCGGCGTCGATCGCCTGTTGAATGGTCAGAATGGCGGGCAGCGGCTCGTATTCAGCGCGAACCCGCGCGGCGCCGCGCCGCGCCGCCTCGAGCGTTTCGCCCAGCACCCACGCGACCGGCTGCCTGTGAAACATGACCTCGGGCGGGAAGAGCGGCTCGTCGTGGCGGGAGGGGCCCGTGTCGCCCTCACCCGGCACATCCGCGCCGATCAGCGTCGTGACCACGCCTGCCTCATCGAGTGCCGGGGTTGTGTCCAGACTCATGATGCGTGCGTGGGCGTGTGGCGCGGTCACCGGCCAGGCATGCAGCAGGTGCGGAAACCGTCCGAGCAGATCGTCGGTGTACATCGCGTCGCCGGTGACGTGTCCGCGCGCGCTCTCGTGCGGCAGCGGCTTACCTGCGATCGTCATCGCGCGATTCCCACCAGAATTTTTCGACCAGGCTCTTCGACACCTCGCGACGATACTCCTTCGACCCGCGATGGTCGCTCATCGGCGCGAGCGTGCGATCGAGCACGTCCTGCACGCGTTCGACGGCATTCTCGTTCCAGACCTGACCGACAACAACCTGTTCCGCCTCACGCACGAGCAGTGGCGACGGGGCAACGCCCCCGAAGGCAAACCGCGCGCGCCGGACTCGACCGGCGTTGTCCCGATCGATGGCCATCGCCGCCGCCACCGTGCTGATGTCGTCGAGGCGGCGCTTGGCCGCTTTGTAGAACCGCACGAACCCGGGCAGCGGTTTCGGAATGTCGATCGTCGCGAGGATCTCGCCGCGCTGAAGGACCGTCCGGCGGTAGCCGGTGAAGAAGGATGCGAGCGGCAGCGTCCGCCGGCCGTTCAGGCCGGCGATGTGTATCGATGCGTCGAGCGCGAGAAGCAGGGGCGCCGCATCGCCGATCGGAGATGCCGTCGCGAGATTGCCGCCCAGCGTCGCGCGATTGCGTATCGGGGGCGATGCGAAGAGGGCCAGCCACTCGTGCACGACGGCCGGCGCGCCCCGCCACCGTTGCCCGATGTCGCTGAGCGGCACCGCGGCTCCAATCCTCACGCTGGCGGCGTTTTCCGAGCACTCGTGCAGCTCGGGCACCCCTTCCACGCTGACCATGTGCGTCCAGCGCTTGTCGTGCACGTTCGCTTCGACGCCGAGATCGGTGCAGCCGGCGATCAGCATGGCGTCCGGGTTCGACTGCAGCGTCGCGACACACTCATCGAGCGTCGTCGGCCGTGAAAAACCGTCGACCATCACACGATCGAGTGCCGGCGCGGGCAGGTCGAGACGATCGCGGAAGCGGCCGCGCGGCGCCGGACCGACGGCGAGCGCCGCGTCACGGATGGGCCGATACCCCGTGCAGCGACACAGATTCCCTGCCATCGCGAGCGGATCGCACTGGCCCTGACGGTCGCGTCGATACTGCTCCGCGAACAGGCTCATGACGAAACCAGGCGTGCAGTAGCCGCATTGCGATCCGCCGGCGGCAGCCATGGCCCGTTGCACGTCCGACAGCTCGCCGAGCTCGGCCAGCGATTCCACGGTGTAGAACTCCCGGTTGGCCGCCGCGGGCAGGAAGATGAGGCAGCTGTTGACGACCCGATAGGCGCTGCCGCGATCCTCGTCCACGACCATCGCGACCGAGCAGGTGCCGCATTCGCCCTCGGCGCATCCTTCCTTTGCGCCGGTCAGACCGCGTGCCCGAAGAAAATCGAGCAGCGTCGTCTGCGGCAGGAGATCGCTCACATGAACGTCGCGCCCGTTGAGCAGGAAGGACAGAGCCATGTGCCCACGACATCATACCTTCGCGGATCCACCCTCCGCGACCGCCGCGCCGCCCGTGGCCGTCCGCTTATCGCGAAAAAACTGCCGGATGAGTTCGCGGGCCGGCGCCTCGAGCACCCCGCCCGTCACCGCGAAGCGGTGGTTCAGGCCGGGCGTGTCAAGTCCACGCGTCGTAGACACGAGCGCGCCGGTTTTTGGTTCCACGGCGCCGAAGATCACGTCGCGCACGCGTGCGTGAACGAGCGCGCCCACGCACATCAGGCACGGTTCGAGCGTCACGTATACCTCGGCGTCGGTCAGGCGGTAGTTGCCGGCGATGCGCGCGGCCTCGCGGAGCACGAGCATCTCCGCATGGGCCGTCGGATCGCACGAGGTGATCGGCTGGTTGAATGCGCGCGCCACGATTTGCCCGTCGACGACGAGCACGGCGCCAATCGGCACCTCCCCTGCCGCCAGGCCGAGGAGCGCCTGCTCGAGCGCGGCTTCCATGAACTGCTCGCGCGACATCGCAGTCACGCTACCACAGTGGGCAGTCGGCAGTCGGCAGTCGGCAGTGGGCAGTGATTTTGGGTTTTGGGCTTTGGCTTTGGGCTTTGGCTTTGGGCTTTACTGCACACTGCCCACTGCCGGCTGCCTGCTGAAAATGATGCGGAGATCGCGCGAGCCGCCGGAAGCCGCGCGCGGGTCCATGACGTCGCGCGTGCGCTGCGATTCGCTGCGGAGGGCCGCGCCCACGATGCGTCCCAGGTGAGGCGCCATCATCTCCACGAGACGGCTCTGATCCTCGCTGAACGCCTGGGTGGGGGCGGCATACGCCGTGAACACGCCCACGAGGCGATCGCCGTCCATCAACGGCGTGCTCAGCGCGCTTCCCAGCTTCACGTCGCGGTCGTAGAGATCGAGCGCACCGTCCGAATTAGTAATCGTCTGGCGACACGCAGCCACCCAGCCGCTCAGCCGCTCCCCCATCCCCATCGACATTCCGCGTAACGCGGCCGCGTGCTGGCCTGTCGCGTGCCGCGCCACGAGCCGGCCTGACGCCGCGTCGTGCACGTAGAAGACGTGGGTCGTGTCCGACAGAATGCGTGACAGGTGGGACGTGGCAAGCGCCGCCGCGTCGCCGAATGTCGCTTCTCCCCCGAGAATGCGCGAGAGGCTGACGATGGCCAGCAGGTCGTCGGGCGCATCGGCGCGAATCTCGGTGACGGATGAGGCCGGTGTAGGCTGCGGCGCCGAGATCGCGCGGCCGATGCGTGACAGCGCTTCCTGGTGGGGCAGCGGCTCCATCGCCTGTGCGGCGATCTCGCGGTAGACCGTCAGGAACGTGTCGACCACGAGCGGGTCGTACATCTTGCCCCGCCGATCGATGACGATCTGTATCGCGTCGTCGTCGCTCAAGGCAGGCCGGTACGGGCGATCCGACGTGAGCGCGTCGAAGCAGTCGACGACCGACAGGATCCGCGCGCCGATGGGAATCTCGTCGCCCTTGAGGCCGCGGGGGTATCCGCTGCCGTCCCAGCTCTCATGGTGCGCGCGCACGATAGGGACGACGGGATACGGGAAGTCGATCGACGAGAGGATGTCCGCGCCGACATCAACGTGAAGCTTCATCTGCTCGAACTCGAGCGGCGTCAGCTGGCCGGGCTTGTTGAGGATATGTTCGGGCACGGCAAGCTTGCCGGTGTCATGCAGCAGCGCGGCCGCGTTGATCGCCTTGATCGCGTCCTGGTCGTCGACACCGAGCGCGTGCGCGAGGCCAAGCGCAAACCGCTGCACGCGCCTGATGTGGACGTGCGTCACGCCATCCTTGGCTTCGATGGCGGTCGCGAGCGTCTCGATCGTCGAGAGGTACAGCCGATCGACCTTCTGGACGTGGTTCTCCGCATCGCTGAGGCGGCCGAGGATCGATCGCAGCGTCACGTGCAGGACGAGCACGAGCGGCACCACCGCCGCTGCCGCCAGCACGCCGGCCGTTCGCATCACGATGACGAAGCAGTACGCCGCCGACGCCGCCGCGACGTAGTTCACCGCCAGCGGCGCGAGACGCTTCCACACCTTGAGCAGCGGCACACCCGATTCGAGCGCGATCGCCTGCGCCGTTAGACCGGAGTTGAAGCCGAAAAACACCACCGTCATCGCCGCGAGCGGCAGGATGACGCTGGTGATCTGCGTGGACGGGTTCAACGCTAGGGCGTCACCCGAAAGAAACTGAAAGACGAATGTGGCCGCCCAGAGCGAGAACGCCGGCTGCGTTGCGTTGAACAGCAGGCGGCGCGTGCCGTAGCCGTGCCGCCGGGTGAGGACGACGCTGTCGATCGCCAGCGCCACCATCGCCGGCCCGGGACCGAAGATCATCGCCGAGGCGATGTAGAACGTATCGGACGCGGACACGAGCGCGCTCACGCCGGGAACCTTCACCGCCGACGCGCCGGCTAACAGCCCGAACACGGCGAACAGCACCGCGTTCAGCGGCGGCGGCGTCGTCGCCATCGCGTGGATCGATGACGCGAGGACGACAACACCCAAAGCGATCACGGCCCCGACATGGATGTCGAGGCCGCTGAGTGCAGGGCGCCGGAACGGCTGGGGAAGCGTGCTCATCAGTATGCGTAGGAGGAATCCATCATCGAGTCGCTCCAGACGATGTGGGAAGCGGCGGTCGAGCCGGTGTCATCACTCCACACGATGTGCTGGCCTTCGGGCGAAGTGATGTCGTCGCTCCACACGATGTGCTTGCCTTCGGGCGAGGTGATGACGTCGCTCCACACGATGTGATCGCTGCTCGTCCAGTACGAGATGTCGCCCCACAGGATGCGATTCGGCCCGAGCAGACTGATCGGGTTCAGCAACCCGACGAAATTCAGATTGCCCCACGCGAGCTGCCCGGGATTCAGCAGCATGAAGGGACGCTGCAGGATATTGAGGAGCCGGATGCCCGTACCCTGGTACATCCGCTCGCTCATCGTGCCGCCATCCCAGAACGATACGCCGCCTGGCTGATCGAGCAGGCCGCCGACCACGGTCGAGACGAGCGACTGGCCTCCGTTGGCCTGCGTCTGACGCGACGACCAGAAGTTCGCGCTCCCCGCGCCGGCAGCCATGAGGCCGTCGTTCACCATGTAGGTCGAACCAGATTGCAGCAGGAGCTTCACCTGCGCGCCCGTCATGCCGGGCGAGGCCTGCAGCAGCAACGCCGCGCCGCCGCTCACCATTGGCGCCGACATGCTCGTCCCGCTCATCCGGAAGTAGCCGTTATTGCCGGAGCCGGCGACGTGCTCGGCCGGATAGTACTTGGCGAGATATGAACCCTTTGCCTCGAGCGAGATGATCTTGTTGCCGGGGGCCGCGAGGTCAGGCTTGACCGCCATGTCGTACCGCGTCGGCCCGCGCGACGAGTACGTGGTCACGGTGTCATCGGCGCGCGAAACGGTGCCCCACGTGTTGATGGCCCCGACCGTCAGCGCGAACGGCGAGTTGCCTGGCGACGCGACGCCGCCGAGAACCGGCGTGCCGTCGGGCAGCTTCCCGGCGTTTCCCGCGGCTGCGACGACGATGAGGCCCGCCTCCGATGCCCGATGCACCGCCTGGCACAACGGATCGGTTTCGGACGGCTCGGTCACCGCGTGGCCGAGTGAGAGGTTGATGATTCGAATGTTGTAGCGCGACTTGTTCGCGATGACCCAGTCGATGCCCGCAATGACATCGCTCGTCAAGCCCACGCCGTCGTCCCCGAGGACACGCACGTTCACGAGCTGCGCGCCCGGTGCGATGCCGCCTGCGTACTCCGAGGTCACGCCAGAGGCCGCCAACCCGCTGCCCGTGATGATGCCCGCGACGTGCGTGCCGTGGCCGAATCCGTCTTTGGCCGGGTCTCCCGCAACTATGCTGACGCTGGCGAGAACGCGGCCGTTCAGCGCCTTGTGCGCGGAGATGCCGGAGTCGAGCACGGCGATGACGATGCCCTGGCCCGTCACGCCCGGGATGCCGCCCAGCCCGAGGAGGCCGCCGTTCGTCCCGGCGCGCACCTGGTCGGCCGCCAGCGATCCGTTCGACACCGACATGAAATTGGCGACCGGAAGATCGCCTGACAGATCAGGGCTCGCCGAGTCTGCGATCAATTCATCGAGCTGCGCCGGCGTCGCTTCCACGACGACGCCATGCGCGAGGCGCCGGACTACGCGAACGTGATGCCGGGCGCTCAGCGCCTCGGCCTCCGCCGGGTCGCCGTGCACGATCACGCGCGTGGCGGCGCTCGATCGCGTGGCTTTGAAATTCAGGAGGTCGCGCGACAACGTCGGGCGATGCTGGGCGTGGACGATCGTTCGCGCCGGCGCCAGGGCGGCCATGGCGGCGACGAAAAGAACGAGGAGAGCCGCTTTTCGTAATTTCATTTGTGAATGGGCAATTCCGTTGGGTCGTCCGTGATCGTTCGTGACACACCGAGCGTCAGCACGACAGCAAGTGGCAGGCCGCCGAGCTCAACAATGGCCCATCGTGTTGGGGGTTAACGAGTTCGGCGCGAGGCGGGTGATCGAAACGTCGATCACGCAATCGTCAGCGTGTGCGGGAACGCGACATGTGCGGACGTACGATCACGTATATGTCCATGTATCCATTGAAGATTCAACGACTTGAAGGGCTGCGCGAGTTTGGAACACGCTTGTGCCGGATCGAGGCACTTGAATCAAGCCCCAAACCCCAAATCCCAAGCTCCAAATCCCAGTGGCGGCGAAAACCGTGGTCTTGCGTTGGGGTTTGGGCTTTGGGGTTTGGGATTTGGGATTTCCGAGGCGCTAGCCGAGGAAAAACCGGTAGGCGGGGTTGTCCGACTCGATCGCGTACTCGTAGCCGAGACCATCGAGGAATGCCCTGAAAGCGGCCAGGTCGCTGTCCTCGACCTCGAGGCCCGCCAGCACGCGTCCGAAGTCCGACCCGTGGTTGCGGTAGTGAAAGAGGCTGATGTTCCACCGGCCTGCCAGCGCCTCGAGGAAGTCGCCCAGCGCGCCGGGGCGCTCGGGGAACTCGAAACGGCACAGGCGTTCGTGCTGAACCTCGGGGGCGTGCCCGCCCACCATGTGCCGGACGTGCAGCTTGGCCATCTCGTTGTCGGTGAGATCGACCGTTTCGTACCCGTTGCCGCGAAGCTGCGCGATCAGCGCATCGGCGTCCTGTCGCGACTGCGTGGCGAAGCCGACGAAGATGTGGGCCTGCTGGCGTCCGGAGAGGCGGTAGTTGAACTCCGTCACGACGCGGCGCCCGATCGCGCCGCAGAACTCGCGGAAGGCGCCGCGGCGCTCGGGGATCGTGACCGCGATCAGCGCCTCGCGGGCTTCGCCCAGCTCGGCGCGTTCGGCCACGAAGCGCAGCCGATCGAAGTTCATGTTGGCGCCGCTGAGCACCGCGACGAGCGCCAGGTCGCGCACGCCCTCGCGCCCCACCCACGTCTTGAGTCCCGCTGCGGCCAGCGCCCCGGCCGGCTCCATGATCGTGCGCGTGTCGTCGAAGATGTCCTTGATCGCCGCGCAGACCTCGTCGTTGCTCACGCGGACGACCTCGTCCACCGTCTCCCGCGCCAGCGCGAACGTCAGCTCGCCGACCTCGCGCACGGCCACACCGTCGGCAAAGATCCCGACGTGATCGAGATGCACGCGGTGTCCCGCCTCGAGCGAGCGGTACATGGCGTCGGCCTCGAACGGCTCGACGCCAATCACCTTCACCTCCGGCCTGAGCGCCTTGATGTATCCCGCGATGCCGGCGATGAGACCGCCGCCGCCGACCGGCACGAACACCGCGGACAGGCGTTCCTGGCTGTGCCGCAGGATCTCGGCGCCAATGGTCCCCTGTCCGGCGATCACGAGCGGGTCGTCGAAGGGATGGATGAAGGTCATCCCGGTCTGGGCCACGAGCGTGTCGCAGTGCGCTTTCGCATCGCCGTAGGTGTCGCCCGCCAGCACCACCTCGGCGCCCATGCCCTTCACCGCGTCCACCTTGATCCGCGGCGTCGTCTGCGGCATGACGATCACCGAGCGAAGACCGAGCTTCCGCGCGGAGAACGCGACGCCCTGCGAGTGGTTGCCGGCGCTCGCGGTGATGATGCCGCGTGCGCGCTCCTGCCCGGTGAGATGCGCGATCTTGTTGTAGGCGCCGCGCAGCTTGAAACTGAAGACCGGCTGCAGATCCTCGCGCTTGAGGAGCACGGTGTTGCCAAGACGATTTGACAGGCCGGGGGCCGGTTCGAGCGGGGTTTCGCGCGCGACGTCGTAGACGCGGCTGGTGAGGATGTCGTGAAGAAGTCGCGTGAGGGAGGGATTCACGATGTCGGGAGCAGCCGGATCATATCTGCCCGACAACCTTGAGTCGACCCATCACTGGGGTCTGACCCCTGAGTCGACCCGTCACCAGGGTCTGACCCCGTTCTGACCCTATCGAACCACCTCGGGGCGCAGAAACGAGGCCGCCACATCGGCGGCACGTCGCGGCAATACGCTGTCGGCCAGGAGGTCCGCCATCAGGCGGCCCGCGGTGAACGGCGAGAGGGGCCTGGCCTTGACCTCGACCCGCCCGGCGGTGATTGCCGCGCAGATCGCATCGGGGTCAGGGGCCGCGTCGACGAGTGAATACGTGGTCCCGAGCTGCTCGAGGCGATGCACGTCGCCGTTGCCGACCATCGGCTTGCCATGGCGCCGCGCCCACCGTTCCCCGGGCACATTGAAGTTCACGAGCGACGTGAACATCGCGTTGTACTCGACGGCGTCGAACAGGCCGGCGTGCCGGTTCATCCAGCCGCGCAGCGCGCTGCCAGCCGGAAAAAACGGGTGCGGCGCGATGACAATGCCCGATTCCAACTGCTTCAGGCGCGCGAGCTCGTCGAAGAACTGGACTGATTCGGCCGCGCGGGTGAAGTTGAGGAGCAGCACGTGGCGCCCCTCGATCGTCCGTTCGATGCCTGGAATGAGGATGATGCCGCGTGCCTCCGCGTAGGACCGCCACGGCGCCGGATCGAGCTGCCGCTCGTGGAGCGTCACCGCCAGCGCATCGAAGCCAAGCTCTGCCGCACGGTCAATAAGATCGCAGGTGCTGTACGGGACGCGATCCCAGGGATCGTCCGCTGTATGGGTATGGAGGTCGACTTTCAACATCGCTGACGAGAGATGAGCACAAGTCCTGCCGTGTTATCCACGGGTGAATGATGAATCAGGGTTCCACTAGCTGGTAAACTGCTCTCTCTACAGGATATCGGAGAAGCCCCGGTTGGCCATTAACGTCACGACCTTTCCCCCGCCGCCATCAGCGTCGATCGAGGCGCCCCGCGACTCGAGCGCCGGGCGGCCCCACGCGCTGACAACGCGCTTTGTCGATTTCTGGCTGCTCGGGGGAGCCAGCCTGCTCGTCTGGTTCGTGATGTACGGGGTCCAGGGGTTTCGTTCGGCGTGGGCCATCGATCAGCATTTCAAGAACCTCACGATCACGACGGCCTCGCTGTCGCTCCTCATCAACTACCCGCACTTCCTGATCTCGTACAAGCTTGCCTACACGCGGGGCCGGACGTTCATCACCACCCACTGGTGGCAGCTGATCGCGGTACCGATCCTGATGGTGGCGACGTTCGCGTGGGCCTACTCGCGCTATGACGTGCCGGTCTCGCAGCTGCCGCTCGTGTCGATGCTGTCGCGCGACGTCAGCGGGCTCGGGAACAACGCGCGCGTATTCTCCGGCCCCCGTCTCGGCGATCTGCTCTTCGCGATCACCTTCAACGTGATGCTGTTCACCGTCGGATGGCACTATACCAAGCAGGTATTC
>Ga0209515_10010603_pt1 | contig 10222 bp, 8 predicted proteins | sample Subgroupgradi54m_FD_187454 | JGI IMG/M metagenome (GOLD analysis project Ga0209515, IMG submission 187454) | Subsurface groundwater microbial communities from S. Glens Falls, New York, USA - GMW60B uncontaminated upgradient, 5.4 m (SPAdes)... ...
AAACCTTGGCCTGAACTTGCGGAGGGAATTCCGAAAAAATATCTTTACCCGATATCTCGTCTTTGTGACGAAACAGCAGCCGTTCATTCTCAAAAAGCATGCGCCGGATCATCCGACACTCCGGACACCACGTGGGCGGAGGCACTCTCATTTTTTCGTAAAATGCAAAATCCTCCGGTTCAATCCGGAATTCGGTTTTGCAATTTTGGCAGGTTCGTATTTCCATAAAGGCGCACTACGCAAATAATTCATCCGGCGAATGAATGGTCGCAATCGGATATTCTTTGGGATCAAACTCGTGTTCTTTACGCTCCAGATACACGAAGTCCACACCCGCATTTTTGGCGTAGCGTGCGTCCTCGCTGCTGTTGCCGACATACAGGGTTTCGTGCGCGGCCATGCCGAGTTTTGCAAGCGCGAAATGAAAACTCTCCGGGTCGGGCTTCTGCCCGAATCCGGCGCTGGTTAGCGAAAGATAGAAATCGTGCGGCGCGGAATTCAACTTTTCAATTTCCATTTTGGCGATCCACTCCGGCGCACCCGTAAGGATGGACGCCTTCTTGCCTGCTTCGCTCACTTTTCTCAATGCCCGCTCGGCGTCATCATACGCTCGCGTGTGGCGGCTTCTCTCCTCGGGCGTATCCATGGAACGAAAAGTATCCCAAAACGCGTCGGGCTCTAGGCCGAAACAAACACGGATCGTGGTATCGCGATCTCCTTCAAACCAGAATTGATCTATGTGGCGTTTTTCCTCTATAGAGCCGCCCAGCTGCCCGACTACCACAGGCACGAGTCCGTAGCGATATTCTGGCACCGTATGAACCAATGTGCCATCAAGGTCAAAAGAGATATGCGTGTAGCGATCAATGATCATATCAGCGGCTCTGGAGGAGCAGAGTTTTCATCCGCTTCTGGGGAAACCCGAGGAGATACGGACGGAGACGCCGGTGTGGACGCCGAAACGCCGACAGCAACCCGCGCTCCGGCGCGAGCCCCAAACGTCACCGCTTCCTGCTCATCTTTGAGCATACGTCCGACATCACCAGCAGACATCGCGTACTTGGCACGCGACATATCAATAATCTCTTTTTTATACGACGGATGGGGTGCTGGCATCACTTTCAGTGTCTCTGCCGAGAATGGATCGTACGTCTCGCCGTCTATCGTCTCTTTGATGTAAAACTCCTGGGTCGCAAGATTGATCATGTCTTTTGCCTTGAAAAGCGGCGTCATCTCGGATTCCAGTTTTTCCGCATCGTCCCCGCCCACGCGGAATATAATGATATTGGCAACGTTGCCCAAAACCGTGTCCAACACCGCCGGAATCAATTGCGCCGTATACTGATGCGCCACGGTTAGATTCAATCCGTATTTGCGCGCCTCGGAAAACAGATTCATGAATGACGCGGTTACGACATTGTGGAACTCGTCCACATAGAAATAAAAATCGTTGCGTTTATCTTCGGCTATGGAGGCTCGCGCCATGCCCGCCTGTTTTATTTTCGTAATGAACATGGAGCCGAAAAAACTGGAGTTTTCTTCGCCTATCTTGCCTTTGGAGAGATTGATGAGAAGAATTTTCTTGCTATTCATAATCTCCTCAAAATCAATTTTGTTTTCCTGCTGTGCGAATATATTACGGAGAGCCGGCATGGACAAAAACTGGCCGAGCTTGTTCACGAGGGGGATAATCGCGTCTGTGTCAAACTTCTCACTCCAGTCCGCAAACTCCACGGCGAAAAATCTCTTCACCATGTCGTCGGTGATATATTCAATCACTTTCTGTCGATACGGCCTGTCTGTCAGCATGGAGATCATCCCGCGCATGGTCGCCTCCGGATAATCCAGGAGGGCAAGCGTCGTAAAGCGAAACACATGCTCCAGACGCGGAGTCCAGTTGGCGCCGAATTGTTTTTCCATCACCTCAATCAGTCCCTGCGCCATCTGATGCTTCATCTCCGGCAGAACTTTTTGCAGAGGATTAAACGACACGGGCCAGTCCGCATCCGACGGATCAATAATCACCACGTCATCCATCCGCTCCTCGGGAATGAAATCCAAGATCGCATCAATCACGTCGCCGTGCGGGTCAATAAAGCACATGCCATGGCCGTAGCCAATGTCCTGACGCACTAGAAGCTCCAGAAGTTTTGATTTGCCGGAACCGGACTTGCCCACCATATAAATATGCCTGCGCCGGTCTCCCCGCTTGATGCCGAAAATATATTTTTTGGATTCCAGCGGCGCCTCATAATTGGTGCGGCCGATAAATGAGACCTCGCGCGGATCCACATGCTGATACACGGGCAGCTCCGGCGGCGGAGGCCCGTATTTTGAGATATGTATTCTTCCTTCCCGTGCCATGCAATAATTATAGCACAAAATTTTCTACTCCAAAATGGAAATAAAACAGAGCAGATTCTTGAACTTTCATGCGGAGCGAGCCGTCCTGCTCGCACGCGAACTGTAGAGGCATGACACGAGTAGTCAGCGCGCCAGAGGGCACTGCCGAGAAAAACTTGTGGAGGCCGCCTGAAATGAGGACTTGGAATAAGTGATGACTCTCTTGGTGGCCGGAGCATTGAGCGAGGCGGGACTAATCAAAGATTGAGTAGAGAGTCCTGCCGAGCGCTTTTTCGAGGCAGTGCCCGAGGGTGCGCGTGAAGAATGTTTGTCCGCGCCGCAACCGTGAGCGGAGGGCAGAACGGCGAGCAAAGATTTTGCACAAAGAAAACGCCCGTGGTATTATCGGGGCATGAGTGAAATTATCAGAGGTATTTTTGATGTCGTGATCTGGACCTACGTGCCTACGGTTTTGGGCATGGTCATCGCATTTGCGTATGCGATTGCCGGAAAAATGGAAAACAAGCACTACAAAAAAACTGCCCGCTCCGGATTCTGGGCAGGATTTGTCCTGTTTCTGATTGTGCTTGTGTATCAGGTCGGCGTATTTTTGAGAAACGGGTTTCCGGATGATCCGATATACAAGGGCTTCAGCGTCCTACTTGCTCTGGGCGCGGTGCTCGTCACCTATCCCATTTTCTACACTGGCAAAAAGACATCACCCACACTCGCGGGCTGGATCGTACTCGTCATCACCTCGCTCTCGTTTTACATGCTCTTCCATTATCTCTTTGTCCACACCTACAACGAGTACATTCTCTCCATGGTGCTGGGGGTATCGTTCGGCATATTTGCCCACACCGCCTTCACCCCGGTCTCCTTGGACGACCTCATCAAGTTTTCTTAGTCATCCTCTTTCAATATTAAAAAGCGGCGGGTCCCCCTCGGGTCTGTCTCTCGGAAACACGCAAAAATTCCCCAGCGAGGAATTTTTGCTCCGTGTCCGGCATCGCTCTCCTCGTCCCTCGCATACGCTCGGGACTCGGAACCATGCCCGCGATGCCTCCCAAGGGTTTCCTCAAGACAGCACCCTCGACCCCGACGCCTTCTAGAAAAAAGTGAAATAAAACAAAAATCGTAAGGCATATATCCTTACGACTTTTGCAGTATACATCGACAACACAGTGTCGCAATCACTATTCGGTGATGAACCTTTTAGATCATGCGCTGTTTGTATATGTCAAAATTTTACACTGCCGACTATTCTTAGCGTATACCGGACTTTTCATCGTGAAATGAATTCCCCGATGCGCAAGTCGACTCTTGGGTCAAAACTATTAAGGTTATCATCCTCAAACATTTATGCCAAAAGCGTCATCTGCCAGGGACTCACAAAAATTGGGTTAACATTTCTTGTGGACCCCTGTCCTGAAAGAGAGTCGTTTCCGAACCACTCACAGGATTTAAGAGGTACTCCAATCATAGACGAGAACTTATCAATAAGTCAAGAGTGTAAAGGGAATACATGCATTGAGCGAGCCGATGCGCCCTTGAGCGAACTGTGGAGGCGCGGTATACAAACACACGAAGCGCGGAGGGAGGGAAACCGAGGCCCAAAACTTTCCGCGGAAAGTTTTGGGAACACGGAGGGTACCCTCCGAACGCGCGAGTAGTGTTTGTCCGCGCCGCAACCGTGAGTGAAAGGGCGCATCGGCGAGCGAAAAACTACTCCAAGGGGAGATCTTCTTCCCCTTCTTCGCCGTAGATGGGTAGGCCCGCAGGCGGGCCGCCGCGGCGCGCCTCCACGCGCTTGATAAGAGGCCCGGTGAGCGTGAGAACCGTCGGCATATGATACATCGTTGCCAATTCCTCGGTATTCAAAACCAAATTACTCGCCTGCCACGGCCGAAATCCCCAATGAAATAATTTCATTTTCAAAAGCGCTTCGGTCTTGGAATCCGGATACATGTCCCGCGCGCGGTATCTTTCCCAGAGCCACGTGCGGCGCGCCGCAGCGCGGTGAGAGGGAAATATATATGGCCGGTACCAAATCTTGGAAAGGGTCCACGCTTGGACATTGGGAGAAAATCTATTCAGTGACTCTGAAGCGTATTGCCCCCCGATGGTATATCCGGTCCGTCTGCCGAAACTGCCACTGAAAATCTCTTTGGGCGCCATATACATGTAGCGAAACACGCAGTTAAACGCGGGTTTTGAAATCTTATGATCAATGGCTTTCATGGCTTCAACCTGTCCCGGGCTTGGGATGGAATACATCGGAAATCCGGTCTCGGGATCCAGGACCGGCTTTCCATCCGGACCTCGCACGAACCGCCCGGTTTCCCTAATCTCATTGATCTCGTCCAAACCTGATTTATGAAATGCCGCAATAGTCCGATCGTCCGGCCGCGCCAATAGCTGCACCCAGAGATGCTCCTGCGGCTTGATGCGCGAGAGCGTTTCCACGAGCTGACCAACCGGATCCACTTCTCTTTCTTCAGTCGTTGCTTCAAAATCAAGATACGTGCGTATCGGATATACCGCGGGCCGCTTGGATACTTTGTGCTTCCCGAAAATCAGTTCAGCGCCAAACAGCCGGTACCCTTCTTTATAGAGATCCGTGGCAGTCGGCGGCAGACGGTGGATATAATCATTTTCATGAGGCACTTCGGTAATTTCTAGATCCGGGTAGTTGGCATAAAACGCGGCCTCGATGTGATTGCGCCGTATGACGGGAACATAGAGATAAAAATGAATCTCTCCGCCAAAGCTCACCGCCTCAAGCGAAAACCACATGGGTGTCTCTCCGTCCCAGTATCTCTCCTGCCAGTCCGATGCCGAGTTCTTGATGGAGTGCATCGTCGCAAATATTTGCTCCATGGCGCGGGGAGTATTTTTGATTTCGCGCGGAATCTTCAATTCCAGTAAAACCTTTGGAGTGGTGACACGCTTAAAGTACTCCTGGATGTACGCCATCCAGAGCAAAAATGCGATGCGCGCAAGCACGATAAAAAGCCACAGCCACCACAGGCCGAGGAACCAGAAAAATAACGTCTGAAACGGGGCAAAAACAACGCCCAGAATATCAAAAAACATGCCGCTGTTATTAAAATTTACGAACCCGCAGTGAAGTAAATTTTACTACAACAGCGAGCACCCAGCACTTATTTTACTACTGATTTTTTATGAAAATGTAGGGGCTATTCAGTACAATTATTTTTTCTCAGCAGATGTCATCAGTAAAATAAGTGCTGGGTAAAGGTTTTGTTGCCAAAAATCTTTCGTCTGCGGACTCTGATTTTTGGAAAAAGCCCTTTATACTAAAGTATATTTACCGTCCTGGGTCTTCTTGAAAAGATCCTGATTCTGCAGATTAAGGAGAATGGTCTGGGGCTTTACCATACGCTTCTCGCCTGCCAAGGCGATGATCTCGTCGCGCGTAAGCGGGCGCAAGGACGACTTAAGAAGAGAAGCAATGACGTCGCGCACTGATCCTTCCTCATATCCCCATTCGCGCAGGGCATACATTCCCCTACCTACCAACACGAACCGTTTGTCTTTGATCAATTCGTTATGCACGGTCTGGGGATGCACTTTTTTCTTGCTCCAGCGGCCCGCGTCAATAAGGCGCGCCACATCACGGAAATGCGCAGGCGCACCCTGATGACTTAATGCCGCATATGCTTTATCGCGGATTCCGCGAGGCGATACCGTAGGCCAGAAAGACAGGCCGTATTCTCCATACGGATTCACTTTTATTAATTTTGTGCTTGCGATGTAGGAAAGAAGATGCTCTTCGGGAGCGGCGGCCTCCCCCAGCTCTCCCGCCGCAGCGCGTGCAATATTCAAAAGCTCTTCCTGCGTTACCGGCCGCTTTTTTTCTGCCAAGGCCGCCATGGTCTTGTGAATCGTCGCCTCGGATTTTGCAGCGCTGTTTTTGTCCGCGGCCCAGCGGTCGTGGAATCGCTCGTCTTCCGGAAAAAATACAAATGCCGGATGGAAAGACAGGAGAAAATGCAGATGCGGATGATGACGCTTTTCGGCGAACGCGCCGAAAAGCTGAAGGGAGGAAGCAGCACCGCCCATAGCTAAAAGCCCTTCACCAATGACCCGATACACGGGCTCAATCTCGCGGATTCCGCCCGACACGCCCACGCGTCGGCGCGCATCAGCCTCGATCTGACGAACCCGCTCGCGGGTGATTTTATACGTCTGTCCGATTTCCTCCAACGTGGCTTTGTGGCCGTTTTTCAGACCAAAACGCCGCTCCAAGACATCCCGCATGCGGCGGGCAGGGAGGGCGCCGGACAGGCGCTTTACTGCTTCTTGGGGCGTGATGGGAAGAGATTTGTTATTCATATGATGATCCTATCATACCATATTTCCTATTTCTTGTCCAGTCGTCCCCTCCAGATGACCAAAATCGGGCTTGCTACGAAAATAGACGAGTAGGTACCGAACGTGATTCCAATAATAAGGGCAAGGGCAAAATATTTTGTTGACGCACCTCCGAGGAAGAAAATCGCCAAGAGCACCAGGAGCACGGTAAGTGACGTCATGAGCGAGCGCACCAAGGTTTCATTGACGCTCCGGTTGACCACGCGCTCAAACGATTCCAGGGATTTGGTCGTATGCAGATTTTCGCGGATGCGGTCAAACACCACAATAGTATCATGCACGGAAAACCCAAGCACTGTCAAGAGTGCCGTAATAAAAAGCGGATCCACCTCCACGCCCCTGAAATGTCCGAGTGCAGAAAAAGCGCCGACGGGGATTGCTACGTCATGAACCAGAGCCACCAATGCCGCAATGCCGTATTTCCATGACGCGACGGGCTTGGAAACTTTGCGAAACGCAATAGCAATATAGGCAATAATCGCGAGGATTGCGAGCATAATTGCCCAGATGGCGCGATCCTTCAGTTCCGCGCCGATGGTGGGGCCGATCGTATCAAAACGCTTTTCCGCGATCAACGGATGCAGACCGGATGCGGTTGCTTTGGTTCCGATGATGGACAAAGCATTCACAATTTGCTGATGGGTGCTCTCATCCACATGGGGAAACCGCAGAATCATGCCCCGCTCGCCGCTCGGCTGCACAGACACACTGTCCATATGCAACTGGGCAAGCGTACTCACCACGACTGCGGATGCCGGAGCAGGGCCCGGAAACTCCACTTCCATGAGCGATCCGCCGGTAAAATCAATCCCCGGCCTCACTCCCCACAGCGCGAATGCGACAATGCTTGCGGCGACGAGTGTCCCGGAAATCGTAAGAAATATGTATTTGTGTCCAATGATGTTCATCCCGTTAGAAATAGGACGCGGACAAGGAGATCTTGTGCCTTGCGTCGTTTATTAATAATATTCTGGCTTTCAAATAAAAACATATTTTGTGCAAGCGTCCGCGATTTCTAACGGGATTCATCGCGAAAATCCGCTCAAGAATAAAAATTTTACTTTCTCCGCGCGCCTCGTCGTCACCGCCAGAAGAAACGTTCGCGACACGCTGATGGCAGAAAACATGGAGACGACGATTCCGATTCCCAGCGTCAGCGCAAATCCCCGTACCACGCTCGTCCCGAGCCAGTACAAAATCCCGGACGTAATTAGGCTGGAAATATTGGAGTCGCGGATGGATGTCCATGCGCGGCCGAATCCTTCGCGAATCGCACTGTCCAGATCCCTCCCGCGACGCAATTCTTCTTTCATGCGCTCAAAGATAAGGATATTGGCATCCACCGCCATGCCGATGGAAAGGATGAATCCCGCGATACCCGCAACCGTCACGGTCACCGGAATCAATTTGAATATCGCAAGCACAATAACGCCATACAGCGACAGTGCCGCCACCGCGAGGATCCCTGGCAGGCGATACCACAGCATCATGAATAGCGCCACTGCAAGGAATCCCATAGCGCCCGCATACAAGCTGCGCGCGAGTGATTCGCTACCCAAGCTCGCCTCCACGGATTGCTGGGCGATGAGGGTAATCGGCACCGGAAGCGCTCCTGCATTCAGACGATCCACGAGTTGCTTTGCCTCGGCTGCGGTAAAGTTGCCGGTGATCTGCGCGCGGCCACCGGTAATCGCCTCCTGCACCACGGGTGCGGAGATCGGCGCTCCGTCCAGAAAAATTGCAAGACGCTTGCCCACATTTTTTTGCGTGAGATCGCCGAATATCTTGGCGCCCGCATCAGTCAGCTCCAGCGATACCACCGGCTGAAACGAGTTACGGCTGAAATCCACGTCGGCATGTTTGATATACTTGCCGGTAAGCTCGGTCGGTTTGAAATCCGGGGCTTCACTTTTCTGTTCGCCCCTTTTTTGCGCATCCAAAATGGCCGTGCGTTCGGCCGGAGTGCGCTCTTCGCGGAATTCCAAAAACGGCGTCTCGCCGATCAGACGGATTGCCGAACCGATGTCGCGGATCCCCGCCAGTTCCACAATGAGCCGCCATTCCCCACCAGCACCTCCGGCATGCTCCACCGCAACCAGCGGCTCGGCAACGCCGAAAAGATTCACCCTTCTTTCAATCACATCCCGCACCGCGTCCATGGAAGACGCGTACTGATCCGGAGAAACATTTTTCAGATCGGCCTGATACGTAAGGTGCGTGCCGCCCTGAATATCCAGCCCCAAACGAAAGGGAAATTTCGGGAGAGGCAACGAGCGCTTGATGAGGTACTCCACATGTCCAGGCGCATCAAACAGGCCCAAGAGAACTCCGAGAAGCAAAAAGCCCACCGCAATCATGCGCGCGGTGGAAGTACTCACCCGTTCCCGTTTTGCAATCCCTGTTCCTCCTGCCATCAAAATAAAAGTACCAGACCCGTGCGGGTCTGGCAAGTAGGCAATGGTTATTCTGTCACGAAGCGGGCAAAGAGCCCTCGGCGGAGCACGGTTTTGTAGGTTCTCTGAAGAAAAATATATGCGAGCGCAAGATAGAGAAGTGCGAGTGCGAGTGCCACGATGAATTTTTGCAGATCAAATGTTCCGGCGGCAGATGCGGCGCGCATGCCCTCAAAAACGTACGAATTGGGAATCATCGCAGAAATTTTTTGCAGGAATGAAGGCAGAGCCGATACCGGATAGAACACTGCGGAGAATGGAGTCATGAGTGCGGGCACGGACCAGGTAAATATCTCGGCAGAGGGCCCGAACCGGAGCACCACGCCGACAGACAGGAGACCGAGCGCCCAGCCAAAAACAAAAAGCACTGCGACAAACGGGATAAGAAGCAGGCCGAAGTGAAAAAGATTGAACGAGAACAGGACCCACGCCAAAAAAGTCATAAAAGAGATGGCAACAGTCGTATCAAAAATGCTGGTAGCTACCAGTCCAAGCACATACTCATGAATGGAGAGAGGAGACGCAAAAAGATTTATGAAATTGCGGACATAGACGTCTTCCAGGAACGCAATGCCGATCCCCTGCTCCACGCGGAAGAAAAACGACGACAGAATGACAGCACCCACCAGCGTGGATACGAATCCGATCTTGCCGCCGGCCATGCGGCCGAGGTATCCGGACAAAATCCCCCACAAAAATAAATCCAGCGTAGACCAGTAAAAAAGCGACACGAGCCGAAAATGACCTTTTTTCAAAAGCAGAATCTGGCGGAGAAATATGGCGTATATGCGTCTGATACTCATGACTTCTGTTTTATTGCCTAGCGAGTGAGCGAAAAGAAAGCAACGTTTTCTTTTCCGAGCGAGCGACGGCAACAAAGGTTCAATACCGCGCAGCTTCGCCGCGCGGAACCTTTATTTCATATCCGGCGATGACCATGCTTGCGGCCACCAGCACCAGATTTTTTATCACGAATTCTCCTTCGGTCGTGAGCAAAAATATATTTCCATGGCTGAAAAAAAGCGACG
>Ga0209515_10010605_pt1 | contig 10220 bp, 10 predicted proteins | sample Subgroupgradi54m_FD_187454 | JGI IMG/M metagenome (GOLD analysis project Ga0209515, IMG submission 187454) | Subsurface groundwater microbial communities from S. Glens Falls, New York, USA - GMW60B uncontaminated upgradient, 5.4 m (SPAdes)... ...
AAATTCAAAAGTTAAATTTATTTACAGATGGAGGAGCAAGGGGTAATCCGGGGCCGGCCGCAATCGGAGTTTTTATAAGAGATGAAAGAGGCATAGAAATTGCAGGATTTGGAAAAAAAATCGGAGTTTCAACGAATAATATAGCAGAATATAAAGCTGTAATTGAATCTCTTTTTTGGATTCTAGAGAATAAAGAAAAGTTATCAAAAGATGTTAAGATTAATTTTTTTCTTGATTCAAATCTCGTCTGTTCACAAATTACAGGACTCTTTAAAATAAAAAATTCGCAACTTCGCGATCTACTTTTTCAAGTTAGACAGATGGAATCAAAGATCGATATCCCAATAAATTATTCCCATATTCCCAGAGAAAAAAACAAAGAGGCAGACAAATATGTTAACCTAGCGCTAGACAGAGAAACTTAATTAGCCTAAAATAGGCTTAATGAAGAGGCCTGCCCTTATCCCAGAGGAGGACCCAAACGCTTTAGATAAACCGGTTTTAATAGTTGATAAAATTGGAATTATAGGATCTTCTTTGGCTTTGAAGTTAAGCAAAGATTTATTAGTAGTTTTAGTAAGCAGTACTTTTAGAAAAGAAAATTCTAACATCATCCAAATCCCCTATCGTAAGAAATTTCCAGAGATTCCAGACAATAGTTATTCTTATATCATTATATTTGGGAATGACATTGGGACAGTAAAATCAATTTCCAGTTTTATTAAAAAGGCAAAAGATGATGACTCCGCTCTTATTTTTGTAACTTATTTTTTAAATTTAGCTAAGGAGACAGCATCTGATCTTGCGGAATATAAAAAAACAAGAGTTATTCTCTATGGAGATATTTTTGGAGAGGGAGAAGCGCTGGCTTTTGACAATGAGGTTAACGTTTTTTTAATACAAGCTAAGAAATTTAAAAGAATTGAGATTTTAGGAGAAGGGCTTAAAAAGGTTTTTCCAATTCACTTTGATGATTTAGTTTCCGGAATACTTAAGGCAGTTTTTGGTACTAACAGTAAATCTAAACTTTTTTATTTGTTCCCAAAATATCCGATAACTCTAATATCTTTAGCTCATTTAATTCAAAAAAAAGATCCAAATATCCCCATAGATCTTAAACCTTCCGGGAGAGTTGGGGAAAAAGATTTTGAAAAGGAGGAAGAAGGAGAGTATCTGCTATCTGACGATTACCCCTATCAGACAAAAATTAGAGATCTAAATTTAGAGGAAAAAGCAACGGAAAATAAAATAAAAACCTTTGATCAAAAAAAAATATACGAAGAAAAAGGAGGCACAATTAAAAGGTTATTATACCCCCTTTTTTTATTAACATTTTTTTTATCACTCCCATTTTTGTCAACATCGCTACTTTCTTTTTTAGGCTTCATTAATTTAAACGGCGCAAAAAATTCTATAGAAAAAGGAGATTTAAAATCGGCTCAGGCTTTAGTTTCATCTTCTTTAAGTTTATTTAATTTATCAAAATATTCATTGAAAACATTGGCTATGGAGGTGAATCTTATAGGAGAGAAAAATTCCATAGATACTTTTTCGAAAAATATCGAGTCCGGAACGAAAATCGCAGAAGCAGCAGATTACGCAGTAAAATCATTCGGTCTTCTTAAAAATATTTTTACAGGAAAAAGTCTTAATCCCAATGAAGATGTGATTTCCTCAACAAGCTTAGTAAGACAGTCTTTAATTTTATTTAAAGAATTGGAAGCTCAAAATTATATTTCGGAGCAATTTAGAAAAAAAATAGAAGGATATAATCGCTTAATTACGCTCATCTTCAATGTCCAAGATACACTCCCTAATATTTTTTTGGAGAAGGAAAAAAAGAAGTATTTAATTCTTTTTCAGAACAACATGGAGCTTCGTCCTGGCGGAGGGTTTATTGGATCATATGGAATTTTGGCTCTTAACAAAGGAAAAATAGAAAATTTTTCCATACATGATGTTTATGAAGCAGACGGACAATTAAAAGGCCATATTGAACCTCCCTACCCCATAAGAAGATACCTTCCTTCTGCCCATTGGTATTTGCGAGACAGTAACTTTGATCTGGATTTTCCCTCTGCTGCTTCTTCTGCCGCTTTTTTTCTTTTTGAGGAAACAGGGCAGACAGTTGATGGCGTTATTGGCACTGATGTGGCTTTTGTTAGGAATCTGGTTTCTGCCTTGGGACCAATTTATGTTCCGCAATACAAGGAAACTGTTACTTCAGATAATTTTTTCTACGCAACGGAAACTCATTCGGAAAAAAATTTTTTTCCATCATCGACTCAAAAAAAAGATTTCTTAACTTTTCTTTATGAAGCGATAAATGATAAAATTTCCTCAGAGAAAAAACTTCCTTATACCTCTATCTTAAAATCCATAGGAGATTCTATTTTGGAAAAACATATTTTATTTGCTTTTGCCAATCCCCAAGTCCAAAAAACTTTTACCGTAAATGGTTTATCTTCCTCTATTTGGGACAAAAGAACACAAGGCGACTCATCGGTAAATGACTTTGTAGGAATAAACGAAGCAAACTTTGGGGTAAATAAAGCTAACTATTTTATAGGAAGAAGCGTTTCTTACAAAGTTCAATTAAAAGATGATGGAGCAATCTTGTCAAAACTTTCTTTATCACTTAAGAATGATTCTACGAAATGGCCAGGCGGAGACTATAAAAATTACATTAGGTTTGTCCTCCCAAAGGAAGCTTTTCTAAATGGGATAACAATTGACGGAAACTCTCAAAAAATTGTAAAAGCTGTGACAGACCCCTTGATTTATGAAGCCAAAAATTTTACACCACCAGCCGGACTTGAAGTTGATAGTACAAGCGAGATTAATAAAACAATCTACGGATTTTTAACAACAGTTCCCGCGGGAAAACTTAAAAAGATAGATATAGAATATTCTCTTCCTCAAAAAATTTCTCCTAGTGCTCTTTTAGTCTTGTATAATTTAAAACTATTTAAACAGCCGGGAACAAATGATTATCCTTTTGATTTTATATTTTCATATCCATCAAATTTTAAAGTCCTGTCAACGTCAAAGGGGTTAAAAAATCAGAATCAAAAAGTAATTTTACAAGAAGACTTAAATCAAGATGGGGAAATTCAAGTAGATTTAACTAAAAAATAAGTTTTTATCTTTTTAAAGTCTCTCTTCCAATAGAATCTGCGAAACAGGTTTACAGTTCAAAGATTTTTCGTATATTGAAATATCAAACGAGGTTATAGTATGATACAATATTTTTATTCAAAAGGATTGACATGGATAAGATTTATAATCACAAAAAAGTAGAAGAAAAAATTTATAAGATGTGGGAGGAGAATCGATACTTTACCCCTGAAACAGACAAAAATAAAAAACCATTTTCAATAATCCTCCCGCCTCCAAATGCAAATGCACCGCTTCATTTTGGTCATGCTATGTACGTAATAGAAGATGTACTTATAAGATTTCACCGAATGAAAGGCATACCTACCCTTTGGCTGCCGGGCGCTGATCATGCAGGGTTTGAAACTCAATTCGTTTTTGAAAAAAAACTTGAGAAAGAAGGCAAATCTCGCTTTGATTTTGATCGAGAAACACTTCATGAAATGATTTTAAATTATGTTCTTGAGAATAGACGGGGAATGCAGAATCAGTTAAGATGTCTTGGATTCTCTCTTGACTGGAGTCGAGATAAGTTTACTCTTGATGAAGATATTATAAAAATAATTTATAAAACCTTTAAAAAAATGTATGACGACGGGCTTATTTATCGTGGAGAAAGACTGGTCAACTACTGTACGCACTGCGGAACATCTTTTTCGGATCTTGAAGTAAATCACAGGCAGCAAAAAGATCCTCTATATTATTTAAAATATGGGCCATTGGTATTGGCAACAGTTAGGCCTGAAACAAAATTTGGAGATACAGCGGTTGCAGTTAACCCGAAAGATAAACGGTATCAGAAATATCTAGGACGCGAAATAGAATTTGAAACTCTCTTGGGAAAGCGAAAAATGAAGGTCATTGCAGATGATCTGATTGATCCTAATTTTGGAACAGGCGTTGCTAAGGTTACTCCCGCTCATGACATGAAGGATTTTGAAATAGGCAAGAGACACAATTTGGAAATAATAAGAGTTATAGATTTTGATGGGAAACTAAATAAGGCAGCAGGGAAATATAAAGGGTTTTCTGTAAAAAAGGCAAGAGAGAAAGTTGTGCAAGATTTGGAAAAAAAAGGATTAATTGAAAAAATTGACAGAGATTATATTCACACAATTGAAGTTTGTTATAAATGTGCAACAACAATTGAGCCAATGCTTTTACCTCAGTGGTTTATTAAGATGGAGCCCTTAGCAAAACCTGCAATAGAAGCTGTTAGAAAAGGAAAAATAAAAATTAATCCTAAAAAATTTGAGAAGATTTACTTCCAGTTTTTGGAAAACATCAGAGACTGGAATATATCAAGGCAAATCGTATGGGGAATAAGAATTCCTGCGTGGCAATGCTTGACCTGCACTGAATGGGTTGTGACTTCCGGACAAACTCCAAAAGAATGTGCAAAATGCAAATCGCAAAAATTGGAGCAGGATCCCGACACTTTTGATACTTGGTTTTCTTCGTCCCAATGGCCGTTTGCAACCTTAAAAACTACAAAACCGGGAGATTATGAATATTTTTATCCGACAACGGTTATGGAAACAGGATACGACATTTTAAGATGGTGGGTGGCGAGAATGATTATGGTAGGTCTTTATGCTACTTCGAAAATCCCTTTTGAGAATGTCGTACTTCACGGGCTTGTTAATGATCCTTTGGGTAAAAAAATGAGCAAAAGTCGCGGAAATATAGTTAATCCCCTGGAGCTGGTTGATCAGTATGGCGCAGATGCTGTTCGCTTTGCTTTGGTTTTTGGAACAGCGCTTGGAAATGATCAAGTTTTATCTTATTCAAAACTTCAATTTGCACGAAACTTTACAAACAAGCTTTGGAATATGGGGCGATTTATTGACTTAAATCGAAAGCAAAACTCAAAAGTCAAAACTCAAAAGTCAATTAAAGATTTAGGTAAATTTTCGAAAAATAGAAAAGACAAGGAAATGATTGAAAAAGTAGGAAAATTAGTAAAAGATATTACCGAAGATTTGCAAAAGTACAATTTTAATCACGCGGCCGAAACTTTATATGATTTTGCCTGGCATGAATTCGCAGATAAATATATTGAGGATGTAAAAAACCGCATCGATAATAATTCATTCTTAATTCTTAATTCTACATTCTTAATTCTCTTAAGACTTCTGCATCCTTTTATGCCATTCGTAACAGAGGAAATTTATCAAAGATTTAATCCGCCAGCTGGCGGAGGGAAATCAATAATGATCGAGCACTGGCCCAAAAATGAATAAAGAAAAATCAAAGGCCTCTTTAATTAAATTCCCGAATATTTTCCGATTTTTTACCGAACAAAAATATTTAAAAAAAATTAAGAAGTATCAATGGAGGTTAATTACTGCAGGTTTTGTTTCTGCGGTTATCTTAGGAGCAATTGTAATTGTCGGAGCAGATTCTTATAAGAATTACCAGGAAAACAAAAGATTAAGCGAAAAACGAGTGAATATTCAAACTCAGATAACATTCTGGAAGTCCATAAATCAAAAATACCCGGGTTTTAGAGATTCTTATTTTGAGTTAGCGCTTTTGGAATATCAGCTAAAGGATTTTGATAAGGCGGGAACATATCTGAAGGAAGTTTTAAGACTTGATCCGAATTTTAAAAGCGGAAGAAAATTAGAAAGTATCTTAAACAAGAAATAAAGCTAAGTTATTTTTTCTCGGGTTTTGGTTCTTCCTGTTTTGATTCTTCTTTCTTTTCCCCAGGTTTGACTTCTTCAACAGGTGCTTGTCCTTCTTGTCCTTCTTCTTCGGTGGGTGCTCCTGCTTGCGCAGATGCCTCTGCTTTTGCCTCCTCAGCTGCTGCTACTTCTTGGGCTACAAGTTCTTCTGCCTCTTTACTTACAAGTGCTCCGATTTTTATTATAACTTGAGAGGATTCGGTTAAAATTGCTACGCCTTCGGGCGCCTTTATATCACCAACAGTTATCTGCTCATCCACAAGGGCTAGATTTTCTACATTAACTTCTATGTGTTCAGGAAGTGCTTCAGGAAGTGCTTCTACTTCTACTTCGGACATAATATTCATTAAGAGCCCTATTTTATCAACAACAGCTTTTGGTTCTCCGACAATTAAAATTGGAACCATCGTTTTTACTTTTTCCGAAAGATTCACTTTATAAAAATCCGCGTGAAGAGGATTCCCAAGATAATCTGTTTGAACATTGTGAATAAGAACAGGAATTGTTTGGCTGTCGACTTGAAGATCAACAAGACCCGTCTCTCCAGCCTCTTTGAAGACTTTTTCAAAATCTTTTAGAGGTGCTTGGACTGATAAGGATTTAAAATCCCTCCCATAAATATTTGCCGGCAGTATCCTTTCTCTTCGAAGTTTCTTGACTTTTTTTCCTAAAACTTTTCTTTTTAAAACAGCTAATTTTTTTCTCTGCATAGGATTTACATTTTACATTAACTTTTGCTTTATTACAACAGTTATTTTAGTGGTATAATTTACTCAACTTATGCGAGTTTTAGGCATAGATCCCGGAATAGCAAGAACAGGATGGGGAGTTGTTGATGCAGAAAATGGAAAATTTAAAGTTCAGAAGTTTGGCTGCATCGAAACAAGTTCAAAAAAAGAGATTGCGCAAAGACTTGAGGAAATATACCTTGAGATTTTAAGACTAATAAAAAAAAATTCCCCTAATGCTATTGCAATCGAAGAACTTTTTTTCAATACGAATGCAAAGACTGCATTTGTTGTAGGGCAGGCAAGAGGAGTTATCCTTCTTGCTTGCTCTCAAAAAAACTTGGATCTTGCAGTATACACACCGCTGCAGGTTAAAATAGCAGTAACGGGTTATGGAAGAGCCGAGAAGACACAAGTAGGAAAAATGGTAAAAACAATTTTAAATCTCAAGACCATTCCAAAACCGGATGATACAGCAGATGCTCTGGCAGTAGGTTTAACTCATTTATTTTCAACAAGAATGAGAGAGAAATTATGATTGGCTCTTTAAAAGGAAAAGTGGAATTTATCGACGGACAATATGTTATTTTAGATATAAATGGAGTGGGATATAGGGTTTTGGTTCCAAGCAAAATTTTTTCTCATGCAAAAATAAAAGAAGAATTAAAACTATTTATTTATACTCATGTTAGAGAAGACGCTTTGGATCTTTTTGGCTTTGCGGATCTTTCGGACTTAAAATTATTTCAGCAGTTAATATCTGTCTCCGGAGTCGGACCTAAGACGGCACTTTCTATATTTTCTTTTGGAGAAAGAGATTCAATAATCGAGGCAATTGTAAAAGGAGATGTATCTTTTTTTACCGAAGTACCCCGGCTTGGAAAGAAAAATGCACAAAAAATTATCATAGAGCTTAAAAGTAAACTTGGAAGCCTTGAGGAGCTGAACTTAACAGAAGAAGGAACAATGTCAAACAACGAAATTTTAATGGCTCTTAAAAGCTTTGGTTTTACCGCAAAAGAATCACAGGATGCATTGCGGGCTATTGCAAAAGAAGGAGAGACTGCGGAAGACAAGATAAGACTTGCCTTAAAATATTTAGGAAGATAATATGGTAGATAAAAACCTGCCCCGCGAAAAGGCGGGGAGAAAGATTGAGGAAACAGAACCCGAAGAGGAAGTTTTATTTACGTCTCTTCGGGTAGGCGAATGGGATGCGTTTCTCGGACAGTCTCAGGTAAAAGAATCTTTAGGTATTGCAATTGATGCGGCAAAAAAAAGAAAAGAAGCAATCGAGCATATTCTTCTGTACGGTCCTCCGGGACTTGGAAAGACAACCCTGTCACATTTGATTGCAAAAGAAATGGGAAGCAATATCAGAGTTACTTCTGGTCCTGCAATCGAGCGGGCGGGAGATTTGGCATCAATTCTCACAAATCTTGAAAAGGGAGACATTTTATTTATAGATGAAATTCATAGACTAAACAAGGTGGTTGAGGAGACTCTGTATCCTGCAATGGAGGATTTTGCATTGGATATTATTATTGGAAAAGGACCGAGTGCTCGGACTCTAAGACTTGATCTTCCGCAGTTTACAATAATCGGCGCAACAACCAGAATAGGTCTTATGTCTGCTCCTCTTCGGGACAGGTTTGGAGTTGTCCACCGTCTTTCTTTTTACGATCCTTTGGATCTTGAGAAAATTATTGAGAATGCCGCAAAGAAACTTAAGGTTTCAGTTGACAAGGAAAGTATAAAACAAATCTCAAAAAGAGCAAGAGGAACTCCCCGAATAAGTTTGAAATTGTTAAAACGAGCAAGAGATTTCGCGCAAGTTAAGGGGAAAGGAAAAATTACAAAAGAGTTAGTTAAAGAGGCCTTGAAGATGCTTGAAGTAGACGAGATGGGGCTTGACTCAAGCGATAGAAGATTTATTAAATCCATCATAGAAAAACACGGCGGAGGACCGGTTGGGCTTGAAACGATTGCATCAACAATTTCAGAAGACATCGGTACTATCGAAGAAGTTATAGAGCCATACCTTTTGCAGATTGGATTTTTGAAAAGAACAAGCAGAGGAAGAGTCGCAACTCCTGCCGCCTACGAACACCTAGGTAAAACTTCTCCTAAAGACACCAAGCAGCAGGAGTTGATATAATTGCCTAGTGACAACTGGCGATTTTAATAAAATAACTCAATATATAATTGAAAGGTGCGCTGATTTGAAAAGTAAATATGTTAACGAGGATATTCAAATTGACTACATTTGTATATTTTCTCAAAGTCAAGATGAATATAACGAGCTTCTAAAGCAGGCATCATCTTTGGGGGAAATTATCGATAATACGAGTACAGGCCAAGTATTTAAATTTAATAGTTACCCACCGACAATACTTGGTAAACCAAAGATTCTAAAAATAAGAATTCCGGATCAGTCAACAAAGCCGGAAAGAGGAGACGTGGATTTTACAACAAATTATGCAGGATTTAAAAGTAAGTACCTCGATAATAAAAGATTTAAATTAATCAAAAGGGAAAAATTCGAAATGATAGAGCTTAGAGATGAAAAGTTCGATGTTCTTGTATATTTTTCAAGTATTCCTCCAAGCAAAATTCTAGGAATAAATTAATAGTCTCTTCTGATATAATTGCCCAGATTCCTATTTTGTTTTTCTACTGTGAGCCTTAAGCCACTTGGCAATACCTTCCAGATTAAGCTTCTTAGATTCAATATCGAGAGTGAATTGAACTTTTTCTTTTTGAGATGCGATAACCTCAATGCCGTTTATATTTAAAAACCTTTCGCAAGATGCAAGTGCTGTTCTTTTGTTGCCGTCGTTGAAGGGGTGATTTAATAGTAGGGAATGAATAAGAGCGGCTGATTTATCAAAAATAGTAGTATATAAATTTTGCCCACCAAAAGAAGCCTGAGGCCTAAAAACTGCAGAATGCAAAAGTGTAAAATCTCTAACTCCATTTTTTCCACCAATTTCATTTATTATAACTTCGTGAATGAAAATAATATCCTCAAGGGGAACAAACTTTGCGGTCATTATTTATTCTTGAGCTCATCAAGAGCTTGACGATTGACTCCAATGAATTTAGCAGTCCAGTTCACAATGTCAGGCGTCAAACCCTTAAGGGGATTTTCTTTTGTAGATACAACCATTAGATAAGTTGATTTATCTACATCAACATGTACACTGTCGCCTGCCTTGATCTTTGCGTTATTGAGAAAATCTTTTGGTAAAGTTATTGCTACTGAATTTCCGACTTTTATCACTTTCTGGAGCATTTAATTACCTCTTGTTATAACGCCATTATAACAAAATATATTTTTATCGTCAATAGGTAAAGGAAAATTTCAAATTGATTCTTGCCGAGGACGGTATTATAGGGATTCTGTAAACCCGTAACAGCTTAGATAGTTATAAAACAAATTCTAACTTCTCTACTCCTCGGAGCAGAAAATTAAAGTTGAAAATGAAATTCAAATTTTGGTATTGCGTTCCTACCTTTGTAATATAGGAGGGGTGTGTAATTTTTTTCTGTCAGACAAGAATAGAAATGTCACCCCCCTATGGCTCAGTTTTATGATGTTGTCTCCATGGATGATTTAACGGCGGTTTCCAGTTAAGCTCGTGGG
>Ga0209515_10010607_pt1 | contig 10218 bp, 10 predicted proteins | sample Subgroupgradi54m_FD_187454 | JGI IMG/M metagenome (GOLD analysis project Ga0209515, IMG submission 187454) | Subsurface groundwater microbial communities from S. Glens Falls, New York, USA - GMW60B uncontaminated upgradient, 5.4 m (SPAdes)... ...
AAGACACCGGATGAGTTTTACAACCAGAACCTGCCTGCGTTGCAGTGTGCAGCCTAGGCCAATAACCGCAGGGCATCACTTATGACAGACCCTTTTCCTGTCCTAAAAAGTGAGGCCACTTCTAACAACACTAACGCACCACAACCAAGGGGGATATATGTTTCAATCCACGCCCGCTCCGAAGAGCGGGCGAAACATTAGCCGCCACCGTAGCTACCAGGCTGCATCACGTTTCAATCCACGCCCGCTCCGAAGAGCGGGCGAAACGATCACATTAAAGCCCATCAGGACGCGGAAGCGCAGTTTCAATCCACGCCCGCTCCGAAGAGCGGGCGAAACCTTATCCGATGAACTCGACACGCTCCCGGAAACGTTTGTTTCAATCCACGCCCGCTCCGAAGAGCGGGCGAAACTTTACTTGTTCAACGGTTCCGAATACGTCACAGATGTTTCAATCCACGCCCGCTCCGAAGAGCGGGCGAAACTCGAGCCGGACTTGTATCAAGCGGTATTGCGCGGGTTTCAATCCACGCCCGCTCCGAAGAGCGGGCGAAACGAAGGATTCTGTGCGTATCGACTCATACGCTATGGTTTCAATCCACGCCCGCTCCGAAGAGCGGGCGAAACTAATCGCAAGGGTAAATACCGTGTATGCCCTACAACGTTTCAATCCACGCCCGCTCCGAAGAGCGGGCGAAACGGCGTCGGCACCGATGGCTTAATCTACGATCTGGTTTCAATCCACGCCCGCTCCGAAGAGCGGGCGAAACAACACGGAGCGGTCTAGGCCAGCAGTGAACGCGCGTTTCAATCCACGCCCGCTCCGAAGAGCGGGCGAAACAAGACAAAGGTGGGGTTATAGGTGACCTCAAACAGTTTCAATCCACGCCCGCTCCGAAGAGCGGGCGAAACGTTCTTTGAAGCGCAATACACGGTAAGTCGACGCTTTGTTTCAATCCACGCCCGCTCCGAAGAGCGGGCGAAACTCGGGGCAACGCATTCGCGCCTACAAATTTTCGGTTTCAATCCACGCCCGCTCCGAAGAGCGGGCGAAACACGTACGTACAAACCAAAACACCGCCCGCGGATGTGTTTCAATCCACGCCCGCTCCGAAGAGCGGGCGAAACGATTGCAGAGTGCCATCGGCCGCACGATGAGGCGTTTCAATCCACGCCCGCTCCGAAGAGCGGGCGAAACCGTATGTTGGGCTGTTTGGTGGGGTGGGCAATGGGTTTCAATCCACGCCCGCTCCGAAGAGCGGGCGAAACATTATCTGGCGCGATAACAACACTAACGCACCACGTTTCAATCCACGCCCGCTCCGAAGAGCGGGCGAAACTGGGGGAGGGGCGGCATGCGCACAACGAGCAGGCGTTTCAATCCACGCCCGCTCCGAAGAGCGGGCGAAACAAAATATTTTCAGGGATGTGGAATAAATCATCAATGTTTCAATCCACGCCCGCTCCGAAGAGCGGGCGAAACGTGCAGTGGCATCCGTACAGTCTGTTCCGCTACGTTTCAATCCACGCCCGCTCCGAAGAGCGGGCGAAACTGCAGCGGCGGTGTGGTTGCAAAATACGGGTTGGACGTTTCAATCCACGCCCGCTCCGAAGAGCGGGCGAAACTCCGCCCTTTGTGTACACTTTTAGGCTATAACTGGTTTCAATCCACGCCCGCTCCGAAGAGCGGGCGAAACGCGCGACTCTTAGCTCGCACGCGCCCACGAGCTAGTTTCAATCCACGCCCGCTCCGAAGAGCGGGCGAAACGTGGAGTCGATTACAATGGATCGGGGGGCGGTATGTTTCAATCCACGCCCGCTCCGAAGAGCGGGCGAAACTCTAGCCGGGTCAAATCGCCATTTGGAGCGTGTTGTTTCAATCCACGCCCGCTCCGAAGAGCGGGCGAAACTACGGCATGACGTGCTGGCTCGCCGGACAAAATGTTTCAATCCACGCCCGCTCCGAAGAGCGGGCGAAACACTCGAGGCCGCGCGCTGGAAGCTGCTGTACGAGGTTTCAATCCACGCCCGCTCCGAAGAGCGGGCGAAACGCGTGACTGAATATGCCCCGAATCGCACCGCGCTGTTTCAATCCACGCCCGCTCCGAAGAGCGGGCGAAACTATTACCTCTCTTTACCCCTCTTGTGTACACTATGGTTTCAATCCACGCCCGCTCCGAAGAGCGGGCGAAACGATGATCCGAGAACAAAAAGACAACAAATTATCAATGTTTCAATCCACGCCCGCTCCGAAGAGCGGGCGAAACTTGTGGGGAAGGCGACGACCGTTGAGCAAGCCATGGTTTCAATCCACGCCCGCTCCGAAGAGCGGGCGAAACTTGGTTGTGCGGCTGCAAGATGCAGCTGCTCGGTGTTTCAATCCACGCCCGCTCCGAAGAGCGGGCGAAACTGCGGTTATTCAAAATGCTAATCTACAACACAAAATTATAAATCTTCCGCGAACCACTGATTCTCCTTTCTATGCTGTGAAAATAAAAACGGTTCCAGTCTGAAAAGCTCTTCATTTTTGGGGAGCTTGGTCGCACCGCGAACTCCTTCTGTTTTTTGGCATCACTCCGGGTTCGCGCAGCACTAGACCATCAGCGGTGCTTCAAAGTCCACCGCGCGGAATTTGCCAAACTCCTTCACATGTTCGGCGACCGGTTCGGTCAATCGATACATCCGCAAATTGTCTTCATCTTGATCGATCGCGTCGAGCAACCGTTGTTCCAACAGTGCATGTGTTGTTTTGTCCACCGTGCATTCGAAAACTGATTTCTGTACACGCTGTCCATAATCTTTGCACACCTTGGCAACGCGGCGTAGTCGGCGTCGTCCTTCTGTTGTCTCGGTTGAAACATCGTATGTCACCAGTATCAACATGGCCGGTTTCTATTTGTGCAAGTACGGAATATATGTGGGCGCGTCGCCGCGTAGGCACCGTGCCAGCAAACGCGCTTGAATGTGTGGTAACAGGCCGATCGGCATCTGTTGTTCTACAATCGGATGCATCAACATTTCCTGTTTGCGTTCCTGATACGCCACAATCACAATTTTTCTTCCATCGTCATTCAGCAAGACCGCGCCGCCATCGCGTTTTTCGAAATGGCTGGATTGAATTTGCCCACGATTAATTAGCGTCAGCGCCAATCGATCAGCGATTACGGATCGAAATTCTTCCATGAGATCGAGCGCCAGTGCGGCGCGACCAGGACGTACTGCATGCAAAAATCCGAGTTGTGGGTCGAGCCCAACCGATTCCAATGCGCTCCGACAGTCATTCAGCAACACAGCGTACAAGAACGAGAGCAGCGCATTTGTGGCATCTTTCGGCGGGCGTCTATTGCGGCCATCGAATACAAAATATTCCCGCGCAGCGACACGCATCAGGAGTGGAAACGATTCAAAATAGATGCGTGCTGCATGGCCTTCTTCACCACGCAGTGTGTCCAGATCGGGTGCTGTTTCAAGTTTGCGTACGTGATTCGCAATCTGTTGTGCATTGTGGGTGAGTTGTGAATTTTCCTGTTCATCTTGTCCATCACGCGCACTTCGTAACAACACGTTGCGACTGTTGCGCAATTTTCCCGCAAGAAATGCCCGCGCGAGTTCGAGTGGTTTTAACGAATCATCCGCTACGCGATGCTGGGCTTGTCGCAGCAAAATATTTCCGTTCACCGGGCCTTCAACGCGCGCCTGAAATCGGCCACTCCGTGCGATCCACACAATACTGCGCCCGTCTTCCATGCAACGCCCCATCAAGGCGGGACTGAGAGTGACTTCGCCCACACACACAATGGCACCCAGATGATGCATGGGCACTTGCAGCCGCTTTTCTTTTTCCACCATGACGCAAATAGTTTCACCTTCCAAACGGAGATAGGCTTCTGGTGTTGTGACGTACAAGGTATTGAGCAATACAGTCACGATGCATCATCCTCTGGTTCGAACAATTTTTTCTTCATCGCAGTGAGTTTATTGGCTGCGCGTGCAAGTTCCGGCTGGCAAATAGCGAGCAGCGAACATTCAGGACACCGGCGCACATCATCGACTGGTGGCGGTAATTGTTGGCTCAGCAATACTTTTCGCACTGCATCGACGGTCTCTTCGACTGCGGCCCGCAATGCCGCATCGATGACGACTTCGCGCCGACGTCGTGACTGCTGATAAAAAACTGCACCTCTCAGCACTGGCTTGCCAAGCGTCTCTTCAAGACACATCGCTTGCGCAGCCAATTGTAAATCGTCGTTGATCCATTTCTTTCGTTTGCCATGTTTGTATTCGACAGGATAAACACTGCCATCCGGATGAAACTCCACGACATCGCATCGGCCTGTAAGACCCAGCCGATCACTCCACACCGACAACGCATATTCCACGCGAATCCCGGCGACCACTTCATGTTCTAGTTTGTCGACGCGTTCGTGTTCAAAACTGCCCCGCACCGTATGAACATTTTCGGCGAATGACTGCTCCATGTGAATGAGTGCGCATTGCCGCGGGCAGTAGTTGTGATGCTGCAATGCGGAGATCATGATGGGTACACGCAGATCATAATCTGGCATGCTCAACCAATCACTCGCTGCAATGTGACGCCTTGGGGTAAGTCGTCGATGATCTTCACGGTGTAGTCGCTGAACTCACGCGGCACGGTAACGCCATCTTTCAGCTTTGGTTGGATACGTGCAAAGAGACTATGCGCGTGGGAATTGCCTAATTGTGAATCGTGCTTAAAAATATACAAGCCGCGGGTCGCCATTTCACCACGTGCGGCTGACCGATCATGCTCAAACATATTCGCAAGAGATTCCCACAGCAGTTTAAGATCATCTTCGGAGAAACCAGTTTGCGCGGCAAGATGCGATGAAACAAAACCATGAGAGACGTAAAGACCGTACGGCACGGTGTGCTTACGCCCCATGGTGCGATTATCTCCGCCTTGCTTCTCCGCTTCGGCCTCCGTGGCAACTGCCATCCGAGTAATCGAATGTTCCTGTGACACGATGGGATCAGTAGAACGTGCGAAAGTCATTTGCACGGGACCGCGAGTTTGACCACAATTCACACCGGTGGACATCACCGCACCAAAAGTGCGCACATCGTAGAAATTTTTACACATCCACGCACGAGCTTCATCTACGCGATCACCACCTTTGCGCTTCTTGTCGTCAGTTTTCAATAAATCTCCCGCGCCTATCGCCTCGTAAGCGCGTTCATGTTGTTTGTTGAGAATCGCTTTTTCCTTCACATAAATTTCAAATGGGGGCTGTTCCGATTTCACGATGCTGACATAGTTTCGAATTTTTCGCTTGAGGCACACATCGGTTACCAGTCCTCGTCCTGTTTCAGCATCTACTCGCGGCAAATTGCCTGCATCCGGATCGCCATTGGGGTTGCCATCTTTTACGTCGAACAGCAGAACAAAGTCGTAGCGATTTTGAATAGTCATGATGATGCTCCCTCGGTTGATGAGTCAGTTTTTTTGAAGAAATTTTGTCGCTGATGATAATAACCAATGGCGAAACGCCCTTGGTCGGCTAAATGTAATTGCGCAGGGAAATCGTCGATACCGTCCATAATTTCGCTGATACGTTTTTCAAGATTGACTGCACGACCGCGGTTTTCCAGTTTGGAGATGTGGTGGTTTTTCAATTTCAACAGCGTTGAGAATACCGTCACCGGCGTACTCGATGCTGCACCATAAAATCTATCCCGAATCTTTGCGTTGATGCCAGGATTTGCCTCTTCCTGAATTTTTTCCAGCACGGCGAAGAGACGGCCGAGCCGGTAACCGGCGTTGGTGTTGCTTTCGTCTAGTGACACTGTGAGTTCCTCCTTTATGTTGGAGTTGGAATAACGGGCGGCGCGATTGAGACAAGCTTTCATCAGAGCAGCGCGAATATATGTAATTTCATGCTCTGCCCGAATGCGCCGCACGGCAGCAGAAAGTAGTGTTTGCGGATAAGGCAATCCTTCAAGAATACTGCGCATCAATTCGCCGCCAAGATTTGGTGGAACATTGTCAGCCTTGCTCAGTGTAGCAACGGAGACAAGCAAACGAAATAGACTGGGATATGGTGGATCGTGAGGCGCGCGTTCAAGCGCGAGATCATCGAAGTGTTGGCGAATTCTCGCAGACATATGCGCCACAGTAGAATGATGCCAAAAACGTATCGCGATACGCGCAGCGTTTGGTGCCAAGCCAAGGACAAAGAAACTAGTCTTTCCTTCGTCGCTTTCTAAAACACCATTATCGATTGCCTTGTACAGGCTTGCGACTGCGCGTGTGTTTCGATCTGGATCGTCCTTCGGCGATTCACCAAAAATATCCACTACGCTTGTTTCCAACTCCACTGGTCTATCGGTCCAAAATACTGTGCTCGTATCGCCGATCTGCAAACGTTGGGTCGAATCCTTGTGGAGAAGGTGATTGAGTGCAGTGGTGTAAGCGAACGCAGCTTGCTTCCCGATGGGAGCATTTGAACCCTGTTTTTTTCCATAAGAGTTAAACGCATCAAGATTAAACGAGACAATGTTGGCCCCAGATGTTTGCGCGCCCCAGACACCTTTAATCGCTGCGTGCAGTCGTTCCGTTTCCTCGTCCTTGCCAGTTACTAGGCACAAATTATGTGTCCGCTCGCTAGTGCTGTCAGAGGTGGTCATTGAGACGGCTGCTGGGCGCTGACAGATTAGGTCTACATCGCCTTGGAGGCGAAATGTAATATTGGGGTTCGTTTCAATAATTTCTTGCCACGCGACGTTGCGTTGCAAGAGACTGGAGCCTGTGTTTCTGAAAAATCGCAAGACGGCCTCAACCCCATTATCAGACAGTGCTGAAGCGGGCAGTGCTTCGATCCGCGCTATAAATGATCGATGCTGTTCGACAACTCGTGCTGGATTGCCTTTCGCTACGATCCCCAAGACATATTCAGCGTTATCCCAAAAGAGATTCGCAACAACTCCGGAGGTTTTTTTTACGCCTTGCTGAACCAAAAATGCTCGTGCTCTTTTTTTCTTTCCTTCAATCTCACGGGTATCTTCAATTTGGACCGGATATCCCTGTTCATTGAGTTCAACAATGAACGGAATATCTTTCCATTCGAAACCCGGAGGGGCCATGTGCGCTTCTGGGTCGGCGCATTTGCGTTGATAGTAATTGCAGAGCGAGCTCAGTATCATCCCCGTACCTCTTCACTATCCCAGGCCGGCACGTTCACCACGCCATTGATAAGTTGCGAGCGAAAGAAGCGTGGCATCGGATTTTCGGTATCTCTATAGTCTAGATCATACAGCATGAAACCAAGGTCGCGGGTTTCTGAGATCGGCTCTGAGGTCAATGTATTCGCATCAACCAAATTGAAGTTCGCAGCAAACTCTCGGCAACCAAGGTACGGTTGATTTACGCATTGCCCCTTCGCAGCACGACGCTCAAACATTCGCTTGAATTTAATTTCCAGGTTCGGTTCATTTTCCAACTCGCTCTCATCGATATTTTTTTGCGGACTGAGGTGTGGGAAATTTGGTTTATGAAAATTCGGATCGCGCAATTCAAAATGCGCATGAATTCGATATTTGACATCACGCAAGAACAGTCCGGCACGCTGTTGACGTTCCTCTTCGATGAAAATCGCGGGAACTCGGACTGACGCGGTTTTTCCAACTTCATTACGCCGTAGGTTGATCCACTTGATGGGCTCCAACACTTCAATCTTGCTCACCTGCCAGCGAATAGCGGGTTTCCACAGGATGGCCTCAAATACAGCGCGCGCCGCCGATGGAGTTATTACATCATAACTAACCCGTTCGACTTTCATTTCCGGCCGCGTAAAGCACGCGAAGTCGCCGTAAATTTCTAGACAATAGGACTTCATATGTTCTCCCTACACGACCAGTGCGCTTGGATCAGGATTTATTTCTTCATCGATCAGTACTCCCAATTCGGGATGATACAGTGCTTCCGAGGTCTGGGCATACATGTCGGGCCATACTTCGCGCAAATCACCTTTACTGAGTAATTTTCTAAACTGGTACTCTGGTAGAGACACCGTGTAACGCTGGAGTTTTCGCATTAGCCAGCGCTTCGGCCCATCTTTTTTGAGGAGACCAATTAAAGAGGCGCTCTCTCCGTAGAGCACGATCACACTGCAGTACCCGGACTCGTCGATTAATTGAAAGCGCTGCGCGGCAGTACGAAATTGGACTTCGCATTCCCCTGTGGCTTTCAGTAAATCCATAATGCCATGCCTGTCTAATGAAGGAGCCTTCCAATAGAGTTGCTCAAAGTATTTCCGAAATAACTCCCGTCGCAGCGGATTCTTGTGTGACTCAAACAACAAAGATACTGTTGTTTCCGCTGCACGACGCAAATGGCCAAGCGGTGGGGCGGTTGGCGGCACAAACACGAACACTTGGCCGCGTTCCAACTTGCCTTCTCGGTTACATCGGCCAGCCGCTTGTGCGATGGAATCGAGACCAGCCAGCGCGCGGTACACAACGGGAAAATCAACATCTACACCTGCTTCAACCAGTTGTGTACTCACAACACGTACGGCGTCACCATTAGTCAGTCGTTGTTTGATATCAGCGATGACGCACGAACGGTGCTCGCCGCACATGAGTGCAGACAAATGCAGCGTACCTTTTGGCAAAAGTCGGTGTAGCGCTCTCGCATCAGCGCGCGAATTTACAATGACAAGTACTGATTCATGTTGTTTGATCTGTTCAGCAAGTACGTCCCACGGCTGAGCTTCGTGAAAATCTTGCGGCAACGTGATGTTGATTCGCTCCAAATCTCGATAGAGCATGTCGGGATCATCGATAATCTCGCGCACGTCATCAAGCCCATGAAAACTCCATCCAAAACCCTTGCGGCTATTCAACGCGGGCTGCGTTGCAGTCGAGAGCAAAAATGTCACTGCGTAATGACGAGCCAGCAGATTGAGCACATTAAGTATTGGCCGCAAGAATTCGGACGGGAGAAGTTGGGCCTCGTCAAGGACGACAACACTATTCACAATATTATGCAGCTTGCGACACCGACTCGTCTTTGCCGCAAACAGCGACTCAAAAAACTGCACACTCGTCGTCACGATGATTGGCGCATCCCAATTTTCCGTCGCCAAACGGCTCTCCACCGTCTCTTTATCTGGATCAAGATTACTGTGATGTTCGATCACGGCATCCGGGAGAATCTCACGAAAAATATTTGCCGTCTGCTCTATGATACTGGTGTGTGGAATCACGTATATGATTCTAGTCTTTCTGTGCTTGACGGCATGTCGCAAAGCAAACGCGAGACTCGACAAAGTTTTTCCACCGCCGGTGGGCACTGTCAGTGAGAAGAGCCCAGTTTTTTCATTCGCCTTCTCTCGACATTGCCGTAGGATATTGCCACGGACGCGATTGACGAATGTAGATGCAGCACTCGTGAATTTTGAACTCATGTACCTATCAAATTGCTCCAACAGCGCACTCATTAACGGATAGACGGTTCGCTGCTCCGACTTCTCGGCATCCATAAATGCTTCAGTGTCGAGAAAGTCCGCGTCAACTAGACATGAAAACAATAGACGCACCCACAGTGCAAAGCCTTCAGATTTTCCGATGGGCGCACTGACTGGTTTGTCTTGGGATAAAATTGCCGTGGGAATTTCTTGACTCAGGGCGCGTTCTAAATGTTTCCGATCGTGCAAACGTATGCTCAATGATGCGCCACCAGTTTCTCCTGAGTGCCAGTCCGGCAATCCCGCATGATGGCCCGCGATGAGATATGCGAGAATGCGTCCATGCAGATTGATTTGTTCTGCAGCATGTAACGCACCAGCAGTGGAATGGTCGACGCGACCAACAGGGCCTTCAAGATGCGCAGCCGGATCGTACCCAGAAATGGATTTGATGCGCCGCTGAAATTCTGCAGAGTATTTACCGATATCATGCCAAAGTCCTGCAAGATAGGCCCAGTCGCCGCTGCCAAAGTCATTTGCAAAATCCTGTGCCTTCTTCGCGACCGCATTCAAATGCTCTTCAAGAACGTGCACTACTTTTTCATCGCGTACGTGCGCAATATACTCGCGATTTTTTCCCATATCACAGCGCTCTCCGCAAACTTGTTGTCGGCTATTAGAAGTGGCCTCACTTTTTAGGACAGGAAAAGGGTCTGTCATAAGTGATGCCCTGCGGTTATTGGCCTAGGCTGCACACTGCAACGCAGGCAGGTTC
>Ga0209515_10010610_pt1 | contig 10216 bp, 4 predicted proteins | sample Subgroupgradi54m_FD_187454 | JGI IMG/M metagenome (GOLD analysis project Ga0209515, IMG submission 187454) | Subsurface groundwater microbial communities from S. Glens Falls, New York, USA - GMW60B uncontaminated upgradient, 5.4 m (SPAdes)... ...
GTGTGTTCGCCCTTTGGTTCTTGTGAGGATGGGTCGACACGCAGGTCGACCCCTACGGATTTATATCCAATTTTCTTTTCCGCACAATGTTTGCAAAAAATCATCGGGATCGGTGCTCCCCAATACCTTTGTCTCGAAATAAGCCAATCTCGCAGGTGATAGTGGACCACTCGCTTCCCCCATCCTTTCACTTCAAGATAATCCATAATTCGCTTTGTCGCACTATGGATATCTAAACCATTTAAAAATTCGGAGTTGATCATCGTGCCCGATTCTTCTTGAACCTGTTCCTCCCGTGTGATGGGTGAGGCATCCCCATCTTTCCCTACAACGACGCGAATCACCAGAAGGCCGAACGTTTGGGCAAATTGGAAATCCCGAAGATCATGCCCGGGCACACCGACAACGGCTCCTGTTCCTACGTCGCCAAGGACAAAATCGGAAATCCAAATAGGCAGACGGGCACCATTGAGATGATTTATGGCATACAGACCCGTAAATACACCTGTTTTCTTTGCACCCTGGGCAATCCGTTCATCCTGGGTCTTTTCCCTGGTCTCATCCACGTACTTCTTAATTTCGTCTAACTTTGAACTTGGGACTTTTAACTGTAAACTTAGGAGCGAAGCGACGAACGGGTGTTCCGGTCCAACCACGATAAACGTGGCTCCAAAGTTCGTATCCGGCCTCGTCGTGAAACATTCGATATGGTGAGTAGGGGTCAGGCCTTTAGCGCCTTTAAGGCCTGACCCCGTTATTTGAAGGTCTGACCCCATAATTGACCCCGCTATTTGATATTTGATATTTATCCCCTCTTTTCTCCCTATCCAATTTTTCTGCCCGATCTTTATTTTGTCTGCCCAATCAATCTTTGTTAAGTTGTTTAGCAGACTATCTGCGTAAGTGCCAGACATTCCTTTACCAAATCTTTGCCCTGTTGCAATGCGGAAAAACCACTGATTGAGGTTTTTTTGAGTCACGGGAGTTTTGCACCGCTCGCAAACCTCATCAACGACCTGCTCATCTGCAAGCACTGTTTTGCAGCTTGGACACCAGTTGACCGCAGCTTCAGCCTTGTATGCCAAACCTGCTTTAAACATCTGGGTAAAAATCCATTGCGTCCATTTATAATAACCAGGATCATACGTCTCCACGGTCCTACCCCAATCGTATCCATTGCCAGTGGCCCGAAGTTGGCGGTAAAAGTTTTTTTGAGAAATCTTTGCCTGCTCTTTGGGATTGCGGTTTACTTTGAGGGCGTAGTTTTCGCTATGAATGCCAAATCCATCTAGACCAATAGGTTCAAATACATCGCATCCATTCATCCGTTTAAATCTGCCATAAACATCCACACCCGTGAATGCATACATGTTGCCTACATGAAGACCTTCGGCAGATGGGTACGGGAACATCATCAGGTTATAAAATGGCTTTTTAGCCTGCAAAAGATCAGGAGAATAGACACGATCTTTTTCCCATTTCTTTTGCCAGAATGGTTCTTTCTCTCGATGGTTGAAGCGGTCGATAGAGTCAGATTTGCGAGCTTCTTTTACAGAAGATGTGTCTTGTTGTTTTTTTGCCATATTGCGTTCTCTAGAGATAAAATCACCCTCATTATATCCTACGTAGGCCTCTTGGCAAGAAGAATAACTTCTTGCCGGTTCGTTTACGTTCACGCTATACTCTCATCTAATGCCCACATCTTCAAATGTAAGTCAAACTATTATTATTTTTATTAGCTTCCTCTTTGCCCTGCTTTTCTCTCAAACCATGTTGAGAAGTGGAGCACTTCTTTTCATAGCACTACTTGCTCTTACTTTTATTGTCAAAACCATCGTGACCGCAAGAAAGAGCAGATTTACCCTCATATCTTGTGATCTTGTAGATCTTTTTACCCTCACAACGATTTCTACTCTTACCGTACTTCTCACCGGAGGTATTGCTTCTCCCCTCTTTTTCATCTTTTATTTTCTTCTTTTTAGCCTAAGCTTCCTCTATGGAATCGGTGCATGCCTTGTAGCAAGTGTTGCAATCGTTGTTTACTTTGGAGTGGCAGCCATTCTCGGAATAAACCAGTTTTCTCCCTCATCATATCTGGCACTCCTCTCCTTGGCTCTGATGACTCCTTTTACCAGCATCCTGGCATTCCAACAAAACAAGATTGCCTCACAGCAGAGTCAATTGCACGATTTGAGTGAAGAGAAAAAGTATGTGCTGAAGCACTCGGCGATAGCAGAGGAAAACTTGCTCCTCTGGCTCTCTACGACGATGCGAGAGCATATGCAGAGTGTGGATGAAGCCATAAGGGAGCTGAATTTTTCCGTAGAGCAGCGCCTGGGCAACCCAAATCAGTGGAAGCGGCTTAAACACCAATTCAATAGGTTGAAAATTCTCACGTACAGATTAGAAACGGATATTGAGGAAGGAAAGTTGAGTCAGAAAACATGAAAGCTACTACGTTTGCCCTTGCCGCAGTTCTCGTAGGCTCAATCTTCTTCATACCAAGGGCAATTTGGGCACAAGAACCCTTGGAATCCAGCCGCTATAAACTGGAATTTGGTCCATATAGCATTGGCGCTCCCAATCCTACCCCGGTCGCAAAGCAACCCGAAGCAAAAAACAGGGATAAAGATAAATCCGAGCTCTCCTGGACAGATTTCATCGTGCGCTCGGGCTTCCCCCAAGACTCCAGCACCCAACCCTTTGAACTTAGCATTAATCATACAAGTATCAATCTTGGATCCCTCCAGCCGGAGACACCTCTTCTTACTACAGTCGATCTATCTATCTCTCTGGGGAGTGCCCGAGGTTATGAATTGAGCCTCCTGGCGGATAGGCCTCCTACCAGTAGTAGAGGCAAGATCATCCCGGGCACCATTTGTGACGATGACAAAAACCCTTGTTCTGCTAAAAAAGCACAGCGCTGGACAAAATCAAATCGCTTCGGCTTCGGATATACGCTTAATGGAGATGGCATAGCCGGTGATTTTATCTCTGCTCAATACTATCGACCCCTACCTGACGCATCCAAGAGCGAAGAGTTCACGTCCATTCTTTCGAGAGCCCTTGCTGATGGGACGCAAAAAGCCACAATTACCTACAAAACCCTCATAGGCAACGACCAACCTTCGGGGGTATACACCAATACCATATATATACGAGCGCTACCGAGATATTAGTAGCGGAAAAAATAACATGCGACATAAGAATAATAGTCAACCTGGCTTCATTTTTCAGAAGAAGATATACCCATCTTACTCAGGTTTGCAGCCAGGTACAGTACTGTACCTGGCGAAAAAGCGGGTTAGATGGGTATATACTGAGTCAATCCTGAGTTATCGAAGTATACAAAGACAAGACGCTCGTCTCATGAGGCTTTCGTGGCTGAAAGGGGCTTTAGCCATACTTTTGATCCTATTTTCTCTTGGACATCCGCTGCCGGCTTCTGCGCAATCGTTTTACTTACGCGTCTACCCTCCTATCACAAACATCATCATTCGTTCAGGAAAGGGCACCACCATTCCTATAAAAATAACAAATACGGGCAACCCCCTCGTCGTGACAACCAAACTGGTTCCTTTTGTGCCTAGTGATGAAATTGGTGGAATCCGTACAATCGATTGCGAAAGAGTAGCACTCGCCCTATGCCAAGTGACAAAATGGTTCACTCTCCTTTCTGGTCTAAAGCTGAACGAAGGCTTCTTCCTAGAGAAGAATGCATCAAAAGATATCAAAATGCAACTTTTTATTCCCAAAAATACTCCCTCTGGGGATTATACCTTTACCCTCCTCTTTTCAAGTCACCAAGCAGCCGAAGGAACACGTACCAATGCCGAAATAATTGGCACCATAGGCACCAACATCATCGTCACCGTGACTGAAACTGGGGAAATCCCCCGCAATGGTCAAATAGTCGCCTTCTCTCCCCTAGGTGGACTGCCCATAGAGCTAGGGTCTCTTCGCATGCACCTTTATGATTCCTTTGACCAAATACCCGTTATCTTAAAAATTCAAAACACAGGGCCTACACTCATAGAACCCGGAGGGGAAATTCGCCTAACCTCCCCGGTGTTTCCTCTGGCCCACTACACCATCCCCATCCAGTACGTCTTGGGTCATACCATTCGCCTGCTGCTCACCGGAGGGAGTTCGGCTTCGCTACCTGGTCCGACATACACTCTCCTTCTCCCCCGATCCCTGTATTTAGGCAAGTACACGCTGGAAACAAGCATCACTCTCGTACCCAATGGCCCTCCAGTCACGGTCAAGAGTGTCTTTCTCGCTTTTCCTTTCAAAGCCATGCTGCTAGTACTAGCAATTATTTTGGCAGCCGTCGTAGGAAGAAAAAAGTTTAGACCCTGGGTAAAGCGTCTCCCCAATAAAAAACCAGCTGCAAAGTCCCATTTGGCTTAGGTTGCATCCCAAATTAATCTTTATGTTTTTTATTGACGGATGCGACACAAAGGGAGGTACCAGACGGTATATCCCAAAGGGAGGTACCAGACGGTATATCCCAAAGGGAGGTACCAGACGGTATATCCCAAAGGGCCGTAACCCTAAATAATTTGTATATGTTATTTAGGGACGAGCCCTTAGAGACAATCTAAACATATAGTATTGTGGTGTTAGCACTCTTATATAGAGTTTGCCAATAACCCTTTTTTTCATATACTTTCACAGATCACCATAGCCGCGACAGTTCTATAATTACGCATAAGATAGGCCTAAAACCCCAATCCTCGCCTTTTTAAGAGGCACGAAAACGTCTTACTTTATATTATATAGGATATTATTTATAATTTTATTTCCCCCGAAACTGATTTAGGATCGGTTTAATGAAATGATACCGAAACCCGAAGATCATTTTGTGAAAACAATTCCCGCACTACAGAAAGGGACTTTTTTGCCAAAAAAAGTTATGCCAATTTTTTGTTTCGGTTTTGATACGAATGTATATAGAAGTGATGATAAATTAATTAACGAATAGTATTGCGGTAAATTGTGGAATCTCCCTCTCTACCCATTGGTTGCTTTGTTCACCTAGACCATCTCTCTACAACGCAAATGTATCAAGACCAAGGTAAATTGGTATATTGACAAACATTAAAACACTTATTAGAGTGGTATAAGAAGGTATAATTATTATAATTTCGAAGCTAATTAGACAATTTTTCTTTTGCGGGAAATTATGGATCCGATAATAAAATATATTCAGACATTTGAACAATTTTTAGAGGTTGAGGGCGTTTCCGAGAGTACCAAGAAAAACTATGCCGCAGATGTGCGGGGCTTTCTTCTCTGGGCAAAAAGCTCTCGAAAGAAAGATACCCTCTTGGATGAGACTGAAGATTTTTTATCAACGCTAACTGGTAAAGATATAGAGGCGTACTTTGCATTTATTCTTTCACACGAACCCCGAGGCAGCGCGCAGAGAAAGCTATCAAGTCTAAGAAAATTCTTTACGTTGGGTCTTAATCAGCGGTGGTTAGACACTAATCCATTGAGAAATTTTTCTCTCCCTCCCGAAACAGAGGCATCAGAGCTAGAACTATCCAGTCAGATAGAAAAAATAATGAGCCTCTACGAGATCCAGCTTGAGAAGGAAAAATTGGCAGATGCTTCAAGAAAAAACTATGTATCAGATGCCAGACAATTTTTACATTGGATCATCAAAGATGACGGTGGCCGAAATCTATATACCCATCTTACTCCGATTTGCAACCAAAAGGGTTGCATAAGCGGGTTAGATGGGTCTATGCCCATGCAAACTCAAGCTAAAGGGGTATAAAAACGACCGGTGAGCTCTTTGGACTTTTTTGAGGATCAACCATTCATGGGGGGACAAATGGTAGGAACTCGCAAGTGTCCGTAGAACTCACCAAAAATAATTATAGCATTATCGGCAACCAACTCAATATCTAAAAAAGCGAGCATTGTTTGCGCCTTTTTTTGGTGTTGCAATGAAGCTTGCTCTGATAGTTAAAAGGGAATGACTTCCCTTTTTTCCCTCTAGAGTAGGTTAAAATCTCTCTCCTGTTCCTTTGGCACTCATTCTTTTTGTCTGCCAATCTTGTATCACCGATCTTCTCCCCTTTTTAACACTAGCCTCATAACTGATACTCTAATTTTTCCGAGAAATACCATAGTTTATTCAACATGCCATGAGAAAAAGGTAAAAAAAGAGGGGTCAGGCCTTTAGCGCCTCTAAGGCCTGACCCCATATCGTGACCCCATACATTGGTCTAAAAGACAATGGTTTTTTTTGCGTCTCAAGAACAGCAGCGCTACTTTTTCTCTCCATTTTTAAGGATTGATATATTTCCCGAGCATATCCTGCAAAAGCTATTTTATATCCTAATTTAATATAACATAATATATCAATTAATATATAAATATATCTTTTTTTAAAAAGTGAGGCGTAAATGACTATTGACAAAAACTTCTGTATTTGCTGTTATTATTAATGAGGGTTATTTAGTGTTATGGTGGATAGACTAGGGATTAAGAATATTTCTATTACTCCCCGTTTTATTTTCTTCCCATGCCGGGACTTGGCAAACAGAGCTAATGGCCTCTCCAACAATGAAAATCAGGATTTATTAAGAACACGCATTCTTTTCATGCACAGGTGAGCCCCCTACAGCCTCCAGAGGATTCCACCAATCCTCTGCAGATAACCCTTGTAGGAGTCTTGCCCTTGGTCCCCCCAAGAAGGCGTAATAATGCAGATCATGCAGGAATTACGCAGAATTCTTGGGAAATGTTCATTGGCAACTATCTCCCGCTATCGGGAGTATTTGTTGTGGACAAGGAGACTGTCACCAAGTTCTGTCGTCCGGCAGATAAATAGCCTCAAGCAGTTCATCTCTTTTCTGGTAAAAAAAGGGTTTGTTGCCCCGGATGCTTTTGACAAAGTACTTCCCGATGCCGGTTTAGATGAACTCCATAGAATTATTGTGGGAGAGTCGGATTTTCCGGAAGATGCACAAGAGAAAAAAGCCGCCACACAAACAGTGCCAACCGTTTTATCGGAGCAATCCCAAAAATCAAGCCTCGGATTGGTGAATCGTTTTGGAGAATCCTTAAAAAAGAGGCTGGGAAAAAAAGCAGCCGCTTATCTCGCTTCTGGTCAACCACCCCACAATGTACTTCCCGGAGATTTTTCCACGTGGACGAGGAAGCAAAAATTTCTTTACCATTTGAAAAAAACTCGCCCTGCCTGGTACTACAAGTACCATCGATACCCAATCGTCCATTACATCCACTTCGGCTTGTTTGTCATCATCCTTTCAGGTCTGGCATTTGGCATGTATGACAGTTTTTTTAGAAGAGTGACGACACCGTTTGCCTATCCTGCCGGCACAATAAATATTTCTTCCCCCAGAGTCATCTCATTTCAGGGACGCCTGACAGATAAATCAGGTAAAGCGATTTACGGTCAAACACCCGTGACCTTTAAATTTTGGGATGCTCCTACAGGCGGAAAAACACTCTATACTACTGGTACATGCAGTATAGAAACAGATAAAAATGGTATATTTTCTACCTTCATTGGGCAAAAATGCGGATCTGAAATTCCCGGAAGTGTGTTTTCCGAAAATCCACAGGTATTTTTGGGTGTAACAGTAGCAAACGACAACGAGATGACGCCAAGACAACAGCTAGCTACTGTTGCCTATGCGCTCAACAGCGAAACCTTGCAGGGTCACCCCCCATCTGCTTCGGCATCAGCCAACCAAATACCCGTGCTCACCGAAACTGGTGATTTGGTTATTACCGCTCCCAATCCCCGACTCTATTCAACATCAGGCACGTTTCAAATGCGGGGTCAATCTGTATCAATCGTGACAGATACAGGGACAGATGGAAACATAACCGTAAGCCCAGATGGGAAAGGAAAGCTTAATCTCCTTTTTAGCGGAGTCGATGGGAAGCAGGTAAATGCGACTAATGCCAATTTGGGTACCGGAGGCGCACTCTACTACGGTGGTGTGGCGAACACGAATAGTGGCTGCTACCTCATGCAGCTTCAGTCGGGAGCAAGTAGCCTTGGAGGAATTGGTGGAGGTGGAGGCGGTGGAGCAAGTGAACCGACAATCGATATAAGCTCCCAGCCTTTTGATTTTTCACAATATGAGACGACGTATTCTCTCGATAGTATTCCTTTGGTGACGTTGTCCGATAGATTTATAGTCGACTGCCGGGGAAATACGGGTGTGGGAGGAAAACTTCAGGTAAATGGATCATTAAATTCGGCAGTTGCCTACTCGCGGTTTGGTTCAAACGAAAGCACGAGAGGATTAAGCACTCCAACGGATTTACTTTTATCGGGAAGTTTAGAGATAGATGAATTTCTTTATGTTGATAAAAATGCCACCGTCTCGGGAAACATAACAGCAGGCGGACAAGCGCAAGTGGGACAATTTAATAGTGCTCCGGTTGCGGTCGGTCCGGGTGCGCTTTACTTTGATTCGGCAACTAAATGCTTGTACTACTGGAATGGAACGCAGTGGATCTGTGCCCAGACAGGAACAGGAGGACCAACAGGGGCAATAGGACCCACCGGGCCGACGGGAATAACCGGAGTACAGGGACCCACGGGGCCCACCGGGACGACAGGGCAGACTGGTCCCACGGGGCCAACTGGACCGACGGGAATAACCGGAGTACAGGGACCAACCGGACCGACGGGAACTACGGGGGCTTCGGGAGCGAGTGGACCTACGGGGCCGACGGGAACGACTGGACAAACAGGACCGACAGGACCAACGGGTCCCACGGGAATAACTGGAGTGCAGGGACCAACCGGACCAACGGGGACAACAGGGCAGACTGGTCCCACGGGGCCAACTGGACCGACGGGAATAACCGGAGTGCAGGGACCAACCGGACCGACGGGACCGACTGGGGCTTCGGGAGCGACGGGGCCGACTGGGCCGACGGGAACGACTGGACAAACAGGACCGACAGGACCAACGGGTCCCACGGGAATAACCGGAGTGCAGGGACCAACCGGACCAACGGGACCAACTGGGGCTTCGGGATCAACAGGTCCAAGTGGAGCAACAGGAGCAAGCGGAGCGAGTGGACCAACTGGGCCGACTGGAACTACAGGAGCAAGCGGAGCGAGTGGACCCACGGGACCGACGGGCTTAACAGGAACGAGTGGACCAACTGGGCCGACGGGAATCACTGGGGCAACAGGAGCAAGCGGAGCGAGTGGACCAACTGGGCCGACGGGCTTAACAGGAGCGAGTGGGCCGAGTGGGGCAACAGGAGCAAGCGGAGCGAGTGGACCAACTGGGCCGACTGGGCCGACTGGAACGACTGGAACCACTGGAACAAGTGGACCTACAGGACCAACAGGCCTCACGGGACCAACCGGACCAACTGGGCCGACTGGAACGACTGGAACATCCGGGCCTACGGGGCCGACTGGATTAAGTGGAAACACTGGCCCAACCGGACCCACGGGGACAACTGGAAGTTCAGGTCAAACTGGTCCGACTGGGCCGACGGGGCCGACTGGAGCTTCGGGTGCAAGTGGACCGACGGGACCGACTGGAGTCACGGGGACAACGGGACCGACGGGACCGACGGGAATCACTGGGGCAACCGGTCCCACGGGGCCCACGGGCGTTACGGGAGCAAGTGGCGCGACGGGACCAACCGGCCCGACTGGACCGACGGGAGCTTCGGGAGCGAGTGGACCAACCGGTCCGACGGGAGCGAGTGGTGTTGCTGGTCCTTCCGGACCAACGGGGCCGACGGGAGCTTCGGGAGCGAGTGGACCGACGGGGCCCACAGGGCTCACCGGTACAACAGGACCCACGGGTCCAACGGGGACAACTGGTCAAACTGGTCCGACGGGTCCGACGGGTCCGACGGGAGCTTCGGGAACAAGTGGACCGACGGGGCCGACTGGAACGACTGGAGCCACTGGAACAACTGGTCCAACCGGGCCGACGGGCGTTACCGGAAGTACTGGAGAAAGTGGACCGACGGGGCCGACTGGAACGACTGGGGCAACCGGAACAACTGGTCCGACAGGACCAACGGGAACGACTGGAGCGAGTGGGCCTACTGGTCCGACGGGTCCAACGGGAGCAACGGGTGCATCCGGTGTTACTGGGCCAACAGGTCCTACAGGCATAACTGGAATAACCGGGCCGACGGGTCCGACTGGAGTAACGGGTGCATCCGGTGTTACTGGGCC